>Ga0308172_1000303_pt1 | contig 76480 bp, 89 predicted proteins | sample PhyGR2_FD_202134 | JGI IMG/M metagenome (GOLD analysis project Ga0308172, IMG submission 202134) | Phyllosphere microbial communities from UC Gill Tract Community Farm, Albany, California, United States - DLSLSG.R2 | ecosystem: Host-associated > Plants > Phyllosphere > Unclassified | place: USA... | reverse complement strand
GTCAGTGATTTCCTTCTTACTTGTGGTGAGTAAGCTGGAATTTTCTGGCATGGGCTTCCTTCAGGCTATAGCCTCACAGGGACAATCACCACCTCCCGAGGAGGTGGTTTAAAGCTGACAATCAAAACGCACAGCTTAAGCTGTGCGTTTTTGTTTTAATCATGAGTCTGTTTGCTCAGCCGTGTACTGCAAAACTTACAATACACCGCATCATCGTCATGACCTGATTTATGGCAGTGTTCACAATGGCGGACGGTACGTCGACGCTGCAATACTTCGGTCATATGCGCCGTTAACACCCCCGTTGGGATGGCAATAATAGAGTAGCCAATTAAGATCAACACCGAGGCTAAAATACGCCCCGCCGGTGTATGGGGCGTAATGTCACCATAGCCTACCGTCGTCATGGTCACTACCGCCCAATAAACGGATACAGGAAGACTGGTAAAACCGTGTTCAGGGCCTTCAATCACATACATCACCCCGCCAAATAAACACAGCAAGATCATAACGAAGGTAAAGAACACTAATAGCTTTTTGCGTACGCCAACGATGCTGTCCCACAACAACGCCGCAGATCCCATATACCTCAGCATCTTAAAGATGCGTAACACCCTTAAAACACGCAGCAGACGCAGCAACGTGACATATTCAACGGCCATGTTAGGGAAGAGAAGTAAACAATAGAGCGGAAGCGTGGTTAGCAGATCGACAATGCCTAAAAAACTCGACGCGTACTTTTTGGGCTTCGGCGTGGTCAGCAGACGTAGCAGATATTCAACGGTAAATACCACAGTGAAAAACACTTCTAGCTTTAGGCCAAGATCTTCACGCGCCACCAGCACACGCAACGGTTTTGGATCGCCAGACTCCATAAATACCAGCACGACGCTGGCCACAGCCATCGTGATCCAAAAGAATTCCATTTTGCGACCAAAGGCCGTGTGAGTGTCGAACAAACTTCGATATAAATTCTGGCGCCAAGTGCCTTTTTTCATGCCTGTCATGCTGACCCCAAAAGAGTTATTTGAGCGTAATCCCGCACTTTAGCATCACAATATCAAACAATGGCTTTATATAAGTGTCACTAACGGTAAAACATAACGTCACTTCGCTACACTCACTTGCCGCTACCAGAACTGATAGCGGCAAGAGGAATATCTACCAATCTACGATATTTTTCTCATCACCGAATTTATCTGTTCACAGCATTTTCCTGATTACATAGTGCAAAATGCCGTCATTGCGGTAATAAGCCAGTTCGTTTCCGGTATCAATTCGGCAACGGGTTGGCACCACTTCGCGTCGCCCATCGGCATAGGTGATTGTGACGTTAATCGTTTGTCCGGTCGTGAGATGCTGTAATCCACTAATATCCAGCCTTTCATCTCCGGTCAGATCAAGCGTCTTACGCGTTACCCCTTGCGGGAATTCTAACGGGAGAATGCCCATACCTATCAGGTTTGAACGGTGAATGCGTTCAAATGACTCGGCAATAACCACGCGCACGCCCAGCAAGCGCGGGCCTTTAGCCGCCCAGTCACGGCTCGAACCCGAGCCATACTCTTTACCGGCGATCACGGCGAGCGGCACGTTCTCCTCTTGATACTTCATCGCCGCATCATAGATTGCCATCTGTTGCTGAGTAGGAATATGACGCGTCACACCGCCCTCTACGTCGGGCACCATTTCGTTACGGATACGAATATTGGCGAACGTCCCGCGCATCATCACTTCATGATTACCGCGACGTGAACCGTAAGAGTTAAAATCGTTGCGCTCCACGCCGTGCCCCAGCAGATAGCGCCCTGCCGGACTTTCTGCTTTGATATTGCCAGCGGGTGAGATATGGTCGGTGGTCACAGAGTCGCCTAACATCGCGAGCAACCGAGCACCGTGGATATCCTCCACCGGTTCAGGCTCTGCCTGCATAGTGCTGAAAAATGGCGGATGGCGAATGTAAGTGGAATCCTCCTGCCAATCATAAGTGGCTGAGCCTTTCACCTGGATCCCCTGCCATACCGCATCGCCGTCAAACACCTGCGAGTACTCCTTACGGAACATATCGGTTTTCACCATCTCAACCGCAGTGGCGATCTCTTGGCCGCTTGGCCAGATATCCTTCAGGTAAACCGGTTTGCCCTGAGCATTGTGCCCTAGCGGATCGGCAGAGAGATTCACGTTCATATTTCCCGCCAGCGCATAGGCCACCACCAGCGGAGGTGATGCCAGCCAGTTGGTTTTCACCAGCGGATGAATACGCCCTTCAAAGTTACGGTTTCCCGACAGCACCGCGCCAACGGTCAGATCGCCTGCTTTAATGGCTGTTTCTATCGGCTCCGGTAGTGGGCCGGAGTTACCAATACAGGTGGTACAGCCATAACCAACCAGATTGAAACCGAGCTGTTCAAGATACGGCGTCAGTCCCGCCGCATCCAGATAATCGGTCACCACTTTCGAGCCCGGTGCCAGCGACGTTTTCACCCATGGCTGCCGCGCTAATCCCTTCTCAACCGCTTTTTTTGCCAGCAAACCGGCTGCCATCAGCACGCTTGGATTAGAGGTGTTGGTACATGAGGTGATCGCTGCAATCACCACAGCGCCATGCGTTAAGCGATGTTTCTCTCCCCCTAGCGTGAATTCTTCGAATTCCACGCGATTTTTTTGGCTGCTAATTTCTAGCTCTGTCGCCGCCTGAAAAGCCTGTGGAACCTTAGGTAACGGCACACGATCTTGTGGGCGCTTTGGCCCAGCCAAGCTTGACTCAACCGTGCTCATGTCCAGCGATAATGTACTGGTAAATACCGGCTCATCGCCGGCATGGCGCCATAGACCTTGTGCTTTGCAATAGGCTTCAACTAGCGCAATCTGTTCTTCGCTACGCCCACTCAGGCGCATATAGCCTAGAGTCACCTCATCAACGGGGAAAAATCCGCAGGTGGCACCAAATTCAGGTGACATATTACCGATCGTGGCGCGGTCAGCCAGCGGCAAATCGGCTAATCCATCACCGTAAAACTCAACAAATTTGCCCACCACGCCATGTTTACGCAGCATTTGCGTAACGGTCAGCACTAAATCCGTGGCAGTTATACCTTCACGCAGTTTTCCGGTAAGCTTAAATCCGACCACATCAGGGATCAGCATCGATACAGGCTGCCCTAACATGGCCGCCTCGGCTTCGATTCCGCCCACGCCCCAGCCTAAAACTCCAAGGCCGTTAATCATCGTAGTATGAGAATCAGTCCCGACAAGCGTATCGGGATAGGCAAACCGCTGGCCGTTTTTCTCCTCATGCCAAACCGCCTGCCCCAAATACTCAAGGTTGACCTGATGACAAATGCCGGTTCCCGGTGGCACCACACGAAAACGGTCAAAAGCTTTCTGCCCCCAGCGTAGGAAAATATAGCGCTCGTGGTTGCGCTCCATTTCTAGCTCAACGTTTTCACCAAAGGCTTGTTCATTGCCAAAATGGTCCACGGTAACCGAGTGGTCAATGACCAGATCAACGGGCGATAGCGGATTCACTTGTTCCACGTTGCCACCCAGACGCGTCACGGCTTCACGCATGGCGGCAAGGTCAACCACTGCGGGCACACCGGTGAAGTCCTGCATCAGAACACGTGCAGGTCGATAGGCAATCTCTCTATCGGCATGGCCGGTTTTCACCCAGTCGACAATCGCCTGTAAATCGTCCTCCACCACGCTTTCGCCATCAAGGTGGCGTAGCAGGTTTTCCAACAGAACTTTCATGGATTTAGGCAGTTGGCGGATATCGCCCAGCTGTTTTTCAAGCTCTGGCAAACTGTAATAGTGGTACTCGGTATTCAGGGCACTCAGTGTTTTCTGACATTGCTGGGCAAGATGTGGCTGGCTCAGACGATTTTGACGATCGGATGACATAGCTTCTCCTTCCTTATCATGCTTTAAGCGGTGTTTCTCGGCGCTGAGCACCTCGGATACAGTCTCGTTCTAAAACGAATGCTCATCAGCCGGAAACAATCTCCTGATAACGCTGTGGCTATCTTTAAAGATAACACAAAGAGATGGTAACGTTTTAGCAACATCACCCCATGACTGCGATAGGCGATAAAAATGAGGAAGTACGATTTGGATCACGGAAAGAAATTTTGTGCTGATATCTCTCTAAGTGCTCAATAATAAGAAACAAAAAAGCCTCCACAAGGGAGGCTCTATATTTCGCATTGTCACTATTTATAAATTATTGCTCACCGGCAACCATTGCTGCGTGACGCTGTTCCATTTTTTCGATACGTTTTTCGAAATTCTGGTTAAATTCTTTTTTCTGTTCTGGGGTCAGAACATTATACATTTTGTTTTCCATCTTCATGCGTTCCAGCATCATATCGTTGCGTTCTTTGCTGTTAGCTTCGATTTGTGCACGCGCTGCACTTTCATCAAATTTATCGCTGGCAACCAGCTTATGCATATCTTTGAAGTGCTCGCCCATCATTGGCTTTTTGTGCTCTGAGCGGAACTCTTTAGCGATGGTTTTCATTTGCTCACGCTGCTGGTCTGTTAGCTTCAAACCTTCAAACATACCGCCGTGGCGCGGGCCTTGCTTGCCCATCTGATGATGCATCATCATTGGTGCGCCGCCGTCAGCCTTCGTTGCAACTGGAGCCGCTGGGGTTGTTGGTGTTGCGGTGGTTTCAGCCGCGTTTGCCATTGAAGCGCCCAGAGCCAGAGATGATGCCAACATTAAAGCAGTTAATTTACGCATAATTATGATTCCTCAAATAGTGTGTTCGTTGTTGCGTTGATGGAATTAAGTCTATAGGTCTAAATATATAGTAGTTACACGCTGAGTAAATAAACGAAAGGAGAAAAATCAAAAAACAGGCAATTATGGAGAGAGTGTGAAGATTGAGGATTTATTTTAAGCACAACGCTAAGATAAACCTTAAAATAACAAATCTGCGAGTTTTATTCCAGCGCCGTTTAATATTAAAAGCCCCTGCGCTGCTATTTAAAGTTACGTTGATTGTCGCTCAAAAGTGTCGAATGCATCCTACCTGTAAATATTTCGCAGCAGACATGGATAACCATCCTGCCCTACACACCACGCTTTGTGATCCAGTAGCCAAATTCACAACATCGAACCCATAAAAACAAAACAGTGTTTCATTTTTAATTGAATTGCGTATCAGAAGGATCTAACATGCCTGCATCGACACGAGCAGAGCCCCTGACTGTTCATGCTAATCAAACACTCAAACGAATATCGACGAGGTGAAAGATGGAAGTCCGTCAAAGCATTCATAGCGATCATGCCAAGCAACTCGACACTGAGGGTCTGCGCCGCGAGTTTTTAGTTGAAACCATTTTTGATGCCGATCAGTACACCATGGTGTATAGCCATATTGACCGCATCATCGTTGGCGGTGTTATGCCGGTGCAAAAAAACGTCACTATCGGTACTGAAGTGGGCAAACAACTCGGCGTGAGCTATTTCTTAGAACGCCGTGAGCTCGGCGTTATCAACATCGGCGGGCCAGGAACCATCACCGTTGACGGTGAATGCTATGAAATTGGCCATCGTGAAGCACTGTACGTCGGTAAAGGCGCACGCGATATTCTCTTCGCCAGCGTAAACGCCAGCCAGCCCGCAAAGTTCTATTACAACTGCGCACCGGCTCACACCACTTACCCAACCAAAAAAATTACGCCAGCTGAGGCTTCACCACAAACGCTCGGCGATGCGAAAACCAGTAACCGCCGCACTATTAATAAATATATGGTTCCTGACGTGCTGCAAACCTGCCAGCTTTCCATGGGGCTGACCGAGTTGGAAGAAGGGAATTTGTGGAACACCATGCCGTGCCATACCCACGAGCGCCGGATGGAGGTCTATTTCTATTTCAACATGGATGATGATTCCTGCGTTTTCCACATGATGGGCCAGCCGCAAGAAACTCGCCATATTGTGATGCACAACGAACAAGCCGTCATTTCACCAAGCTGGTCCATTCATTCCGGCGTCGGCACCAAGGCATATACCTTTATTTGGGGCATGGTTGGCGAAAATCAGGTCTTCGACGATATGGACCACGTTGCCGTTAAAGATATTCGTTAAGCCTTAGCTCACTCATTTCTGCGGCTGAAACGTAATAGCTAGCCGCTTTTAAAGGATATACACATGATTCTTGATGCATTTTCATTGCAGGGTAAAGTTGCGCTGGTTACAGGCTGTGACACTGGCCTTGGTCAGGGAATGGCCGTCGGTTTAGCACAGGCTGGCTGCGATATTATTGGTATTAACATCGTTGAGCCCACTGAAACTATTGCGCAGGTGTCTGCATTAGGTCGCCGTTTCTTGAGCCTTACCGCTGATTTGCGCGATACATCGGTTATTCCCGATCTGGTCGCCCGCGCGGCCGGTGAGTTTGGACACATCGATATTCTGGTGAATAACGCAGGCATTATCCGCCGTCAGGATGCACTGGAATTCAGTGAGAAAGATTGGGACGACGTGATGAATTTGAACATTAAGACCGTGTTCTTTATGTCTCAGGCCGTTGCTCGTCAGTTTATCGCTCAGGGCAAAGGCGGCAAGATCATCAACATCGCCTCGATGCTCTCTTTCCAAGGCGGAATTCGCGTGCCGTCTTACACTGCCTCTAAAAGCGCGGTAATGGGAGTGACCCGTTTGCTGGCCAACGAATGGGCTAAGCATCAGATTAACGTCAACGCTATTGCCCCCGGCTATATGGCGACTAACAATACGCAGCAGTTGCGTGCTGACGAAGCGCGTAGCGAAGAGATTTTGGACCGAATCCCCGCGGGCCGTTGGGGATTGCCTGAAGATTTAATGGGCCCAGCGGTGTTCTTAGCGTCACCGGCGTCCGACTACATCAATGGCTACACGATTGCCGTCGATGGCGGTTGGTTAGCGCGTTAATTTCCGTACTTTCGCCACGCTGGCGCCCTGCCAGCGTGGTCATTAAGTTTCATCCTACATTGACACCCCACGCTTCACGCCGTAACGTCCGCACCTGTCCAGAGAATTAAATAACCAGCGTGGTATCGTTGTGAATACTGATAAATCCTCTTTGAACGTGTTAGCCGCAGGCAGTTTGCGTAAAGCGCTGACGCCTATTTTATCTCAGTTTAGCCAGCGGCATCATGTGAACATCAATGCACAATTTGGCCCTGCCGGATTGCTACGTGAACAAATTGAAAGCGGCGCTGAGTGGGATCTGTTTGCTTCCGCCAACCAAGAACATCCGCAAACGCTACTCGCTCTTGGTTTGGCACACAGCGTAATGCCCTTTCTACGTAACAAGCTGTGTTTAACCACCCACCGAGCCAGAATAACGCCAACGACAAACTGGCTAGATTTACTGACCGACCCGAGCATTATCGTCGGCACCTCGACGCCTGGCTGCGATCCTTCTGGCGACTATACGTGGCAGCTCTTCGATCGTGTCGAACACCACCGCTCGGGCGCTGGCGAATATTTGAAATTGAATGCAAAACAGCTGGTGGGCGGGAAAGGTAGTTTGCAGGTTCCTGCAACGGAAATCGCTTCTGCATGGTTGATTCGCCAAGGGCTGGCTGATGTTTTTGTCGGTTATGCACACTATGCGCAATGGCTACAGAACGATGCCGATATTACAGCGGTCACCATTCCCGACGCCGACAATATATTCGCCACCTACGCGCTGGCGCTGCACAGTGACGTTGCTCAGCCACTGGCAGAATATCTCTTGTCCAACGGCGTTCAGCAGCAGTTTGTCAGCGCAGGATTTTCGCGGCGCTAGTCTGCATAAAGATCGAATATCGGGGTAAGCACCGGCTGGGCTTCTGCATCGGACGCCACCGCCGCCCGCTCCACTCTGACGCCATAGGCCTTGAGCAAATTATCCTCGGTGAGCATTTCTTTGCTGTCACCATATGCCCACCGTTGATTATCGAGCAACAAAAGGCATTTTTGCGCCACCAGTTGCGCATGTGCCGGATCATGGGTGGTGAACAGTACGCTAATCTGCCGCTGTTTCGCTAATTGATGGATCAAGCGTAACACCGCCTGCTGATTGTATAAATCCAAGGCTGAGGTCGGTTCATCAAGGATCAACATCTCACAACCGGTGGCTAAGGCGCGGGCAATCATCACCAGCTGGCGCTGCCCACCGGATAAGGTTTGGAAACTGTGTTCGGCCAAATGCGCAATCCCTAGCGTGTCTAACGCATCTCGAGCAATCCGTTCATCTTTGGCCGTTGGCTGTTGTAGCAGGCCAACATTGCTCACTCTGCCCATTAAGACGATCTCAATAACTCGATAGGCAAAGGCCGAGGAAAACGACTGAGCAACAAATCCGATCGGCGCACTGCGTGATATTTCTCCCGCCAAAGGCGGTATAACGCCGGACAGCGTATTCAATAACGAGGTTTTTCCGCGTCCGTTAGCGCCAAGAATAGCCAACACTTCACCACGCCGACAACAAAAACTCAGCGCATGAAATAACGCTTTCTTATGACCAAATTCAAGTTCATTTACGCTTAGCGCGATCTCATTCACTGTGCGATCTCCGTCGGGAGCGAATCAACAGTATGGCAAACAGCGGTGCCCCAATTAATGCGGTAATAATCCCCAAAGGAATTTCCGCCGCGCTCAATGTGCGTGCCACATCATCAACCAGAACCATAAACCCACCGCCGAGCCAGAATGCCGCCGGAAGTAAACGCCGATGGTCAGCGCCAACCAATAAACGTGCAAGGTGTGGGATCACCAAACCTATCCAGCCAATGCCCCCACTCACCGCAACCTGAGCAGCAACCAGCAGAGCACAAAGCAATAGCACCAACCGCCGTAAACCCGCAACGGAAACGCCTAGCGTACGTGCATCCGCATCGCCCAGAGACAAAATATTTATCCGCCAGCGCAGGCGAAACAGTAAAAAACTCGCCAACGCGAGCGGAATAACCATCATCAAAAGCTTGTGCCAATTGGCGGTGGCAAAACTCCCCAAGAGCCAGAACACAATGCTCGGCAGCTTTTCTTCGGTATCTGCCATATATTGCAACAGGCTCACCAGTGCAGAAAAAAAACCGCTGAGAATAATGCCGGAGAGGATCAGCATCAGGCGATTTTCATTACCTAACGTTGACGCTATCGCATACACCAACACCAGCGCTAGCAAACCAAAGGCAAAGGTCGAGCTCATCAACCACAGTGGTGAAAGACCCAGCAAAATTGCCAGCGTGCCACCGAAAGCCGCGCCGGAGCTCACGCCGATGATATGCGGATCAACCAACGGATTATGAAACACACCTTGCAAACAGGCACCGCACAACGCTAATGCCCCACCCGCACAGCACGCCATTAAGATACGCGGCATGCGCACCGTCCAGATGATTTGTCCGGCCAGATCTTGTGTCTGCATGGGAGACATTAGCGCATGCCAAACATTCGCAGGTGAGATTGAATATTGCCCCACTCCCAATGAAAAGAAGGCGATAATTAATGTCGCCATCGGCAGTAGCAGATTGATACGTGGTTTATTCAACAGAAGCATGTAGCGCAGGAACCCACGAAGTACGGTAAAAACGTTGGTAATAATCGTTCGCGGCTTTATTGATATCAATATCATTAAAACGAGCCGGATAGAGTTTCTTGGCCATCCAAAGCTCTCCGATGGCTAAGGCTTCAGGCATTGGGTATCCCCATGCTTTGGCATACTCAGGCATGAGATACACACGCTGATTTTTCACCGCATCGATACCCTGCCAAGCCGGATCGTTGCGGATTTTATTAATCTCATCAGGGTAGCGATCCTGTACAAAAATCACCTGCGGGTTCCAAGCCAAAACCTGTTCAATCGAAACTTGCTTATAGCCCTTGATGCTGGCTGCCGCAACGTTCATTGCGCCCGCATGTTGCATCATTAAGCCGGTGTATTTTCCTGAACCATAAGTGGTTAAATCAGGATTTGCCATATAGACACGCACTCGCTGGCTTTCAGGAATATCCTTTAAGCGTTGAGCCACTTTTTCACGCTGAGTGAAGGTGTAATCAATCAATGCCTCACCCTGCGGCTCACGATTAACCACTTTTGCGACAAGACGAATGCCGTCCTGGAGTCCCAAGTTATACGCTTGTTCTTCATTCCTCATCTTAGGATTCAGTTTATCCTGTTCGCCCTGTGAATCACGACGTAAAGAAATCGCCACCACCGGTATTCCCGCTTTCTCAATCTGATTGATCATTTCCTGCGGCGCATAGTTAGCCACGAAAACAACCTGAGGATGTTCTGCCAGCAGGCTTTCAATATTGACCTGAGTCAGATCACCTGGCATTGGCAACGTGGATAAGCGAGAGGAAAAACGCGCAAATTCAGGGCCAAGCTGCTTTTTCCAGCTCGATAAAATCCCAACCACATCGTCAGTGGCATCAAGCTGAACCAATAAGTTAAGCGTTTGGTGTTGCAGAACCACCACACGATTAACGTGATCGGGAATCGTTACCTGACGACCTAATTGATCGGTAATGGTACGGTCAGCTAATGATGAAAAAGTGACAAGCAGCAATGATACGCCAGTGATCATTGCACGGTTAAATTTTGGAAATGAGAGATTCATAATAGAAGGCTAAGGTTATGTTATATAGCAAACTATATAACGAACCTGCTTCTGCAAACAAGTTATCCCTTGGCGCATCAACAGTGTTGAGTCCTCAACTTGCTCCTCTGTGTATGACCAATAATTATAAAAATAATATAGATTTCATACTGATATAAAACATGAACAATAAATTCATTTTGTTCAGTTTTAGTTCATGTTTAAACATCCTACGATGGTTTTATCAGCGATAGGAGGTCAAATATGAAACAGATTTATAAATACTTAAATGAACTGAAAGACAGCTATCAGCAAGAACATCCGTCCAATAAATTACCGAGTGGGTTCTACCTCACACCGGAACAACGGTTGGAAATATTGAAAGAAATCTTGGCGCCCTACAGCGAAGAAGAAGAACAGTTATCAAAAGAAGCAAGATAAGGAAGGAAAGTGCAGGATCGAACAAATCTAAAAATCACAGCCAAACCACAGCGATGGAACGATGCGGTTTGGCATTTAAGCGCACACTCGACTACAGGCGCTTGCGTATCGCATTTTCTGCACTGAACATCCACAGTTCAGGCTGCCGATTAGGCGAAAATCGCACTTCATAACGATCTTTCAGCGGCGTTAAACGCCAGCTCATCAGCTTCTGATCCCGCTTCGGTTTCAGGAATCGACGCCAGCCTAATGAACGGGTGGCCTGACGATCGAGCATCCATGCGGCCGTTGGCGATAGCGGCAAACGTATAAAAGTATCTTCAACGCTGATATCACAAATACACATACGACTTTTCCATAACGTAATAATTGTTCACTGATGCTTTAACACCATCACTTGGACGAATTATCCCGTTAGGCCGTGTATAAGCCAAAGAGATAACACCTGAACTATGATGCGGATCACAAATAACAGCATGCTGATTTAACATTTCTGCAACCATCATGTGCGTAACATCTTACTGCGTTGGCTTAACGCCCTATCGTGTAAATTGCAGACAAAAAAAAGCCACCCATTGGGTGGCTTTTTTTCAATCATGGTGCCGACTACCGGAATCGAACTGGTGACCTACTGATTACAAGTCAGTTGCTCTACCTACTGAGCTAAGTCGGCGAATTTGGCGGAAGGATAGAGATTCGAACTCTAGGAGCTATTACACTCGACGGTTTTCAAGACCGCTGCCTTAAACCACTCAGCCATCCTTCCAATGGGGGCAGATATTAGCGACCTTCCCGCTGGCTGTCCAGCGCTAAAATCTTTTTTTTGTTCAAGTGAACAATAATCAGCCCAAGCGAATTATTTTCAACCAGATATTGCTATTTATTAATCAGTTAGGCGTCTGCTTTCAATGTTTTTCATGCAATAATGCTTTGTATACAGCGTGAAATTTTCTTTGGAAAGTGACTTTTTTTAGGTTTTTTATGGCAAACCACACAAAAATATTAGTTAGCAGCTGCTTAATGGGCTTTCCGGTTCGCTATAACGGTAGCGCTAAACCGTTTATGCCTCCAGCGCTGTTACGCTGGCAGCAAGAAGGACGGCTTATACTTTGCTGCCCAGAGGTGAGTGCCGATTTCCCAACGCCACGCTTAAGCGCAGAAATACGTATCTCGTCGTTGGGGGAGCGTAGAGTGGTTGAATCTGATAGCCATGATGTAACTGCGGGCTATATGGCCGGTGCTCATATTGCCCTACGGCTTGCCCTTAAACATCAATGTCGCTTTGCATTGCTAACCGATGGCAGCCCCTCATGTGGCAGCTCACAAATTTATGACGGCACCTTTAGCGGAAAACGGATTGCGGGTATGGGTATCACGACATCACTGCTACGTGAAAATGGCATAGCTGTTTTTGGTGAATCTGAATTTTCAGCGCTGGAAGAGGCAATTCATTCCTTTGAGATGAAAACGGCCTTGTGAGGGGCCGTTTAGTCGCTAAAAATAGATATTACAGTTTTTTGCTCAAACGATAATCGAGAGAATAGCGCCCAGCACCTGTCACTATCAACAATAACAGCCCACCGATAATACTGATATTTTTATAAAAATTGATCTCGTTAAGTACCATATCCATCCCGCTCAGTTTCCAGAAGGGGTGGCCAATAATTGAGGTCCCTAAAACATAGAGAGCAAAGATAGCCGCAATCGGGCGAGTCCAAAGTCCCAAAATAATCGCCAAACCGAAGAAGAATTCAATAACGACTGCAATAATGGCTGAAATATACGGTAGCGGTGCGCCATAGCCCTGCATTGCAGACACAGCTAGCTCAAAATGAGCTAATTTCCACCAGCCAAAAATAATAAACAGCAGCATCAGCAGTATTCTGGAAAGTAAAATAAGAGAATCTTTCATACCGTCGCTCATTTTTAACTCCTTTTGTATAAAAAGAGGACAACCTGCCTATCTTTATATTAGAACACAATGGGGATTTATCGAGCGGCGAATGAAATAGGCCATACCGTAGGGTATAGATATGGCCAAAGAGCGGGATAATCGTCGTTGTTAACTCACCGCATGAAATGTGGTCACGATCTCTAAAATACCATTAATGATAAATTGAACGCCCATACAGACTAATAAAAATCCCATCAGACGGGAAATAGCGTCAATGCCGCCCTTTCCAACCAGTTTCATAATGGCGCCCGAGCTACGCAAACACCCCCATAAGATAACGCTGACGGATAAAAATACTAATACCGGTGCGACCATTAATACCCACTCAGGGAAATCAGCGCCGTGCTTAATGGTAGACGCCGAACTAATGATCATCGCGATGGTCCCTGGCCCCGCAGTGCTTGGCATCGCTAATGGAACAAAAGCGATGTTAGCCGTTGGGTGCTTCTCCAACTCTTTGGTTTTGTTTTCAACCTCAGGGCGGTCTTCCATTTTCTGCTGAGGAAACAACATCCTAAAACCAATAAATGCCACGATTAATCCACCAGCAATACGCAGCCCAGGAATAGAGATCCCGAAGGTGTTCATGACTAGCTGGCCAGCATAGAAGGCCACAACCATAATCGCAAACACATAGACAGAAGCCATCAGCGATTGGCGATTTCGCTCCTCGCGATTCATATTTCCAGCTAGGCCAAGAAATAACGCGACTGTTGTCAGCGGGTTAGCCAACGGCAACAAGACCACCAACCCTAGTCCAATTGCTTTAAATAATTCAATCATGAGTCATTCTATCCTTGAGGTATTTTTCTAACACGTAGTGATTTCAGCATCCCGAGTATATGAAATCGACACTACCCTTGCTATGCCGATCATCAACCCCTATTTTTATTCGTTGATTTATCCAGCTCATTACGTATCTGTGCATGACTGATTAACGCGAAGATAAAGGTGCCACCGATTATATTGCCAGCCAACGTCGGTAACGCAAATGGGTATAAAAACGCCTGCCAATGCAGGTGTCCGGAAAATATGAGATAAAGAATTTCTACTGACCCAACAACAATATGCGTTAAATCCCCTATCGCAACGAGATACGTCATGATAATAATCACCCAAATTTTTGCTGCTCCAGCTGATGGGAACATCCATACCATCGAGGCAATAATCCAACCAGAAATAACGGCGTTAGCAAACATCTCCGTTGGAGAATTATTCATCACCTGCTGACTAATGGTGACAAATGCTTCACGTGTTTCTACATCGAATACTGGCAGATGCCAAAAAATAAACGCAACTAATCCTGTGCCAAGCAAATTACCGCATAGAACCAATCCCCATAGCCGCATCAACAAAATAAGATTCGTTTTGTTAGGTTTATTCATCACGGGGAGCACTGCCGTTAGCGTATTCTCGGTAAACAACTGCTGGCGTGCCATGATGACGATAATAAACCCAAAGGTATAACCAAAATTCTCTAACAAAAAGGCGCCGGGAACACCATCAAGTTTGACATGAAAAATTCCCTTCGCCATCAACGATGCTCCCATAGAGAGCCCCGCGGCGACCGCCGACCACAGAAGCGCCCAAATATCACGCTCCAGTTCTTTAGTCCCTTCTTGGCGAATAATTTCGTGAACCGCAGCAGCACGAGACGGCAGCCGCTCTTCATCGGTATTAATCGGCTTCCCCTGCTTCTCTTCTTCGTTATCAACCTTTAAATCATCTGTCGGTTTCTCATCGACAATCTCGTCTCGCTTTGGCTCATCATTCATTCTGCACTCCTCCTAGTTCTTAGATTAAGCGTAGACGCTCATTTGAGATGCAGTACCTCAGATTTTCGATATAACAATAAGGCAGGCTTTTGAATGAAAAACCGACTGGAGCATTCGCTCAATGGAATTTATAATGTGACCAATATCACATTTTAGTATTAAGTAAGGGTTTGGTTACATGGGTACTGTTATGAGTGGGCTGATCGTAGCTCGCTGGGAAATTATGAGCACTTTTATGATGTTTATTGCCAGCTCACTAAATGTCAAATTCCGCCGAAAAGGCCATCGCATTGTCGCCTTTGCATTCAGCGGGATTGGTTTTGCAACCGCATGCTGGCTGGTTTTGACACTCTCTGGCACCACAATTAACACGGCCGGCATGAGCCATTTTTGGGCCGTTGCAAAAGATGTGTTCGTCGATGTCATGAGTCAACCGACTGCCTATAGCATGATGTAACACACACGGCATGCTTTAGAGAATTTCCAAAAAAGCATGATACTGCAGGCATTCATATATCGTCATGCATCACTGCCTGATACGCTGACGCCAACTAGAAGCGAGGCCTTGAGCATTTTCATTGCCGTATTCCAGCGGCTTGAGCTGTGACGTGCAACGGCATATTTTGCAACGGACTGTGCAATTTTAACTCTTTTCGTATTCATGGTTTGGCTCCTCTGATAACTGAGCGTTGTCCCCACACACTCATCGCTATTAGGAAAAAGCCTATACCTTTCTGCTTCAAGCTGTGTTTTTGAATTGTAAGTTTTCTTCGAAAACTATATCCAAAAAACATAATTTAAAGACTTAGCGCTATAAAACGCAAAAGGGCCGCAATGCGGCCCTTAGTTTAGTCAGAGATTTTAATCTAACTTTGGATGCTGATCGATAAGGCGTTGTTTTTGACGCTCCAACTCCCCAATCTGATCGTTAATATCTTCAACTTTCTGCTCAATGTTGTCATACGTTTCTTGTAACAACTCTTTGGCTTCAGCACGGTCAGATGCCGCTGGCGTCGCACCACGCAAAGGTTTATTGGCGGTTTCTTTCATAAAGATCCCGGTAGCCAAACCTATCAATGCAACGACCATGAGATAATACGCTGGCATATACAGGTTATTTGTCGTCTCAACTAACCACGCGGCAATCGTTGGCGTTAAACCTGCCACCAACACCGAGATATTGAAGGAGATCGCCAAAGCACTGTAACGGATATGGGTTGGGAACATGGCCGGTAGCGTCGATGCCATAACACCGGTGAAGGCATTCAGTAATACGGCAAGGATAAGCAGGCCTAAGAAGATCAACCCAATAACATCGCTGTTAATCAGTTTAAAGCATGGGATGGCCAGCAACAGTAAACCCACGCTGCCGAAAATAATAAAAGGCTTACGGCCAAAACGGTCACTCATCAACCCCATCACTGGCTGCACAAACAGCATACCAATCATGATAGCAATGATGATAAGTACTCCATGGTCTTCAGAGTAATGCAGGTTATGGGATAAATAACTCGGCATGTACGTCAGCAGCATGTAATAGGTTACGTTGGTTGAAATAACTACACCTACGCACGTTAATAAGCTTTTCCAATGCTGCGAAACGATTTGTCTAAATGAAGTCTTAGGGGGATTTTGAATCGCATTGCGATCGTCTTTTTCCATTTTATCAACATGCTGCTGGAATGCAGGAGTTTCTTCCAACGCATGACGCAGATAGAGGCCAATTAAACCCAACGGTGCCGCAATAAAGAACGGAATACGCCAGCCCCAATCAAGGAAGTCCTGCTCCCCTACAATGCTAGATATAAGTACGACGACACCGGCACCAAGCACAAAACCCGCTATCGAACCGAAATCCAACCAGCTTCCCATGAATCCACGTTTTCTATCTGGGGAATATTCAGCAACAAAAATTGCCGCACCAGAATATTCACCACCTACAGAAAAGCCCTGAGCCAATTTAGCTAATAGCAGCAAAATCGGTGCCCAAATGCCGATTGAAGCATAGGAAGGGATTAAACCAATACAGAATGTACTGACAGCCATGATAATAATCGTGACTGACAGAACCTTTTGACGACCAAATTTATCGCCCAATGCGCCAAAGAAAACACCACCAAGAGGTCGGATTAAAAATGGAACGGAGAATGTTGCTAGCGCGGCAATCATCTGAATGCCAGGATCTGCGCCGGGGAAAAATACCTGACCAAGTGCATATGCCACAAATCCATATACACCAAAATCAAACCACTCCATTGCATTACCCAGTGCAGCAGCGGTAATGGCTTTTTTTAATTTTTCATCATCAATAATTGTAATGTCGTTAATGTGTAGCGGCTTTGCCTGCTTTCTTCTTAATCTCATTATCGTTTCCTTGCTAAATTTTGTGCCACACAGCGAAAGCCATCTCGCTGAAGCGCACTATGGTCACTAATGCCCGGTAGGCGTGGCCTAAATCGCCGTCAATATGCGTTATTGGAGAGCCATTTCTCCGCTAAGCTACGCATTTTCCGGCCCTTTTATCCTTATTTAATCCTTCAAATAACGTAGCTGCTAGATAACAATAATTCAACAAAATGGCCCAAATGTCAAAATTTGTGATCTTAGTCACTCGAAACGTAAAGATGATTTGCCTAGAAAAATATATAACAAAGATTATATTAACCATTTGAAATTAATTAATGGTTCGAATATTTACACTACGAGGAGAACGGAATAACGCAGGGTTTGAATGGAACTATTGAGTAGGCATCATCCGTGATACCCAAGCCAATATTGGTTTATGGTGACTCGATTACAATGGCAACGCGTCTATTTTCCGAGCGGCCCTGTTTAGTACTATTACTCGCAATCGGGTTACTTTCCCCCATACCACGAGTCGTCAAATTCATGCGTGGGATCCCGCCCTGAGAAAGTGCGTCTGCGACGGTATTGGCCCTTTTCAAAGAGAGCTGCTGGTTATAACTTTCGTCGCCATAGTTATCAGTGTAACCACTCAGACGCGCATGCATGATATTAATTTGCGCGAGTGTTTTACCCATTTTTTTGACTGTTTCAACGCTTTCAGGGGTTAAATTAGATTTGTTATTGCCGAAAAGAACCTTCTCTGACAGCCCAAACATCCAACCTTCATCGGTTTGTTGAAAGCCTTGTTCTTTTAGTACCGCAATTTGTTCTGCGGTGAGCCCACCTTTATGCTGACAGCCTGCCAAAAATAACATGGCTAAAAACATGCCAATAAATTTCCAGTGAATATGCTTTCTCACGTGCCCTACTCCCTATTTCTATTTTTTAAGATTCTCGCTATGAGATACTCCAACCACCACCGCTATGCTTGCTGTGATACATCGCGGCATCTGCCTTTTCTAATAATTCAACCGGTGTGCTCTGTGCATGTGAAAGCGTGAAGCCAATACTCAGTGAAATAAACACCGGCTCACCGTTGGGTAAATATATTGTTTCCCGCATTGCTTTGACAATTTTATCAATGATTTGCATAACATCATCTTTATGCGCGATATGGCGCAATAAGATTGAAAACTCGTCTCCGCCCATGCGAGCAACTAAATCACTCTTGCGAATTTGCGTTCTCAGCCTCTCAGCAATAGTTGTCAATACATGGTCGCCAGCTGCGTGTCCCCACGTATCGTTCACCGCTTTAAAACCATCCCCATCGAGGAACATCACGCATATTTGTTCCTGCGCCGTATTCATACTTTCCAGCATGCTCATAAAATTTGAACGGTTAGGTAGTGAGGTTAGCGGATCGTGTAATGCTTTATATGAAAGCTGATCGTTTTCATTCACTAAATCGGCCTGTTGCAGTTCCATTTCGCGCAGCAGACTGTTGAAGCCTCGGCTTAGCTCATTAATCTCAGCGATTTGTGACGGTCTCACACGCAAAGTAAATGCTCTATTTTCTCGGGCCGAACGGGCAACATGGGCGATGTTTTGTAACTCGTCAACAATTCCGGTGTGCATCCGGCGTACCAACCAAAATGATAGCAACGCGGTAAGCACCAAGCAGCTGAGTAGTCCGAGCATTAAGTTTCCTAGAAACTTAACCATCGTCGCGCCACCTGCGGTCAACGTTACATACCCTACCACTTCGTTTTCACTCATTATGGGCTGCACAACCATTTTTGGCAGTAGCCATTTGCGAATAGGGTCATCGATGGTCATATGCAAACGGGTCGGTGAAGTCCAACTGGCCAATAGATCTTTCTTTTGATCATAGATGCGAGCTTCGTAAATCTGTTCTTTTCGCGCAATCAGCGTGAGGGCTTCCTGAGCCGCGGGTTTATCACCAAATACCACTGCCGCTGCGCTGGTGTAGCTTATCGTTGACGCAACCAACTGCAAATTGTGCTCCGCATAGGTTTTCAGCGTAAACACGGATAATACAGACAACGGTATACCCGCCATAAGCAGCGTAATCGCAATGATCATCAAATGAATACGCTGAAACATACTGCGCAACGTTGGCCGCGCTTTTGGCATATTGGCGTTTGAGGCAAAAATATGATTCATCTAATTACCCTTTTTCTTCGCCAAAAGCAGCACGTTAGGATTCACCTGAACATTGCTGCGCGCCAAAATATCTAAGTTCAGATCAAATGCGATCCCTGAATTATCAATGCGTAAACAAAATGCGCTGCCCTTAATACACTCTGGGTTATCTTCTGCAATGGTTAAAATACTTTTTCCCTGCATATTTTGTATGAGTAATTCTTGATCGCTCGGCTTTATATTCCCGAAGTAAACCACGTCGCATTGTTCAAGCAATTTCGTTGGCGAAAAATCAACGATTTGCGTAGAGACATGACGACTAGGTAACACGATATTCTCCTCGACTAATAAACGTGCATAGCGTGCTGGAGGAACAATACAAAGCTTAATAGGATCAGGAGAATTGGCCCAACGGGTATAGCGGATCATCCCAATAACAACTTTTGCAACTTCTTGTTCTTTAACAGCAATTAACTGTGGAGAGTCTACAGGCGTTTCGGCTGCAAAAACAGGAAAGCACTGTGCTGATAGAGCGAAAATTAAGGCTACAGCGGCTGTGCTCTGTATCCCTCTTAAATATCGGCGAAATTTCGTACGGACAGAGGGGGGCATCATGAAAAAAGAAGCCTAACGGCAACGGCCTCAGTTTTAATTAGGTTACACATTATTATTCCTCCGTTAACATCCGCCAGCATAATGAAAACATTAAGTACAAAAAAAGTATACACGTAAACTATAGGATTTTTCTCGCATCCGGAATTTTCGCACAACAAAGGCGCTATTTTTATTAGATGCGTTTAAAACCTCAATAAGATTGTTCCTTTTATTGTGCAGTCCGTGAACATATCCATACTTAGTGAACCAAAGTGTGAGCTATAACTCATCAATATATCGGTTAGAAACGTTTTTTCTTTAACCGAGGATTGTTCACTTATTTTTCAATAAACTAGGCGTATTTTTTTATTAACATAAAGGAAAGAGATACCCTTGGCATCATTATTATTAGCAGTATGCCTATATCAACTTAATGAACGCAAAAAAAGCACCTTACTCAGTTGGGAGTCCAACTTTTGAGGTGCCGTTCATAATGGTGACTCTCGCTAATCTCTTTTGTTCATTTCCATTACCTCATCGAGGTTAGGATATTGTCTTTTATCGCGAAACTTGGCGGGAGATGTTTCGAAATGAGCCCTGAACACACGGCTAAATGTCTGCTGAGAGCTAAAGCCATACTTAAGCGCGATATCAATAATTGGCAGTTCACTGGCGCACAATAACGTTGCGGCTTCGTGTAAACGACGTTTCCGGACATATTCAGCAATAGAGAGTCCTTTTTTCTGCTTGAACTCGCGCTGTAGATACCACTTTGAATAGCCGCTTTTCGCTGCGATGGCATCAACTTTAATGGCCTCACTCAGCTGAAGCTGTCCTTCTATCCACTGAATCAGCTCGCTGACAATCACCTCTGACATTTATAACCTCTATCTGTAAGTGCTCAGCTTCTAGCTGATACTCATAATTTCTTTAGCAAGCAGAGTTGCCTGTTCTGTTGTTGACTCTATGACCGGTACGCCATACATCCGCTCTAATCCCTGCCTAAGATTATCTGCGCATCCTTTGTTTGATGAACAGAGTATAATAGCTTTGCAGCATGCCGAAAAATCGTCTCGATGTTTTCTCAGCCATTTGGCAATAACCGTTCTCGCTTCTCGCGCCTCTTCATTTTCCACCGGTTTTGTTTCTCTATTTTCTGGTGGGAAATGCAGCTCAGGATAAATCAGTATAAACGCACAGTTTTTTGCCAATAACTGCTCGGTTTGTTTCACCCAATCTATTCCGGAAAAACGCATAAATTCAGCGCTAACGTGAATCAGTGGCATCGCGTTTAGATCATATAATTGGTCATTTATCATACTCATGTCTTTTTCCTTAATGTCAAAATTTCAGGGTAGACATGTTCACATTGCGTTCAGATTTATTCTTTTTATACGAATTCAATTTCTGATGAGGCGTATTGTAATTGCCTGTATTTTTCATCTGGTGCATTTCGTGCTGAGTGGCGCGTATTTTTCCCCTGCAGAGCACGAACTTACTCTAAAAAATAAGCAACCTATGGAACAAAACACCAAGAGCTAAAAAGGCAGATATGGTATGCTACACGCTACTATAAAAGGTGGTATGTATGGCCTTAATGACTAAGGTTCTCGATATATTTAAAAGTAAACAGGCGTTTGTTATTTGTCAGGAATGCAATCACAAAGGCCGCTTTGATGAGTTCAAGATTGAAGACAGCATAATGATGCACTGTCCGCATTGTCATTATAGTTTCAATCGTAAACGACACAAGATTTCGTCTATTTGATGATCGTTTGATCCCAAAAATACCTGAGTTTTCCTATCTCGCCGCCTAACGATGAATAACGTTTTTGCTGGAAAAATAGCAATAACATTCTGCGAAAAATGGTGATTGTTGAAGATAGGTTGAACTTGTCTTGCTAAGATATGTAAGGTGCATTTCAACAATATCGTAGCAGGGAAATTTATGCGATTTTTGATCAATACAATGACAGGGCTCGTCGTCATTTTACTTGCTGTATGGACCGCATTCATATTCGACTTCAATGAAGTAAATAGACTCCCCGCCTTTTTATTTCATCATATTGAATCCTTTTTCAGCCGCTGATCCTTATCGTATAATGGAGGCAACAGGCAGTAGCCATGCGCTTAGCCCCTTTAATTTGTAAGGATTTATAATGTCTCCCGCGTTGATCACCTATGGTGCGTTAGCTTTCGCTATTATTTGCGAAGTCATAGCAACATCTATTCTTCCGCACACTAAAGAATTTACCCGTCCCGCACTCACGATTGTCATGGCCCTTCTGTATGCCGTTGCGTTTTATATGCTATCAATTGCAACACGAACCATGCCCGTTGGAATTGCTTATGCAATATGGAGCTGTTTGGGCATCGTACTCATTTCGGGCGTTAATTATGTCTTGTTTAAACAAACCCTCGATGTTCCTGCGATGATTGGGCTAGGGTTTATTATTGCCGGTGTGCTTATCATTAATATATTTTCTCATTCTGTATCACACTAATATTTCTTTTTACAACCAGCTGATAGATTTGTTTACGACTGGTTGTAAATAGCATGTTCTTTTAATTACAATAGCCACTATTTAAAGGTATACCCTTACACTTTATCACAATCTTCTTCTCAATTTTCCTTTTCAGTCATTTATTCATTTTTGTTTTTATCTTAAAATTATTGAATCTACTAGGTTTTAGTTTATAGTTTTAAAATTAGGCATATATAAAAACACAGACTCAGAGTGAGTTTCTACATCATGTGCTCCACACCGAATCGAGCGTTCAGAGATACGAAATGAATAATATCAATGAAAAACAAATCCTCAGGCGAGTGCGCAGCATAGATTTAAATTTACTCACTGTTTTTGAAGCTATTTTTAGCTGCAAGAGCGTGAGCCTGGCAGCTAAGACCTTGAATATATCGCCTTCTGCAGTCAGTCAATCATTACAAAAAATACGTTATCACTATGAAGATATACTCTTCATTCGACAGGGGAACGTTTTGCAACCGACCCTTGTGTGTTTGAAAATCCATGAGCAATTAGCTGAGATCATGCGTTTAGTTGATTTCTCTCTGAATAGTCGAGTTGATCCACTCAAAAAGAAAAAGTTTATTATTTATGCGTCGCAATTTATGGCGACGTTCTACCTGCCAAAACTGATTAACCTGCTACAGCATCAATCCCCTAATGTTGAGATCGTGCATCATACGTTGACGGAGAGCACCAACGTTGACGAACTACTGATTAATCGCCAAGCCGATCTTATTTTTGACCTTCACCCTACCGCCAGCCACTCTGTGATTTCTACCGAGTTTTCTCGCGAAACACTCACGTTAGTATGCAGCACGGAGCACCCTCGCCTCCAAGGTAAAGTCGATATAACGCAGCTGTATACCGAGCGTTTTTGTGGCTTAAACTCGGCGATTCCTTACATTATGCGGCGCCAAGTTGAGCTTTCGAGACTGTTTAAAGAGCGGAATTTTATCTTCTCCAGTGATTCCGTTATGGCTATTTTAAGTATTATCAAAAATACAGAGTCCATTGGGCTTGTGCCTACCTCTTTGTTAACAGAAGACCACCATCTTCATATCCGTCAGATCGATATCGATATTCAGATCGAACCGGTCATGTTTTACGTTCTGTATAACAAGCATGTTGCTGATTCACCGGGTTTCTCTCAGCTCTTGGCTATCATTATGCAGCTCCGGCAAGGCGTGACTACTGTACCTAACGGTGCCTAGGAAAGCCTCCGAGTGTTACGCCAAACGAAATACCGAGATCGCCCGCTTGAGTGCGTCGGCCTGATGCCCCTGTTGTTGAGCTACCCTTACCGTCTCAGCCACATGACTTACATTTTCCTGCACGCTACTATCAATTTTAGCAATACTGTCATGCATTTGTGCGATGCTGACCCGTTGTTGAACGCTCATTTCCGATAGTTCATCGACCAGCTGTGACAATTGTGTAATCGAACTCATGACCTCCTGCATCGTTACCCCAGCGGCGCTCACCTGCCGCGATCCCGTTTGAGTACAGCTCACGGATACCGCGATTAATTGGCGTATTTCTTTAGCCGCATTTTCACAGCGCTGGGCCAGCATTCTAACCTCGGTCGCTACCACCGAAAATCCTTTGCCATGCACACCAGCACGTGCGGCCTCAACGGAGGCATTCAGTGAAAGAATGTTAGTTTGGAAAGCAATACCATCAATAATTTCTAGAATATTACTGATGCGGACAGATTCCTCCCTAATCTGCGCCATCGTCTGGATTGTGGCAGAAATATTTTCGTCGCCGCGGGCCGCAACATTCGAAGCTTGTAGCGAGAGTTCTTGGGCCAGCAACGCTTTTTCACTGGTATATGTAGAGACAGAGGTCAGCTGCGCCATCGCACTCGCGACTACCGCAAGCGCGGATGCTTGCTCATCTGTCCGCTGCGATAATGCAGAATTCTGCCGCAGAATACTTTCTGCATCACCTTGCACCATCGCGATCCCGTGGCTTACCTGACCAAGCGTATTGCGCATCGTTTTCAACGTGGCGCTAAAAGTGCGAGCGAAAGCCGAATGGCTTGGGCGCTGCTCACGATCCAACGTCAGACAGCCTGCTTCTCGATTAATATGCGATGCCAACTGCGCAACTTCACTGGCCGAGCGGGCATCCCGCGCCATATGCACCGCCATGTAAATCAATATAGCCGTTTGCGCCACCACAAATACCGCGTGGAAAACAACCATATGAAATCCAGGATGCATGAAGCAGACGATCCCATAAAGACCGTTTTCCTGTAAATAATTAAACAACAGATGATGAACAGCGGCAGTGATCGCCCCCATGAGCAAAGGCCGATAATCTCGGTAGGCTAATAACGCTGAAAGTAGAACAAAAACAGAGAAATGAAATTCAGTCTCACCCTCACCTAATTGGATCAATAAAGCAGCAAAGCCTAATAGCGTAAAAGCATAAAATAATCGGGTAATTAATTTCCCTGGAAACAGCATCTTTATCAGCGAAGAACTGAGTGCCAATATTGCCCCCGCAACTAACGCAGTAGATATATGCTCGTAATACCAACCCACGCTAACTGCAATAGCAAATAATACCCAGACTAATAGCAACATCAGCCAATCAGCACGCCGGTAGATCTGTTCGAGTGAAACCGTCTCTGACGATTCACCTTTACTCTGTAAGATTGTCGCTGTCACCATTTTATCATCCATACTGTCTGTTATAAGAATCGCTAACGTTTTAAGTATTGCTATCTCATCAAGCGTAGATGTTTTATGGACAAGTTGTGGAAAATTTAATGTGTATTTAATCTGTAGAATTAACAGGTAAGAGTGATTTTTTATTGGAGAGACGAACCTTTACGCCCTTCTTTTTTCTAGGCGGCATACAAAATAAATGTTCAGTTATATTTACATCAAAATCCTCTCTAAAATTTAGCGAAATCATCCATACTGACTATCACTCTCGTAAATTGCTTATTAGCGCTATGCTATTCATCACACATATAGAGGTGATAACACAATGAAATTATTTACAGCTCAACTTCAAGACGTTAAGAAAATCCTTCCGCTTTACTTAGGCTATCGTGCATTTTATCAAGTCCCTGAATCTGCTGAAAAAGCTGAGAAATTCCTGACTGACAGGATCACCAATCATGAATCCGTCATTTATTTTGTTGAAAAAGACGGCGTCCCTGTTGGATTCACACAGCTGTATCCGCTGTTTTGCTCATTAGAAATGAAGCGTATTTGGCTGCTTTATGACCTATTTGTTGCACCTGAAGCCAGAAAAGCTGGAGTTGCACAGCAACTGATTGCTCGCGCCGATCAATTGGCTAAAGAGACAGATTCCGCCTTCATCATGCTCAGCACGGCAACTGATAACGTTAAAGCTCAGGCCTTATATGAAAAAGAAGGTTACGTTAGAGATACTCAGTTCTTTGTTTACAACAAAATGCTCGGTTAACGGATGCTACACAAAACGCTGTCATGCACTAGACTTTCAGGATAAACAATAACTGACTAAGAATTGAGGTTCTTATGCGCAAGGCTTTATCTCTTTTATTTATTCTGATGCTTGCTGGGTGCTCTGGTGGATATCATCATCAGAAAGCCACTGACGATCAAAATAGCGAACAAACTTGTCAAAACCCAGACGCTAATGCGGACAGCACCTGTGGTCATTCCATTGTTCCGAGCATGTATTAGCAGCATGTTTGAATACATAAATGATAAAGGCCACCGTTTGGTGGCCTTCTAACTAGAATAACGATTAATCACGTGTAATTTTCTCAGCCTCTTCTTCCGTTTCAATATAACTCGACCCAAACGCAATTGTTGCAAGCAGCCCGACAATAAACCCCACTAATCTACTGCGCATTATCTCTCTGAGTAGCCTCATCGCATCTCCAGTTCAGGAACGGAGTTAGACTATACAGAGTAATATGGGTGGAAAATGCCAATTAGCCAGCAAATTTTTTAGTTCTACTGGGAGATATATCAGCTTTCGGCCATGCTAGTTTTCTGTTCAATGGCGATCATGATAGTTTTACGCACCAAAGAGATTGTATCCCTTGCCCGAAGCTACATGCCTTAACTAAAAATATCGCCATTGAGCTTGGTGCAAATGGCATCCGCGTTAATGCAGTATCACCTGCGGTTGTGCAAACACCAATCTATGAGGGATTCATACCGAAAGACGAAGTAAACGGCGTCATGGCAGGTCGCAACGCAGGTTAAAACATCACAGGCTGCGAACATTTTGTCTTACTACTATAACGCTGGCTTTCTTCTTTGAGGCCAGCATTCTTATTCTAACCGATATCGTGTCACTCGCGAGCTCATAGCAAGTTACCCCCTTTACTTGTATAAATCGCTCGTTAATAGCTAGCATGATTTTAATTTTAATGAAATTAATATCAGTACAATAATTTAAACAACTCCCAAACAAATATTAAAAACATCCTATCTGAGCAATACATTTATATTACCAGTGATATCATCAGCAGGATTTTTACAACTACTCTAATTTTTCAATATTTGTTGGGACTCACCATGCTGAAAACAACGCTTCTTTCCGCTATTTTTATCTTATCAGGTTGTACTGCCAGCGACTGGATCAGCGCCGCCGGTGGCATTATGCAGGCAAAAGATGATCATAACCGCTCTACTATGGACTCAAGAATTAAAGCGGCGAATAAAGCAGCAGGATACTAGCGTCCATTAAGAACGAGTACTCACTATCCAACACGTCTTCATTGTCCATCACTAATCCGCGTGATCCTTTGGCGTAGAAAATCAACTAATCGCTTGCTGTCTGGTGACAGGACAGCAGCCTTAGTATTCACAACACCAACATCCATATAGGTAATGCAGTCATCAATAGTTCGGCGTACAACCCGAAGACCATCTAAAGACCAAGGCCGATAAACCAGATCTGATAAAATGGTCACGCCTTTGCCTTGGGCGACGAGACTGCGAATAGCTTCGAAAGAGTTAGTTCGAAAATGAACATCCGGAATACATCCCCGACTATGCCAATAATCTTGAAATACTTCGGCATATTCGTCGGTCACTAATAGCAGAAATGGATATTTTTCCACATCAGAAAGAGTCAGCATCGGCTGGCTTAGCAACGGGTGACCAATGGGTGTCCATAGTTTTCTCTGAGAACGTATAAACGTCTCGATCTGCAAATCAGCGTCATGATTGATATTAGAAGTCAGCAATAAACAGAAATCAAACTGCTTTTGGCGTAATGCACTAACAAGAACTGGAGAAGCCGCTTCTTCAAATATAATTTCCATCAGCGGAAAACGGTTTTTTATATCACTAAGAATATTAGGCAATAAATAGGCCGAAAGCGTTTCAGCAATGCCAATGCGTACTGTACCACTCGCTGTTTCCGGCTGGTTTTGTAGATCCTCCAATGCCACGTGGCTATTCATCACAATTTTGCGCGCGTGGATGAGAAATCGCTCTCCTGCCTGGGTTAGCTGAACCCCTTTCGGGTGACGGATAAACAGTTGGCTGTTCAGCGCCTCCTCGAGATTACGCATAGCGACTGTCATTGAGGACTGCGAAATATGACAACGGTTAGCCGCTTTTGATATTTGCAAAGTTTCAGCTAATGAAATGTAAAATTCAAGTTGCCTCAATGTAAAGTTCATAGTTTTAACCTATACCCAAGGATGAAAACTTTATATTAGCATCCTAGCATTTATTGGCAGTAATCTTGATCTAACAAATAAGCCAATACTTTTACTGGAGCATTTATGCCCTATCTCCTACTTAGCCTTGCAGCATGCTTTTGGGGTGGAAACTATGTGGTAGGCCATGTATTAGTCGCTACCGCAAATCCTATTATTCTTTCTGCCGCTCGCTGGATTTTTACTGCTCTCATACTAGTGGCAATATATTTTCGACAAATTCGAGAACAATGGCCTGTCATGAAGAAATCAGCCGGTGTTATCGCATTTCTTGCCCTTTGCGGTCAGGTTTTATTCCCATTAACGCTTTATATTGGCCTGCAATACACTTCATCACTTAATGCCGCTATATACTTATCAACAACGCCAGCAATGGTGTTATTGATTAATCACTTTATCTTTAAAGAGAGAATATCATCACGAAATATCAGCGGAGTTATACTCAGTTCTTTGGGAGTAGTGTGGTTAATCCTGCAAGGAGATATCGCCCATGCGAACCTATTTAACCAACTTAATAGAGGCGACCTTTGGACCATGGGGTCAGCCGTTAGTTGGGCGGTATACTGCGCATTTTTACGTACAAAACCGAAAGAAGTTAAAGGGAATGCCTTTGTGGCGGTGAGCGCTGCATTAGGTGCCGTGGTATTGCTTCCTATATTAGCGCTAACCATTATTGAAAACGGAGTTCCGAACATAACCCCCTATGTTCAGCCTGGATTTTTAATGGGTCTCGCATATCTGATCATATTCCCCTCTTGGCTCTCATATCTTCTTTGGAATAAGGGTATTGCAGCTATTGGGGCGACGCGTGGAGAAATATTCTCCCACATCATTCCGCTCAGCGGCGGTGTATTTAGTATTTTGTTTTTGCATGCACAACTCCATGCATACCATGGGGTAAGCGCCCTATTCATTGTGTCGGGTATCGCGTTATGTTCTCATTCAGGCAGTCTAAAAATGACAATAAAAGAAAGTGACAGAGGAAGGGATGAAATAGAGGACTAACAATGCCCCCCTGTATCCGGTACATCGAGCGTATCTGCGTGCTTAGCTACTGCAGATACGCATATGAGATCAGATACGGACAAATTGGCTCACTCATTTAGCTCCACGATAAGGCATTGGATGTTGTGATAATGGGTGGTCCAAATTTACATTGTGGGCACCCTCGATTTTAGCAATAACGACCTGAAAGCCAGAAATCCACTTGCTGCTTTGCTCTTTGGCACGTAAATGCTCAACGTTGCTCATAAGTAATTCGAGTCCTTCCCGATTATCCCAGTAGTAATTGTTTATTAGACGACCACTCTGAGCATCAGTAAATGACTCCATTCCAATAAATCCAGCAATGCCTTTTGAGAAATCTTCAATTTTTTTATCCAACTTATAAAAATCTTCATCATATTGTTTTTTGTCAAAGATAAAACTGGTTAGAAACATTGCATATTCCTCTGATAATTCCTGATGTTAGAACTTGCTGGCATTTTCTATCAACACCATCAACATGCTCCCAATATCACACTATACCGGTATAGCCTCAGTAAAGGCGGCCACCTTGCATTTCCTGAAGGGTGTATCACCGCAATCATTACCAGTCATCCTACGCCACATCGAGAAAGAAACGAACAGATGGAATATTAAATGGCGCCCCTGAGTCGATCCTTACTAAAACACCTATGTGTTAAAAGTATTATTAAGTATTTTCAGCATAAAATAATGTTACAACCTGTCGCTTATTTGACCAAAAAACAAAAGAATATCGCAAATTGGCAGCAATATGATTCATTTTCTTTGTATTGAAATAAGGTGGTTTTTTGAGCACTAATGAGAAACAGAATGGGGAGTGTTTGAAACGAAATTTAAGTGGTGCTAAAGTAGAGACTCTCTGGACAGTATTGGCTTTGCAAATCCACTGCCCAGAGATTTTTCCCTGGTGTTGGCTGAATTAGCTACCTGACTCTCGTGGTCAGGTTTTTTTTACCTTCAGCTTACCGGGGCATTATAAGTCATTGGCTAAGTTCTGTAAGTTGTACTTAAGTACTTTGCGCCCTGTACTTAAGTGCATGTTGTCACTCAGACATGGGAAATTGAACGTCTAGGAGCCCAAATGTTTTCTGTTTTCAATGAAAATCCGATACTAACGGAAACGCTCCGAGATTATATCGATAGAAAACTATCGCATTTAGGCAGTCCAGAGTACGCCTACACGGTCATCAATAAAAAAAACCCTTCAAAACTGCTTATCATTTCAAGCTACCCCGATGAGTGGGTTAACCTCTACCGTACTAATAATTTGCAGCATATCGATCCGGTCATCTTAACCGGCTTCAAACGTACCTCGCCCTTCGCGTGGGACGAAAACATCACATTGATGTCAGACCTCAAGATTTCAAAGATTTTTTCGTTATCAAAACAATACAATATTGCCAATGGCTTCACCTTCGTACTGCACGATCATTTGAATAATCTAGCGCTTTTATCTTTAATCATTGATAGCAATATGAAGGAAAATTTAGAGAAAAAGCTGGCCGCTGAGCGTGGCAATATTCAGATGCACCTCATTGAAATTAATGAGCAAATGTATCATCTCGTTCAGTCGATATCTTTTGGCAATGAAGACAGCGAGATTGATTCAGACAAACCGATTTTCACCCTGCGTGAAAATGAAGTGCTTTATTGGGCAAGTATGGGGAAAACCTATGCCGAAATTGCCACCATCGTGGGTATTTCAGTGCGCACCGTTAAGTTTCATATGGGCAACGTCGTGAGCAAGCTTGGAGTAAGCAACGCCCGACAAGCAATAAGGTTGGGCGTTGAACTTGATCTTATTACACCAATGCAGGCGTAACGGCTATCGACATTGGCCAATTAACCATCTGGGACTGAATACCACCGACTGAAGCGGTTATTTTGGCTGCCATTTTATTCTGGCTGACAGAGTCTGTCGGGAGATAAACCAGATAAATTCGCTCATCCTCACTCAGATATGCTTCCTTAAGCGGTTTAATTTGCCAACCTGAACGTTTCAATATTGTCAGCATTGCTCGGCTGACGATAGTGTAAATACCGTTGCAACCATAGTGCCTAGCATAATTTATCATCGCTAAAAATAGTACTTGGCTTAGCGGATATCGCTCGCCTAACAAATCCCTCGCGCGTGATTTATCAACAAAAAATCGGCTTGATTCTGTTTCACCGGCAGGCAAAGGCACATCCGAAAAACAAGCCTGAAACGTGTGAGTAATCATATTAGGCTCATCCAATGGAACAAAGCGCACGCTGCAGACCAGCTGTCCCTCATATAAACCTAGGATGTAACGTGTATTAGGATTATCAAACTCGTCAAACTCCATGTCTTTGTTGCAGACAACATCCCATCCCAACCGGTCACTGAACGTTTTTTTTCTCAGTCGATAGAGTTCATCAGAACGGACCCCATTCAGTTCTTCGTAACTGACATCAAATAGCTCAAGCATTCCATCACCTTGATTACATTTTAGTTACTATCCATATTATCTATGGCTGGTGTTTTTCGCGTCCTGCTATTGTACAGTTTTTTTTAAGAATATTTGAAGATAGGTTATAAAAGTCTGGGATCAAAGCCGCAACTCATTTTCAGCGCACGCAGGTAACCTGAGCAGATATAGGCGTTCATGGAGGGATATTCGGTATGACTTTAGGATTATTCAAACATGTTGTTGAACGTAAAAACGCACTCATCTTCGCTGTTAAAAAAATAAAATGAGCTAATGTGTAGAAAATCCGAGTGTAATAAATTGATTACCAGACATGATTTCAGTAGGCTTGCTCGTAATCGCGAGGGCCGTTATGTAAAAAGGCTACTATAAAGTAGCCTTTTATTCATTTTATTTATTTAAAAACTTCAGCTACCGCTTCAAAGTTTGGGCCATGCTCACGGGCTGCAATAATCACGTAGTATTTCCCACCCTTTTCATCAGCCAGTTTTGATAACCGTTTATGTAGGTCGGAAGGAGAACCCACTTCACCGTTAGTCGCGCCTACAGACACATTTCCAATATACTCATATTTGAAATGATGGGCTTCATCCTTAGAAATCAAATCTGCCGCAGCGGCACTGAATGCCGTCATTGAGAAAGCAAGGGCAGTAGCTAAAATAACTTTTTTCATATAACACTCCATGCTCATTATGAATCCTTACCGTAACATACCATCAACAAATATGAATGATCTACATCAAATTATTCACATTATGTATGTTTTAATGCACGGTGGAGTGCTGCCCAATTGAGCCAATATCAAGGCATTGTGTTGATATTAGCCCCCCCACGGAACAGCGACTTTTCTAATGTGCCATCACAATCGGCAATTCGCTAAACCGTGTGGTATACGCTGGAGACAGCATGTTGCGTTTCATCTGCCAATCCCTTTTTATTCCCTGCCCAGCAAACCACACCTTGCTACGTCCTTTATTATTTATTTCGTCGAGCACTTTCATCAGAGCTTCACTATTAGGCTTAGGGTTAAACTCATCGAACAGATTCAATTGCGAAATGCCGTGATCGTAGAAATCCCCGAGCATAACTCCGCCCTTTTGGTAGCGTTTATCAGGCTTCCAAATGTGATCTAAGCAAATCAATGCGTGTTTAATGATGTCTCGAGTATCATTAGTGGGTATTTCTAACCGAGCCGACGCTAAATTGTTGTAATGCATTTCATGCGCAGCAAATGGCGACGTTTTAATAAAAGTACTCACATGTTTACAAAACTGCCTTTCGCCTCGTAGTTTCTCTGCGGCCCTTTCTGCATAGCTGCAGATAGCTTCCTTCAGATCTTGATATTCTGTAATACGTTCGCCAAAACTACGGCTACATACAATCTGCTGTTTCGCCAATGCAGCATCTTCAATATTTAAGCATGATTCACCACGCAGCTCCCGCACGGTTCTTTCAAGAACGACGGTGTAGTTACGGCGAACATAGGCCAAATCCATCTCAGCCAACTTCAGCGCCGTATCAATACCCTGCGTTCTAAGCGATTTTGATATCTGCCTACCAACGCCCCACACCTCTTCAACAGGCATCAGTGCCATCAACTTGCGTTGCCTAAGCTTGTTAGACAAATCTACAACGCCCGCAGTTTGCGGCCACTGTTTTGCCGCATGGTTAGCCAATTTAGCCAACGTTTTTGTTGGGGCAATACCTATGCCCACATCCAGGTGAGTCCCCCGCTTAATTTGTTCACGAACTTCGTGCCCAAACGCTTCAAGGTTATGGCAATGGCTGACGCCACGCAGATCCATAAATGCCTCATCGATGGAATACACTTCAACACGCGGAACCATAGCCTCAAGCAATAACATCACTCTCTGGCTCATATCGCCATAAAGTGAATAATTACTGCTAAAAACATGTACGCCATATTGCTCAAACAGCCTCCGCTGCTTGAAATAAGGTGCCCCCATGGTCACTCCGAGTTGTTTAGCCTCCGCAGAACGCGCAATGACACAACCATCGTTATTTGAAAGAACAACTATTGGCTTACCATGCAAATCGGGGCGAAATACCGCCTCGCAGCTGGCATAAAAACTATTCACATCAACAAGGGCGAACATTAGCGCGCCTCGTTGATCACAAACTTAACGACCCCGAATGTCTCAAGCACTTCGCCCTCACTGAATTCGATCGCTGAATACTCTGGATTTTCGGCAAGCAGCATGATCCTAGGACGGGTTACATAACGCTTTACCGTGAACTCACCGCCGAGGCACGCAATGATAATGTCGTTATGCTTAGGCCTCATGCTTGAATCCACCAGCAGCAGTGAGCCATCAAAGATCCCCGCCCCCGTCATTGAGTCACCAGAAACACGCACAAAATAGGTTGATGCCGGATGAGCAATAAGTAGCTCATTTAAATTGATCGGTTTATCAATGTAGTCAGCCGCGGGACTTGGAAAACCCGCGGGCACGCAGTCTGCGTACAACGGAAGTGGTGCCGAAGGCTCGCTCAAACAAGCAGGATAGAATTTCATAACATTAAACCAATAACTGTATATGCATACAGTATAATGCGTGATTTTAAGAATGAAAAGTGCCTACTCTCCAGATCGGCAGTTCTATACGGGAAAGTTCTGATTTGGAAAGAATTATATTTCTTCGGGCTTAATTTTATTCTTAGCCAGCTTACCTGAAAATATATGGCTATTGAGTCCAAAAGATAATATGAACTCCCTATTCAGGTATCTAGCATACGATCTGCTTAATAACGCAATGTGGTTTAATCAATATTGAGGAACACATTGGTAAATTTGCGAAAAGTAAACCGAGTTATTTTGGAAAATCGCAACATGTTACCAGCAAAATTATTAGGGTGGAAATCATCCAGCTATGAGATTTATTGCCAGGCTTATCGTGAATTTGGCGGGAGTGTATGCAACCATCCTTTAGTATTAAAAATATTGGAAGATAGAGCCCCCAATCAAATTCAGTTTTTTCATAAAGAAGCGAATGGAAAAATCGTTGGTGCATTCTTCACTGATAAGTGTGGGGAAATTATCCATCCGCACAAGAAAATCCCAGTTATATTTGAGAATATTATTCTCCCAATCTCACCAGATTTAGGAAGTTTCTATCTACCTGCAAAATCGAAAGAACTCTCTATTAGACATAAAAAACAATTCCTTAACTTCACCTATGGCGTATTAAACCGGCGATCAATATGTCTTGTTAAAGATTCATTTTCTAAGAAAACGAATAAGAAAAGACAATCTGATATGAACAAGTTTCTCAAAAATGGCGGAGAAGTCGTTTCCGCCTCCTCCTTTAGCAGCGAGCAACTCAGTGCAATTTACCTCAAATTATCTGGTATGCGTTGGGGGAGTCAACATAATCACAGCGATATCACAGAACTTGCTGAATTTATAGAGTCAATCCAAACAATGATTTTTGGTAACGTTTTATTCTATAAGGGCGAACCCTGTGCTTACGACTTAATTTATCAGGCAGAATGCAACAACTGGATTTATTTTGACGATCACAATGGTGGGATTGATACAACGATAAAAGATTTTAGTGTCGGGAGCCTTTTGCTTTTCGCTAATATCAGTGAAGCACGTAATCTTTGCCAGCAGAAAAATAAAGAGTTTATTTTTAGCATCGGCAGATCAAACGATAAGTGGGCCTATAAAAAACTATGGTCAAATGAAATAAAATTAGGGAAATCTATTTTTTAAGCTCACAACTGCCATCCGAATATGATTTTATACTTTGTATAACCATATAAACGCCGGAGTTTCAAATTTACTCCGGCGTATAGTCAGTCAATAACGATCGCTACGCGACATAGCCGAATACCAACAGCACAAATAGCGCATACCCTCCACTGACAATGATTAATGCACGTCCATCAGCAATACCTCGGCGAAAAACGTGCCAGAGATAAACAATAGCCAAGGCGGTCACTATTCCAGCGACTAACAACGGACCATCAAACAACCACGGTGTGAAAAATAAGCCTAGCGCGCTGGGAATGGTTGCTTGAATCATCATCGCCCCCGAAATATTAGCCAGAGCTAAACGTTCTTTGCCCTGACGCACCCAAATCAGCGCATTCATTATTTCGGGTAGTTCGGTCGCTACGGGGCTCAGAAATAAAGCGACTAAGTGCGGGGGCCAATGCATGATAGTTCCTATATTCTCAAGCTGGCTGATAAAAATATGAGAAGCTGTCGCGATAACGATCAGTGATAAAACAATTTGCAGCACAATCCAACCCATTGGCGGCTCAATTGCTGAGGGCCGAATTTTGAGCGGTTCAATCATTTCTTCTTCAGGTGCAGTATCGCTATTCCTGATTTCCCGCCAAACATAGAGCGCATAGGCCACGAGAAATAAAACGCCCAACCATGGCTTCAAAGTAAAAACAATCAGGCCTAACGCAACTTTAACAAAAAATACGGCGAGAAATGCAGCCTGATCATGGCTCATACGCGCATAATCGGCCCGGATTTTGGCGCTCTTTCGATTGGAACGCCGATGATGGCAAATCAGCGCTAATCCAACCACAGCATAGGCCAGAGTCGCTAACACCAGTGGCCCCCCCATCGCAGCGCCTACCCCAATATTTTTTTGTTCTGGCGTACTACCAAAGACCACCGCCATAAAGGTCACCGTGCTTTCAGGCAGTGCGGTGCCAAAAGCGGCAAGCACAGAACCAACGGCTGTAGCGCCAATATTTAGCCGCCGCCCGAACCATTCGATCCCATTAACAAAACACTCACAGGCTAAATAAATAGCGATCGCAGAAAGGAAAAAGAAGGTGATTGTTTGATACATAATAATGATGTGGCCGGGCGAGTCGGATCCCAATGGTGCAACAACACGACTCGCCCGGCTGGGAAAGTGTATTGCGACCAAAAGTCTCGCCTGGCTATGCTTTCGCAATGGCTGACCACGCCATGAGGAAATAAACCTCAAGTTTGTTGACGTGGACTCCCTAGCAGTACTCCCAGTACGGCTGAAGGATGGCTACTCCCCAATGATAGTGTCGGCATGCTACCAGAACTGAATACACGCGTCTCGGGAGTTCAAATGAAGTCATCAGTCTGTTTTTGTTCTGTTTAGGATCGAAGGACTACGAGAAAGAAAACTGGCATAATGATGATAATATTCATGTGATAAGAATTAAGTTCAAGACTGGATCAATGTAAATCCCCTGCATTCACTCCTCACGGCCTACGCATCGGAATATTATTATGCTAACCATAGAACCTGCTGACTCTTCAGTATTTGAGCGCCTCGTTATATCTGGGAAACCTCAGTTCGAGAAACTCACTTTTTCCTAACCGAAAGCGACATCACGGAGTTACGCCCTTTATTACTTAATACCTATTTGCCAAACCTACCCGTTTTTATTACCCGAGATGCAACGGGTACGATCCACGGATTTATAGGCGTTGATGAAAATCGTATTGAAATGCTGTTTGTTGATGCAGCGAGCAGAGGGAAAGGTGTCGGAAAGCAACTTCTTACTTATGCCATTGAGAAATTACACGCAAATGAAGTGGATGTTAATGAGCAAAACCCTCAAGGCGTCGCTTTTTATAAACACATGGGATTTGTGCAAACAGGCCGCTCAGCAGTAGACAGTCAGGGAAAGCCGTTTCCGTTATTGCATATGAGATATTCTTGCTGAGACGGCAATGTGGGCCGATGAAAACCAGACTCTCCTATTTTATCGAACCCACACCAGTATGATTACTGCTCTTTATTTGCTTTAGAATGAAATGAAAGACGAGTCTTGAAATAGGCTTTCACGCTCTCTCCCATCGCGTGAATTTTGGCGTCGATATCCTGACATAAAAACTCATCACTGTTCATTGCTCTGACTCTCTGTAACGCGAACTCGTCTATTTCTTCTTTTTGCTGTTCAGTTAGCTCATGGTCATTTTGTTGTTTCATTGGGAGTGAGTCCTCTTGTTTAGTGGTTAAAATACGCATTGTGGGCATCACCTTCAGAGTCAGACACATTAATGCCAGACGTGACGCTTCTATCCCTTAATTATACGAGTAATGACACTATAGTTTATAAATGCACGCTACACGGCTTGTGTCATATGGCAATAATGAACAATAAATAGGCATTTTAGGGCTATTGCTGAGCTTTCAGTGTATGGTGATCTCCCATGTACTCAGAGAAAGCCTTATGTCATTTTTTGATGGTTTAAAGCTATATAGTACTCGTTCTATACAGATCACCTGCCCCAAATGCTCTCATGTATCAGAGCAAAGTGTTTCGAAAATTCGCAAGAACACAACACTGATTTGTACAAGGTGCGGTGAGTATTTCTTGCCTAATGAGATTAAAACCAAAGAGTAACACTTAGTGTTTCTAAACAAGGCTGCTTTAGGCAGCCTTTAAGCCATGTATCAAGCATGGTTCTACACTCTGGCATAGTCTTAAAAATTACAGGTATAATCCCACCTATTATTCAACTGGTTTAGAAACGAAGATGACAAAACTCACCTTACAAGAGCAGATGCTTAAAGCTGGACTCGTCACCAGCAAAAAAATGGCCAAAGTGCAAAGAACGGCTAAAAAATCACGCGTTCAGGCGCGCGAGGCGAGAGAAGCCGTGGAAGAAAATAAAAAAGCGCAGCTTGAGCGAGACAAACAGTTAAGCGAACAACAAAAGCAAGCCGCTTTATCGAAAGAATACAAAGCCCAAGTGAAGCAACTGATTGAAATGAATAGAATTGACATTTCAAAAGGCGACATCGGATTTAATTTCACTGATAATAATTTAATTAAGAAACTCTATGTCGATAAGCTGACCCAATCTCAGTTGATTAATGGTCGTCTCGCGATTGCTCGCTTAGTTGTCGATGGCAGCAGTGAGGCCGGATACGCAATTATTCCCGCAAGCGTGGCCGATAAGATTGCGCAGCGTGACGCGGACAGTATCGTATTAAATAGTGCGCTGAGTCAGGAAGAGCAAGAGGAAGAAGATCCGTACGCCGACTTTAAAGTTCCTGATGATTTGATGTGGTAATGAGTGCCGAAGCTTAAAAAGCCCAAATGGGCTTTTCCTCTCGTCACGATTTTATGTTCACCCCGATCATGGAAAGACGTAGGCTACGCAGACATTGTGCTTTACACTGCGCGCTGCAAAAACTGAGTAGATAAACAATTTAAGTAGGCGGTAATGGCGATGAATGGAACGATCACAACGTGGTTTGAAGATAAAGGTTTTGGATTTATCAAAGATGAAAACGGTGATAACCGCTATTTTCATGTGATTAAAGTCGCCAACCCTGAGCTGATTAAAAAAGATGCGGCGGTCACATTCGAACCCACCACGAATAACAAGGGCCTATCGGCTTATTCTGTAAAAGTTATTCCAGACAGCAAATATATCTACATCGCAGGCGAGCGTATTAAGCTGACGTCGATTAAGTCTTACCTCGTTTACAGCGAAGAAGTGCCAGCCGATACCCGTATTGATAAAGAAAATACCGTGCTATCGGTCGGCATATTGATGAACAGCATCAGACCAAAAGCATCGACTCAATCAGATGAAATGCGATCGCTGAAAAAACTGGCGATCACCACTTTTCAGGAAACGACGCTAATCTTCACTGAAGATGAAATCGACATAGATGCGACGGTGAAACTGCTCAAGGTCTAAGTGATTCCAATGCTGGACTCTTGTCCGATGCAAAAACAGAGTTTCAGCCCATAAAAGAGGCCACCTAAGGTGGCCTTTTCAATTTTTCAAAACCGCTAAAAATACGTTAGTTTTGCGTTTCGATCTGTGACCAGCCCTTGCTGTACATGCAATCTTTAATCAGCACTTTGCGCTTTGACTCATTTGCGTCAGAAACCGAATAGCTCGTATCAGACGTTTTATTTTTCTTATCTTTTGTCGTATATGTCGAACTAACAACATTATCTGGAGGTAGGTCTCTTAGGGCCTGAGCTTCACATTTGGTTTCAGCGATGGAGGCATCATTTGCATTAGAACCCGGTTTCACCCATTGATAGCTGCTACATCCAGAAAGGAGTAGCACCACTGAAAGAGTAATAAACTTATTCATTATTAATCACTTATAATTAAAGCTTAGTGAATATCAATATAAAAAAGAATTACTTATAGAATTCGAATCCATAAATCCCCTTCCCTGATCCATAGATATTCACTCAAAAGATAAATCAGCTGTTACCAGCTGGGATAGTGGTTTGTTGCCGCAGCCGTGCGTCAACTTAAGTTGTTCATGGCAACCACCCTTTTCCATAAGCTGGGTTAAAACATGCAACGCTCTCAGAGTAGCCGAATGAAATATCATAAACAATAACCGCACGTTATTTGTTTACTCTTCATTAACCGCGAAAATGATGGACTGATAACCCAGCGCAACGTAAAGCCGCTAGCATCTAACAACCAAGACGTAGTGATGTTGCTAGCAACCCACACTGAGCACCTTATGCAAAATGAGCTACTCATTACCCCATCGATTGAGAAACTCGGCAATATCATCAATTCGTTGCTCGTCAATACCCGCCTCGCCGGCCATCTGTTTCTGCGTATCTTCACTCACTTCTTCGTTGTTCATTAAGCGGGTAATCAGTAGCTGGAAGTAATGCGCCAGAGAATCACGTTCCGACTCGCCCACTGGTTTTGCTGATTCCGTCGAATATTCATCCAGAATGTCATAATATTTCAGGGATACTTCATTATTCATAATTCATCTCCAAAGTTAGATCCAAGTCAGTGACGATCTATATCGTCTGGTTTTAATAATATCATTCTTCCTATATTTTCTGGCGTGTGATAATCAGGCCTGAACCTGCGACAGCAGTTTAACTCATCAAAATGCTATATTTACCAGGTGAAAAGTCCGTCTTGCGTTTAAACATATTTCCGAAAGACTCCGCAGAAGCATAGCCTAGCCGGTGGGCGATTTGAATAACACTGCCCAACGTTTTGCTCTGCACCTCGGATACCAGTACGGTTTTCAGCAGAACATTGCCCGTAGCAACAAAGAGAATAGGTGAAAAGATGGTGTCTGTGCCACAAACGGTGGATGAATTTATTGCCAGCAACGCCTCAATATTTATTCAAGGGGAGAGTAACAGTGCCACAGGATTACTGGCAGCGGCAAAATTACTCAGCCAAATAATGATGCGAGAAGCGCAAACAATGGCATTTTCCGATGCATTTTTGCTGATTAGTATCTTACTGGGTATCGCATTTATGCTAGCTCCTGTAATGGATAGAGCTACCGGTGCTACATAGAAATAACTCATGCGATTGGACAGTATACAATTCGCCCTAGATTATCCCTTCTTCACTAAATAATGTGCTGTCCCCCAAAGATAACCTTTGATTGAGTCGCTCGTGATTATTTATCGTCTAAATCAATCAGGTCTAACAGCAATTATTGTATTTTTAAAAATCTGATAGACCTCATTGCTCGGTGGCTTAGGGAATTTGGCTAGTTTCACTGCCTTGATCGCGTCACTACATAACGTTGGGTCGCCATCTTCTGCAGTCACTGCCAACAAACGACCATCAGGGGCAAGATTAATGCGTAAATTGCAAATTTTCCCTTTGAAGCTGGGTTGTATTTTAAAATGCCACTCTATTGCAGATTGAATATCACCAGCATAATTTCTAATAGCTTGGCTAAGCTCAGTCCCTTTAGAGTCCGCGACTTGTGAATTAGTCTTATTGCTACATCCTGACAAAAGCGATAGCGCGCATAGTGCCCCTACTCCCAATAACGAAACAAGTATCTTCATATTACTCCACCATTGTCTGTGACAACTATTTAATCCCCAGATGCAACATGATTGGTTGTTGCGAAAGATATATTACTCAATTTTTGCTGCATGAAATCAATGAGCGCTCTTGTTTTAGCGGGTAAATAACGCCGATCTGAATAAAGTGCGAACAATTGCAATGGGGCTACCGATTGTTCAAACTCAATCTCAATTAACCGTCCATCGTTAAGGTAAGGTTGGCAGGCTTGTTTCGATAGAATGGCAAAACCGACACCTGATACCGCCGCCCGTCCTGCCATCTCTCCGCTATTTACCCGATAATGGCCTTTAACCTTAATAGTCTCGAACTCCCCTTTTTTATTAACAAACTGCCAAGGAGCACCTTTAAGTGCACTTACCGTAGTAATACAGGGTAATTCTTCAAATTGCTGTATACGAGAAGGGATGCCATAACGCTGAATGATGGAGGGAGCTGCAACGATGGTGCAAGGGATAGTCACCAGATGGCGGGCTATGCAGTCACTGTCATCCATCTGACCACGGCTAACAATGATCGCTAAATCCAGATCATCTCGCAGGGATTCAAAACCAGACAAATTTGTCACGCAGCTTATTTCTAGATCAGGGTGCTGACAGGCGAAATCGGCAACCACAGAACCCAACAATGCAGGACCTATTTCATTGGGGATACAGATACGTAATGGGCCCTTGAGTTGCATTTGACGCAACGTTAATTCTGTTTCAGTTTGTTCAAGCGCCTCCAATAAAGGCTTCGCACGAGTATAGAGTAGGTGCCCCGCCTGAGTGAGTTTCATATGTCGGGTACTGCGCTCAATGAGTTGAAGATTCAGTTTGTCTTCTAACTGAGAAATACAACGACTCACATTTGATGTCGGCATTTCGAGGGCTTTCGATGCCCCAACAAAACTTTCTCTTTCAACCACAGCAATGAACACTCTCAGGGCATTAAAATCAAGAGCCGGACGCATCAACTATCCCATAAATGATAATAATAAGTGCCATTTTTACCATCTAATGAACAGCTTTGATAGCGGTTAAACTCGGATATCTTTCATCCTCAGGTCACTTGCTATGCCACTGGTCACAACAACGTTTAACCATAAATCCCTCTTACGGATAGCTATTGTAATGGCTTTTATCCAGTTCACTAATGCGCTGGAATATATGATGTTCAACCCAGTATTTGCCTTCATGGCCGTCGATTTCGCAGTTCCCGTGTCATTCGCAGGCTATGTATCCGGCATGTACACATTTGGGGCAGTCCTATCGGGAATTGCCGCCTTTTACTGGATTGGCCGTTTCAACAAGAAACGTTTCTTAATCGCCAACATGGCACTACTCTGCCTACTGACACTTTTGACGACATTTACCTCCAGTTTTAGTCTTCTGCTTACATTACGATTCTGTGCGGGATTGGTTGGAGGTACGACAATGGGGGTGGGTATCAGTATATTGATAAACCACGCACCCACTAACTTGCGTGGAAAAATGTTGGCGACGGTGATTGCGTCATTTTCGATGGTAAGCATTGTAGGAATGCCCACTATATTATTTCTTTGTACTCATTACGGTTGGCATGCCGCTTTGTGGTTAATCAGTACACTGTGTTTGTTGGCGTTGCCACTGATTGTCGCCATCATCCCTCAAGACCCAGCCTCTTTCGACACACGCCACGCACTGTCTCTCAATAGGGATACTTTACTGTTTGCTTCAGGTAATGCGCTTGTACAGTTTAGTCCAATGTTAGTCATTCCTATTCTGGTACCTTTAATGACACAGCAACTAGGTGCTTCTCAAGACCTGTTAACTTGGCTGTTCTTCGGCGGCGGTGTTGCAGGGTACCTGTCTACAAAAATGACAGGCGAATTAACCTCCCGTTTTTCTGCTTTGATTCTGGCTACAGGTTCAACCATAGTTTTTATACTGAGTTTGCTAATACCAATGCTGGGCTATCAGCATCCGGCGTTATTTATTATGTTATTTCTTGGCGCATCTTACAGTCGTTTGGTTTCATCTTCGGCGGTTACAATTCAGTTTCCTGATGATAGTCAACGAGCTGGATTCTCTTCATTACAGACATCAATAATGTATCTAATTACAACCGTTGCATTTTTCCTGTCCGCTTTTCTATTACCTAATCATGGCATGGCACCACAAAATGTGAACATGTTATTGGCAGTATGTGCAATTTCCGCATTAGCACTCCCAATTATCGTAATCATTCTGCAAAAGAAACTGGCTAAACGTAAGATCTCGCCAGATCATCTCATCATTGATTAGCATAACGTCCGCTGTTGGCACAAAGTGAACAGTACAGTTAGCTGTCAGGTCCGCTATGAGCGAACGGCGAGCGTGATGTCATACTTTGGCATTAATGGCTTCAAATAGATGCTTCTGCAAGAGTATGTATTTCAGCAAGCAACCATCGTTCAAAAATCTCCAATGCAGCTTCATTTACTCCAGTTTCCGGCGGTTTTACTAGACAAAATTTTTTGCTCAGACTTTCTGACTCTGGCCAAGGCGAAACAAGTAAGCCACGGCTCAATTCATTCTGGACATACATCCGCGGCACCAAGGCAACGCCCTGTCCTGTCATTACGGCAGCTATAGCCATTTCATGAAGATCATACCGAACTCCCTGCGTCGGATTGCCAAGACTTATTTCATTTTCATTCGCATAGTGATGCCATGCATCCGGATTCTGCCGCCGATGGATCCGTGGGATATCGTTTAATTGTTCATAGACGTCCTTATCCGTTAACAGTGTCGGTTGGCATACAGGTACCAGTTTTTCCTCAAAAAGAAATTGTATGCGCATGCCCGCCCATGCTGGATGCTCAAAATGAATAGCGGCGTCAAAACCACTTTCGGTCAGAATGAAAGGATCGGTTCTGGCAGCAATATTCAATGTTATATCCGGATACATAGCCTTAAAACCACCCAGACGAGGAATAAGCCATCGACTGGAAAAGGTAGGCAGAGCAGCAATATCCAGACTCTTACTTCCTTCAGGTATTCCCATTATGTACTGAGTATCCCGTTCGAGCCGCTCAAGCGTTTCGCGGATGTGATGAGCATAGTGTGCGCCTGCTGGATTGAGCTTCACGCGACTTCCCGTACGGTCGAACAGTTTACGGTTGAGCAAAAGTTCAAGGCGTGCAATCTGGCGACTAATGGCTCCTTCCGTCAGCGATAGTTCCTCTGCGGCCCTGGCAAAATTACCATGCCTTGCGGCGGCATCAAAAGCTTGCAGGGAAGCGCTACTGGGTATTTTTCTGCGCATAAAAACGGTTCCTTTCTCTGTATCTGTGGTGCGCCATCAGTGAGTTAATGTCACTAAACCATGAAATAATATCGATTTATAGAGGGAAAAACAGTGGGTAGCATGATGAAAAATCATTGATTAGGTTTATTAATTTCTTGCTACTTGTTTTATGTGGAGGGAAGTCGATGTTCTATACCGTGGAATGCTCATATAACGATCCTGATAGCGAGGATGAGTGGAATGAATTTTACAGCCAGGAAAAATTGCCAGCGTTAATATCGGTTATCGGATTCAGTACGTCTCAGCGTTTCCGTGCCGCCAAAGCCGGTAAGCCTGTTTACCTCGCCATTCATACCGTTAAAAATGCGGATGTTCTTAGCAGTGATGATTATCGGCTGAAAGGGGGTGGGAATTTCTCTCGTTGGCAGGCCTATATCACTGACTGGTATCGAAATCTATATGAATGTGAAGGTCTGGCTCCGGCCGTATCCCCAGATGAAATCCTGCTATTGTGCGCTCAACCGATAAGCTCTGTAGCGACAATCCCTAGGTACCGGGCTCTGGAAATGCACGCGGTAGGACTGGATAAATTCCCGGAACGTCGCATTGCATACATTCTGCCACGTGAAAATGCAGCATCGTTTGCGGATGTACCCGGGGTCTATCTCTACGAACCCCTTACATCGCAGTTGCAAAATTCTGTTAAGGGCTATCAAAAAGCGAAGCTATAAAATCATGCCTAATCTGACTTTTTATATTTCTGAAGATCAATCGGACAGGTTTGCGGACCTTCCCAGTTTTACTCATAACTGTAGCGCTCTCTGCTGTGGCATTCTCGGCGCAGAACCCGAAAAAGTTCATATCATATATGTCGATATAAAACCTGGATGCGGGCATTTGGTATACGCCGAACTTTTTTATCGTATGACAACACTGCGTACGCCAGAAGTGATGAAGAACTTTATGTATGAATTGGATCTCGCCACTCAGCAGGCTTCGGGGCTAATAGCCCGTATTCGCTGTTTTGGTTCTACTTCATCACAACTATACGCCCGCAACTAACCTTGAGGTATTTATGAACAATCAGATCTTCCCATCCCGTCAGATAGGGGATTTTCAGGTAACGGCTCTGAGTGATGGCGATATGTCTGCCAGCCTAGATTTACTGTCCGGCATTGAAGCAACTGATGCAGAGGATATTCAGTACACGGCTGGGATTACGGAGCCAGGTAATATCCATATCACCTGTTATCTCATTCGTGGTCAGGGGAGAACGATTCTGATCGATGCCGGTGCTGGGGGACTGAACAACGTGGGCGGGCAGCTCAAAGCAAATCTCGCAGCCCTCGGGATCAGCGCTAACGAAGTAGATACAGTCTTATTAACACACTGCCACCCAGATCACATTGGAGGCCTATTGGATGCTGAAAAACGGCCAGCCTTTAAGCATGCTGAACTTCTTCTTCATTCTCTCGAAGCGGAATACTGGTGGGATGATGAAAAACTTAAAATAGCGAGTGAACGTGGACAACGTAATATCAGGCTGGCCCGTCAAACGTTAGATACTTATGCACAGAAGATCCGTTTTTTTAGCAATTGCGAGATAGCAAAGGGCATCGTCCCAGTGTGGCTACCGGGTCATACACCTGGGCATACAGGGTTTCGTATTGATTCGGGCGGTCAAAGCTTATTAATTGGCGGGGACATCTTCCATTATCCGCATATTCAGTCGGCACAACCGACTGTTTCCGTTTTGTTTGACGTCGATCCTGCTCAAGCCGAAGAAACACGGAGAAAATTTTTGGAACAGGTAGTCAGAGAAAAACTGCTTATTGGAAGTATGCACTTAGGCCGTGCTGGCTTTGCTCTCGTTCTCAGGGGGAATAATAGATATCATATTTCCTACCCTCAGAAATGAATGGTAATGCCTAGCTTACTCACCCATTGATGGGTCAACGCAAAGTTATCAAAGTCTACTTATGGCACAAAGCGAACCTAAATATTAGCGACTATCCACCAACAATAATCATAAAAAACTAAGGAATGCCTAATTGGAACCTGAAGATAGAACTACCGTCTAACCCTCCCACCTACCACGGGTTTTTGATAGCCCTAAAATTAAATAATAACAAAACGGGAGCACTAGGCTCCCGTTGCTATGTTTAGACATGACTCGATTACATGCGTTTAATATTAGTTTCTGCTACTCAACGAGCTGTGGGCCAAACCTGCTTAAGCGGTTACGGCCTTGCCACTCTTACTCCCCCTCAGATACAATCTTCTGCAACAAGCATCTCAATAAGCTCATGAAATGACTGTCACATATTATCTAAAAAACTGTTTCTGGGGTTTATTTGGCCCCGGCTTTCTTGCTTACAATATTCTGAACGACTTACAAGATGGATTGATCTTTCCTGCATACATACCCTATATGCCGTATGTTGCTATCTATTTAGCAATAGGCGCAGTTATTTATCCTTTTTCTTTCTTTGTTTTAGAGCAGTTAGCAATGAAAATAATGAAAAAAGAAACGTGGCGATATTATTTTACTTTTGATGGCCCGTCACGGGGACTTTTTATTTTTTCATATATGCTTTGTGCGTTGTTATCAATACCATTGTTCATGCTTTATCCAGTTATAAATAAAAAACGTTAATATCACACTAGACTCAAAAGCGATAAAGATTAAGAGCGACAGAACTTTCGGCGGTCTGCTGGTGATTTTTGGCGTGAGCCAGCCGGACGCGTTAAGGCCGGCATGGCCGTAACATAATGGTCAAGACATAAGGTGAGGATTAAAGATGGAAATAAGCTGGAAGGCATTGCGGGGCAACAGCCTCAGCGCACGGCAGTTGCATGATATTCTGGCGCTGCGCATCGCGGTTTTTGTCGTGGAGCAGGCCTGCCCTTTTCAGGATATTGACGGGCAGGATCTGCCTGAAAGTACCCTCCACATTGTTGGCTACAGCAACGAAAAGCTTGTCGCCTACGCGAGGGTGCTGCATGTGGATGACTCACCGGATGCGGCCAAAATCACGCGGGTAATTGTTGATGACACATTCAGGGGGCAGAGGCTGGGCTTCAGGTTGATGGAAAAAACAATGTCCCTTATCCACGATAATGAGCCAGACAAGGCGATAAAGCTCTCGGCGCAGTCTCACCTCGTCAGATTCTATGTGGGATTCGGGTTTAAAACGGTGTCCGATGAATACCTGGATGACGGCATCCCCCATCAGGATATGGTGTATGCGGACGCCTGAGTCTTACCGCGCCTGACGGCTTGGCGTCGCCTGCGGGCGTTGTTGCTGGCAACAACTCGTCTGAATTACCCACGAAGCCATGGGGTTATTGTAAGCCCAGTGAGCAACCCTTCAGGGCTAAGCAGGCGAGTCACTGCTTGCCCCCAAGGCTCCATGCGGTTAGCCACCAACAAGCGATAACCCTTTTCGCTCAAGATACGGGTAGCTGAATCGAGATCCTGTACCTCATATTCAATCCATCCCTGCGGTATTGGGTATTCGGTTGGCCACTGGTCAGCACCAAAACATGAATTTGCGGCCTGTGATAACGGCCAGACGGCAAAATGCTTAACGCCCTTCAGCATACACTCTTCCGACAGCAGGTAATCGCTGTTACCTTCCATTGGTTTAAGCGGTAGACCGAGTACCTGCACATAAAATTCGGAGCTGGATTCAGTATTCTGCGAGATTGGGCCAAACCCTGCGACAAACAAAACTTCAATTCCCTGTAAATTCTGCAACATGCCGGCTTCCCTAATTGTCTGAAGTTGAATTCTAAATTTATACTACGACTCACTAAACCGCCACGTCTAATATTGACATCTCGGTGCCATATGAGCGGAATCCATTGCATCTACGCCTCGCTCATAAGAGATTTAGCAAGACACGGCACCAGCATATATGAGTACTCCAATACGAAGTAAGCGGCAGTGAGCATTAAATATAAAAGATTGCAGCGGGGAATAACTTCAATTCATTCCAAAGCAATAATATTAAATTTCCCACTCAGTAACGGTTTGCATAATATTTTGTATCCGTCCCTATCGAAGCAATCTGCCGTAGTGTTGATTGATTTGGCCTCTTGCAAGCTTCCGACTGTCCCTAAGTAAAACCAGTTATTAATAATATGATACTGAGTGAGAGTCTCGCTGCTTTCCTCAACAGCAACTTTGCCATCATATGGCCAGCACTGCACACGCATGCTCTCCATCGCTTGCACCAAACGCAGCTGATGCTCTTCGAGCGATTCCTTACCGCAGCAAGCGCCGGCACACCGTTTAAGAGCATAACGAAAGCAAGAACGTCCTTGAACCAAACGCTCCAAACCTAATACGCCATAACAGAGTCTTTGCTGATCAGCTACCGCTCTTAATGCATCTAATGCTGACGATTTATTGGGAAATAAACCGAATAATTGGTCTTCGTGCCAAAAGCCACGATCTCCAGCATAAACAACCTCAACGCCGCTATGCTTTAGCGATAGCGAACAAAGCTGCTTAGCATGTCTCAGCCTTTTGTTGAACAATGGTTTTTGTGCCTTTATCAACTGAGCTTCTATCAGCAGAGCCCCTAGCTCACCCGCCATTTCTATATGTTCAATATGGGTGGTTAAATGAAGCAGTTTTGCTTCATTCTTATTCCTAAAGTGCGACATAACCCTAGAGCGAATATTGACACTTTTACCGATATAAAGCGGCATTGTCTTACTTGTACCATGAAAAATATATACCCCTGGTCGCGAAGGGAGGGCCGCGAGTTCGTTCTTCAGATGCTCTGGATATTTATACATATCCTCATCTAATATTGACACTTATTGCCTCCTTTCAGCCAGAGATGGGCTCGCTCAAGAGTGGTCTTTAGAAGAAGTTGTTAACAGACGCCTAATTAGTACTGCGGATGCCTAATTCATAGACTAGACATGGTACATCGTAATGTCTTTCTATTGCCTTGTAAGTCATGCCTAACTTTCAGCGACCTACTCCCCATAACGCAACATCGCGCGATAAAAGCTATGGCGGCTACAGGCACACAGCGGACAAAGAGCAAGGTCATAAGGTCTACTATGAGCAGACATTGAATAAAGTCCTATTGAGGTGATATAAATAGTTTCGAGTCAGTACAACTTAGCCGAAACTGACAACAAAACGGGAGCACTAGGCTCCCGTTGGCATATTCAGACGTTAACTGATTACATGTGCTTAATAATCGCGTCACCAAACTCTGAACATTTCAGCAGTTTAGCGCCTTCTAACTGACGTTCGAAGTCATAGGTCACGGTCTTGGCAGCGATCGCGCCTTCCATGCCTTTAACAATTAAATCAGCCGCTTCGAACCATTCCATGTGACGCAGCATCAGCTGTGCGATCCATTATTACATTACTGAATCAATGGAGAAAAATCAAATTCTCTAGCTTATTTTTTGCGTTAAACAGCTTTTCGTAACACATTGATTTAATAAGAGTGAATTTTTGTTTTGGGGAACCACTTTACCTTCCCCATATACAAAAACTGTCTCAGTATTTCGAACGTCTCGCCAGCAAGCGTCGCCTTCACATCACCAATAGCTACTATTCAGTTTACCCTACTATCTTCACAATAGAGACTCATCGTTCTGAGAAAAAGTGAGTTTTTAGTCAGCTTTGTGCCAGAAGCGGACGTTTAACCTTTCTCCCTTTAGGGAGGCTCCAGTTACTGACACAGGCTTTTATGATAACGTTCCAGCATCACTATTTAATTTCGCTTGGGTACTTCAGACCCGATCAGCAACTAATTTAATGAGAACCTTATGACGGAACAGCAGGATTACCCTATAGGTACACCAGGTCAGCCTTGGACAGAATCAGAACTACAGCAGTGGCGGAAATGCCAGACTCGTTTTCGTAGCTATCAGAACGACGTGCTAAACACATTGGAAAATATCAAGTCTGTCTATGATGTTATCCAGTATGGAGAGCTAAGATACGATGGGGATATCTATCCACTGATGGCTGTAAAATCTAAGTCCTGGGACGAAACCTTGCCGATTATTCTGATTACCGGAGGGGTACACGGTTATGAGACCAGCGGCGTGATGAGTGCACTGGAGTATCTATCAGGTGATGAGACAGGCTACGAAGGAAAAGCAAACTTACTGGTGGTTCCCTGCGTCAGTCCCTGGGCCTATGAACGCATATCCCGATGGAACTATAACGCCGTAGACCCAAATAGACAGTTCTTTAGTGAGGGAAAAGCAGAAGAATCCAGTGCATTGATGTCATTAATCTCCCTTTATTCGGGCCGGTTTGTCCTTCATGTTGATTTACACGAAACGACTGACACCGATGAAAGTGAGTTCAGCCCGGCACTGGCCGCACGAGATGGTTTGAAATATGACCCCGAAGAAATCCCGGATGGTTTTTACCTGGTCAGTGATTCGCAGAATTCAAGGCTGGATTTCCAACAAGCAATAATCAACGCAGTCTCGGAAGTAACACATATTGCGCCAGCAGATGTTGAAGGCAATATGCTTGGTTTTCCTGTGGTCAGCGAGGGTGTGATTGAATACGATAACAGTATCTATCATCTTTGCGCCACAATGACCGGCGCACCATTTACAACCACAACAGAAGTTTATCCAGACAGTCCTACAACGTCTCCAGATGAATGCAACCAGGCGCAGATTGCCACCATCCGTAGTGCGATTAAATTCGCCCTGAACGGATAGCAGTTTTTGCCATCAGATTGCACGGGAAAGCTGATTTCCCGTGTTGCGATGACTTGAAAAAATAACCGGAATGGAAAGTGAGACTATCTGAAGATAGACATCATCCGCTCCTCGCTCACTGCAGACCTTCAGCTCAGTCAGCAATGTCCGCGCTGTGTGCCAGAAGCAGAAACTGTTTAACGGTCCTGCTAAGTCTTATGTCATACATCGTCGTTATTCCTTAAACCCTCAATGTATCAATAACTGCTCGCAGAGCGGGTGACACATTGCGATGAGGATAATAGATGAATGAACCTTCAAGACGTAAGCTGTAACGTTGCAGAACCCTAATTAGATTACCTCGTTCTAAATCATCGGAAACTAACTCTTCCGGAAGATAAGCCAGTCCCAGTCCTAAACTGGCAGCTTTTGCTTCCATATAGCTGTCAGCAAATACCCACTGTCCCTGCGGCCGATGGGTGATTTTTTTATCATCTTGATGTAGCTCCCATGCATACAAGCTACCGTCACCGAACTGATAAGCGATACAAGGATGAGTCACTAAATCTGCGGGGGATTGCGGAAAACCGTAGCGACGGAAGTGCTCTGGCGTACCGACAACAGCCATCTCCATATCGGGAGAAATGCGAACAGCAATCATGCCACTGCCCACTTCCGGCCCCAACCGCACACCTGCATCGAATCTCTCCGCAATAATATCGACAAACCGGCTTTCGCTGATGAGTTCCAGTCGGATGTCAGGGTAGCGCTGCTTAAACACTGCAAGCTTCGGCAGGAGTAGTTTATCAATAGCGTGCTGACTGGCATTGATGCGTACCGTACCTGATGGGGACTGGCGATAATGAGCTAGCGTGGCTAGCCCCATATCTAAAGCGTCGAATCCTGACTCAAGGGTTCCATACAGTTGTTCACCTGCATGGGTGAGCGATAATTTGCGGGTGGTGCGTACCAGAAGTTGAACGCCCAGTCGTTCTTCAAGTTCGCGCACAGAACGGCTGATCCCTGATTGTGCCAGGCCAAGGCGTTGTGCCGCGGCGGTAAAACTCCCTTCCCGCACCACCTGCATGAACAGGTATAAATCGTTATAGCTTTCCCGTTTCGCCATAATTTCTCCCTCGCAGCCGCACCATTATTTAGAACAATTTGGTATTAATTCTAGCATTTTTTACCCACTAATCAGCACTTTTACTGCTAACTATAATGTGCTCATTGCAACAAAGCACAGCAGCGTTGTCCGTATGAAACCTGCATCTATCATGTTTTATGAGGAGATTTTGATGACTGCTTTCACCAAAAAACTGACAGGTGCCATGCTGCTATGCGCATCATTAAGTGGAGTCTCAAATATGAGTTATGCCGATACAACCAATCCGAACGCGCCTGCTACGTTAGTCGATAAATGGGATAAAACCTTTACTCAAAGCACGAAAGTTGATCACCATAAAGTGACCTTTCAAAACCGCTACGGGATCACCCTCGTCGGGGATCTCTACATTCCCAAGGATCGTGGCGAGCGTAAGCTGGCTGCCATTGCCGTCAGCGGCCCCTTCGGCGCGGTGAAAGAGCAGTCCAGCGGCCTGTATGCGCAGACGCTGGCAGAGCAAGGATTTGTTACCCTAGCGTTCGACCCTTCTTATACGGGCGAGAGCGGAGGCTACCCGCGCAATGTCGCGTCTCCAGATATCAACACCGAGGACTTCAGCGCGGCGGTAGATTTCCTAGGTCTGCAAAAAGAGGTGGATCGCAACCGTATCGGGCTGCTGGGTATCTGCGGCTGGGGCGGTATGGCTTTAAACGACGCCGCGATGGATACCCGCGTCAAAGCAGTGGCGACCAGCGTGATGTACGACATGAGCCGCGCGATGGGACATGGCGTGGGAGATGGCAAAGATCGTTATACGACACAGGACCGTCGTGCCATATTGCAGTATCTGAATGCACAGCGCTGGAAGGATGCAAAAAATGGCGCTTTCGCGCCCGGCGGGCATGACATTTATGTTGATGAGAAAGGCAACGTCAGTGCGTCGAGTCGTATTCTGCCGGAAACGTTACCCGCCAATCCCAATCCGATCCTGAAAGAATTCTTCGATTACTATCGTATGCCGCGCGGTTTTCATGAGCGTTCGGTCAACTCAACCGGCGCGTGGAATGCAACCATGCCACTGTCATTTATGAATATGCCGCTGCTGACTTATGCAAATGAAGTCACGATCCCTACGCTTATCGTGACCGGTGAAAAAGCCCATTCACGCTATTTTGCTGAAGATGCCTTTAAGACGATCGGCAGCAAAGAGAAAGAACTGGTCATTGTCCCGGGAGCAAACCATGTTGACCTGTACGACAACGCTGCGGGTAAGATCCCGTTTGCTAAATTTGAGCAGTTTTTTAAAACCAACTTAAAGTAATGACTTAGAGCCGCCTGATATTTGCAGGCGGTTGTTTATCTCCCATACACCATCCCTACCCACGTTTTTGTCGTTATTCTCTGAATAGCGTCTGTTTTAGCTGCGGCTAAGTCTCGCCGAAGCGATATAAAGAGATACTGATAATGTCCACAGTAAGTCATAAAACATCACCCACTAAAACAGATGCACACTGGGGGGGCGTGTTTGCCATGACGCTCTGCGTTTTTGTGCTAATCGCTTCCGAGTTTATGCCTGTCAGCCTGCTTACGCTTATTGCCAACGATATGCACATCACTGAAGGACTGGTAGGCCAAGGGATCGCCATATCTGGCGCACTAGCGGTACTGACCAGCCTGACTATCTCTCGTATTGCCGGAAATCTGAATCGTAAATATCTTCTTCTGGGACTGACGGTCTTAATGGCCATATCCGGAATGGTCATCGCGATAGCACCTAACTATCCGGTTTATATGCTGGGAAGGATTATGATCGGTGTCGTTATCGGTGGGTTCTGGTCAATGTCGGCTGCAACTGCCATTCGACTCGTGGCGCAGCATCAGGTTCCCCGTGCGCTGGCAATTCTCAATGGCGGGAACGCGTTGGCGACCGTTGTGGCTGCGCCGCTTGGAAGCTATCTGGGGACGACCGTCGGTTGGCGCGGGGCTTTTTTATGTCTCGTTCCCGTTGCCATAGCTGCGTTCATTTGGCAATGCATCAGCCTACCTTCAATGGAAAACGATAAAAGACAAAAGCAACAGGGATCTATGATTCGTCTGTTTAGAATCTCGAACGTACCTACGGGACTGGTGGCCTGCGGACTATTCTTTGTGGGGCAGTTTGCCTTATTTACCTACGTGCGTCCCTTTCTGGAGACGGTAACCAGCGTGGGCCCCTCTGGCCTATCCCTAATTTTGCTAGCAATAGGCGTAGCAGGTTTTGTCGGCACAATGATCGTATCGACACTCCTAAACGCTAGGTTCTATCAGACCTTAATTATGATCCCTCTGCTTATGGCAGCGATTGCCGGTACGCTACTGCTGGTAGGCCACAGCATCTGGGCAGTTGCCGTTTTGCTAAGCCTGTGGGGACTGCTTGCGACGGCTGCACCAACGGGATGGTGGACATGGATAGCACGTACGCTGCCCGAAGATGCAGAGGCTGGGGGTGGTATCATGGTTGCTGTCATCCAACTCTCGATTGCACTTGGTTCAACAGCAGGAGGTCTAGTATTCGACAGCTTGGGATGGCGAAGTACTTTCGGATTGAGTGGTATAATACTTCTTGGCGCGGTAGCGATGACGTTTCTCACATCGCATAAAAATAGCAATGCGCGCTAGCGTAATCACGTTCGTCCAAGCGTCTGATTCTCACTCACAGCGGACCTTAAACTCTGTTAGCTCGTCCACTTTGTGCCAGGAACGGACGTTTGTGGTTTTAGAAAGACTCCTATGATGTGGCCAGTTTTTATGGACCAGTTCAACCCCAATGAAGGGAAGGTCAGCCGCTCTTAAGACGCTTGATGCTATTACCTTACCTGGAGTCTTTCATTGCATCCTGCTTCCCGGGATTGCATTGCTGTTTTGTCCCGGGAAGATAAAATTTTCCCGACCGGTCTGGATTGGTTCCGCCCGGACACCCCACCCGGCCCGGAGCAGAAACAGTATTACTACCGTCTGATCCGTTGCCTCCATCAGAATAATTCCCGCCATTCCCGCCATTCCCGCCATCAGCAGCATTTACAGCAAATGCGCATATGATAAAAAAAAGCGCAAAAACACGCCAGACCATAAAAACTCCATTGTTTAACAATCAAATGTTCAACCTAGCCCCCATTGTAGGGCATGTCAAAGGATTAGGTCCGCTCCTCGCTCATAGCTGCTGGTCAAATATCTCTCATTCAGCATGCGAGATGATAGTATCTGGCTGAGGGGCAGATTTACCTGGCAGCCCAGGGGCGATATTTCCGGGAGACAATCAACGAGAAACATTTTAATGTGAGAGTTAGGCAGGTCACAGCGTATGTATTACCACATGCCATCAGATGAATGATACATGCCACCTGCGAGTGTGGAATAACCAAAAGCCTACTGCACTGGAGGATGTCTTGCCATGTTGACCGATCTAAGCAGAGATGAAAGTAAAAGACTTGCGGCAATAGAATTGTTGAAAAATCCTGATAAGGGTCGTGATGATGCGTTAGAGAAATATACTCATCTAATATGCCACTTGCTAAGCATGCCGATGGGCTTTGTTTCTGTTCTAGATGAAGAAAAGCAATACATCAAATCCGCCCAGAATATTGCCGTCACGGAAACCAGCCTGAGTGAGGCATTTTGCGTACAGACCCTGAAGAATAGTAAGACATTCATTTGCCATGACACCCATCAGCACCCTACCTTTCGTGACTATCACGCGGTAAAAGAAGCTCCATTCATTCGCTTTTATGCAGGATGTCCACTTAAAACCCAAGATGGAGTACCCGTAGGTACCTTGTGCATTCTCGATACTCAACCTAGAGAACTTTCAGACGAGCAGCTTTATCTTTTTGAGAAGATTGCAGGGCTTATATCGGATTTTCTGGCCTCTTGGCACTCCGTGGGCTATCTCGATATAGTCACGCTATTACCAAACCGGCAGCGACTGTTGAAAGATATCGAGATTTCAGCTGAAGGAGTATTCAGGCTCGTCATTATTGATTGTATTGATATGCCATTAGCCTACGAAATGGCTCGCTCGCTCGGTATGGCTGCCGTCGAAAATCTTCTTCGTAATATGGCCACCGAGTTGCAGGCCCGCCTACCTTTAACAGGGCTACTCTACGCCGTGGCAGTCGGACGATTTGCCTTTTTTACCCATAAGCAAAAAGCCCTGACATTAGAAGATATCTCTCAAAGCCTTAAGGGGATTCAGGCCAGGATCACCCCGGAAGTTCCCCTTGATCTGGATATTCATATGGGTGACTCCGGGCTTTGCGATAAATCTTTGACATCGAATGAAATTCTCCGCCGCGCTGTCAGCGCGTTGCACGAAGGGATAAGTCAGGGCCGCCGGTTTACAGTCTATGATGATGCACTGGATACCCGTAAGAAGACTGACTTCATCCTTCTTACTGAAGTCAGACAAGCACTACATGAAAACCAAGGCTTATATCTGGTTTATCAGCCGAAAATCTCACTGGTGACAGGGCGTGTGACGGGGGCCGAAGCTTTGCTTAGATGGCAGCACCCTAAAAACGGCGAAGTGTTACCGGGTGTGTTTGTTCCTCTGGTCGAAAAGACCAGTCTGATGCGAGAACTCACAGCGTGGGTTATCGATCACACTATTGCGCAATTAAGTGACTGGCAAAGCCGTGGGCTTTCTTTAACCGTGTCGATAAATCTGGCCGCCAGTGATTTTTCAAGACCAGATTTTGCCGATGAGCTGGAACAGAAAATTCTGGATGCACATCTGGATCCCGCCCAACTGGGGGTGGAGTGTCTGGAAACCGAGAAGATGCTGGAAAGCCCCGCTGCACTTATCGGCTTAGCCATGCTCAAACTACGCGGATTTAAAATATCTCTGGATGATTTTGGTTCCGGATATAGCAACATTAATTACCTGCGACAAATCCCGATGGACACCATCAAGCTTGACCGCTCTATTGTAAGTAAGGTTGCTCACGACAAGTCCAGCCGCATCATTATTCGCAACGTTATCACCCTCCTCAAGCAGCTCGATTATATCGTTCTGGCCGAAGGAGTCGAGGAGGCCAGTACCGTTGATATTTTAAGAACGCTGGGTTGCGATGAAGTTCAGGGCTATTTTTTTGCTAAACCAATGACGCCAGATGCTTTTGAAACTTGGTATCATGCCAGAGACAAAGCCTTAAAGTGAGCGAGTATTAAGTAAATACATATTGTTGCCTGCACGTAATAAATGAAAAAGAAGGGAGATGCTCTCCATTGATTATCAGACGCCAATGATAGTTCTACACCTGGGTAATCATGACAAATTCTAACTACCGCTATTCGCTCTTAGCGGACTGATACCTTTCTGTATCCTGATACAGGACTAGGCACTTACTTAGCAAACGCTATGGGCAACTCTGAAAAACGCGTGGTATAGGCTGGGGAAAGCATGTTTCGTTTCATCTGCCAACCCTTCATGATCCCTTGCCCTGCAAACCAAATCTTGCCCCTACCCTTATTGTTTATCTCATCGAGAACCTTCATCAGCGACTCGCTGTTGGGCTTTGGCCCCAACTCATCAAAAAGATTAAGCTGTGATACGCCTTTATCGTAAAAGTCACCAAGCATGATCCCCGCTTTTTGATACCGATTACCCGGCTGCCAAATTTTATCTAAACATGACAATGCGTGTTTGATGATATCTCGAGTGTCATTCGTGGGAGTTTCTAGCCGTGAAGACGCTAAATTGCTGTAATACAACTCCCGCGCAGCAAATGGCGATGTTTTGATGAAGGTGCTGACATGTTTACAGAACTGGCGCTCACCGCGCAGCTTCTCCGCGGCGCGCTCAGCATAGCTACAGATAGCCTCTTTCATATCCTGGTACTCAGTGATTCGTTCACCAAAACTTCGGCTGCACACAATTTGCTGTTTGATTGGAGCGACTTCTTCGATATCGAGGCATGATTCGCCACGCAGCTCCCGCACCGTTCTTTCAAGCACAACGGTGTAGTTCCTACGAACATAGGCCAGATCCATATCGGCTAACTTCAGCACTGTATCAACGCCTATAGTTCTAAGTGACTTGGAAAGTCGTCTGCCAACTCCCCACACCTCTTCTACTGGCATGATGGCCATCAACTTACGCTGTCTTAGCTCATTCGATAAATCGACAACGCCGCCAGTTTTACTCCACTGCTTTGCCGCATGATTAGCAAGCTTAGCCAGCGTTTTCGTCGGGGCAATGCCCACGCCCACCGTTAGGTGCGTACTCCACTTAATTGTTTCACGTACTTCACGCCCAAAATCTTCAAGATTACGGCAATGGCTCACACCACGGAGATCCATGAACGCTTCATCAATCGAATACACTTCAACTCGCGGTGCCATCGCATCAAGCAACCTCATCACTCTCTGACTCATATCACCATAGAGCGAGTAGTTACTGCTAAAAACATGCACGCCGTGCTGCTCAAATAATTGTTTTTGCTTGAAGTAAGGCTCGCCCATTTTTATCCCGAGTTTTTTTGCCTCGGCAGAACGCGCAATCACACAGCCATCGTTATTTGAAAGCACAACGATTGGCTTACCATTCAGGTCGGGGCGAAATGCTGCCTCGCAGCTGGCATAGAAGCTGTTCACGTCAACAAGGGCAAACATCACCGCGCCTCATTAATCACAAACTTAACCACACCAAATGCCTCCAGATCCTCCCCTTCATAAAGTTCGATAGGTGGATAAGCAGGGTTCTCAGCTAAAAGCATCGTTCTTGGTCGAGTGACATAACGCTTGACCGTGAACTCACCGCCAAGGCACGCAATGATAATGTCGTTATGCTGAGGTCTGATGCTCGAATCCACTAACAACAGTGAACCGTCGAAAATGCCCGCCCCTGTCATTGATTCACCGGACACACGGACAAAGTAAGTGGCCGCAGGGTGTGCAATTAAGAGCTCGTTTAAATCGATTGGCTTGTCAATGTAGTCGGCAGCAGGACTCGGAAAACCTGCTGGCACACGATTGTCAAAGAGTGGAAGAGATACAACTGAAAGAGAGGCTGCAGCTGGATAAAATTTCATAACGTCAAACCATGATTACTGTATATACATACAGCATAATGTAAGTTTTTAATTATGGAAATAGCTCACTGATTAGATAAACAGCGATTAGGCGGGAATGTTCTGATTAGGCAGGGATTAAATATTTTCTAAGATTAGATCTATCCAAATCCTTGGCTCACTCGCTTACTTTTACTCAACTCGCAAGCATTTGAAAAATGGCTCTCACTTGAAACATAAAAAATTCTTATGGCTGGTATGGAAAATTCCCATGCTTAATCTACTATCTATGTGTTACTGCAATACCTACCTCAGAAGTTAAAAAACTGCATGTTTTACTCCCTTTGCTTCAGGCTACCCGTTAAGTAGCCTGAAGTTTTTTTATATGGTAATTCAATGAAAAAGCGTAAAAATTACACTAGGCAAGTTCAAATAATCGAGCAGGAATCACCTATAAACTTAGATACTGATGACTATATAATATTAAGAGACACTTATGATTATTTGAGAACTATCAAGCCCGTTGTGTCAGTCGAGTTCGTCATCTCTTGCTTTGTCACTGAGCTTGAATCGACTACAGATGCACTTCTTGCAGAAAGCTATAGACGCTTACTCACCTATCTTCATAAAACGCCTAATCAATTTGTTTAATCGATAGGATAGATCCCACATGCTGACTGACGCAAACCTAGGTCATCGGGGTCTTCTTTTACATAGGAAAATGAAGTTTTTCGTTGATGACAGCTCTGATACCCACCATATTTCCGAATATACTGGGATATGAATATTTCTTTTTTCAATGTAAAATTTAAGCACATCTATGTTGAATATTCAGGTTTCCATGATGGTTGACAAAAATAAATTAGTGACTGATGTGATGAGAACTCTACAATGAATGATAATTATCTCCATTTCAAAAGATGCATCTCAGCAGAAATATTGAACAAGCGCAAATTCTCTTGGCGCAGGGTTCTACACCGCTATTGGTCTCTACCCAATAAGCGATTCTATCTTTGGTGGAGATTAGCTGAGTTATTTTTTAGTCGTGATGGCACTACAAGTAAGTGGGCAGCTCGCTACCTAAATAGAAAAATAATGAAGAACTTCAACACAGAGATTGGTCTAGGCGCTAAAATTGCTCCTGGCTTTAAAGTAGTTCACTTTCAAGGGGTTGTAATTACTGATTGTTGTAACATTGGTGAAAACTTTACGATAAGGCAAAACACTACAATTGGAATTCAAGGTAAAACAAGCGCAATGATTATAATTGGAAACAATGTAACTGTTGGTGCTAACTCATGTATTTTAGCCGATAATATTAATATTGGTGACAATGTAGTAATTGGTGCCATGACTTTTATAGGAAAAGATATACCACCAAATACTACTGTATATACTGAGAAAACAAATAAATTGATAGTTAACGACATAAGTTAGCTATTCATATCGTAATTTTCACTCAGGAAGCACTGGCCACTTGATATCTGGTGCTTTTGATGTATCCAGCCTACTTAATACAACTCTAATTGACTTTAACTCCCTCAACAAAATCAATTCATCGTTTGATATATCATCTAATTCAAGTGCATCTTGCAAAGGAAGTATTCTATCAGAGATATGCCGAAGCATGTCCGAGCGCTGGGTATCAGCTAAGGCTACAACCTCATCTTGTGACAATACTCTTTTAACAATCTTTCCATTTTTGAGTTGCCAACTGGCATCTGCCTTAAATTCATTCGGTAAATTTGATTGGTAAACCTCAAATACTGATAGCCCCTCAGGCCATAACGTTGACACATCAACTGAGGCCATAAGTATTACCCCATTACTATCACAGCCCATCTTCATAGTTGAATCTGAGAATAATTTTTGTGACTCATACCAATCTTGGTCATTCTTATCTTTTAAATAAAGAACATCCGGAGCCATTTTAATAATAGGCTCATACTGCAATAAGTTAATTAGTTCCATGTTGCTATTATCCTGAAATTGTTGCCCAAACACCGTTAATATTTCTCTGGATAGGCTTATAGATAAGCCTATTGAATTTCCAATCATCGGTACCAGCGCCAACCACAACACATCCCCCCGGAACCGAACCATTTCCTCCAATGCTTATGGTAGCCGCTGTTCCTAATCGCATATTTTGAATATAACGCCCATCAGACTCCCCTTTTGTATATGCTTGCCCCGCTGGGGTATAGCTTCCTTTTGGTTGGAATCGCCCATCACTTACTGCTTTGGTGTAAGCTTCTCCGGCAGGGGTATAGTTACCTTTAGGCTGGAATCGCCCATCACTTACCGCCTTGGTGTAAGCTTCTCCGGCAGGGGTATAGTTACCTTTAGGCTGGAATCGATTATCACTTTCAGCCTTTGTGTAAGCTTGTCCTGCAGGGGTATAGTCGCCTTTTGACTGATATTTAGCGTCAAAGTTAGCGTAGTTTGTTGGAATAATTTGCCCAGTGAACGACAGAATATTGATGTTCCAATACCCCATCTTTTTACTATTGGCCCAAAAATCTACTTGCCCATCGACAGAACTGCGCAACCCTGAATCATTGTCACCAATATTTAATACGCCATTTCCTACACCACCCACTTGAATTTGGTTTTTTACGATTAAGTTGCCATTAAGCGTGCCGCCGCTAATAGGTAATGCATCAACATCGCTGGCATTCGGCTTATTTAAGGAGTTGTATTGTTTAGCCCACGGCGTCCATGCACCATCCATATACTGGCTACGGGTATAAATGCGGCTGCTGTTATACACGCGATATTCTTGTGTGATACCCGCGTTCTTGTAGACAAGCAACGTACCAGCCTGCGCTTCAGGATAGTTCAGCGCTAGCGAACTATTAGCGTTTGCCGTTTGGTAATAGATACCCGGTGTTTTGAAGTTATTCAGGTTTTGATTAGCGCCAATACCAACAGCCTGAACGTCAAAAATATCCGTTGATGTCACGTTGATGTCAGCACTTAATGCTTTACCATTAACCTTGCGCCCGCTCGGTACGCGTCCGTTGGCATTATCATTCGCCGCTTTCACTGCTGCCGGTGTTGCCGCCTGTGTTTCACTGGTGCTGTTAGTGGCACTGTTTAGTTGAACTAACCCTTTTTGCTTTGTTGACGCATCCACAACAGCCAGTGATTCGCGCGCTGTTTTTTGTGCCTGTGCTCCGCGCCCGCGGATTTCCGACAAATTCTGATCGATTCGCAAAAACAGCCCGTCACCCGTCGCGACATTTAACGTGATATTGGCCGTATCTGACACCGCCAGACGAAACTGCATATTGACGCTGACACCGCCGACCGGCTTTTCAATTGCAGCACAGTTCGCCACGGCATACAGCTCACCGGCATCAGTTAGTATCCCGATTTCACGCACGGTAAAGCCGCCCACGTCGATCGGGAGGACTATTTTTGCCATCATCTGGGTCGATTGATCAGGAGAAACGCTGAGATCCCCAATGTCGCCGCGGTATTTCTCGTTCACTAGCTTGGTTTGCGTTGGCTTTGGCGGCGTGGCCTGCCCGTTGCCGTCACCGACGACAAATTTCACCAGCGTGATTTTCGTCCCACTCGCCAGCGCTTCCGCTTCCAGCTCTTTGCCGCGGTTCGTGATAATGCTGTAAAAGTTAGCCATTGGGCTCCCCTGCAAATATATCGATATCAATGTGCGCGGTCGCAGCACCTGAAATATAAAAAAGTCCTTCTGTTCCCACGTCGGTGATCACATCTATTTTGCTCAGGTGGCTGCGGAGGTTCTTTGCGCGATCGGTAAGGTTACGGATCTGCGTGTACAAGGCTTCGGTCACCCCCTGTGTGCTGTAGACCTCAATACGAAAGGTGTACGGGTCTTGCCGGGGTTGGTCTTGCCACCATTCCACCACGGTAGTGGGTAGGCCCACCGCGCTTAGCGATCGCCGCACTGCACCTGCCGTTCCTCGGTGCTGGTGAACATAGGCCGCGTCCGCAATAACCTGCCGCTTTTGTGCCTCGTCCCAATCAGGGTTCCAGTAATCCACTGCATATTCCCATGCCAGCCACGGCAGCAAATGTGCCGGACAGGTCGCGGGATCTTTGACATGACGAATAGGAACCGGCAGCGCAAGAATTTGTTCGCCGTTGGTCTGTTCGATCGCGCGCTCTTCGGACTTAGCATTAGGCGGGAGTAACGACTTAAACATCATCCGCCTCCAATAAGGTCAACGTGACCGTGCTGCAATACGGCGCTGCCCCTGTTTTGGCTTCAATATCCGCGGGGGGCTGTGCCAAATGAACACGAGTCACACCCGGTTGATGCAGGGCGCGGTAAATACCCGAAAGCGGTGCTACGCCGCCAATGCGATGCACCTGTGCCACGTAGGTTTCAAGTGCTGCTCTTGCACTCTCCAACACCGTCTGGACGTCAGGGCCGTCGGGAATATCCAACGTGGCCACCACGGCGTATTCACTCAGGACCGCGCTTTGCACCGTCACGTAATCCGTTAACGGCCGAACTTCATCTTCGTTTAATGCATGACTGACCGTATCGAGTAGCGTTTGGGGCGCGGTACCGCTTCCCGTTCGCGACAGCACATACACATCCACCTCGCCGGGACGATTGTGGGTTTGGGGTCCATAGGCTTCCGCATCCAATACATCAGGATCGGCGGATTTGGCGTAAAACCGGTAAGCGTTACGCGCACCGGCGGTACTGAGCTGTGACCATGACAGCTGGATGCGTCCCCGATACGCCTCATCCTCCTCCATCTTGGCGTCAACCGGCGGAATGGCCTCGGGCTGGGCGGGAGTTATCACCTGCCTCGCCACGTTAAATCCGGCGCCAATCTGATCCAAATCCGCGCCCAACGCACTGGCCAACAACACGCCACGCACCGCATCATTGATACGCTGCAATAACAAGATGGTTTGATACGCATTGGCTTCGCCCTGCTTGTAGACCGGATCAGACTCCACCAGCGCGTCATAGACCGTATCCAGATCGCGGAGCTTCTCGAGCCAACTGTTAAAAATAGTCGTCGCATCAGGGACAAGAATGGCATCCGGTACCGGGATTGCGGAGAGATCGATAAGGTTAGGACTTGTTGCCATAAATGGTTATCCCTTCAAGCGTTACCGGCTGACCGGTCTCTTTGTTAATGCCCTCGATGGTCAGCTCAAACACACCATCGCCATCACGCACCACCTGTACGCGCTTGACGGTTAACCGCGGTTCCCAGCGTGCCAGCGCAGAGGCCGTCGCCCCCACAATGCGCACCCGCGTGCTTTCGTCCTGCGGGTTATCAATCAGGTCAGGTAAATCACTGCCATAATTACGCAGAAGCACACGGCTATTTTTAGGCGTGCTGAGAATGTCGATAACGGATTGGCGTAGATGTGCATTCCCCGCCAGTCGTTTGCCCGTCTGAGCGTTTACACCCTGCATCTCACCTCCATAAAAAAACCCGCCGGAGCGGGTCTAGTTTTTCTGTTTGCCGAAATATTCGGGGCCGGTTTTATCCTTCTTCTCTTTCTTTTTCTTACCGCTTGTCGCCTTGGGTTTGATATCCGTCGCTAAATTAAATGCCACCGAGAGTCCCCCACTGGTTAGGCTATAGACCATCGACTCAATCAACCATGAGCGATCCTCACGCTGACCAAACCCTTGCGTAGTCACGCGCGCCTCGGCGGTCAACGGTAAGTGTTGAGGACGGCACGGCGCGGTGATATTCATCCGCCGCTCGTTGCGTTTGGCCTGCGTCTTTTTCGCCTTGGCCTGCTGGTCTGCCTGCGCTTTATGCGATTGGGTATAGGGGTTTTCGAGATCGGGGCCATCATGCTCGGTCTGCGCCACTTTGGTCTGCCCGGTATCCTCATCATAGTAGTTGACCCCAATCTTGCCCTTCTTCTCTTTTCCGCCGGACGACGGCTTTCCCGTAGTCGAACCGCGCTGGCCTTCACTGTAAGTCCAGTTCGATACCTCAGGCGGGACGATAGTCACATCGGCAAGGGTTTTGCCGCTGGCGGTTAACGCCGCGCCTTGCTCCAAGAACAACCAATATCCCCCACTGGCTTTACTGACGGCGTTATGACTCCGAGCCAGTCGCGTCAAGAGATTGGCATCAGACTCCGACACCTGATCAAGATGCGGTACCGCAATTGCCGCCAGCTTATCAGCGACTTTCGGGATCAGGCCATTGTCGGTGGCCACCGTTTTCACAATGTCGCCCAGCGTCAAATTATCCCAGCTGCGCGTTTTGTGGCTTTGCACGTTCCCGCTGTGCTTCTGGGCATTCATCGGTGCTGCCGTGGCATAGATCACCACTTTACGCGGTGGACCACTGCTCGAGACACCGCTGACCACAAACCAGCCCTTGTCCACCAGATTGCCGTTAAATCCCAGTCCCAACTGTAACCGCGCCCCATTGCTGGGCAACGGTAAGGTTTCTGATATCAGCGTGATTTGTAGCTCATCGGCTTTGCCTGTGGCCCCGCCGTTGTCGGTGAGTGTCAGTTCTTGCAGGCATTGGCGTAACGCTTTAGAGATGTCTTTACCCTCGGCAGTCACACTGAACTCAGGCTGGTATTCTTCCACACTGTTCATCGATTAATCCCACAGTTGAAGGGGTGACGCTGCTACCGGCGTATCCAGATCCGGCAGCGTTATCATCACACCGGCACCATAGACAGCGCCAAGGTCCGCAAGACCCGGATTCGCGTCCAGTACCAGCACTACCGCATCCCCTAAATTGGGCCAGCCATAATGCGCGGCGCAAATCGCGTCCAGCATGTCCCCCTCACGGGTTTGATAGGTCGTCGGCATAATGTCGTATCCCTATTGAGAAGGTTTTGTGGCGCGGCGTGCCAGCGGGGAGAAACTTGGAGGTGCTGTCGTTAAATTTCTCAATCACCCAATAGCCCAGCACATCACCCGCCCCGCTCACCAGCTGCTGCGGGGTAGCCTTATCCGCTAAGTCGTATAAATCATCAATGGCACCCACCCCCTTGCGGTAAAAAGCATGAGCCTCACCGTGAAGCGTGACCGTTCGTCGCTCTTTGCCGGTAAACTGCAATAAATCCGCCTGTCCGATACGCTCTTGCGCACTCCAGCGCCAGCTGGCCTCACGCGAAAGTTCGTTGTAGGTCAACGCATCGATAGAGAACTCGAAGCCGCCCAGTATCAGCATCACCCGTGGCGGATCGCTGGCAGCGGACGCGCGTTGAACCGATGAGGCGCTTTGTTCAACCGCCGCTAACACTGAAAAACCGCTCATCACCACAGCCCCCCGTTGTCGTACATGGCGTTATTACCGTTAAAAATATCGGTCGCTTGCGCTTTGTTGATCACCTCATCAGCAATGGCTGAACCTTCCTGCTCGTTGCTCACATTGATTTCAATCTTGAGCTCCTGCCGACGGCTGTCCGTTATCGCGGTGGGTTTCTGATCGGTGTCCACACGCTCAATCTGCTGAATGAGTGTTGGCCACGATGATGCTGACTCAGGATCAAGTGTGCCAGAAGGTTCTGCTTTATCATTGCTGTGGGTCTGTGGCTCTCGCGGCAACAACGGTGCATCAGGTGTATGTGGCAGCAAATCGGGGCGCGGGGAGTTTAAGCCGGAGTCATTGACGAACTGTATGGCATCAGGAAATGTCGTGTTCGGATCGGTATAATTAACCCGCTGCACGGCATCGGGTAAAACCGTCGGCGGCAATGAAAACTGCAGGCCCTGAGTCTGTTCAGGCAGAGGCGTTCCGCGCCCGACATCAGGCGAAGGAAAGGTTAAACCCAATCCTTTTTCCACCGGTGTTGTGCCCGTACTTGGGTCACTCTTCGGCGTGTTTTTGCTCATCTCTGTGGCCCAATCAAACGAGAACGGGCCATCACTGCTTTTACCGTCCACACTTTCAAGCAGCTGCTGGCGCTCTTTTCCCTCCTGATCTTTATCCCAGAACAACGGGATAGCGCCGAGTTTGGACTGTGAGCCCGACCACTGATCACGCAATGATTTTTCCATGCCGGGTTTATTCACATTTTGCGCAAACCACTCCCCTAAGCCGTCCCCCTCGGCTTTGATTTTTGCCACCTCCATCGGCATACCCGAACCGATCGCCGTAAGCAAATCGGTTTTGGACTCGTTTTCGTCCGGCAATAGCCATGATAGTTTTTTCGCCGCGGCATAAATAATCTTGCCCACGAAGACCACACCGTTCCCAAACGTCAGCACGCCGGGGTAAAGCTCGTTCTTCATAAAGTTGACTATCTTGCTAATCCCGCCGTTTTTAAACCACTCCGCTAAATTATTGGTGAGGTCTTTTATCTGAGGAGAAAGCTGTCCGCCGAGTTGCCCCGAGATTTCATCCATCGCAGAAGAGAGTACCGTCTGCAGGTTACTCACCGCGCGATTGCCTTCCACCGCACCCCGCGCACCTTCTTCCGTGACCAGCTGATAGCGTTTCTGTTCGTCCATCAAATCGCGATAGCTTTTGCCGGATTGCTTGAGCAGCATCAGCATTTTACTCGCCTCGCCCCCAAACAGACTATCGAGGGCAAACGACGCCTTGGACTGATCTTTTAAGGTCAGCGCGCGCTCTACAATTTTGCTGAACTGGTCTATATCACTCAGACCAGCAAGATCACCGGCTTTAAATTCCAGCGTTTCAAACGCATCCTGCAATCCACCCTGCTTGCCGTTCTGTTTGTACTCCCCGGCTTTATGCAGATACTCTTCAAACAGATCGCCAAAGTTCTCGCCGTTCATGCCGTATTGCTTGCCCACCGAGTCCCATGCGTTAAAGGTTTCCACCCCCACGCCATAACTCTTGGCGATCCCCGCTTTCTCGGCGGTTTGTGCATTACGGGCAGCAGGCGCAATCAGTGATCCCAACGCCCCGGCAATCAGCCCGCCGCCACCCAGCGCCAAACCACCGGGAAACATGGACGCGGCGATATTACCCGCTTTAGCAAACGCCCCTTTGCCTAACCCTTGGACGCGTTTAAATTGTTCGGCGCGTTTCAGATCACGATTCAGAGCCTCTTGCGCCGCGCTGGCTTTCTTAATCTCTTTCGTGACACCGGTATAGTCACGTTTAAGCGCGCTGATATCCTTCCCAGCAAGCTTGCTCTTTTTGATTTCACTCGCCAGCGTCTGTTGTTGCTTGGTCAGCTTCTGGGTTTGCTTTTCAACATCTTTAATGCCTTTGTCGATCCCCTGCGTGGAGCGGTTCCAACTGGCATCAAGATTGCCGCCAAAGGTGATGACGGCCTTAAGGTTTTGGTTTAAGGCCACGTTTTACCGCCTCCACTTCATCAAAGAGAAAATCCTTAAATGTGCTAAACGGCATATCGAGGTAGTCACTCATCGCAAAGTGCAAGCGACGCCCCAAAAACCTTATGCCTCGTCGGATTTCGCTTTCGGACGCTTGTCGGGCGGCAGCATAAAAACATTGAATGCTTCCTCAAGTTGCAGGTAATCCGCTGCGGTTAACGCGTACACATCCTGCTCGTTCATGTCGCACAGCAGCGCCAACATGCGCGCATCTTTTTCCCCTTCGCTTCCACGGTCTTTCTCACGCGTGATACGGTCGCGCACCGTGGGCTCGCGCATTGCCACCTCGGTCAGTTGAGAACCATTGGCAAGGGTTAACGGGGTATACAAGGTGATGGTTTTTGAATTGGCTGGGTACATAATAGGCTCCAATAAAAAACGGCCCGCAGGCCGCTTATTTGTTTACATTAATATTTAAAGACGGATTTTTGCGGCCAGTCCACCTAACTGATCGACACCGTTGATGCGTCGGGTAAAGCGTTCGGTATCGATCTCGATAAGCTCGCGGCCCTCCAGCGTCTGCTTGTAGTAATTGAGCGCAATATCGACCGTCACCGACACTTCGGATAAGGATTCGCCCGAGCGAGCATCGCGTGTCACTTTGGATACAAACCCCTCAAACTCTTCAATCGTGCCGAGCGCGGTGCCGTTGCTCATGTAACCTTCATAGGCCGTAAAGCGTGGCTTTTGCCCCACTACACAGCCCAGCAATGCCAATACGTCGGTATCAATCCCCCAGAACTTCACCTGACAGGTCAACGCCTCCATCCCATCATCGACCGGCGTCGGGGCGTCTTGGGCACCGCTACGTAAATTGGCGACCTGAATACTCAGCTCCGGCGGCGTGTATTCGTGCGCCCCTTGAATGCGCTGGCCTTTAGCAAAAAAAGACCAGGCACGCATTGTGCTTTTGTTTCCCATTAGGCGGTCATCTCCTCAACGGCATAATTATTATTGACGCGAACGCGCAGGGTAATGCGCTCGGTAGGCGACTTAGGACCAAAGTCGTAATCGATATACAGCTGGCCTGCGGCCAGTGACTCGGCGGTGTTGAGCTCTTCATCAAGCCATGCTTTTCCCCCGAAAATCGCTTTGAGGCCAACGAGCTGGCGCATATAGGCATTGATGGTGCCGATAATGTCGTCGGCAATATCGCGATCGAGCGGTCGGTCGTTATACAACAACACGGTTTCCTGAATGCTATCTTCGATAACATCCGCCGAGCGGCGTACCGATTCAAAACGCCACTGCGGATCGGTCGTACACAGACGGTTGCCCCAGTGCTTAAACCCGTCACGGCGCACAATGGTGCTGATATTTTCCATGTTCAGCAGGTTGGTCTGACAGTTCGGCTCACCCAAAATAAACTCGTCAACCTGCTCCACGCCGAGGATGTTGTTAATATCCTGATTGGATTTACTCCACCACCAGCCCTTCTCTACGTCGATACGTGCACGCAGACCCGCTGCGCGTGCCGAATACGGCATATAGACGTTTTCGCCTGAAGCATTAGTGACCAGCACACGAGGACGTAGCAGCTCGACGCGCGCACCGTATTGCTGGCGACGCTGCACCACCTCCTGTGCGGTCGCCATCGATGCACAGTCCACATAGGCCACGCTCCGCAGCTTGTTGGCCTGCGACTCTATGCCTTTGCCCACGGCATCATCTTCACTAAATCCGGTGGCAATCAGCACCCGCGGTTTATAGCCGGTGATCGACTCGCTTTGCGCCCACGCCTGCATCCCCGCAAGTATGGCAGCGCGCTGTTTGGCTTCCTCCGTGACCACCGGCACGCGCACCACGATAGTGAGCGCCGCACGCTGATCGTTAATATCGGTGATAGCTTGCTTAAGTGTCCCAGCAGCACCGAGTTTATTCAGTTGGCTCGTTCCCACCATCGCCACCGGTGTATTAAGCGGGAAGGGCTCATCTTCACCACCGGTGAGCGCGATACTAAACGGGCTAACAAGGCCCTCCGCCTCGGTAGCCGCCAAGGTGATTTTGCTGTCCGCAATCGCGGCAACCAGCGGGGCCAGCTCGCTGGCTTTTGCCATCACGACGCCACCGGCATCACAGCCGAGCGTCAACGTTAGTACACCAGCCTTATATTCCGCTGACGAGGCCACCGCTTCGGGCGTTTCAGGATCGGGAACGGCGGCAACTGCCACTACCTTATATTGATTGCCTAAGCGCCCCGGCTCGCTGGCTGCAAATGACAACACGTTATCGAGCAACGCGGTACCGACCGTCGCGGTGGCATTGGTACCCGCCGAGGCGTCCGGTGCCGTTCCGACAAGGCCGATCACGGCGGTCTGGATAGTGGTCACCGCCACCGCCCCCGACGTTAGTTCAATGGTTTCAACGCCATGAAGTTCTGACATAGTTTCTCCTGACATAAAAAAACCCGCCGGAGCGGGTTACATTTTCTGGTTGGGTTCTTTCGTGACGCTGTCGGTTTCCGTGTGCGTATGATCGTTATAGGTCATTCGGATACCACTCATTTTGCCTTTGCCATCCGAGATCTCTCCGGTGGCACCAATATTGCCTTGAACACTGATATCCGCATTCATCGTGCTTTTTCCCTGCACCGTCAGCGTGTCGGTGATTTCCACCGGCCCGTCGAGCGTCCCTTTACCGACAATCTTATAGGTGCCCCCTGCAGCAATCGTAATGGTCAGCGCATGGGCTTCGCGGTCATAGCGCACTTCGGTCCCGTCACCGTAGACCGTAATATGCTCCGACTCGCTGCCCTCGGGTACTGGTGCACCACCGGTGGCCCAGCCCGGAAAAACACGCCCGTTGTTCAGGTCGCCCCCTTCTGACAGGACTGTCACCGCATCCCCCACCGTGCACGGGTTCACATCGGAGCGAAAGCCCCCTGAAAATCCCTGACACAGCGGTAGCCAATCCGTGAGAAGCTCGCCAATTGAGACGCGGCATTTAGGGATCTTGCCGTGCTGTGTAGAATGAATCACACCGCGCCGCACGATATTGGCAAGACGGCGCTGCAGATCACCTTCCATATCACTCATCGGGCGCCTCATAGATTTTGCGATAATCGGCTACGTGCGCGGCGCCAACCTCGGGCACCTTGCCCAGCCATACCCCTTTCACCGGTACACCACCGCGCGCAAACGGATCTGCACCAAAGGCGGCGCCCTGCTCAAAGGTGATACGCCACACAAGATACTCATCCATAGCCGGATCGAACGCATCCGGCTCCGCGGAGACAAACACCGCGCCATCGATATACGGCAAACCAAACTGCTGGCCGTCAATCCACTGGGTTACATCAGCCGCGGCGGTACGTATGTAAATATCCGGCTTGGTGATGGTGGCGCTGGCACGATCGACCACGATATACAGCGATACCGAAAGCGATACGCTCGACTGTCCACTGGTATTACTCTTGGGGTCCCAGCCATCCACGGAAAGGTAAACAGCAGGGGTCATCAACTGCGTGGTGTTCTCGGGATAGGTATCCGCATACGCCACCCACGGTAGGGCTTTTAAGGTCCCGATCACGGCGTCATGATAAGCCGCCATCGATAAAGGCTCAGCCATTGCGCCTCCTATAGACTGATTTTGGCCTTCACGCGGCCTTTAATATCGGATTGAAAGTGATGCATAAAAATCGCCATCACATCGGAAAAGGCGTTATCTTCCACGTAATCAAGCATCGGGGCATAAATATCGATTTCAGCCTCTTTTACTCGCCGCGTCACCGGATCACGGATAACCACGGTGCGCCGATTTTCACGCCGCGAACGCGCGACTTCACCGTTGGCAAAGGTCTGTGCTTGAAACATCGTGCCTTTTGGATCAAACTCCGCCTCGCCGGTAGATTTACGTCGCCCAGCAATATAGCGGCCCGTCGTCGGATCGCGGCGGTCATGATGGGGACGAATACGCCCCCGAACGCGACCTTTCAGATCTTTGACCTTGATGGCGTTTAACCCAAACCAGAGCTTGGCCTCATCAAGCATCGCGCCGCGAGAAATGCGAAAAGAGAGCAGACGCTTACGCACCATCGCCAAACTCCGTGGCGCCAAACCGGTTTTTAAATCGGCCAACGCTTGTTTACGCAATGTCACCGCCGTACGTTTCAACGCACGTGAATAAGCATTGCGGTACTGCTTGTGTGTAGCACCGACGCCATTGGCAATTTTCCAGAGTGCGCCGGTATCAATATCCACCAACATGTCACGGCGTAACCGGCTGTCTCTTGCCATCTCATCGACTCCACTGTGTGATATCTTCCGCCGGCTTACCCGGCTCACCCCGCGCCAGTGTTATCGTGCAGGTACCGCCATCATCAGGTCCCACTTTCACGACCCAAAAAGACGATGCCCCCACCCGAACCAGTGCTCTTTTCTTGACCCCCAGTACCAACACCGTTTTTACAAAAAGTGAGGGCGCTACGTCCTGAATCTCACCGGCCTTATGACGTAGACTCACATCCGCGGCAGGCTCATCAAAGACAGCGAGGATAGGTTTCATTTCACTATTAATTTCAATATGAATGGAAGGCGATCCCATGGTGTCCAAAATCACATCGTCAGCACCACAGAGCGCCTCATCAAAAAGGTTATCGAAAGCCTCGCTCATAGGGATCTCACTGCACCAACGTCACCAGCCCCGCTGCCGCTAATGCATCCGCTTCATCCGCCGCGACGCGCAGCAACTCACCGGTATAAATGAGAGTTAGCACCTCATCACGCTCAGCATGCAGCGCTCGGACATGCAGGGTTTTACACGCTACTGCGCGAACCCATGATGCGTTCTCCATCGGAGCAGATTCATCACTGAGGTTCTGCGTATGTTGGCCATCAATGATCAACTCATCACCCTCGTCGTTTAGCGCATCCAACTCGTCCTGTGCCTCTCGAATACGCATCTGTAATTCTGCCGCGGTACCGCTGATATCAGCATCGCGCTCCAGTTGTGCACTCAGCGCCTGTAGTTGGCCAATCAGCTCATCTTTATTCGGTGTTGCCATACTGCCTCCTAACACGGGGAGATTGCCCCGTCCTGAATTAAGCCAACGTCACCACAACAAACTCATCCGCATCCGCCAACAGCATTAGCGGCGCCGACTGGGTCATGGTGTACTCACGTGCAGGGTCACCCGTGGTGATCCAGTTTTTAGGATAGCGACGCGCTTTAGTGATACCCGCCGCTAACGCCTCGGCATCCTGCAAAGCACCATAGGTACGAATACCGCGCGCTTCGGTGTTGCCCAACACCAGTGTGTTATCCGGCAGGAAATTGGTTTTCTTCTGGGTTTTCGGATCGATGTACTGGCCGGAATAGACCACGATGGCCACATCGCCATACATCCCTTTAATGGAAACCACTTTATTGAGGTCCTTGAGCGCGGTTTCCAGATAAGCCATCGAGCCGCGACGGGTATCGAGCTTCTTCTGGACTTTGTCAAAGCTGGTGAACAGCGCCCATGCTTTCGGATCCATCACCATGATATTGATGGCGCCTGCTGCATTGAGAGCATACTGTTCGATATCGGCGGTAGGGTCATAAGTCGCCTTATCTTGCTTGCTCCAACCAGCGGCTCCCGCTTGGGTGATATTGTTCGCCGCCGAACGCTGCATATCCACTTCCACCGCGTCAAACTGCTCGCCGTTCATCACGAATTTACCGAACAGCACCCCATCCACCGCCTGTTTTTCTTCCACCTGCTGAATCGCCAACTCCTCATCTTTGAGGTTTTGCATAATCAGGCGTTTACGGCGATAGGCAGGATCTTGCAGCAACATCGGATCCTCATCCGGTAGGCGGCGCAGCAGCATTTTCGGGTTAATTTCGTGCTTAGGTTTAACGTATCCCGGCTGAAATTGGGTTTGAATACCACCGCGAGTACGTTCAATTTTTCCGTTGATCGTTGGGGAGATATACACCGCCATGGCGACTTCTCCGGGGATTTGGGTTAGGTCCACTTTTTCGGTATCAAACTCGTAGGTTTCACGGAAAAACAGACTTAAAAATAACGGGTCGAACTTGAATTTCTTCTCAGTAACGGCAATCAGTTTACTGGTCGAAAAGAGAGAGACAGGCATTTCTTTTCCTCATAAAAAAACCGCGCTAGGCGCGGCTTGGGAGAATTTAAAATAAACGAGCAGATAATTACGGCGTTACACCACGCTCAATGCGGTACCGGCAAATGCGTTGTATTTCAAGGTATCGCTTATCCCCTCAGGCCACTTCACTACATCAATCCGGAACGTGCCTGATTTGTAATACGTGAGCGTCGTAGCCCCTGCCGCAGCATCAAGCGCCAGCACCCCAATAGCTTGACCTGCATGCGCGCCATCCCAGACCACCAGCGCGTTACTGGTTGCATCCAGCATCAGTGGCGTAAATGCAGGGGTATCCGCGGTCATTGCCCCCATACCAACGCCGGTATAGGCAGGGTCATTACTGCCGAGGGGTTGGAAATGCTCAAAATTTTCCTGATTCATCTGTGTGTCCTTATACCGGAATATTGTCTAAGTCATCGGCATCCGACAACACCGCCGCACTGCCCGTGCCTAACGTCTGTGGCGCACTGGCCATCATGGTGTCGAGCGCGGTATCAGTGCGAGCTTGAGCACTGATAGACGCCGACGCCAGCAAACGCTGCGCATCCGCAACGCTCATCCCCGGCGTATTCGCCAGCTCGGCCGCCAGTCCTTCACGTCCTTTGGCCTCTGTACATCCCAAGATCCCCGTCATACGCTCACGTTCAGCGGTGACCGCGGCGTTTAACTGCTCGGTGGTCAGGGTGGCGCTAGCACTTGATGCTGCCGGCACCACATCATTCGTCGTTTGTGCCACAACCTCGATGGTTGTCGCATTTGCTTTTTGGGACATTCTCCCTCCTGTCGGGTAAATTTTAGTGTTTAACGTATCGGCCATCAGATTGAGTGCATCGGCATTAATCACCAATGCATCGGAAAGCCCCACATCGATAGCTTCCTGACCAGTAAATACCTGAGCCTCGGTTTTCATGACGGACTGTAACGATAATCCGCTGTGCTCAGAGACTTTCTGCGCAAACTGCATGCGGGTTGCATCGATACGACGCTGAAAATCTTCTCTTACGGCGTCTGGCAATTTTTGATACGGATTGCCATCCACTTTATGGTTACCGCTATAAATCAACGTGATTTCTATGCCAGCCTGCTCCAACTGACCGGCATAGTTGCTGTGCGCCATGATGACCCCGATAGACCCCACGCGCGCAGTCTGGGTTATCAGGCGATGACTGCACGAACTGGCAATGAGTTGCCCCGCCGAACAGTGCATATCATTGGCTAACGCCCAAATAGGTTTATGCTCTCGAAAGCGCGCAATCATGTCGGCGGCATCAAAGGCCCCCGCCACCATCCCGCCCGGCGTATCCATATCCAGCAAAATGCCCTTAACATCCGGATCGGCTATCGCCATTTCAATCCGGGTGATGAGGCCGTTATAGCCCGTCATACCCGAATATGGTCGCAACGATCCGGCTTTGCTCACCAACGTGCCCGAGACTGATAGCTGAGCGATACCTTGCTGTACGTCATAGCCTCTATCTGTACCGATCGATGAGCACCCCAAATATCCAGCCGTGACCTCCGGCATCTGGGCGGACTCAATCACAGCGCCGCTGCTGTCAATCAATCGGCCCGCACCAATTTCCTGCCCGAGCGCGCAAAAGAA
>Ga0308172_1000302_pt1 | contig 76503 bp, 89 predicted proteins | sample PhyGR2_FD_202134 | JGI IMG/M metagenome (GOLD analysis project Ga0308172, IMG submission 202134) | Phyllosphere microbial communities from UC Gill Tract Community Farm, Albany, California, United States - DLSLSG.R2 | ecosystem: Host-associated > Plants > Phyllosphere > Unclassified | place: USA... | reverse complement strand
TTCATGCCGTTCAGCATCGCGCCCTGAATGATATGGACTCGAAGCTCTTTTGGGGCACCTTCGCGTATTGTTATTTCTGGATCTGGTGAGCTGTAGTTGTGGCGTTCTGAGAAGGTGCTCATGTGCGTTCCTTGCGGTATGCAGGGTTCAAAGTAGGGTAAGGACGTCTCCGTCTACTTGCCGGTTGGGAGCAGTTTTGCGTATCGAAGGGCGGGCTCGTCCGAATGGTTATCCACGATTGGCTCAGGCTCGCCGCCCAGAACCTCCTGGGCGACGTTCTGCGAAGCGGGGTTTTTCACGCTCACCACCGCTTCGATGTAGAAGGGCGGATGCCCGCGAAAGCCGTTTTGGAGCTCTGTAATGCCCGCTGCAAGGATGGCCTTGGCGCGACCCTGGTTTCGATAACGCTCGGGGACCGCGTAACCAACCGCTAGGTTTGCATGGCCTTCAAAGGTTCCATTGGGAACGAAATTGGCAAAGGCCGTTACGGTTTGCCCGTCCAAATGGACGTAAGTGAATCGCGGCTTGCCTTGGAGGTGATCCATGTGCAGGTAGATCGTTGGATCGATGCGGCCTCGCTCCAGCCGAAGGCCGCCCGCAGCAAGGGCTTCTTGGAACGACGCTAGAGCAAGGCTGGGATCGACCATGTCGGGCATAGTGCACCTTCGTTAGAGAGAAGCTGTCTCATAGTCGCAGTTCCGATAACAGCCCTCAAGCGGCCCATGAGTGGCTAGGTCATCCTCTGGAATCATTGACTTAGGCGCCCCGCAACCCTTTTGCTTCAAATCGCTCCAGTATCGCCGTCACGGCTTCTGAGGCACGGTCCGGTGAAGCATCTACGCGTTCCAAGGCCTCCATGGCGGCGGGCACCGGCGCACTCGGATTGGTCATGGCCACCACCGTCAGGGCTCGCCCTCGGAAGGCGTCTTCTACGGTGGTCCATTCGTCTGCGAGATGCTGGGGATTATCGGTGAGAAGGACCACCATGACGGGTCCGGATGTCAGCAGACGGTTGGAGCGTCCCCGAAATGCGGCACTGTTGTGGACATGGATGGCCTCCCTATGACCTTCTGCGTCCAGCTTCAGCAGGAAGTCGCAGCAACTTGGCGTGTCCATTTCATTGCAGACGATGTGGATTTGGCCCTTCGCCCATTCTTGAAACCCTACCGCAGAGGGCTCTAGTTCTCCGCCGGCGAAGCACGCTTCTACGAACTTCCGGCCCATCAGGCTCAGTCCCTTTTCATCAATGAGGGCCCATCGCTCAAAGGTTTGCCTATTGAATCCGGGTTTCCCGTGCAATCCTAAGAATTCCTTAGGGTTCAAATTTCCCCCGCCTCTCCCAGGGAAGATTTGGTGTCGCTCGGCGATCAAAGCGCGTCGCAGAAGGTCGACTTGGCCAAACGACAAGTCGCTCAGCGCCTTGATGAAGTGGCGCTTAAGATGGCCGGCGGTTTTGCCGGTAGCGATTGAACAGGCAAGGCGGCCATAGGCGGTGGCCTTCTCGGCCTCGATGTCCATCTCCAACGCCCGCAGCATGGCCAGAAAATCTTCCGAGGTCATGGCCTCCGCGTTCTCGGGGAACACCTGACCCTCAAGCGCGGCACGGGTGAACTCCCGGTAGCGCTCCTCAGTGCGCTTGGCAAGCCAGGCGGCGATGAACTTTGGGCCCTTCGAAAGAAGGGCGAACGGACCGGAGATTTCCTCCAGTGGGGCAATGTCAGGGTAGTCCATCGGGGTCTCGTGACGGTTTGCGGGGCCAGATACCTCATCCTCAGGCCTTCAAACCCGTTCTTCAATCCTTCGATTGAATTCCCCATCCGGGCAGTCGCCTCTTTCAGTGGGAATCCTGCCTCCGCTGACGCAGCCGCAAGGGCAGGCCTCCTCCACGCTGTTCCGGCCCTTCGCTGCGCGCCTGGCGGTGCTCGCTCCCGGGTGCGGATTCGTCCAACGCTTCGCCCGCCGGTCCCCACGAGGCGCATCCCGCGCCGGTGGAGAAAGCAAATGAAGCGAGCCAACGACATTCGGGCCCAATACCAGCTGGCCATGGACGAAGAGGGCATCCTCCTGGCCGCCTCGCACATCCTGGAGCGTCGCCTCCAGCGCCAAGGGGCCATCACCGACCCTGCCAGCGCCAGCAGCTACCTCACTGCCCGCTGCGCGCACCTGGACCACGAAGTGTTTGGCACAGTGTTCCTGGACACCCGCCACCGCATCCTGGCCACCGAGCACCTCTTCCAAGGCACCATCGACGGGTGCGAGGTTCACCCCCGCATCGTCGCCAAGAAGGCTCTGGACCACAACGCCGCCGCCGTCATCTTCTTTCACAACCACCCCAGCGGAAACCCCGAACCTAGCGCTGCCGACCGCGCCATCACCGACCGCCTCAAGCAGGCCCTTGCCCTTCTCGACATCCGAGTGCTGGATCACCTGGTGATCGCGGGCACCTCGCACGTGTCGATGGCTTCGCGGGGGTGGGTGTGACCGCCCCTTGGGCGAAAAAAGCCTGTGCCGGAAGCCGCCGCCGGCCACTGCGCGCCGGCACCGGAAAAGCATCCGCATGGATGGAAAGCACAACGCCTTCGGCGCGAAAACCAGTAGAAACTGCGGCCTTTGCTTCGCACTTCTTGTATTTAGAAAAAGCTTTGTCCACTCATGGTGTGGACGAAATCCAGTGGCGATCTACTTTGAATTCAGGGGGGTCAATGCCGCCGACCAAGTCAAGAGGTGTCACATGAGCGCAACCGTCACAACCAACGAAGCCGCGATGATCGAACGAGGACTGAATCCCTCCCAGGCCAAACAACCAGCGGTTGTGATGGGTAACTTGACCCTTCGGATGAACGGACATTGGGGAGATGGAGAGCTCGGAAAGAGTGAGAGGGCGACCGTGCTTCATGGCATCCAATTCATCAGTCCCACGGTGGGTAGCCCGCTGTTCAACACGGTGTGGCTTCCCACGCTTGCCGACTTGCGGGCGCTGCTCACTGACGCTGACCTCTGTAAAGCAGCCGAAACCGAGGTGAGCGCGTTCATTGACACGTTCGTGGACCCGTTGCCCCCTGAGCTCGATGAGGTCATTTACCAGCCATCGATACAAGAGATTTCCAGCTTGCCGGATGATTGCGGGATCGGCGTGGGCGTTTTTGTGACTGACGCTTTTGCGTTCGTCCTTCAGCGCATGATTAAGGAGGCAATGGCTCAGCACCGGGCGCGTGAGCTGGATCGGGTATGGGAACAGTCAGCCACCGCAGGTGGCAAACGACCCAGGCTCTGACCGCTGGCTCAATGGTCCCCTTGCGCGTTTTTAGATTCGAGGTATCGGTAAGGGGATGGCCCTTTTGGGGGCTACTCATCCCCACTCAATCCCTCTCAAGGAGACGATACCCATGACACGCAAGACCTTCCTTCGCGCCCTGCTGCCCATCGCCCTGGCCTCGCTGGCGGTGCCCGCGTTCGCCGCCGACACCACCGCGGACCTGACGATTCAGGGCACCTTGACCAACACCTGCCAGCTGTCCGTGACCTCCATCGAAGGGATGGACTGGTCGGGCATCTCTGAAGCTGCCGCCCGCACCTCCGGGCTGAGCATCGTGTGCAACGCCGGCACGACTTACTCCATTTCGCCGGGCCAGGGGCAGAACTTCGGCCTGCTGTCCGGGTATGAGACCTACCGGGCTGTGACCAACGGAGCCGGAGCTTACATCCCCTACGGCTTCTTCAAGGACCCGCAGGGAAGCCAAGTCTGGGGGGATGACACCGACGCTTTCACCGGCGTTGGCGACGGCACCGTCCAAAGTTACAGCTACGCGGTGCGCTTCCTGGCCCTTAAGCAGGCCGTGGGCGGCAACTACACCGACACGGTCACCGTCACCGCCACTTACAACTGATCCCCTCGCTTGTCCCGAAGCCCCCGGCTTGCCCCCGGGGGCTTTTTTGTTGTCGAAAAGGTGAGTAGGTATGGGTTGACGGAATTGCATTCCGATCTAGCTTGAATGGAGACATCCCCAAAGGAGACCGCATGACCCATCCCCAACGTTTTTTGGCCGTGGCCGCCGCGTCCTTGCTGTCCTTTTCGGCGTCCGCCGGTTCCATCTCTGTCGGTCCCACCACCCTGATGGCCGATACCTCGGCCAAGCACGTCGCCGTGACGCTGCACAACAGCGGTGACGCGTCGGTGCGTTACCATGTGAAAGCCGTGGGGTGGGATCAGGCCACGGGGCAGAACGTGTTTTCCCCCACCACGGAGATCGTGGGGGCGCCCACCTTCGTTGACGTGCCCCCCCAATCCAAGCGCACCGCCCGGTTGATGAGGGTGGGCGCACTGGGCGAGCGGCGCTACTACCGCGTGCTGCTGATGCAACTCAAAGACCCCAACGCCCAGGGCGTCCAGTTGCTGGTCAACCAAGACCTGCCCGTGGCCTTTGAAGCCGCCAACGCGCCCGTCCCCCAGGTGACCGTCCAAGCGGTGGCCAAGGGCTACCGTCTGACCAACCACGGCCAAACCGCGGCCCGCGTTTCGTCCATCGGCCCGGCCGGTGGGAAGCCGTGGCGCGACGGTGCATTGGGTTGGACGCTACCGGGGGCCTCGATGACTTACGAGACCCAGCCTGGCCAGCGTGCCGAAGTGCTTTCGATCACCGTCAACGGCCAGTCCGTCACCGTCCCCGTGGGGCGGTGATCCATGCGTGGCCGGGCCTTGGCCGTGTTGTTGCTGGCTGCATCGTCGGCCAGCGCTGCTGTGCCCGACGGCGTGGCGCCCGCGTTCCTGGTGCCGGTCATCGGCGGCAAGGCCAAGGCGGATCCGCTCACGTTCTGGCGGCAAGGCGGTCAGTGGTTCGCCGAGCCGGCCACGTGGCGCGAGGTCGGACTCCAACTTCCCCCGGACCAAACGGAGCCGATGAGCGCCCAAGCGTTGGCTGTGGGCTTTGTTGTGGACGAGGCCACCGCCACGGTCGCCTTGGACCTGCCGGCCGACCGGCTCAAGGCCCAACGCGTGGCCCGTGATCGCGCCGAGCGCGGGCCCATCGCGCCGCCCGCTCCCGGGGTGCTGGTGAACTACAGCGTGGCAGGGATGCTGTCCGAGCAACAGCAGGCGCTCTCCTTGGGGCATGAGGTCCGCAAGGCCGGGCGTTGGGGCGTTGTCAGCACCAGCGGGCAGGTCAACACGGACGCGTCGGGCACCGGCTACGTTCGCGGCGTGACGCGATGGCAGAAGGACGATTCCAACCGCTTGGTGACTTACCAGGCCGGCGATGTCTTCGCCGGTCCATCGTCCTCGCCGGTCAACCTGGGCGGGGTGCGCGTGGCCAAGGACCCGCGGGCCTTGGATCCGTTGACCCCCACCTATCCCGTCCCGATGCTCGGTGGCGTCGCGCTCGATCCGGCCACGGTCGAGGTCTTGGCCAACCGCGCCCGCGTGCTGCAGGGCCAGGTGGGGAGGGGGCCGTTCACGGCCGATGGCAGTGCCTTGGGCACCGGTGCGCAGCAAACCCAAGTGGTCGTGCGAGACCCTTACGGCCGCGAAACGGTGGTGAGCGATCAGCGCTTCTACGTCGCCCCCACGTTGCTCCGCAAAGGGCTCACCACCTGGGAGGTCGCGGCAGGCCGGGTGCGCCAAGGAGAGAGCGATTACGGGACGTTGGGCGCGACCGGGTCGGTGGCTCGGGGCCTCAACGACCGGTGGACCCTGCGCGGCACCGCCCAAACCTCAACGGACGGGAAGGCCAACGTGGCGTTGGGGGCCACGACGGTGCTCGGCACCTATGGCACGCTGGACATGGAACTAGGCACCTCCACGCGAGGCGGCCAACGGCAGGCCGTGGCCTACGACTACCGCGGCCCGAGGTTTGGCGTGCGCCTGGAGCACGAGCGCCAGCAGGACTATTGGCGCCTGCGCGCCCCCGGTGCGGTGGAGGTGGAGCAGCGCACCCGGGGTTCGGTGTTCTGGCGGCCCACGCCCCAGTGGTCCCTTCGGGCCAGCTATTCGGACGTGCGCACGCCACGCTTTCGCACCGCTTACGCCGACGCCGGGCTGACCTGGCGTGGCAACGGGCACACCGTGGCCGTCTCCGCCTTGCGCGATCTGGAGCGCAAGGAAACCCGGGTGGAGGTGGGCTACAGCTACGATTTCGGCCGGGGCAAGGGCGTGAGCGTTAGGGCCCGGCAAGCCCCGGATGCCACGGCCTGGGCCGTCCAAGGACGCGCCCGCCCCACGGTCTTTGGAACCCCGGTGGGCTTGTCCTTGTCGGTAGACGAGGGAGCGGCTGGCCAGACGGCCCGGGCCAACGCCAACTGGACCACCCGGGCAGGGTGGGCTCAGATCAACGCCGAGCACGGGCCCAGCGGCACCTGGACTTCCGGTTCGATGGCCGGTGCCGTTCACCTGGACCGCCAGGGCGTGACGTCCCTAGGTCCGGCCGAATCCTTCGCCGTGGTGGACGTGCCCGGCCAAGCCGGGGTGCCGGTGAGGGTGGGCGGCCGATTGGTGGGGAAGACCAACGCCCAGGGCCGCCTGGTGGTGGGCGAGGTGACCCCAATGGTGCCCACCGAGGTCCGCGTAGACGATCGGGCGCTGCCACTGGGCACCCAGTTGGCCGAGATCGAGCAAACCGCCACCGCTGGCCGCCAAGCCGGCATGCACCTCACCTTCCCGGTCCTGACCGAGACCGCACGCACCTTCCGCCTCACGGGCCCGGCCATCGAAGCGGGCACGGTGGCTAAGACGGCGACCGAGACCACCCAGGTGGGCTACGACGGCGTGCTCTACCTGGAGCAGCCGCGCCCCGGCCTGACGGTGGAGGTGGAAGGGGTCTGCAAGGCCCAGCTGCCTGCGGACCTTGGGGCTGCGCAAACGGTGGCCGAGGTGGCTTGTCGCTGATGGGGAGAGCCTTTGGAAACAAAGGCTTGCTACGTCGCAGGTGCTGCGAAAGTGGCCCTCTACCATGGGGCTGAACGATACTTGGGACCTGTCTTTTGAGAGTTGCCGGATGTCATTGCTTCAACGCCACGTGGACTGCTCCCCTCCTCCCTTCCGCCGCGCCTGTCACGGCGGGGCTTCGTCGTGGATCTTGGCCGTATGAACGCGGTGGAAATCGAAGAGGCCATCTACGAGCTGGCCCAGGCTCCCTTTGATTCTGCAGAATTCCCCTTCCAGTTCTTGGCGGCGTTTGGCAACAACGAGGTGACCCTCAAGCGCCTGAGAAAAGTCGGGTCCGGCGGAACGAATCTTTCCGACGTTCCAGGCGCCATTCTTCAACGCAACCACATCCACTTGGCAGTGTGCGAACCAGGAAAGGTGCGTGAGACGTTCGAAGCGTTGAAGGCCAGCGCCAAGAATTCGACGTATCGGATCAAGCTCGTCCTTGCCACCGACGGTGAATCCCTTGAGGCGGAGTATCTGGCCACAGGGGAGCCTTTGGCATGCCCCTATGCCGAGCTGGCCGAGCACTTTGGCTATTTCCTGCCCTTCGCTGGCATCACCACCGTTCAGGAGATCAAGGAAAACCCTATCGATGTCCGGGCGACGGGCCGTCTGAACAAGCTTTACGTGGAGCTGCTGACCCACAACCCGGACTGGGACACCGACGAGCGGCGATCGGACATGAATCACTTCATGGCCCGACTGATCTTCTGCTTCTTCGCCGAGGACACGGACATTTTCCACGGCGATAGCTTGTTCACGCGCACCGTGGACCGGATGTCGGCTCCTGACGGATCGAACACGGACGCCGTGCTCGGAACGCTGTTCACGGCGATGAACTTGAAATCCGATGATCGTCCCAGCGCGGGCCTTCATGGTTGGGCGCTGGCATTTCCCTATGTCAATGGCGGGTTGTTCTCAGGCAGCACAGAAGTTCCGCGGTTCACCCGGGCTGCACGCTCGTATCTGCTCCGGATCGGTGAACTGAACTGGCGCCAGATCAACCCAGACATCTTTGGGTCCATGATTCAGGCGGTGGCCGACAAGGAGGAGCGCGGATCGTTGGGCATGCACTACACCAGCGTGCCGAACATTCTGAAGGTGCTGAACCCGCTCTTCTTGGATGACCTGAGATCACATCTGGAATCCGCGGAGGACAACAAGACCAAGCTGCTCAACCTGCGCAAGCGGATGGCGCACATCCGTGTGTTCGATCCGGCGTGCGGGTCCGGCAATTTCCTGGTTATCGCCTACAAGGAAATGCGCAAGATTGAGGCGGAGATCAACCGGCGGCGTGGCGAGGAGGACCGGAAGTCCGAGATCCCGATCAACAATTTCCGTGGCATTGAACTCAACGACTTCCCCGCCGAGATTGCCCGGCTGGCGCTCATCATTGCCGAGTTTCAGTGCGACGTGCTTTACCGCGGGCAGCAGCAGGCGTTGGCTACCGTCCTTCCGCTCGACAGCAAGAACTGGATCACCTGCGGCAACGCCTTGCGCATCGATTGGCTCTCCGTTTGCCCGCCGACAGGAACCGAGGTCAACCTCCAGGGCGACGACTTGTTCACTGCTCCCGCCGATCAGTCCGAAATCGACTTTGAAAACGAGGGCGGAGAAACCTACATTTGCGGGAACCCCCCTTACAAAGGCGGGACTGAGCAGGACGCAGCCATGAAGGCGGACATGCAGTCCCTGTTCTCTACTCAAACGGCTAGTTGGAAATCTCTTGATTATGTCTGCGGCTGGTTCTTCAAGTTCTCGCTGTATGCCGCCCATACCAAAGCTTCATGTGCCTTCGTTACGACCAGCTCCATTACACAAGGCGAGCAGGTGGCTAGATTGTGGCCGCTTGTTTTTGATCAGTCCCTTCGAATCAAATTCGCTTACGTTCCTTTCAAGTGGTCAAATCTTGCGGCCAACAATGCTGGCGTGACGGTCACCATCATAGGGTTGAGCCCCCGGAGCGATTCGACAGCCTCAATCTATCAGTCGGATCAGCATGGTGTGATTACGCGTAGGGATGTTGCAAATATAAATGCTTACTTAGTTCCTGCCCGTGACATCTTGGTGGAAACTTCCACCGATGCGATCTGTCCCATTGGTAAAATGACCAAGGGCAATCAACCTGCGGATGGTGGTCACCTTTTGCTACGCGCGGATGAAGCCCGGGAACTTGTGGCGCTTGATGCGCGTGCGGCTTCTTTCATTCGGCCCTTCATTGGTGCGGCAGACACAATTCAAGGTGGGCTGAGATATTGTTTGTGGGTCGAGCCTGAAAGGGCGGATGAGGCAATGGAAATTCCGGCTGTTCGGGAGCATGCCGTTCGAGTTGCGGCAATGCGTTCGGCAAGCACAAAGCAGTTCACGAGGGATTGCGCGAAAACCCCTCTCGCCTTTCAGCAGGTAAGGCAGGCGGGTAATGAAAAGGTGATCTTGGTCCCGAGGCATTCTTCTGCAGCCAGGCCGTTCCTTCCTGTGAGCTATTGGGACAAGGGCGCCATTGTGGCTGATGGTGCCTTCGCTTTGTTTGATGCGCCGATCTGGGCTTTTTCTCTGCTTGTTTCTAGGCTGCATTTGGTTTGGATTGGCGTCGTTTGCGGCAAGATTAAGACGGATTTCCGTTACTCCAGCACTCTTGGCTGGAATACATTTCCCGTGCCTACATTGACTGAGCGAAACATGGAGGATCTGAGTAATTGTGCGGCAGAGATTCTATTGGCCCGCGAAGCGCACTACCCAGCCACTATCGCCGATTTATATGATGAGATGCCCGAGGTCCTCCGGCAGGCCCACGAGCGCAACGACGAGGTGCTGGAGCGGATCTACATCGGTCGCCGGTTCCGCAACGACACGGAGCGCCTCGAAAAACTGTTCGATCTTTACACCAAGTTGACGGCCACGCCGGCCAAGCCCAAGAAGGGGGGAAGGGCGAAATGACCATGGAAACCAATCCGACCAATCGGCACACCGTGCCGTCCGTCTCCATCACGGCCGCTCGCACCGGTGAGTCGAACAAGGTCAATGCGCTGGGCATGCGGCCCATGCAGGAACGAGCTTACGCCTCGCGGGGTGAGCAGTTTTTGCTCATCAAGTCGCCTCCGGCCTCGGGCAAGTCACGAGCCCTGATGTTCATTGCGTTGGACAAGCTGGAGAACCAAGGGCTCAAGCAGGCCCTCATCGTGGTGCCCGAACGTTCGATCGGGGGCAGCTTTGCCGACGAAGAGCTGAGCAAGCACGGGTTCTGGAGCGATTGGGTGGTTCGGCCACAGTGGAACTTGTGCAACGCACCGGGCGAAGACAACGGAAAGGTCGCCAAGTCCAAGATCAAGGCCGTTGGCGAGTTTTTGTCCAGCGATGATCGGGTGCTGGTGTGCACGCATGCGACCTTCCGCTTCGCGGTGGACGAGTTCGGTATCGAGGCCTTCGACAACCGTTTGATCGCCATCGACGAGTTCCATCACGTCAGCAGCAACCCGGACAACAAGCTGGGCAGCCAGTTGGGTCAGCTCATCGCGCATGGACAGGTCCACGTGGTGGCGATGACCGGTTCCTACTTCCGTGGAGACACCGTGGCGGTGCTCTCGCCCTCGGACGAGGCACGCTTTGAAACGGTGACCTACACCTACTACGAGCAGCTCAACGGCTACACCTACCTCAAGTCCCTGGACATCGGCTATTTCTTCTACACCGGTCGCTACCTGGACGCGATAATGAAGGTGCTGGATCCTGGCCTGAAAACCATCGTCCACATCCCCAACGTCAATGCCCGGGAGAGCCTCAAGGACAAGCACCGCGAGGTCGAGGAAATCATGTCCCGCTTAGGCACCTGGAAGGGACTGGACCCGGCCACGGGGTTCCATCAGGTCGAGCTGGCCGACGGACGCGTGCTTAAGGTTGCCGACCTGGTGGACGACACCGACGCTGCACAGCGCACCAAGGTCCTGTCGGCGCTGAAGGATCCGGCGCACAAAGACGACCGAGACCACGTCGACATCATCATTGCCTTGGGCATGGCCAAGGAAGGGTTCGACTGGATCTGGTGCGAACACGCGCTGACCATCGGCTACCGCAGCAGTTTGACCGAAATCGTTCAGATCATCGGCCGCGCCACCCGCGATGCACCCGGCAAGGAGCGTTCCCGCTTCACCAACCTCATCGCCGAACCCGCTGCCGACGAGGCCGCGGTCGTGGACGCCGTCAACGACACCCTGAAGGCCATCGCGGCCAGCTTGCTCATGGAGCAGGTCCTGGCCCCGCGGTTCGAGTTCACGCCCAAGAACGCCGGCAAGATGGACGGCTTTGACTACGGCGAGGACGGCTACCAAGAGGGCGGTCACAACGTGGGCGTTAATGCGACCACGGGCCAAGTTCACGTGGAGATTGGGGGGCTGGCCATGCCGACCTCGCCCGAAGCGGCGCGCATCTGCCGTGAGGATCTGAACGAGGTGATCACCACGTTCATTCAAGACAAGACGGCGGTGGAACGTGGGCTGTTCGACAAGGAAAACACCCTGCCCGAAGACCTGACCCAGGTTCAGCTCGGCAAGATCGTGCGTGATCGATACCCGGACCTGACCGCAGAAGATCAGGAGGCCATCCGTCAGCACGCCATCGCTGCGCTCAACGTGACCCAACAGGCCAAGCAGCGGCTGGCAGAAGACGATGCCCAAGGGGAGCAGGGCAACACCTCGCTCATCGACGGCGTTCGAAAGTTCGTCAACGTGCGGGATTTGAACATTGACCTCATCGACCGGATCAACCCGTTCGATGCCGCCTACGCGGTGTTGGCCAAGGCCATGGATGAGAAGATTCTCCGTCAGGTCCAGGCCAGCATTTCAGCCAAGCGCGTGGCCATTCCTTACGACGAGGCCAAGGCGTTGGCCCTGCGAGCCCGCGCGTTCAAGGCAGAAAAGCAGCGAGCCCCCGACATCAACTCGCCAGACCCGTGGGAGCGCAAAATGGCCGAAGGCGTGGTGGCCTTGGCCAAGCACGTCCAGCAACGCAAGGCGGCCGAGGCCCGAGGCGGCGATCATGGCTGATTGGGACGAAGACGAGGCCTTGTTGGCCGAACTGGGGCAGGATCTGGCCCCGATCAAGGCCGCTGCGCGAACGCCCCAGGAAGAGCGGTTGATCGCAGGTTTCGAGGAAATCCTCCGGTTCGTGGACGAGCATGGGCGTGCTCCTCAGCATGGAGAGGAGCGCGACATCTTTGAACGCCTGTTCGCCGTGCGCCTGGACCGTCTGCGGTCGCTTGCCGATGCACATCCGTTGCTCATGCCCCTGGATACGCACGGATTGCTCCAAGAAGCACCTACCCTTGCTGTCACCGGACAAGGTGAATCGGTGGACGATGACGCCCTGCTGGCCGACTTGGGTGTGAGCGAAGGAGGAACCGAGGACGACATCACCCAGTTGCGTCACGTTCGGTCCTATGAAGAACGCAAGGCCTTGGAAGACATCGCCAGCCGCACACCTTGCGCAGACTTTGAACGCTTTGCGCCGCTCTTTGAGCGCGTGGAGAGCGATCTCAAATCGGGGCTCCGGAAGACCTTGCGGTTTGGCCGCGACGCCAGCGTGGAGAAGGGCAACTTCTTCATTCTCGGCGGGCAGATGGCTTACGTCGCCGAGGTGGGCGAGCCGGTGCGCACGCCAAATGGGGAATCCAACGCCAGGCTGCGGGTGATCTATTCCAACGGCACCGAGAGCGATTTGCTCGAGCGCTCCTTGCAGCGGGCACTCTACAAGGACGACACCGGCCGACGCATCACCGACGATGATCATGGCCCTTTGTTCGGAGACACGCTGGAGCCCAATGACATCGTCAATGGGACCATTTACGTCCTGCGCAGCCTGTCCAACAATTCCTACGTGGTCGAGCACCGCGAGCTGATTCACAAGATCGGCATTACCGGCGGGAAGGTCGAGACCCGCGTCGGCAACGCCGAGAAGGATCCCACCTACATGCTGGCCAAGGTCGAGGTGGTGGCGACCTACAAGCTGTCCAACCTCAATCGTGCACGCCTGGAGAACCTGTTCCACCGAATTTTCCAAGACGTGAGGTTGGATCTGACGATCGAGGATCGTTTCGGCAACCCCGTGAAACCTCGCGAGTGGTTCTTGGTTCCTCTTCCTGTGATTGACGAGGCCGTCAAGCGCATCCAAGACGGGAGCATCACCGACTACGTCTACGACCCTGCCCAGGCCATGCTGGTTCGCCGGAGCTGATCGTGCTGACGAGCCCTCTCGATGATCAGGTGTTGGAGCGGTGCTTGGGCGCCGCTTACGTGCTGCTCCAAGAGAGCGGGCACACCGACGCGGCTGATCTTCTTCGCACCTCCACCGCATCGATCCAGCACGATACCTCTGACAACTGGAACGGGGGAACGAACTACTGGAACGTCCTGCTGGAGGTGCCGGCGCCGGAGTTTGCGCGCTTGCGGCCCAAGCTCAAGGACGTTTGCGAACAGATCACCGAGGCATTGACGGAAGCCATTCCCCCGAATGGCCACGACTTCTTCGCCGCCCGGTTGATTCCCATCGTCGGCCAGAACGAAGACTGGCGCTCCTCCTCTCCAGTTGTCATTCCCCGTGCCGTTCGCCGGAACATCTTCGATGGGCTCCGATTGGAGCAGGTGAACGTGTTCGGCGCGTTGGACGACACCGAGTTCCTGAGCCGCATCTACGAGCTGCGGCGGTTGCCATCCACCGATCCGCGCTACAAGGACGCCGCGGGGGACATCTACCAGCACCGGGTCAACAATTTCGACTGGGACGATTATTGGATCTTCGACGACGACCGATTCCCGTTGCTGGATGGTCCGGCCGATACCTTCCTACGTTTCCTGGCGGAAATGGTCCACCCGGTGGTGAGGCCTGACCGGCAGGAGGCCGCCACCATCGTTGAGCACCTCAACGACCAATTGCGGCAAGCGGGTTGGCACTTGGTCGAAGTCGAGCGGATCGCAGGAAGGGCCCGGTATGAACCCCGCCCGTTGACCTCCAACGGTCACCGATCCTTTGAGAGGGGAAGGTCTGCCGCCGATTCCTTGGACGCGGGCGCCATCGCCAAGCAGATACAGCGCATGGAATACGCGGTCGAGAAAGATCCCGAGCTGGCCATCGGCAGCGCCAAGGAGCTGGTGGAGTCGTGCTGCAAGACCATCCTGGGCAAGATGGGGGTGGAGATCGGCAAGAGCGATGACATGAACGACCTGGCCAAGAAACTGGCCAAGAGCTTGGACCTGGTGCCCGAAGGGATCGATGACCAAGCCAAGGGGGCCGAGTGCATCAAGCGCATCCTGAGCAACCTGAACCAAATCGCCGGTAACCTAGCCAACCTTCGCCGCCTCTACGGCACCGGCCATGGCAAAGACGGCAAGCACCGTGGGCTGCAGCCCCGGCATGCGCGCTTGGCGGTGGCGTCTGCCGTGGCGTTTGTGGATTTCGTCACGGAGACCTACCGGGACCGCACGCAAGCACGGCCGGCCAAATCGGAGGTGGATGGGTGACACCTCGATCGGCAAGGAAGCCGAAGTCGGCGCACCCTTCGGGCAAGAAGGGTCCTGTTGGGCGTTCTCCCAAGAAGCGGGTGTCAAAGAAGGTGCAGCCCAACGGACCGATTGTTCTGACCTCAGCCCAAGAGAGGTTCCTGGAAACGATCATCGTCGAGGGAATGACACGCATGCGATGGTCCCGGGCCTACGCGGAGCGCCGTGCGCGCATTTTTCTCCGCAAGGCCAATTCACCGTCGAAACTGCGCATGGTGGCTGCCAAGCTTGGCATGCTCGACGAAGCGCCGCCTGCACCGAAACCGAAGCCGCTTGAGAAGAAAGTGCCGGGGAAGACAAAGCTTCCCAAGAATCGGTTCAAGCCCTCGACCAAAATGAGCAAGGCTGAGATAGCCAAGCTGCCGTCCGTTGATACCAGGCCAGCGCCCAAGACAGCGCTGCAACGTCTAGAGCGTGCGCTGGGGCCGGACGATGGGAGGCGGCGGCGAGGTGGCAGCCCCGTGGTGCAAGGTGGCAGTCCGGGGCTGGGGAGGCGCCGATGAACGCTACTTTCAACCAAATTCTCATCGTGGATTCCCTCCCGGAAGGCCAACTCAACACCGCAGCCCGCCTGTTCGCGGATGCCCAAGACTGGGCGCGGGTGATCGGCGACGTTCCTCACATCGCCAGCGTTCGTGTTCCTTCCAGCGGGGCTTTTCTCGATCTGTTGGCCCAGCTGGCTCATCAATCGGCTAGGGATAACTACGTTCCGTTGCTGCACATCGAGTGCCACGGCCGGGAAGAAGGGCTGGAGTTCGCAGATGGATCCGGATTGACGTGGGACGAGATGAAGCCGGCTTTCGTAGCCCTCAATGTGGCCACCCGCTTGAACCTCATCGTGGTGGTGGCCGCGTGCCATGGCGGCGCGATCGCTGGTTTTGTTCGTGCCGAGCAACGTGCGCCATTTTGGGCTTTCCTGGCTCCAAAGCGACAGATATCTGCAGGTGATCTGGAGGCGGCTCTGTCTGCGTTCTATCAAGCGCTGCTCATGACACGATCGTCAGAGCGCGCGATGGACGCCCTCCGCGCAACCCATGCGGGGCAGGAATTCTGGCAGCTGAGCGCACAAACCATTTATCGATTGATAGTTGAGGGCTACGCAGAACGCCGCCTTACGGAAGATGCTGTGCAGAAGGACGCAGAACGTCTGCGAGCTCGCGCTGCCGCGCATGGCGCGATGTGGTCACAAGCTCAGGTTGAGGCAATGATCCGCGATCCCGGAATCTTTGAAGGATTTCGCCGAGAGTTCTTCATGGTAGATCTGTATCCCGACCACGCAGAGCGCTTCCCCGCCGTGGCGGCTTAGCTTCGAGTCCGCGCGACGACAGGTCATCTGACCCGCACCAACTGGTCCCACCGGGTGGTGTAAGCCGGCGACAAGTTTTTCTGGTTCATGGCCCACACGGGCTTGGCCAGCGCTGGCCCCTTCGATCGCCAGGCCGAGGACGCCATGCCCATGGTGCCCCGGCCGAACTTCGCGTTGGCCTGATCCATGACCTTCATGAGCGCTTGCGAGCGGGGATCGATGCCGGCGAACAGATCGCCTTGGTGGACATCGCCGTGCGTGAGGTCGAGCAACCCCACGCCGGCTTTCTTGTAGCGGTAGCCGGTCTTCCACATCGCCTTGGCCAGCCCTTGAGCCACCAACAGCACTTCGCGGGTGTCGCTCGTCGGGCCGATGAAGTTGAACGCCTTGCTGGGGTGATACTGCGCCGCGCCGGGCTTGAAGGGGTTGGTGTTTAGCCACACCCACAACCCGCTGGCCTGCAGCGAGCGCGACCGCAGCTTCTCGCACGCCCGCTGGGCGAACGTGGGCACGGCTTGCTGAAGGTCTTCGAGTGAAGTGACCTCCTGGCCGAACGAGCGACTCACCACGATCTGCTGCCGCTCCGGTTCCACTTCCTCCAGGTCGCTGCACACCACCCCCTGTAGCTCCCTTTGCGTGCGCGCCAGGGTGACCCCGTAGCGGGCCCGCAGGGTGTCGGGATCGGCTCTGGCCAGGTCCGCCGCGGTGAGGATGCCTTCGGTGCCCAGTTTGGCCGTGAGCTTGCGCCCCACGCCCCACACGTCTTCCACCGGATAGGTTTCGAGCTCGGGCGAACCGGGCAGGGCGGTGACCACCCCGTGCGGTGTCTTCTTGGCCAGCTTGTTTGCGAGCTTGGCCAGCGTCTTCGTGGGGCCAATGCCCACGCAACACGGGATGCCCACCCATTGGAGGATCTGGGCACGGGCCTGGCGGGCCATCGCTTCGCGTTGCTCCGCCAGAACGCCGTCGAAGGTCACGAACGATTCGTCGATGGAGTAAACCTCCACGCGCGGGAACCACTCCCGCAGCACCGACACCACCCGACCTGACAGATCGCCGTAGAGACCGAAGTTGGCCGAGAAGATTCGCAGCTGTCGGCGGATGTGGGGCGGCGCCTCGTGGATGGGCTGGCCCATCTTCACTCCAAGATCCTTGCACTCCTGGCTACGGGCGATTGCGCACCCGTCGTTGTTGGACAAAATGCACACCGGCTGGCCGCGCAGGGAGGGATTGAAAACCCGCTCGCAGCTTGCGTAGAAGTTGTTTCCATCCACCAAGCCGAACATGTCAAAGGGTCCTCGGGTCCACGTTGTGCCACTGACTGATTTCTTGCTCCAAGCCATCCCATGTCGCTTGGAGCTGCCGCCTGTCACCGGTGAAGAGCGGCTGATCCAGGTGCGCGAACTGGTCGAACTGCGGATGGGGGAGGACGGTGCCAATGCCACTGAAGCAGAACCACTCGCCCACCAACTGGGCAATCTGGGCCAGTTCCTTGATGGAGCCCTTGGCGTCGTCCAAGTTCCACTGTTGAAGCGCGCGACCGGTGCGGCTGAACTCCGTCGCCGCGTGGGCGATCTCGACGTTGACGTGTTCCACCACGCCGTCCAGGCGTGCCAGACGGCGATCCAACGTATCGAACACCTCTTCCCGAATCAGATCGTCTGGGGTTGACGTTGCGGGAGTGGTTCCGCTCAGCCAGTCGAACACGGCATGCCGTTGGACGGACGGTTCGTAGTGATACTCGCGAGGCACCCAGTGGGCTTGGCCAGGCGCTTGGGCGCGCAGGAACCGCCAATACCGCTCTTCCGTGGCCGAGTAGTTGTATTCCAGGCCAGCGATGTTTTCCACGAACACCCGTCGGGTGATGCGTTGTCGAACTTCTCTTGCATCCATCAGCAGGCCGCCCAGGGAACACACCCCACGTTGGCCGTGGATGGTTTCCCGCTCGGCCAGTCGCCGAACGCCTTGCATGGTGGTGCTCCAGAAGCCGGACACGAGCATTTCCAGCACCATGCCATTGAGCCGCTTGCCTCCATCGGCATCGGGGGCTTGGCGCACCATTTCCACGACGCAGGAGAACGCGGCTAGATCCCACGTCAGCTTGGACAACGCCTTGGAAATGGCGTTGTCGTCGGTGTCGAAGACGCGTTTCCAGAGCTCGATGCGCTGGCGCATCACGCCTCCTGGATGATCGACACCCCAGCCAGTGCGTCGCCGTCGTTTTCGCGGCGCCGCACCTGGGACAACACGCCCTCGAACCGTTCCAGCTCGCCTTCGTCGGTGGCGGCCCGCCGGTAGGTGTCCCCGTCGTCGAGCACGTCCACCACCACGGCCACGCCCGTGCCGTCCTCGGCCAGGGTCACCTGGCTTTCGTAGATGCACGTGCCGGTCCACGAACGCCAGCAGCGCAGCGTTTCCCCGTCCAGCCACACCGCCCACCGATCGTCCATGTCGCGCGGCCAGAGGCCCTCGCGCAGGCGCACCACATCCTCGGCGGTGAAGACATGGCCACACCGGATGGGCCAGCGCGGCCCCTCCATCGGTTTGAGCTTGCTCCAGCGGCTTGCATCGTCCATGTCAGCGCCTCAGTTGTTTTCGGAAGGACCAGGTCACCACGCCCCACACGTCCAGCTCCACGTCTTCCGGCACGACGATGGGAGCGTTGGCGGGATTGCCCGAATGGAGCTCGTATCGGCCTGCGCGCAGGCGCAGCTGTTTCACGGTGAAGCCACCCTCCCAACACACCATGACGATGTCCCCATGGCGGGCGGTGAGTGAGCGATCGACCACCAGGGTGTCGCCCGGGAAAATCCCGAACTCGACCATCGACGTGCCGGTGTCCGCTTCAACGTAGAACGTGGCCACCGGGTTTCGAACGACCCGCTGGTTGATGTCCAGGACGTCCTGCGAGCCGTAGAAGTCCTCAGCAGGCGAGGGGAAGCCACACGTGGCCCGCACCGGCAGCAACGGCAGGTGCAGCGGCAGGGGATGGAGATGGGCGGCGCCTAGGTAACCGGGCGGGAGCGTGGTGTCGAGCATGGCGGAAGTCTCTACAAGTCAGAATCACCCGGTGAGACGCACCGGGGAGACAGGCTAGACCGACGCTCGAGGAGCCGCCAATTAGTATTTCGCTGAACGGGCTGAAGCCCTTGTCACTGCGAGGGTGGGCGAGGCCGTGAAACCGAGGGGGCGGTGCGCAGCGTCGGTTCCACGCGCAAACGCTTAGGGATGATCGGGTGGTCCGAATGCTCTTTGGTCCAGGAGGTCGAGCAATGTCTGCGCCACGTCGAGGGCGGCGCGACCCCATTCGTCGTCGTCGCCATCGAAAGGTTGCTCGCCCGGATCTTCTTTGCCGCCATGGAATAGGTTATTGCGCACGCGCTTGGTCGCTTCCACTAAGGCGCGGGCGTCGGATTGAACTTCGTTGGGTGGCTGAAGAGGGCGAGGCTCGAAGGTTGCCTCGCGCTGGCCACCCGCATTGACGACCACCTGAACTTTCGGTCGATCACGGGCTCCCCCAAGCATCTTCTGACGAGTAACCGACCCCAACCGAAGGACGAAGTCGGCAGGTGGAAACCTGTCCACCTGCGCCTTCACTTCGGACCAGTCCACCATCGCATTGCCGAACCGATCCGCTTTCAGAAATGCATGACGGCGCTTGAGCTGGTATTCGAGCAAGGCGAATGCGCGAAACAATGGGATGGCGAGGTTGTCAGAGACGGGCATGACCACATCGTAGCCCAGCCTCCTGCTACCCCGCAGCCTTCCACGGACGCCCCTGGCGGGCAGCGATATCCGCCGCGTCCTCGACCCCTTTCATCCACCAGTGGGTGTCGTCCAGGTGTGGCAGCGCGCCGCGCTCATCCAGCAGGCGGTCCAGTGCTTCGCATACGGCGAACTCCGCGTCCCGCTCTCGGCTGCCCGGTGGGTGCGCGTGCGCCCGGCCGTGGCGATATGCGGCCAGGGTCTTGGCGCCCATGTTCCGGCCCTGGGCCAACTTCGTGCTCACCAACGGATCAGCCCCGTTGTCCAGTAAGGCGCAAACGGTCGGAGCGTCAGCAGTAAGCAGGGCGACGTGGAACGGCGAGTAGCCACGGGCGTCGTGCGCGTTGGGTTGGGCCCCGCGCCCGATCGCCGCAGCCACCTGAGCGGGGTTGCGCTGTTGGATTGCAGCGAGCAACTCGGTGTTGGCCATGCGTCCTCCTTTCCCACTGGTTTACCGCGGCAGCGGAAACGCGCAAGGGGGCAGGCGTTTGAAAAACTGTGGGGCAACCCCAGCAGTTTTTCGCTTTAGTCGGGAATGCCCACTGGACAGATGGATCTTATCTGCTTGCATGGGGTTGAAGGGATACAAATGTATTCCATGGGGGAGACGGGGATGGGGATCGCGAAAACCATTGATGGGGCGGGAGGAAAAACGCTGAAGCGGTCGAAACGTCCACCCACCCGAAACGCCGAGCTCTACACCGTGACCGTCTACCCCGAGCGAAAGAACGCCGCGATCGCCGTGACTTGGCGCACCCCCACGGGGCATGCGAGAAGCCTTAACCTGGGTTGCCACGCCTTGCGGGTGATCGAAACCCAATCGGGGCTTCCCGACACCAGCAACGGGCAGATCGCCTTTGAGCTTCGCATTCCGTTGCCGATGCTCGTGGCCATCCAGGCAGAAATGGGAATCGATAGCCGGCGGCGGAGGCGGGCCTATGTGCAAGCCATCGAGCGCGCTATCGCCATGACGCGGGAGCTGGGATTCCCAATTGGTGGGGCAAACCCCATCGGGGTTCCCCTCGACTTCAACGGCATGCTGCTCCCCGAAAAGCCGACCCTTGTCACGGACAAGCGGCGAGCCGGGGTCCCAAGGAGGCCATTGTGAAACCAATCAATGGAATCAGGAAACGGGTGAAATGGTGGATTGACGAGCTTCGTGATCTCAATCCCTGGGGGCAAGTGAATTGGTGGATCGAAGCGTTTCGTGATCCCAGAAAGGGCTTGGATGACGACCCCTGTAAGGCGCGAGTGGACTTCTTCCTCTTTACGACGTTTTCCCCCCTCTTGATCCCCTACCTAAGGGTATTGGAGCGCCTCGGAATTCGCGTGGGTGTCAGGATTAAGCGGTGGCAGCGGTTATGGAAGGAGCCGCCTATCTTTCGGTTGTTGCGGTTTCGCCACAAGGAACGGGAACGATTCTATCTGAATGAACTTCAGCAACTGATTGCTGAAGGCGCCGATGTGAATGCTCGGGAGAAGGAAGGCGGAGAGACCGCGCTTCACCTGGCTGCACGATGTGGGCGGGTGGCCGTCTGTCGCGTGCTGTTGGCGGCTGGGGCAGATCCGAATGCCGAGCGTTCCGCGCAAGATTTCTCCGAGGAGGAGGGTATCTGGGTGCCCATCTTTTCGGCTTACCTTGAGAGCAATGTTGAGTTGCTCGAGGTGTTGCTGGAGGCGGGGGCGGACCCCCATGTTGAAGCATGGGTGCGAAAGCTTGCTCCAGAGGAGAAGACGCACCCTGATGCGTGGCTTGAACAGCAACGTCCGGAAATACGCGATCGCCTATGCAGATGGGAAACGGAACAAGAGGCCCTGCGTTTGGATGCGACTCTCCCTGGCGCAACGAAAGCCGTTCCGAATAGTAGGGCACGGCTATGAGGGTGATCCCATGAACCTGCAACTCACATGCATCTGCCGGGAGGACGTGTTCGCCGATGGGTTTTCCTTCGCAGAACTGCTGGACGCGCCCTTGGCCGCGTTGCGCTGGGGTGGTGCGTGGTTGACCCAGTTGAAGCCCGGTGGGCCGGTGACCGAGGGCGCCATGCGGCGCTTTGCTATGGGCCAGGAGCTCGATGGGCAACAGCGGTTGTGGGAAGGCGAAGACCACCACACCTGTGCGGCGGGCTACCGAGTCTCGTTGCGCCTGCCCAAAGGGTTCGCGGCGTTACTGGACACCGACAGCGAGGAGAGGGCACGACTACAGGCTGCCCACCGCCACGCCGTTGACCATGCGCTGTCGTCCCTGCCGTTCCAGCGTGATCACCGGGTGCTCTTCGTTGCATCCGATCGGTTGGAGGATGACTGGACGCACCACTGGTTGTTCGCCATCGCATGCGCACCGAACGGAAAGTGGGAACGGCTTGCGCTGAGCTTGCGGTTGGCGGCCAGCGAGGACGCTTACACCCACGCCATGGGTGCCTTCATGGAAGCGTTGCTGGAGACCAAACGATTGGAGCGCTTCTTCCGCCCAGCCCCCGTGGGCCGACCGAGGCAGAGGCTGTGACGCTGACGTCCAAGCCTCCCTTGACGGCCGTGCTGCCGAAAGTGTCCCTTTCTTCAACCTTGCGCCAGGCATTGGCCGCACGCGCTAGAGCAGCCGGGGTGAGCGAGAGCGAAGCCGTGCGCCAATGGCTCACCGCCTACCTGGCGCGCCCCCAGCTGCTGCGCTCTCCCGTTGCCGGCCCCAGGGACGACCGCCTGCCGCCTATCCGGGCTTCCCGAGACCTGGCCGACCGCGTCCGCCGCGAGGCGCAGCGGCAGCACGTGAGCGTGGCGGAACTCATCCGTCGGGTGGTTGCGTTCCACGCGTTCTGAGGCGCAACTTGGCCACGCTCGGCGGGTGCCACTTGCCCTTCGCCAAGCGTTTCTGCACGAACGCGCGGTAAGCCTCGGGGGAGGGCGGCGATTTGCGTTTGTGCCGGCGTGTGTTGCAGAGCCAGCAGGCGGCAGCGATGTTGCCTACCACGTCCTTGCCGCCTTCTTGTTGGGCGACCAGGTGCTCGGCGGTGCAACGGAGCGGCGTGGCCGTTTTGGCGCGCAGGCCGAACGGCTTTAGTTCATCGGGAGAGGCGTTCCACATCGGCACGCTGCAATAGCAGCACCGGCCCTTCTGGGCGAGGAAAGCCTCGGTTCTCAACCGTTGGAGTTTGGGCATGCTTAGATCTCAAAAGACAGGAAAAACCATCCCGTCGTCGCTTGTGCGATCGAATCGGGAACCTGTTGCCTTGAGCTAAGCAGGCAATACGCCGGGGGCATTTTCCCTCGCGGCAAGGGAGTTATCGCGCCCAGGGGCGGTGGGTGTCAAGATGGGCCATGACTACCTTTGACCAAACCAATGATCTGCTCGACGCCTCGGTAACGTTGTGTCCGGTTCCGGCCAGCGGGGAGGAGACCGATGCCTGAGGGCGGAGCAGCACCGGACGCATGGCCCGTTTGGTTGAAAGAGCCGCGCGTGCAGCGGGCACTGGAGTGGGCCGACCACGTGCGGCGTTGGAACGAGGAGCAACTTTATGGATTGGTCCTGCATGGGCCGGAGCCAGACCACATGGCGGTCGTGGCTTTCGCGGTGGTGCACGAGCACCAATCGTCAGCCATGCTCCTGGTCAAACATGGGTTGTTGGGCTCTGCGACGGCATTGATGCGGCCTGCCTTTGAGGCGTTCGTGCGCGGGCTGTGGCTGCAATGGGCCGATGACCAAGAGTTGGCACGTTTCCAGAAGGGCCATGACACTGCAACCCCAGAGAAGATGATCCGCAGGGTGGTCCAGCGTTCCGGTGAAAAGCGTTACGCGGATTTGTTGGATACCTGGGAGCAGTCTCAAAAGACGATGCACGGCTACGTCCACCATGGCTACCAGTCCCTGATCCGTCGTTCCGGCGTCATCGACACGTCCCCTGACGAGGTGGTGGACCTGCTGGGATTCAGCGCGTCCATGGCGCTCCATGCTTCTCTCGAAACCGTGGAACTCGCCGGAAAGCGGGTGCCAGAGGAAGAAGTGGCTACCCGGCCGCAGTGGGTTGCGGAGAAGCAACTCGAGATCGTCACCATGCTGCGCGACATGGGCCTGGTTCAGGTGTTGGGTGACGCGGCGCCTGCCCCACCGACCTTTGACTGTGGCGGGAAGGCGTAGGGCAGGAGTGTTCAGCGCGCAAAAACTTGCGGGAATTCGTCGCAGTTTTTGAGTGGAGAAGTGGGGTTCCCCTTTACAGGCCCCGAAAACGTGGTTTCCTAAAACTGTAGCGCTTGTCCATGAATGGGGTGGTGCTGCACAAGGAAGGCCGGCAAAGCCGGCCTGGTGGATTAAACCTTCATGAATTTGTGAGTAAATCGTGAAGGAGCTTGATTTCTCGGATCGTTTTCTTGATCCCGAAGCATCTTTGCTGCAAGAGCGGCAACTCATGTAGCAGCCAACGGAAGCTTCAACGCTGTGAGAGGTGAAACTCTTACAGCGTTTTCATTTGCAGAGAAGGGCTGGCCCGGCGCCCGGTCGGGTGGTCATGCGAGGGGCGATGGGCTATAACCGTTGGATTCCCGAACGGAGCGCTCCTTTGGCCCTGACCACCCTGAAATCCCTCAACGCCGAAATCAAACAGCTCGAAGCCCAGAAGAAGCTGGTCGAGAAGCGCGACGGTGAGGTTCCCAAAGCCCTGGCGGTCCTCCAGAAGTATGCGAAGGTCTTGAGTCTGGCCCAGCGGCGGCAGGTGGCCAAGCTCATCGGAGAAACGATCGACGCCAAGCCGGCGCGTGCCGCCAAGGCTGCCGCAGGTCCCCTCAAGGGGCGCAAGCTTGGCAAGGTGGCGCCGAAGTATCGCCTCCCAACCGGTGAGACGTGGGCTGGTCGGGGTTTGGCCCCCAAGGCCTTCACCGCATGGGCCAAGTCCGCCGAGGGCAAGGCGTGGACTCAGGCCAACCCCGGAGCGAAGTTCCCCCCGGCTGGTGGAACGGTGAAGAAGGCACACGCCAAGGTGGCCAAGAAGGCGGGCAAGCCGGTGAAGAAGACCGCCCAGAAGGCCGTCAAGAAACTCGCGAAGAATGCCGTCGCCAAAAAGGCGAGCAAGAAGGCCTGATCATGCGCGGCCTGTTCCCCAAGAAGAAGAGCCGGCTCTCGCCCCAAGGCAAGGCCATTGCGGTAGCCCACGCACTCTTGGACACCATGGAGGGCCGTCTTGACGAACAGGCCGCCGGTAGGCGCTTGCGAGAAGAAGTGGGCCGAAAGCCACAGCAGCTAAAGCTGATCCCCAGCAACGAAAGCAGATCCGGCCAAGGGGTCCGTTTAAGGCATTTCTTGCCCCGCTCATCCGCGTAAGGCTGCTCCCAGCCTCCCATTGCAAACCATTCATGAAGACAGAGGGCTTCCGCCACACCATGCGAGACACGATGGGTGGACATGCCTACGTTGTCACCATCACCAGTCCGACCGATGAAGTCTTCCACTACTCGGCGACGGTAGACGGTGTGGACGTCGAGGTGTGGGAAAGGGGTGTGATCCGCAATAAGGGCGACGCGATGCAACTAGCCTTGGCCGCCGTCGAACGGTGCATCGCAGACCTGTCTCACAAGATCGCTCGCGATTCGACCACGGGAAGTTGATAGCCCCGGCGTTGTCTTGGAGCTGCGGTTCTCGCAACCGCGCGTTGGTCACCGCCGTGAATGGATCTCTGGTGCGCGTGGGAAGTAGGGGCTGCCTCGCCCTGGGCCGCGCCCTTACGCCATGACCTGGCGCAGAAGCAACAAGCCACCGACCGGATTGCCTGCGTGATCGAGCGAGCGGTTCAAGCTTCCCCAGGGTGCCACGAACAGCCGATCTAACACGGTGTTGGGCTGCATGATGCAGCTCATGTCCCAAGCCGGGAAGCGCCGTGTTTCGATCACCGATTCCCCAAGCACGTGGTGGTTGTTGTGGTCATCGCTGGCTCTGATGCGTCCAATGGCGCCTTCGATGCCATCGTTTGGTCCCTCTACGTATTGGAGAAAGCGGGTTCCATCGAAGAACATCGCTCCTGTCACGCCGGCTAGCCGGTTGAAGCGTTGTGCACCTCGCACGATCTGATCAAGGCGGGTTGAATCAATTCCTGGGGCGGCAACGCTTCGATAGGCGACGGCTCGCAGCATGGATGGGCTCGTTTGAAGTGGATTGAACACGGTACTCCCTCGGGCAGCCTCGCGCTTGGCCGACCCAGTCCACCGCACACCTGGCTAAGCCGGCTTCACGTGAGGCTCAGCAGCGCCGCACGCTGCCTTCTCCCTCGCGAACTGATGCTAAGCCATACGCCACGGTTGGTAATTAAAATGTGCGAGCGGGACGCGAATCAAGGCTGTGCAGCTGGAGAGACGGGACGGTTCCTCTTGGTCTGGGTTGAGCGCGAGAGCGCGGGGCCGCAGGCGGCTTCGACCTCCCTCCGGCATCACGCTGACCTGGGGCTTTGATCGACTCTTCATATGCCGCTCCAAAGGCGATCCCGGCGGCACTGCTTGATCCAAAGGCGCCAAATCTCCTCCAGACCCAGCATGGCATTCGCGTTGCCCCCCGGACAGGTGACCGAGACACCAGCGTTATCCGTCTGTAGTCCGCCACCGATGGTGACGGTGGACCTAGCCCGGCACGTTTGGCAAGTCACCAGGAGAGCTGCAGATCCAGCCCTCCCCCCTGCTCATCAGCATTGGATCGACTTGGTGGATTACAAAGACGGTGGAGGATTGCATCGAACGGTCAACGCGAAGAGAGCGCCAGTGTGAGATGTTTCTGACCAGAGATGAACAGGCGCGATGATGAAAAACGGGCGCACTGCCTGAACCATTCAATCAACGTGACCTCCCGGTTTCGAGCACCGATCCAAGGTCAGCAGTAGGCGGTTTCAACGGCAACAAATGACGTCGTGGGCTTTCACGCCGATGTCACGCGGTTGTGGCGATCTTCACCTTTAGCGGACAGGGGACTGCTGAGCGCCAATGGCCCGGGCGCTCAGAGGTGCTGCCACCCCACGGGCCTGCAGGATCCCCGCCATGGACCTCCTTTTGTCTCTTGCTCTTGTGATCTTGGCCGCCGCAGCTGCGCTGGGGTTGCTCCAACTTGCAATCGCGCTTTTTAAAGCGCCGTCCTGTCGGCAATGGTTGCGCCGCGGAGGAGCGAAATGATGCGTTCGTTTCGCTACGCCTACCAGAAGGCTCGCACTTGGCACAGCTCCGTGCCGACATCGATTTGGGCCGGATTCCGCTATTCGTTGACGGGCGACACCGGCTACTTCAAGTCGCACGGCGGATGGCGTCTGTCTCGCGTGCACCGAGGATCTGAGTCGGCGGAGCAATGAGCGCCTGGGTGCCCGGCTGAGCCTGGTGGGCCGCCAGAGGGTTAAGCCCCACTCGGTCCGCTTGGCTTGTTTGGCTCGGAGTGCGTCCGTTCGTGGTGCGGTGAGCCCATCTATCCGCCCAGCCGAAATGGTGGGCAGCGCGTGGGCGTTGCTCTCACCGCTGCCGCTGTCGGATACTGACCCTGTCCAGCGTTGGGGGACTCCCAAGGCGGTCGTCCACCGGCGACCAGCGGAACGAATCGATCAACCCGGTCAACAGCGAGCAGCCCGATGATACGTAGCAAGCTTGCTCACAAACGCGTTCTCGCCGAGGGCGGACTCGTTCTGGTCTGGTTGACCTCGTTTAAAAAGAAGTACGTCTTCACTGCCAGTGGCATCGGGATGCCTGGGCAGTACGGTGTGGAGCTACGGCAGGACACGAAAGCAAGTCGGAGAGCCCTCCAAGTGCGCTTTGCGGGGGCGAAGTTCCACGAGGTGTTCGTGGGCGATGAATCAGCGTCGGTGATCAGCGTCCATCGGTCTTTGACGTCGGCTGGACCGCGAGATGGAATCTTTTTTCTCTGCAGCACTTCGGTCGTTGAGGCCGCAGTCCTCGCGCACCTCGGGGCGACGCTGCAAACCAGGTCAACTCTCTTGCAGCCAGCTTGATTTAGGATGGTCCTAACCATGGTGCATCCTTAAGTGTTCAGAAGGACCGCAACTTCGTTCCGAGCCCGCCTGCGTTTTCTACACAGCTGATCTACTCTTGGCCTGTTTAGAATCACTGGTGCCGAGTTGGAGGTGGGCCTCAATGCCCAAGTGTGCAGTGGTGTTCGTAAGTGCGGCGGTGGAGGGTATCGGTGATTGCCTGCCCGAGGTCATGCTTGCAGGCCGACAGTTCAACGCCAAGTGCGGCTCGCATGCAGTTGTATGCTTCGACGGCAGCAGGTTTTTAACGTATCTGGAAGGCGCAGCGAGTGCGGTGGCTGCCAGCTGTGTTTACACCGAGTCCGTCACCCTCCATACCGAAATCGTCGAGCTGGCGCGGGGATCCATCCAGCAGTTGCGGTTCCCAGCGCATGCACTGCTCTTCCTGCCGATCTCGGAAGCGGAGCTCAGAGCATTGATGAGGGCGGATTGGGTGAATTTATCGCAACGCTTGGGAGGGAAGTTCATTCCAGAAACTGGGATGGAGCGACTCGCCGCATTGGTTAGCAATCGGGTCGATGACGTCTCGCAGCGATGGGGTGACGGATCTCCTCTGTAGGCCGCCTTATTCACGTTGCACAGCGGAAGCAAGGGAGTTGTCAACTTGAGGCATTCGACAGGGGCATGCCATGCGGTTGGAATTTACTCACAGCCACATCTACCCGGGGGCCACCGCGTCCCTGACAGGCGAGCAGGCTGAAACGGGCGAGAGAACCACGTGCTTGGTCGAGCTCAGCGATGGCGTGGTCCTCTCGACCAGCTGTTTGATCCAAGGGGGGGGCATGCTCTCCATGCCGGACTACCTGACCGCCCGTGGGGCAAAGATTCCGGCAAAGGACTGGGTGCTGAGGAAGGATCTGGAAACGGGCGCCTGGAAGGCAAAATCAAAGGTTGCCGTGTAGCACTTGTTGCTCGTCCCGACCCGTCAGGTTGTTGGGCCTGAAGCAATCTTAGGAGCGTGCCATGCCAAACCGTGCGGTGGTTTTTGTGAGTGAGGCCAGCCCCTACCTCTCCCCTGGGCGGCTGGTCGAGTTGATGGCCGATGCGGAGCGGTTCAACAGGGAAGCTGGGGTGACCGGGGTGACCCTCTACGACGGGGCCCGGTTCCTGTCCTACATGGAAGGTCCACCCGATGGCCTTCGTGTTGCTTACGCCAGGGCGTCCGAAGCGCGCAGCCACTTGAACTTGATTGAGTTGGCACGCGGACGTGTCTCGCAACGTCGGCTGCCGCGGTGGCCTATGAGGCTGTTTGAGGCCAAGGAGGACCAGCTGCAGAGCATAGCGATGGTAGACTGGGCCAGCTTCGCTCAGCGGGGCGATGCGGACGCAATGAATGCAACGGCGATGGATCTCCTTGTGCGTTTCACGGGAGGGCCGGCTGCTTCCGTTTACGTGGGGCCCCCCTTGAAGCCACACAGCGAAGGAGGGGCGAAATGAGCATCTTGGCGACTCTCGTCTGTCACCCGGCGGAAGGATGCTTGGGGCTACTGTCGCGCTCCCGATGAGTCGTTGGCAAAGCTGAGCAGATGCCGTCTGCCGAAAGCAGAAGTCGTCCCAATTGGCTTGAACCAGCCGCTGACCGTGTGGAAAATCTGACCCGACCTTGCGGAACGGCAACCCACATGAACATTCTCTTCGTAGACATCGAAGCCTCAATCTGCGAGGTGGTCGGAGTTGGGCTGAGAGAGCTCGGCTACGACGTCGCGTGCTTCGAATCCACCTCAGCAGCCCTGCGCGCAACGCACGCTGGGCACGTCGATGTTGTTGTTCTGGACGTGCCCGCCAGCGCGGCCGCCCGTCGCAGTGCATACAAGTTGGCGGACGAACTTCGGCGCGATGGTATCGCTTTCTTCTTCACCTCCACGCTTCATCCGAACGATGTGATCAGCCGGCACCGGGATCGGGGTGTTCTATCAAAGCCCTACGGCGTCAAACAGATCGCTGCCTGGATCGAGGCGATTGGGAAAGGTGGCAGAGGCGAACCGGCAGGCGCGCGTGTGCGCTAGCTGACTGGTAACATGCATCCGTACCTTGGAGTGCATTGGACCGCAGGCTCTACTCTTTACAGTGGGTTCGCAGGACGCGGACGTCGCTGCTGCCAATCAATGCCCGCCACTTGCATGATCAGAAGCACTGTTGTTCAGCGCCGTCGCTTTCAAGACGGCGACCAGATCGTTGTCCTGCACACCGCGTTCAAGGACTGGCGCCTGTATACGTCCTTCGCCATTGGTTTCCCCGACTCGAGCAATCGGCCGCTTTCTGATCGAGCGGAGCAGGCCAGGCGCGCGCTGTTGGCCACGGCGAACGAGATCAAAGGCCACAGTTACCAGGAAGCCTTCGTCAGGTCTCCTTTCGCCGCGCTTATTTCCATCCACAGCGCGTTGAGTGCTTCAAGCCACGGCGACGCCGTGTTCTTCCTGTGCGCCGACGAAGCCACGTCGGACGCGGTAGCCAACGCCCTAAAGATCGATTGAGCGTCAGCCGCTATAGCCTGCCTCCTTGCCTCCTGGCCTCCTTGCCTTGTCAGCCTCTCGTAATGGCCATTCATGCCGCCAATGAGGGCGGGGGCTGCCGGCGTCCTGGCCCTTTCTGCCTCTTAGCCGCCGCGACCCCGAGGCTAATTGGCGCTCCAGCGCCTGCCGCTTCCGGATGACACCGTGCGCTCAGATGGAACGAAGCGTGCTCGTGGTGCGCGCGACGTAAGCGCGCTTTTGCCAGTCTGTCTGCCTTGTTTTCACTCAGCCTTCACACGGGGGATTGGTTGCCGCGGTTACTCGGCTGTCAAGGCTCACCAACCTCGTGGCCATGGAGCTCGCGACGGCTTCGTAACGGGCTTTAGATGCGAGGCGGGAGTCGCTCCCATGCCCGCGCGTGAAGCAGGGCTGCGTCAGCGCAAGTCAATGATTTCGAAATAAATCTCAGCTCGGGTTGGCCCGGCCTACTCAGAACGAAGCGGGGCCACGAACCGGGTAAGCACCCGCGGATGGAAGTGTCCGGTGAGATCGCCAGCGCAAACTTGGCGACTCTCTGAAGCACTCTACCGATAGCCCAAAATCTAGAAATAGCGCTGGTATTTCACGCATCCTTCACGCGGCCTCGCATGCGGAGTTCTGGGGAGTGGACGCGCCTTCGGCCTGCCTCCCCATTGGGCTTCAGTTGCGGCAAGCAGCGCCGCTACCTTGCAATCGGTCCCGCTGGCTGAGGTCTGGACGGTTTGTTCAAACCCGCAGGATTTACGTCGTTCTAGCGGAGGGCGCAAGGCTGCTTGCGGGCAGCTGACTGCTGGTGGCGCTCGCACCAACTTGCGGGTTCTAAGGAAGGTCGTTGAAACAGGTTTTGGTATGCGATGGATGCGACTCAACCGAAAACCAAAAAGAGCATTCGGTATTCCATGTCGCACCATTACGAGCAGGCTCAAGCCTGATGAATTGGTTTAGAAATTTAAACATCTCCAAAAAACTGATGCTGGCATTCGCCATAACGACCAGCATGACCTTGGCGTTGGGCATCTTCACTATCGTCCGCGCCTCGCATTCGAAGCAGGAGCTGTCCAGGATTGAGTCCGTCTGGGCGCCTGGCAGCTACGCCATCGGAGAGATGCGCGCGCAGTTCGGTGATCTCCGCATCTACGAAACCTCCCAGGTCAGCGAGGCCAGTTCACCTGAGGCCGTCAAGCAATACGAATAGCGGATCGTGGCGGGCAAGGCCAAGATCAACGAGCTGGTGAAGTAATACGAGCGGTCCTTCGCCGATGGCGAAGATGCCGCGTTGTTCAAGCCGGTCAGCGCTGCGTTGAGCGATTACTTTGTCATCCACGATCGGCTTCACGCTGCGCTCCTCGCTGGCGATGCCGAGGCCGCGCAGACGATCTCGGTGACAGAATCCAGGGCAAAGCGCGTGGCGCTGTTCGATGCCATGGAGAAAGTCAGCGAATACAACCTTCGCGGCATGAAGGCTGAACTCGCAACCAACGCAGCAAGCCTCAACAACCTGATGTCGATCACAGGCTTGGTCGTGGCGGTGCTGTGCTTGGTCGCAAGCGTGCTGGCGTGGGCGATCAGCCGTTCGGTCACCCGGCCCATTGGTGAGGCGTTGGCCGCTATCCGCAGCGTGGCCAATGGCGACCTCAACGTGCGAACCGACTACCAGAGCCGCGATGAGGCGGGCCAGATGCTGCTCTCCCTCCGTCAAATGGTTGCCACCTTGGAGCGTTTTTCGAACGACACCAAGGTCATGGTCAAGCTTCACGAGGCCGAAGACATCTCGCACCGGATTCCGGAGGACCTGCCCGGTGTTTACGGCGAGCTGGCCAAGGGCATGAACACAATGGTGTTCGAGCACCTTGAGGCCATCCTGGATGCCATCCAAGTGCTCAACGAGTATGCGGCCGGTGACCTGCGGCGTGATGCGCGACGTCTGCCAGGCTCCCGCGCGGTGCTCCACGGGTCAATGGGCGCTGCCAAGGCAAGCCTGCTTGCGATCAACACGGAGATCAAGCGGTTGGCGGTGTCGGCTGCCGACGGTGACTTCTCGGCCCGCGGTGACACGTCTGCGTTCCAGCACGACTTTGCTGTGATGGTTTCGGACCTCAACCGTTTGATGGAAACAGCTGACCACAGTCTCAGCGCCGTCTCCACCTTGCTTCAGGCCATTGCCTCTGGCGACTTGACCCACCGCATGGAAGGCGACTTCCGCGGCGTCTTTGCGACGATGAGCCAAGACGCTAACGCGACCGTGGCTCAGCTGACCGATATCGTCTCCCGCATCCAGCAGGCATCCACGGCGATTAATACCGCGTCGACGGAAATTGCCGCTGGCAATGGCGACTTGTCGCGACGCACCGAACAACAAGCGGCCAACTTGGAAGAGACGGCGGCGTCCATGGAGGAGCTTACCTCCACGGTGCGCCAAAACGCCGAGCATGCACGCCAGGCGAGCGAGTTGGCCGGTGGGGCCTCGCGCGTGGCCGGGCAGGGCGGTGGAGTGGTCGGAAAAGTGGTGGAGACGATGGGGGACATCGAAGCCTCGTCACGCCGCATCGGGGACATCATCTCCGTGATCGATGGCATCGCTTTCCAGACCAACATCCTCGCACTCAATGCGGCCGTGGAGGCCGCTCGAGCCGGGGACCAGGGCAGAGGGTTCGCCGTGGTGGCCTCCGAGGTGCGCACGTTGGCACAGCGCTCTGCCTCTGCAGCCAAGGAGATCAAGGGGCTTATCGAGGATTCTGTGGCCAAGGTCGCCCAGGGGTCGGCGCTGGCTGATCAGGCTGGCCAGACGATGACTGAGATTGTCAGCTCGGTTGAGCGCGTGTCCAACATCATTGGTGAGATATCTGCCGCCTCTCAGGAGCAGGCGTCGGGCATCGAGCAAGTGAATCAGGCTGTTTCTCAGATGGACGAGACGACCCAGCAGAACGCCGCGTTGGTGGAAGAAGCGACCGCCGCCGCCCGTTCCATGGAAGACCAGTCGGTACAGCTGGCAGCAGCCGTCGCGGTCTTCAAGGTGATTAACCGCGCGCAGGGAAAGACGCCATCAACGGCCAGTGCAGGCGGCCAGGCCGGGTGCCGTAGACGGCTCCCGCCATTCTCCAGCCACCCACTCAGGCAAGCCAACCCCGCGGAAAGCTTTGCCAGCTCGTCCAGCACGGCAGGTATCTGCGGACGCAGCGCACTGGCAGGAGTTCTAACCGCCCGTCCAAGGCGAACGCGTGATGGCTCGCAGAGCATGGTCGCCCGAAGCTGCCGCTGAAGTCACCGTGGGGGAGGCCGCTTGGATGGCGGCCTCATACTCGCAAGCGCGCCGAAAGCTCGGCGCCTTGCGCCGTGAGGCGAGCGGGGGGGCAAGGCGGCAATGGCATTGGCCGAGGTTGCGACCGCCCGGTGGCCACTCCGCTTTGGTAGATCATCGGCTCGGGGATGGGGGTATCCCAGCCAATGGTTCCCTCAGGATGCCCAGCCACGGCTCCACGATCTCCTCGAACGCGAAGACATGGTCCCGGTGCTGGTCCATCCCCTGGAGATAGCGCCGAATGCTGCGCTCAAACTCGTCTGCCACGTTTGCGTTGCCCGCGTTTGTGCGAAGCAGGAGTACTGTGGCCGCTTCCATCGCCGCGACGCGAATGTGCATGCGGCTCATCGCCTCTTGAAGACGCAACAACGCGTCCCTGACCTCATCGTTCACCGAGCCCTCCAAGGAGCAGGCACATCAATACGGAAGAGGATCAGTGGCTGCTGCTTGATCCTGGGATCGCCAGACGAGCGCGGTTGGCGGCGATCAAAAGAGCATTGCCAATTCTCTCCGCTTGCGTCGGAGTCATCGTCGAGCCGCACATGGTCGAGTCACCGGCCGCATTGCGAACTTGGTAAAGCCCGAGTGCAACCACCGCTGTTTCGGCGTCAATGCCGACTTCAAACCCGTCCAGTGGGAACCACGTTGCTCCGTCGAATTTCTCCATCGAGCGCCTCATGCACGGAATTTCGTTGTCAGCTAGAGATTACCGCAAAGAGCGGAACTTGGAACGCGCGCCCATCGGTTGCAATTGAAAGCGGTGGCATCGTGCAGCATTCGGCAATCAACCTGAATTGATCTCCACCCGTTGCTGAATGGATAGGGCACGGCCTGGGTCAATGACGGCGACGCATTTTCCGTTTCCCAGCTGCACGCCCTGCGGGCAAAGCTTAGCGAACCGGTCGCCGTGAGCGGCAGGCTCGGTACGCCAGGCAGACAGGCTCTCGATGACCAAGACTTCGTCCACTGCAAGGGCGAACAGCTGAACCGCTGATTGAACCAAGAGCATCGCTCTACAATCCGTCCCGGCTGCATTGCCCCCGGTGATCAAGCCCAAATCAACCACGGGAACGTCTTGCCCTCTGATGGAAACCACAAACTGGCGGTCCCGCGTTCGGGTCAGCGACTCTGGTCCGCGTATTTCGACGGCCGACTCGACATCCACACCGAACAAATCGCAGCCCACACGCACAATCACCAGCTCCAGCAATGGCTCTGGTGAGGCCTGCAGAAATGGATCGAAAGGCAGGGGAACGGTCAAGGTTTCTGTGGGCAGCAAAAGACCAAAGGGCGGTCGCATCATGCCCTTAATGTGTCGCCACCGTTGCGATTCATACCCTAGGAAATCCGAAGCGTTCAGATTGCCAGGCCAAGGGCCTCACTCTGACAAGACCTGCCCCTCGTCCGAAGACGATGGGTTAGCGGTGGCTGTAGCGTCCGTGCCGGCCATGCGCTTCATAAACTCTTCGAACCTCATTCGGCTCACCGCTTGATGGTTTTGGCAGTGCGGGCACACCATCACACCGGCCCCGTCCAAGTCCGTTAGGCCATCATCGGGTTTCAGAAGCGAAGTTTTGCCGCAACTGCTGCAAGTCGCTTCAACGGCATGCAAGCGCGCCAAGGCTCCATCCGAGGTGAGCTCTCCGTTGACAAAGCGAAGCAGAAAGAAGCCGGTATTTGCCACGGGTAGGATCCTGAAAAAAGTCGGAAGCAGTCGGCTGCTCCGTCGATCTCGGAGACTTCCTGAGGTTATCGCACGCTACAGAGTCCTTCGGCGCGCTTCCAGCCCGGACAATTCGCGCAACTGGAGGGGGCCAGTATCGGGCTACACCCCATTGGGCGCAAGGAGCTCGGCCAACTCAATGGCGCTGATGGGTTTGGAAAGCGCGAAACCTTGAATTTCGTCACACCCAACGCCTTGGAGCTTGGCGACCTGATCGCTCGTCTCCGCTCCTTCAGCGACGGTCGAGTACCCCAGATCATGGGCCAGACCGACGATCGCTTGGACCTTGAGCAACGCGCGTTGGTCTTGGGAAATGTCGTCTATCAGGGACTTGTCGAGCTTGAGCGTGTGAATGGGCAACTCGGTCAGGTATCCGAAATTGCTGTAGCCGCTGCCGAAGTCATCCACCGCGAGCCGAATGCCTGACGAGGCCATCCGCTTGAGTTGCTCGCCCGGTAGCGAGTTGACCCGCAGCCATTCTCCCTCGGTGATCTCGACCTCCACGTCCTGGCAATCCAACCCCTGCGCGTGGATTTTGGCCACGAGTTCATCGGCCATTCCTTGCCGCGCGACATCCCGAGCGGAGAGGTTGATGGAAAGGCTCAACGCAAGGCCAGCACGCTTCCATTGCGCCAATTGTGCCAATGCATGGTCGATGACCCACTCGGTGACCCCCTCCATCAGCGCAGTGCGCTCAAAGACCGGGATGAATTCGGCAGGACTAACTGGGCCAAGCTGCGGGTGGTTCCAGCGAATAAGCACTTCCGCAGACACCGGTTGAAGGTTGCTGGATCGGAAGCGCGGCTGGTAAACCAAATGGAACTCGTCCTGCAGCAGCCCGTGCCTGGCGTCGGCCGCCAGACGGTAGCCCCGTCGCAGGCCTTCATCGCGCTGGGCGGAGTACCAGTTGAAGCTCTCGTGGGCCGCGATGGCAGAGTGGAGGCCGATCAGCATCTTGCGGATGACGTCATCTGCGTTGTCTCGGCCGAGTTCCGCCTCGCAAATTCCCGCGTGGAAAAGCGGCGACATGGGAACCTCTGCCGCCATCATCGGGCGGGTAAGTCGCACCCGAAGTTCCTCGACCAGGCGCTCGATGGCCTCGCGGCTTGGGAGTTCCACCACGAAAGCAAAGCGGGTCACGCCGACGTGGTAGACCTCCGCCAACCCATCCAGGGCAACTTTCACCCGGACGCCAGCGCGTTTGATGAGGGCTTCCAGGGGAGCCATGCCCAGCACTTGGCCCGCCTCGTTTGCACGCGGAAGATCAAGGACGTCCACGAGCACTGCAAAGCATGTTCGGCCGGGCGACCTTGCCGACCAAGCGTTGAAGTCGATTGAAAACTGGTGCCGGTTGGGGAGGCCGCTGACCGGCTCTCGGCGCCCCGTTAGTGCACGCAGCTCCAGCTCGTTCATCACCGCCATGCCGAGCGTCTCCAGCTGACGCCGCTCGGCTTCCGAAAACTCCCGGGCCTGTTTGTCCATCACGCACAGCGCGCCGATGGCGGTCCCGTTCTGCGCGATGAGCGGAGCCCCTGCGTAGAACTTCAAATGCGGGTCGCCGGTGACAAGAGGATTGGATGCGAATCGCGGGTCACGTCGCAGATCAGGCACGACCATGACTTCCGCTGAGCCAATCGTGTGCGCGCAGATCGAATCGCGGATGTTCATCTCGCTCATCGGCAGGCCCTTTCGGGCAATCAGCCGTTGGCGATCAACCTCTACAAGGGACACAAATGCAACGGGGGCGCGGAAGGTATGCGTCGCCAACTCGGTCAGGCGGTCCAAAGAAGCCCCGGTCACGTCGTTCAACGCGTTGAGGCTGCCCAATGTAGACATGCGTTCTTCAGAGCGGGTGGGGGACATGCGATGCAACCGATCAGTAGATGAACAGGTGTATCAACCATACGCCGAGACCCGACGCGCAGCCAAGTGGGAAACTACGATGGGATTTCCTTCTGCGACAAATGGTCTTGCCTCACTGCGGGGCTGGTCAAGAGTTTCACCATTTCCTTGATCTGGGACGGCGACATTCTGAAGCGTTTATCCGTTTCGCAAAGGTGGATCTGCGTCACGACTGAGTCGGCTACCCGCCATTAGAATTTGGTGTCCTGGGGTGACCGTGAGGAAGGGGATCATGCCCATTCGCGCCATTGCCTATTCCAGCAGTGCAACTGAAGACTTGGCAACTGATCGCTTGGCGAATCTCGTCAGCGATGCCGCCGCTTTTAATTTGCAAGCCGGGGTGACTGGAGTCCTGCTCTACGACGGGGAGAGCTTCCTCCAATACCTGGAAGGCCCCGAGGACGGTGTTCGGGTTGCCTATGATCGGGTGTGCCAATCGTCCAGCCACCGAGAAATTGTGGAGCTGTTTCGCGGGCGTGCGGACAAGCGTCATTTTCCGTTCTGGACCATGCATTGCGTGACTGTGCGAGACACTGAGCTCGAAGCCGTCGCCCGTGGCGATTGGTCTGGTGCTTCCGGTGTATCCCGATGGGATGCATCCGACGGTGCCCTGGTGCGGCTCAAGGCCGCCGTTGCCCAGGATCTTCCGTCGACTGATCCGATAGCGCTTTGGCGTCAGGGATAGTTGTTTCAGCACCCTTGTGCTGTGGTCGCGCGCACCGACCAACCAGTGCAGCAACTGCTCGGACCGCGCCCCATGATCCCGCCCAAACGGCCGCGACTCGCACGGCCGTGGGCAAGCGCCACGTCACCGCGTCTCCAACAGCAAGCACCGCCTCAAACAGTTTCACCGGCCTGACCGACTCCTCTCGATGGCGTATACGGGACCCTTGCGGCGCCCGGGCAGGGCGTCAGGCGAACATCCAAAGGCTCTTCTGCCAGAGTGGCACCAGAAGGCCATGCTCGGTGTGCAGGACAGGGGACGGGATCGTCAAAGCAGGCCAGGCATACCCAAAATGGCTCGGTGAGGCAGAGGTTGGCGCCACTTGGTCAAGCCGCGGTTGGCGCGATCCTCTCTCCGCTGGATGCTCTCGCCCGACCGACGTCTCATTTCTGGTGGCGGAGCAACGGCGGTGCCCGGTGACAGCCGCTCCCCGAAGCCCATACTCGCCTGAGAGGGGGGACGATGAACACCAAACGCAACGTGCGTGTGAGCGGGTCGGCTGATTACAGGCCTTGGCCAGAATTGAACCATGCTGCCCGGTCGCTACGCCGGATGGCCAGGGAGGAGGCGAGCTTCCGACTTCACCTGATGACCGGGTCCTTGGTGCTTACTGCCATGGCCGTCGAAGCCTTCTGCGCCACCGTGGGCCCGAAAGCGCTTCCCGAAGCTTGGCACCATGGACGAGCCCCAGTCTTCCGGAAGCCGTTGGCCCGTCAGCTGGAGCTCATCGGTGCAGGGGTAGGTGTGTTCGTCGACTTCGACCAAGAGCCCTGGACGTCGGTGCGCCAGCTGCTGGAGGCTCGCTCAGACCTGCTGGTGCCCAAGCCGGGGTTCGGTGTGGACGAGGTGTTGAGCGTGGACGAGGACGCTGACGCCAGATTCGATGCCCACATGATCGTGCAAGCCCAGCACCGAACGCTTCATGGGATCGCCGATCTGGAACGGGTGGCGGTCGAAGTAAACCGAGGGTTGCTCCACCTATGGGACGCGGCGGGAGGTGACGAACTGGCTCTGAACGTGCTGGAGGCCGCCCAATGGACGGTGACCGAGGTGCAGGGGGGCGGGCAGCCTTGAACAGCAATCGGTTTACCCGGGTTGTATCGTGGCGGCGTTTGCGCATTCTGATGCGCATGCCAGCATGAATAGGCGACCTTGTATCCGCTTCCGTGAAAATATTGGACGTATTTGTGGCCGCGTGATGTCTCAATCCGTGATCGATACGCGTAGCCCTGCTCTCGGCATCCTCAGCCCGGTTCAGAAAAGAGGGGCGGTCGCCGGGGCAGCCCATGAAAGAAGGATAGGCCCGCGGAGAAATAGGTCAGGATAGTTCGGAGAAGGTGCTAGCAGGCAGCGTGTAAAACCGGCATCGGCATCGCCAATTGGCGGCCTTTCCAGGACAGCAGTGCTGGCCTTTCGCCGGTAAAACCGATCAATCGCATTTTCCACACACAGCAGCGAGCCGGGGGCGTCGCCGCACAGTGATCATCAAAGACCCCAAGTGGAAAAATTGTGAATGGAGTGGGCGTTGGTCGCGGACTTGTCGGCGGCAACGCACGCGGCGGGAGCGGCGTTCAGTGCCTCAAAATCGATTGCGGAGCCTGCCCTTAAACGATCTTCAGAATCTGTGCTGCTGGCCGATGCACCTCGACATGGAGGTTTGTAATCCGATGAATAACGTCCAGCCCAATGCTGGGGCTGATGGCTTCTCCGACTGGGAGTTGCTGTTCCGCCTGGAAATGATGGCCCGAAGCATGCGAGGCTTGTTTGATCACCGGCCCATCGCCCCAAGCGATGATCGCTTCAGTGGAGCATCAGCCGCGCGGGTGCACCCGATGGCCGAGCTCATGGAGCGGCTGGTTCTTTTGGGGCGCGTTGGTGATCCAAGTTCCCTGAAGACCAGCGATGCTCGCAACGCCCTTCGACGTGCTTTGCTCTCAAGCGAGCTCGGGCGGGGACTGCTCCTGCCGACCAACCTGCAAGGCAAGCTGGAGCGCGATCTCTGCGTTGCCCTGGCCGAGGCCACTGACTCCATCGCAGACGGGGCCGTGGCAAACGCGGCCATGAAGGTTCTGATGGACCCGTGCACGCTCCGGCACTTGGCGGCCTTGGTCGAGAGCAGCGAAGGGTCTGGGGTTTCTCCAGCGAGCACCGTGCAAGTCTTCCTGCAGACCTTGGCCGTGGGCCAATCTCAGGAGGAGCCCAACAGCCCCTCGTTCTTCGCTACATCCAACATCGCGGCGACGGACTGAACTCCGAGCTGGCGCATGATGGCCCTCTTGTGGGATTCGACCGTGCGCAGGGACAGGTGAAGCGCCTCAGCGATGTCTGGTGCGGAGCGACCGCCAGCGACGAGCTTCAAGACCAGTTGTTGCTTGGTGGTCAGGGACGGTCGTTGGCGAGCCAAGTCTTCCCGTGTCGCGATCAGCGATGCAGCCACGTAGGTGCATCCCGTTTTGACCGCTGCAATGGCCCGCTCAAGCTCTTGCACGGGGCACCGGCGATGCAGAAATGCCTTGGCTCCTGCCTCCATCGCTTGGGCTGCTACGGCGGCAGTGGCTTCAGCAGGCAAAAAAACGAATGCCGCGTTCGTGCCCTTTGTCAGCATCTCTCGCATCAGGGACACGCAGCTGGTGCCGGCAACGTAAAGATCAGCCAAGACAAGCGCTTCCGCTCCCAGGCTGAGGTCGGCCCTCAACGACTGAGCGGTCGTGGCAACGCTGACGTGCTCAAAATGCTCGCCAACCAGGGATGCAATCCCTTCTGCGACAATGCTGTAGCTGTCGACCACAACCAAACGGCGGTAGGCGAGGGCGGTGGTACTGGCGGAAGACAAGGAGGGGTCCTTCAAGGTGTAAGGCGCAGGATGTCCGGGCGCGGGTAGAGACTACACCCCCGTCCCCCAACCGAAGCTGTTGGAGCTGTTGGCCGGGAAAGCTAAACCATTTAGCAAGGTGCCTCTGGTGTGCAGGCTGTGCTGGTCGGCGGCAACGGGGCGGTAACTACCCCGAGCCTATGGTTTGCTCACGGCATCGCTCCGATGCCATCTGCGGAGAAGTAGCATGGGCACCAACCAGAATCAGCCGGGCCAAGATCAGCAGAACCAGAAGGACCAACAGGGCCAGCAGAACCAGCAGGGTCAGCGCACGCCCGGTCAGCGCGATAACGACGACCAGCGCCAGCAGCAGCAAGATCCCAGCCAGCAGCGTGAGCGTGGTGGTCAGCAGGGCAGCCAGGACGAAGAAGAATAAAAATTGCCCCCGATTGCCGTTTCCTAGGCCCGGTTTTTTGCCGGGCCTTTTGTTTGGGCAACACCTTTTTACCCATTGCCGTGTGATTTCCTCACCTATGGCCGAAGAGCTCGGGGTGTAAGCTAAGGACACTGGATTAAAACGTGCAGGAGTTGGCCGTGAATCCCTCAACCGCTGGCATGGTCCGCTGGCTTAGTTTTCGTCTTCGCAACGGGCAGTCGATTGGTCCGGATCGGCTGCTGCAGGCTTGGTCTTGGGCCTGCGAACACCCCCGGTGCGCGGTCCGCCGAGAGTCCATGAATGAAGGGCATTGCGTTTACGCGCTGTACGGTCCCGAATCACTTGCATCGCCGAAATTGGCGGAACAACGGATGCGCGACTTCCTGCTGGATGCAGGATACATTTTCACCATGGGCAGCCTTGGCCGGCGGGAAGCGGCAGCGCACTGAGCACGCCGTGAGGCGCCGATGCCTTAGCTATGGAGTGCCGTCCGATGGGGGCGTTGTCGGCTTGCTGGCAAGGTGGCATGAGAGCGCCGCAGCCATGGCTGCCGCGCAGAGAGCTGGAGCGTTCAACAGCTGGAACCCAAACCTCGGGAATGCCCAGGCTGCGCTGATTCCACCGCCCACAAAGGCGCAGAGCACCAACGTTCCCAAGGCAAGCCGCCGCCAAGGCAACGGCGCCCCGCGGGTCGATTGGCCCAGCAGCAGCCCCATGTCGGTGAAAAAGCCTGTCAGGTGCGTGCTGCGAATTGCGGAGCCACTGTAGTAAGTGGTCATGGCGTTTTGAAGGCCACAAGCCGCCGCTGCCATGCAAGCACCCCAGGTCTCGCCCTGGACGAGCGCCCACGCTGAGGCCATGAGCAGCAGGGACTGGCCAGCAAGAAGACCCACGTAGTGCCATGACAGATCGCGTCTGCGCAACGTTAGACCAGCGACGTAACCACCGGCCACGAAGCTGGCGACCACTGCACCGAGCTGCAGAGCAAGGCCCCACCGACCATTCCCGACGGCAATCGCACCAAGCGAGGTCGTGCCAGTGAGGTGGCTGAGTGCTTGGTGCTCAAACCCCAAGTAGCCGGCAGCGTTCACCATCCCAGCGCTATACGCTAGAACGGTCGTTCCCACCCAAACGCCTCGCGGCACGTGCAGACCCACGCCTTGCTCCTGGCATTGTCACAGCGTCCAGTGTGCCAGCCGGGGGACCATTCTGGGCGTCACGAAGCAGAAGGGTGGTCCGACCGGCTTCGCTTTTGGTAGAGCACCACTTGGTTCCGTCCAGCATCCTTGGCTCGGTAGAGGGCTTTGTCTGCTTGCCGGATGGCCAAATCTGCGTCGCCCTCAGTATCGGGGAAGTGGCTGACACCGGCGGAAATCGTGACCTGTCCCACCGCAGGGAAGGCATGCTCCTCGATCGCTTTGCGCAGCCGCTCTGCCACAAGCACTGCCCCCCGGGCATCGACCCCGGGCAAAAGCATCAAGAACTCTTCCCCACCGAAGCGGCACAGGACGTCCTGCGGCCGCGCATTGGCGCGCATGCAGTGCGCTAGACCGGCGATCACGTCGTCGCCCACGCTGTGACCGTAGCGATCATTCACGGCCTTGAAATGGTCGACGTCGAACGCGATGACCCCAAAGTGTGCTCCGGAGCGGCTGAACTCGCTCAGCGCTCGCTCAAGGCCGCGACGGTTGTAGAGCTGCGTCAGGGGGTCGGTGAGCGCAGCGACGTCCAGTTTTCCGATGCGCTCGCTGAAGGTCCTGAAGCTCACCAGCACGGCCCTTTTAAGTTGCGCCGCCTCGAAATACCACGAGTTGACCAAGCGGACCTTGGAGATTGCCTCGCTGACGTCCTTGGCCTGTACGTTCTTGGCCAGCTGCCACAGGGGCGCGGAGATGCTCCGTGAGAAGAACCAGATCAAAACCAGTGAGAGAACGCCCAAGGGGGCGGCGTTGCGCAGCACGGTCGACATAAGCCCGCCCAAAGGGGCCAATGTCGCCTCTAGGGGGCGCTGGGCGACCACGCCCCATCCCACGGCAGGCACCGGTGCAAAGCCGGCCAGCATGTGGACGCCATGGCTGTTGACGGTGTGGAGAGCGCCGGCGCGCCCCTGGCTTACCGCGCGCACCACCTCGTTGCGGATGGCTGACTCTCCGACGCGGTTAGGTTCGGGGTGATACAAGAGCTTCCCATCCCGACCCACCACGTAAAGGTAGGAGCCGTCCCGATAAAAGTGCGTCCCCAACAGGGTGTGCAGGACGTTCTTTTCTTTCAGGTGAATGGACGCAGTGACATAGCCCGCATAGGCGCCTTTCGCGTCGAACACGGGGTGGGAGATGGTGACCACCAGGTTGCCGGTGGGCGCGATGAACGGGTCGCTGACCAGCGGGGAGCGACGCTCCAAGGCCTGTTTGTTGGCCGCGCTGGTGAGGGCTTTGCCCTGAAGCTCCGGCATCGCTGGGGAGGCGGCCTTGACCACGCCTGCAGCGTCCACCACCGCCACGGAGTTGAACGAGTCTGTTTGCTGCTTGAGCCGCTCGGCTTCTTCGTCGGGCGTGGAGGGTTGGTCCAGGTGACGGCCGATGTGTGCGGCGCTGGATGCCAGCTGCTGCTGTGCACTGAGCACGAAATGCTGAGTGGTTTGTGCCAGCTTGTTGGCGTAGACGCGATTCGCTTCTAGGGTGCTGTCGATCAGCTGCTTGCGCTGCACCTGATAACTGGCCCAAACAGCGTTGCCGAGCATCACCAACGCAGACAGCGTCGCCAATGCAAGGATCAAACGCTGCAGGTTGAGTTGTCGACTGGACGGAGTCACTGGGCGCCCCCCGCGCCGGCGCGTAGATCACCGTTTGTTATCGGCTGGAGTTTTCCGAACTGAAGCTTGATCGTGGGCAGCAGCTCCACGTAATTCCGAGGTGCTTGTTTCTGCCAAGAAAGCCCCACTATGCCTGGACCGCCAATGGTCCTCAGGGCACGGGTCCAGTGGTCATTTCGAAGGGACCCGAATGGACCGAGTTGCTCACTGCGCCTGCCGCTTTCGGGGAGGTTTGATGTAGCCCAGACGGGAAGCGGCGCAAAAACTCTTCGAAGCGTGCGCGGCTGATCGCCTGGTGCGTCGAACAGTGCGGGCAGGCGAGCACGCCCGCACCGTTGAGGTCTGTCAAACCCGCGCCGGGCGAAAGGTCCGACGCACGTCCGCAACTGGAGCATTCAGCGCCCACGCGTGTCAATCGGAGGATACGGCCCTCCTCGGACTGCTCAGCGTCAACCGCTCTCAGCGTGAAAATGCCAGTGTTTGGCACGGGTAACCTCTCAAAATCGTACTCGGCGAAGCGACATCTCACCGTAAGAAAATCACCTGACCAGCTCTGGACAATGGAGCGGCCGGCACAAGGGGGACGATGATGTTGGCTCCCCCGTCGCCATCTTGTGAACAGGTTCGCGCTTAGTCGGACGCGTTGGCCATCGGAAAGTGAGGCCGCAATACCGAGCAGAGCAACTCCATTCCTGGGCCATGGGCCACTGATCGTTGTCCAAACTCGTCCCATCCCGCGTTGATCAATCCAGACACGATCGTTTGGCCGGTGTCCAATCGGGTCATTGCCCAGTAAGGCACAGCGGGCTGGGCGATGGGAGCGTCGAGAAGGGGCCTTACCCTCACCGTGTCCCGGCCTTTCAACGCCATGACGGCCACCTCGGGTTGGGCAGGTCACAATCACATCGCCGGCACCCAGTGAGGGCTGAGCCATCGGAGTGCATTCGCTTGAGTGTGACTCCCCGCGTCGCAGGGCGAGCAGCGCCGGAGTAAAGGGATCAGTTGAGGTCGGCGGCGTTCGCGTGCACACTGCTTTTGAACAGTAAGGGTTCGAGGGCCATGGGTACTTCCAAGCCGGCCAAAGATTTAAGACGGGTCACCCTGTCGGTGGGAGAGCACGTTTACACCTCCGAGATCTGGCGGATCAGTGAAAGCCGCTGGGTCCTCCTTGCTGTCGAGGTGCACGGCGTGGGTGAGCGCTCGGATTTGGGCATCAAAGCGCCGTCGTGCCTCAAAGTGTTGGAGGCGGGGGAGCAGATCGCGTCTGAAATCCTCACCAATTCCTCTGGCTGACTTGATGCTGGAAGGTTCATGGGCTATATGGATCCCAAGGACGGCAGATGAGCATTTTGAACGTGTTGCTGAGTGCCGATCACTTGGCTGTGACCGTCGATACCCTGGCGCAAGACGCTCAAACCGGGGCGCACTCAGAGGGCGCCAAGTTGCTCCTGCTTCCTCAGCACAACGCCGTCTTGGCCACGCGCGGGTCGGCCCAGTTCTTCCTAAGAATCTTCGAGCTCTGTCTCCAAGCCAGTTTTCGAGCGGACTTCACGATAGAGCGGCTGTCCGGCGAGCTCGGCGGCGTGATTGATCGCCTCTGGCCCAACTACGTGAGCGCGGCTGCAGCCGCTGGCATTCCCCTCAGCGCTATGCACACCGAGTTGGTTTTGGGTGGCTGGTCGGCGCACGCCCAGCGCATGGTCGCCACCGCTTATGCAAAGTCCGAAGACGGCCACCCCGCCGTGGTCCAAGGGCTGGTGGGAGGCTTGGCGTCGCCCGGCGAGCCCTTACGGAATCAGCCGGCGGGCATGGGACGGGCGGAGTTGATGGCAGCAGGACGTTTGCAAGCCGCTTACCTCAACGGCGACCGCGAGCAGCCATTGGCGGGCGGTCGTCTGCTGGCGGCAATTCTCTCAAAGGGCCAAGCAACCGTTCTGGACCTGGGAAGTCTCTAGGGATCAGGGCAAAGCGTCTATTTGCTCGGCCACGAACCTCAGTCCATGACGCAAACCAAGCAGAAAGTCTGCATTAGAGCCTGGCTGCGGAGGCACATGGTTGTCGACGATCATGGGCATCAGGTGGGCCCATGCCACGCGCACCGCGGTGGGATTGGCAGAACTGGCCACCAACGCCCTAACCGCATACTCCAGGGCATTGGTTTTGCCCTCAGCGTTGGACAGGCGCCTCTCGCACTCGCTCAGGCGGAGCTCCAACTCGACCAACGCATCCGTCTCACCCTCGTGCATACACCGCTTCCATTGGCTGGCCACCGAATCCTAGCCCAGCAGCAGTGTGGCCCCAAGCTCAAGCGTTGGAAACCGGTGAACGTTCAGCTTGACTGCACCGTCAATCGGCCCCTTGAGGCCAGCGCATAGACGCCCGCTCTTGGGTCAGGGCGCGGCTGGCGCAGGCGGTGAAGGCGGGGGACAGAGCTCTTCCAACCTTGCTCGTGACACCGCCTGGCGGTTGTCACAGAGCGGGCAAGTGAGCACGGCGGCGCCGTCCAAGTCCAGAAGGCCGTGCCCTGGCGCCAACCGCAGTTGTCGGCCGCACTCCAGGCAAGCGCAGCTGACCCGCGTGACCTGCAAGAGCAAGCCATCGGCCCGCAGCACTCCTTCAACTTGATCGATGAAAAAACGTCCGATGTTGGGCATGAAGATGAACAAAAAACTGAACGGAGCAGAATCGCCATGATGCACCGCGCCATTCCCGAGTAGAACATCGGCGGCGATTGGAATTCTTAAGAATTCAGCAAGGCGGTCTTAGGCCGGTTGCCCGTTCACTCGATTTGTGAAAGCAACATTTGGCCGGACGCGGTCGGGGCAGCAATGATGCTGGGACAAGGAGAAGCCGTGAGCTGACTGGTAGAGGCGATAAGAGGTGCCCCTGTTTTGCGTCCGGGGAAGCGGTGACCCCTAAGCGCTCAGCAGCCGAGAGCCGAAACCGCCAATGGGTTCGGACGTAGGGTTAGCGCCTCCGAGCCGGAGATGTCCATTCGGCCCTAGGGGATGCCGATCACGACGATGCCCTGAACTGCCGGGGCGTCACCAAGGGCGAGGGGGAGTCACCCCATTGGTTCGGCGGCGCCAACTGGGGTCAGCGCCATAGCGGAGAGTTTCACGATTGTCGCGTCCATCGGACGCATCACAATTTTGCTAGGAAGAAGGTCAAGCGCGAGTGAACAGGCTTGGGTCGAACCGTGTGCGAGGGCTACCCAGCATGGATGGCGGCCAGCGCGTCCTTGGTTGAGAGAGGGTGACCGTAGTGCCATCCTTGGCCGATGGCCTCTGGCGCGATCCGATAGAGCAGCAAATCTTGCTCCTCCGTTTCGACGCCTTCGGCGATGACATCCAGCCCAAGCTCACGTGCGATGCGGTACATCCCTGGTAGGACGGGGCGCAGGGGGGAGTCCTCGTTGATAGCGGTTACGAACATGCGATCGATCTTGATTCCTCGAAACGGCGATTGGGCGAGGTGGGAGAAATTCGCGCTGCCCGTCCCGAAGTCGTCGATCAAGAACCGGTATCCCAGAACCGAGAGGGCCTGCATGTTGCTCTTGGCGGTGGCAGACACGAGTTCTTCCCGTTCGGTGATCTCGATGCGAATTTGTTCGGGGAGCACGCCAAAATCGTTGGCAACGCTGCTGATGTAGCGAACGATGCACTCTTGGGCCATGTCCACAGGCTCAGCATTGATGCTCACGTAGAGGTTCCTGTGCTCCCGCAGAGCGGGGGCGAGGTCATTCATGGCACGGGCCAGGACGTATCGAAAAAGATCAGGACTCAGGCCGAGGCGGTGGGCGATGGGAACGAAGATGGCCGGCGGGATTTCATCGTCTCCCGGCGGACGCCAGCGGCTGAGCGCTTCAAATCCCACGAGCTCCCGCGTGCCAATCCGACGCAGGGGCTGGTAGGCCAGTTCGATCTCGCTGCGCTTCAGCGCAAGCACCAGCCGTTGCTGGATGGTTTGCCGTGCCGTGATTCGGTGTTTGATCAGCAGGAACGCCAGCAACAACCCCACCGAGGCCCCGGCTGCCAGGATGGTGGTGAGCAACGCCGAAGGCAGTTCGGAAACCACGTGCCTAGGGCTGGTGACGAACGCGCAGACGTCGGCCACCCGGCTGCAATGCTGAGCCTGGACGAGAGAGGGGTTGCGGACGCGGCTGGTCGGGGACAAGGTCCGGAATGCAAACGATCGGTCCTTCGTTTCGATGCTGATGGAGCTGCTGCGCGCAGGGTCCAAGCTCTCGAAGGCAGACGGAGAAGACACGGTGAACGTGTCGCCTTGGGCGATCAGATTGGACCCGGTGTAGGGGGAGCCAACGAGATCCGATGCATGCCAAAGTCGGACACCTCCGCTGGAGAAGCGTGGGGCGGGGAGGCTGTAGGGGCGCGAGCGCCCCCAAAGGGCGCTGCAGACAAGGCGTCCGTCTTGGATGCGACCGATGTCGCTCATGTAGCTGGAGCGAAACGCAATCTCTTTCAGCGAGTCAATGTCGGCGGCCGAGCAGCGAGGCAGCCCTATGCGAGACGCTTGTTCGGCCGCGACGCGCCTTGCGAGAGAGATAGCCTCCGAGCGTGCCACCGCGGCTTCTGCCACTGCCTCCGATCCTTCCTTGTCACGGACGTAGAGAATGGCTTGGGCGACGGCGAGCATCGCCAGAAGGCACACCGTCGTGGCCCCTACGACCGTCAAGGCATAGCGAACCCGATCCTTTCGAACGCTCAAAGCAACCCCCGATCTGAAACGCGCCATCGCTTCGCTGGGCTTCTCGCCTCATTTACCTTGTTACAGGTTTATCGGCAAGCTGCCCTTGAACTTCAGCCCCAACTCCACTGGCTTGCAAGCCTTGATCGAACAACCATGCATCTGCGTCTGAACTGTACAGCCGAAGGCCGTGAGCGAGGCGACCGCCAGCGTTGACAACTGCGGTGGCTAATTATCGTAGATCAATACTGTTACACGGTTGGCGTGGGCAGGCGCTTGGTCGAGCCCAAGCTTGCGAGGGCACGCCTGCGCTCTCCGTCAGACACCCGATGCCCTGGTGCTGTGGTGCAAGGAGCGGACGGGAGAGGTGTCGGCAGCTTGTGGGCGATGGCGCCTACTTTGGGGTGATGGGCGCGCTAGGCTGCTCTTTGATCAGCCAAGCGAGGAAGGCCAAACGATTCGGGAGAATTTCAGGTCGAACGCCCAGGCGCAAATTGCATTCGAATTCGTCGAAGTAAGCCATGCCAGCCGAGAATTCCGCGCTGTTGGGTCGCATCGACTTGGCCCTGGCAAGCGGCTCATCGACGGCCCCGCTACAACACGCCTTCAACATCTCCATCAGCTGCGACTTACCCACCTCGGTGAGTCCAAACTGGGCTGGCTTGCCCGGCTGGAACCAAACCAGGTCTTGATCACACAAGGCCGTCAGCCTCGTTTGCGAGGGACGAAACCCCTGGGCCGCCATGCACAGGTCTGCGAAGTGATCCAGAGGAGCGGTCATAGCGGTGGTTGTGTTCGCTCATGCAAGGCCATGCGTGTCACTGTGATGCCCACCGATCGAAGGCGCAAGCCTCTATGCGTTCAGCGTGGACGAGGCCCGGGCCGGCCTTAAGACCGGTGGCGGCCCCCAGACAGATCGAGCGCTCCCTTGCTGGAGCTCCCATCCCGCGAGCCGTGTGATGGGACGGGGACACCCATTGGACGATGCCCGCCACGGTTGGGCCGGCAGGTCGCCCATGGTTCATGGGTGGGCTGCTACGGTTCGCCCCCTCCGCATGCGTCCCAGCTGATCGGGTCCATGGCCTCGCCTGAAGAGCTGCGGCCCACCTTTCCCATGAATTCCGATGATCAGCAGCTTTGTTCTTAAAATGCAGTCCCTGAGCGATGGTGGGCGCGTTTGTGTCTGGCGCACCACGTTCAAGGGCAAGGTCTTCTACACCGCATGCGGGGTCGGAACCCCTGCAATGGAGCATGTCTCTGAGCGGACGGCGGTGGCTAAGCGTGCGCTTCAGGATCAGGCTGACCAAGCGGGCATGCAGCACCAGCACGACGTGTTTGTGAGAACCCCCTACGCCGCAGGAATCAGCATCCACTCCACGCTCACGGAGGCCTACCACCACGAGGCCGTGTTTTTCCTGTGCGCTGATCCAGCGGTCGAGCAAGAGCTCATTGCATTTTTGAACGTTGTAGCGTCGTAACGCATCGCGTTGAACCCCACTGGCTTGCAGTTCGCTTGGGACCTCTTGGTCTGGGGATCACATCGTGCCCACCGGACGTTGATCTAGCGGCGGACCCAGCGCAGGGCACCGGGCGGTCGCGGCTCATTCTGTCCACCGGGAGCAGTCTGTGAGGTCACGTCCGGCCGGATAGGCAGACTTGACAGCGCTACCAGGCGCTTTCGTATGATCGCCAAGGTCATTTTCCTTGGGGGGGACGAATGTACTTTGAGGTCTACCGAACCAGCGGGTGGATGGGCTTTGTCCCGTTTGGGAAAAAGTGGCGTTGGCGACTGAAGTCGATCGATGGCACGACACTCATGCAATCCAATGAAACCTTTGATGACCGATCAGGATGCCTGGTCATGATCACCTTACTTCAATCCAACCGATGCCATGTGGTGGACGCTGACGCGGGGCGCGTGATGCGCCGGGAAGGAACCGAGTGGGTTGACGCTGGGAACGCAGAGAGCCTGCTCACGGCCAGCCGTTGAAGCTCCGCTTGTGGCGCTGCGCTCAACGGTTGGTCGCACGAGCGATGCGGCACAAGAGTAGCCGGCTCTCGCGCGCCGTCGTGCAAACAGCGGTTTGAAGCCGTTTGTCAAAACAAAATCGAAGATGCCCCCAGTCCCCGGACAGGGACTGGGATCTTTCGACAATTGCCTCGCGGCGGAAGAGCGTCCGGGCCCCTATTACTTCAGCGGCGGCGCTTTCTGTTGGTAGGTGCCTACCGCCTCACCGACGCCAAGGACATGGCCTTTGACGGCCTTCAGCACCTCGTCCCGTGTCGCCCCCGGCTTCAGGTCCAATACGGTATCCAACCCGAGCAACTGGAAGTGGTAATGGTGCGGGGGATCCCCGACCGGTGGTTTGGGCCCAAAGTAGCCCACGGACCCTCGGCTGTTCGCCCCTTGCAGCATCCCTTCCGGCTTCAGCAGTCGCGGATCCACCGGCAGCCCCTCCGGCAACGACAGAACGACGGCTGGAATGTTATAGGCGACCCAGTGAACGAACGGCTTGACGTTGGCTGCGTCCGGATCCTCCATGATCAGCGCATACGACTTCGCTCCCGGCACCGGGCTCCACGACAGAGCGGGCGATGCACCGTCGTGATAGGCGCTGAAACGAGGGGGTAGGGATTGGCCCGAGGAGAAGGATGTTGAGCGGATCTCCAAGGTGGCCGCTTTGCCAATCCGATCCTTGGCCAACGGCACTCCAGACCCCTGATCAACTTGGGCCATCAAGGGGCCGCTGGGCACCGTGGCGGGGGGGGAGGCGGTGACTTGGCCTTGGCCATACGTCACCCGATAGATGACGCCATTGGCGTCGTCGCCAACCAACAAAGCCCCGCCTTTGGTCATCGCCAGACCCACCGGCCGTGCAATGTGGGCTTGACCATTGTCGACCAGGAAACCGGTGAGGAAGGGCTCGAATCCGGACGGCTTACCGGCGTTGAAACGGATGCGGACAACCTCATAGCCCGATGCAGGTTTGCGGTTCCATGACCCGCGCATCGTCACGAAGGCATCCCCACGGTAGGCGGCCGGAAACTGCTGGCCGGTGTAGAACAGCATCTGCATGGGAGCGGCGTGGGCCGTGTAGCCCAGCACCATGGGTTCGCTCATGGCCGCCCATTGCTGCTTGCTGATCTGCCCTGGCGGGGTGCTCTGAGGATTCGTCCCATCCTTCCCCCAGATGTGGGGCCAACCATACTTTTTTCCCTTCTGAATGCGGTTGAGCTCTTCGGGCTGCTCGTCATTGCCCAAGTAGTCGATGCCGTGATCCATCCCCCAGAGCTCCCCGGTTGTGGGGTCCCAGGCAAAACCAATAGTGTTCCGAAGCCCGCTGGCGAAGATGGACCGGTTCTTGCCATCCGCGGAGGATCTCAATAGCGCCGCGTGCTCGGGATTGGTTTCGTTGCATGCGTTGCAGGACGAGCCCACGCTGATGTAAAGCAGTCCATCGGGGCCAAACGCCAATGTGCGGTTGGGGTGCTGGCCGCCATCGGGCAGGTCGTTGATGATCCGTTCCTCTGGGCCCAACGTGCCATCCGGACGTATGCGCGCGCGATATACGTCGTTGGCCGTGCCGATATACAGCTGTCCATTGGCGATGGCCAGCCCGTGCGCCCCTGGACGCGAGAAGACCACCTTCGGTTCGGTGTCAAGTGTCCCGTCTTCGTTGGCATCTTCCAGCAATAGCACGTCGCCTTGATCCCGGCGGGAGACGTAAATCCGTCCGTCCGGCGCTACGGCGATGATCCGCGGATTTTGAAGGCCTTGCGCCAAGGGGCGCACTTGGAACCCGCTGGGCACCTTCAGGGCCTGAATACGCTCGGGCGTCGCGTCGACCTTGGCCGGTTTGAACGTGTGGACGTTGGCTTGGACGTCAGTTCCATCCCCTTGCTGAGCGAGTGCAAGAGAGGGGGCCAACAAGACGAGAAAAAGCGCGGAACGGGTCATGGGAATGGCCTGGCGCTGAGGAACATTCAGGATGCGTCCGGTACGGTCAATGGCCCGCGAATGCAATGCATGCGAGACGTTCACCTCGACCATTCGCCAATCGCCCATTTGCACGCCGCCCATTTCCCCGGCGGGCCACCGTTCGCCGCACTTTCACTTGGGGCTCGCTTGATCCGCAGGACGTGATGGGCAAGATGGCCGCCTTCGGTCAGGCCATCGGTGGCATGACAGCTTCCGATGATATCGTTAAAGGCGCAACGGCCGGTTATGTCTTTGAGCGTTTAGAGATCGCGTGCTACACCCTGATCGCGGTGGCCAAGAGGGCGGGCGATGCCAAAGCGGCACGGGTTTGCGAAGAAATCCTGGACTAGGAAAAGGCTGGCTGACTGGCTTGCGGCCCGCCTGCCGGAAATCGCCGAGGAGGCTGGTTCGCGACGCCACCCCGGGCGTCGAAGCCAAAAAAAAAGCCGCTAGACCCGTCCGCAAGATTCACGCCCGGCCGACGGGGGCGGGCCTACAACAGAAGGCCCTAGGATTGGAGGCGGTTGGCATGCCCAGGCCCATCTGGACTGGATCGCTGTCTTTTGGCCTGCTGAACGTGCCGGTCTCGTTGATGTCCGGCGAGCGCCGCATGGACTTGAGTTTTCGCATGCTCGATGCGCGAAACAAGAAGCCCATCCGCTACGAGCGCGTCAACGCCGATACCGGTGAGGAAGTCCCTTGGAAAGACATCGTCAAAGCCTTTGAATACGACAAAGGCAGCTACGTCGTCATTGAAAAAGAGGACATCGCCGCGGCCGCGCCGGAGACGCACGAGTCCATCGACGTCGAGGCATTTGTCGATGCCGAGAGCATCGGGCTGAGGTTCTTCGAAAAGCCCTACATCCTGGTGCCTGGCAAGAAGGCCGAGAAAGGCTATGTCCTGCTTCGGGAGACCCTGAAGGAAACCGGCAAGGTGGGCATCGCCCGGGTGGTCATCCGCACGCGCGAATACATTTGCGCGGTAATGCCTGAAGACGATGCATTGGTCATGATCCTGCTGCGCTATCCGCAGGAGTTGGTGGCCCCCGACGAATACAAGCTGCCGCAGGGCGGGGCGTCGGACTACCGGGTTGCACCCAAAGAGCTCGAAATGGCCAAGCAGCTGATTGAGAGCATGGCCTCCGAGTGGGAGCCGGACAGCTACCAGGACGAGTTCCGAGAGCGCCTGTCAGACATCATCAAAAAGCGGGTGAAGCAGGCCGGGGCTACCACCACCTTCGAGGAGCCGGAACATCGCGAGGACTCGGCAACCAACGTGGTGGACTTCATGGCGCTGCTCCAGAAGAGCTTGGAAACCAACAAGCGCACCCCGGCGAAGGCAACCCCGGTGAGGACCGCCACCAAGCCTTCCGCCAAAGGCAAAAAGCCCGCCAAGAAAGCTCCGGCCAAAAAAGCTGCAAAAAAGGCCCCCGCCAAGAAGGCTCGAAAGAGCGCCTGATCACCGAAGGAGAATCCCATGAGCGACGACAAGAAGAACACCGGCAGCCCGGACCGCGACCGAATCAACGTCAACGAAGGCTACGAGCTGCAGTATTGGACTAAGGCGCTGGGCGTGTCCGCCGATGAGCTGCGCGCGGCGGTCAAAGCCGTGGGGCCCACGGCCGCGGCAGTTCGAAAGCACTTGGGCAAGTAAGGAGGATCCACCGTGTCCTTGGTCGAATACCGCCGTAAGCGCCGCTTTGACCAGACCAAGGAGCCGGAACCCGGGAAAGCGCTGCCCCAAGGGCGGCGCGCCATTTTTGTGGTCCAGCTCCACCACGCCAGCCGCCGGCACTACGACTTCCGGCTGCAAGTCGGCGACGCCCTGAAGAGTTGGGCCGTCCCCAAGGGTCCCAGCTACGACCCCAAGGTCAAACGAATGGCGGTCGAAGTGGAAGACCATCCCGTCGACTACGCCAGCTTCGAAGGCGAAATCCCCAAGGGGCAATACGGTGGAGGGCACGTGGCCCAGTTTGACCACGGCGTTTGGGCCACCCAAGGCGATCCGGAGGCCCAACTCGCCAAGGGCCACCTGCGGTTCGAGTTGTTCGGCACCAAGCTTAAAGGCGGGTGGCACCTGGTCCGCTCTGGCAAACCCGCTCGTCAGCCGCAGTGGCTGTTGTTCAAAGACGACGATGCGTATGCGAGCGATCTGGAAGCGGACGATCTGCTCGCCGATGTGTCGGGGGCCCCAGCGGCAGACATCAAGAGGGCCGGCGGTGGTAAAGCCGACAAGAAGAAGCTCAAAGCGCCCCCCGCAAAGCGCGCGCGACGGAAGAACTGGGCCAAGAAGGCTTTGGCCCTGCCTAAAGCGAAAGAGGCGGCCCCGCCTTCCGGCCCTTTTGAGCCTCAGTTGGCCAAGCTGGGGGAAGCCCCGCCGCAGGGCGACCAATGGGTCCATGAGATCAAGTGGGACGGGTATCGGATCCTCGCGACGGTCGCCGATGGGACCGTCCGGCTCTGGTCCCGCAATGCTTTGGAGTGGACCGACAAGATTCCCGAGATACGCGATGCCGTGGCGGCGTTGGGCCTCACCTCTGCGGCCTTGGATGGCGAACTCATCGCCGGATCGGGCACCAAGGAAGATTTCAACCTGCTCCAAGCGACCTTGTCCGGGGAGCGGCAAGGCACGCTGGCCTACGCGCTCTTTGACCTGCTGCACATCGATGGCGTGGACGTGGCCGCAGCACCGCTGTTGATGCGTAAGGCTCTCCTGCAGGAGCTGCTGGAGGGCCAGGCCGGCCACTTGGCCTTCAGCTCTCACGTCCAAGGCGACGGCAACGAGGCCTACCGCCTGGCTGGCGAACAGCACTTCGAGGGCATCATCTCCAAGCGCGCCGATCGCGGCTATCACACCGGGCGCAGCGACGATTGGCGCAAAACCAAGCAGCTGGCCAGCGACGAGTTCGCGGTGGTCGGTTACACGGCCCCCAAGGGCAGCCGCAGCGGTTTCGGATCACTCCTTCTGGCCAAGCCCGATCCCAGGCACGGTTGGCTTTACGTGGGGCGGGTGGGCACCGGGTTCTCCGACGTGTTGATCAAGGACGTGAGCAAAAGGATCCAAGGGGGAGGCAAGAAGCCAACGGCCTACGTGCCCACGGAGGACACCGATCTTCGCTCCGCCACGTGGTTTGACCCGCGCTTCGTGGTGGAGGTGTTTTATCGTGGCATCGGCGGACAGCAACTGCTGCGCCAGGCTTCCCTGAAGGCGGTAAGGGCCGACAAGGACGTGGCCGATCTGACGGACTCAGACCGCGCCGCCCCGGTAAAGCCCGGCCGTGGGAAGCAGGCAACGGCCGCGTCTTCTTCCGGGAGGCCCGCCGCGAAGGCCCAAGCCGAACGCGTGCCCCCCAAGCTGTCCTCCCCGAGCAAGGTCCTCTTCCCTGGCGACGGCTACACCAAACAGGATGTTTGGGATTACTACTCGGCGGTCATGGATCACCTGCTGCCCGAGGTGATCAACCGGCCCCTGTCGATCATTCGCTGTCCCGCTGGCACCGGCAAGCCTTGCTTCTTCCAAAAGCACCACACCGCTGGCCTGGAGCTGGTGGACTCGGTCAAGCTAAAGGAGGACAGCGGCATCAACGCCCACTACCTGGTGGTGCGCGACGCTGCTAGCTTGCTGGAGCTGGTCCAGTTCAATGCGCTGGAGTTCCACCCGTGGGGCAGCCACGCGGAGGAGCCCGACCGTGCCGACCGGGTGGTGTTCGATTTGGATCCCGGTCCGGACGTGCCCTTCGAGGAGGTTAAAAAGGCCGCCGCCGATATTCGGAAGCTCTTGACCCAGCTGGAACTGGAGTCGTTCCTGCGGGTGTCGGGTGGCAAAGGCCTTCATGTGGTGGTGCCTCTAAATCCTGGCTGTGATTGGGATCTGACCAAGCGCTTCGCCAAGGGGTTCGCCGACGCACTGGCGCAGTCGGAGCCGCAGCGGTTCTTGGCCACCGCAACCAAAAGTTTGCGGAACAAGCGCATCTTCGTGGACTACCTGCGTAACGGTAGGGGCGCCACAGCTGTCGCTTCCTACTCCCTACGGGGGAGGCCGGGCGCGCCCGTTGCGATGCCCCTGGCTTGGAGCGAGCTGCCCAAGCTAAAGCGGGCCGATGCTTTTACGATCAAGGAAGTGCCCGCCAAGCTCAAGCGTCGCCGGAAGGACCCTTGGGAGGGCATCGATGCGCTGAAGCAAAACTTGGCAAAATGGGCCCACCAAGATTGATCCTGCCGTTCCGTGTCCGCTTTATAGCGCCTTGCAGCCTGCCTGAAAGCAGATGGCGGTTGCCGCATACGTTGTCACCACGCAGCGTTGATGCCCGGCCAGCTTGAATGATCTGCATGCAACGCGACCCTTCTTCCTCGGCTCCGCTTACCTTCTGGACCATCGGCCACTCCACTCGCTCTTGGGACGAGTTCTTACAGCTGCTGTCTGCGCAAGGCATATCCGCCATAGCGGACGTGCGCCGGTATCCGGGCTCGCGACGCCATCCATGGTTTGCATCGGAGCAGATGGCGGCTGCGCTGCCAGCCCTTGGCCTGACCTATCGGTGGATTCCTGAGCTTGGCGGGCGCCGGAAGGTGCAGCCCGATTCGCCAAATGGCGCATGGAACAACGCCGCGTTCCAAGGCTACGCAGACCACATGTCGTCCGTCGAGTTTGCCGGTGGGCTGGAGGAGGTTCTGGCGATGGCGGGCGAACACCGCACGGCGCTGATGTGCGCGGAAGCGCCATGGTGGCGCTGCCACCGTCGTCTCATCTCTGATTTGCTGACGTACCGTGGGCATGAGGTTCTGCACATCTTGTCCAAAGCAGAACCCAAGCTGCATGTGCTGAGCCGGGTGGCGCATGGGGCAGGTGCGGCACTGATCTATCCTCCTGCGCAGAAGGATCTCTTCTGATCCACACTTGCGCTCGGCTAGCGACTTCGCATTCAGGCCCCCGATCCCGGGCAGGTGCTTCCGGACTCTGAAGGCTCAGGCGAAGCGGTCAAGGAGGACTGCGCGCTGGCCGCCGATCCGATCAACAAAGCCGTAGGTATTGAATGCGCTCGAAATCGGGGTGGGATCTTGGCAACTTTACGCCGGCAGCAGGGGAAGGAACGTTGCCATGCAGTGCGCACGAATTCTTGCTGAGCTTGCACGCGGGCGAGGACCCCAGCGGATGACGCTCTCTTCTTTCAGCCCATTGGGATCGGAGGGTCAGCTACGAAGTACGCGCTCGAGTGAGCGGAGCAACGCTGCGGCTGAGCACACCTCGACCCCTCCGGTAGACCGCAGCAGCGTAAGAGCGGCGGGCCTGAGCTCTGGAAGGCAGGCAGTTGCGTCGGATACCACCACGGTTGAGAACTCTCTTGAGTTGGCATCGATGGCGGTGGCGTGGATGCAGGAGTCCAAGGCCATCCCCGTCAGCACCAGGGTGCGGACGTCAAGCTTCGCAAGGAGCACGGCTAAAGGGGTGGCGAGGAAAGCGGAGTGCTTTGGCTTAAGCAGCGTGTAATGGTCAGGCCCGGGAAACAGAAGTTTGGCGATTTCGCCAGTAGAGCCTTCCTCATGGCGACAGACCTCTGCCAGCTGGTGGAAGCCGCACTTCCAGTCGCCAAAGTTGTCGTTGGCATAGATGACCGGCCAGGACTTTTCTTGAAAGGCCTTCCGAAGCCGATCGGTCTTCTTCGCTGCCCGCAGGGCCAGCGGAGCAAGACGCTTCCCATCGGGAAAATCGAATTTGCTGAACAGGTCGATGATCAGGAGGGCGGGCTTGGACACGTCAATCCCCCGTCTGACTGTGCGGCGCTTCGACCGCTTTGGACTGGGGTGAGTCCTTCTGACGGAGGAAGATGGTCAGCACGACCAGCGCAAGCACGGCCAAAAACTCGCTTTGCCAGTTCTGCATCGACTCAAACCAGAAGTCGCTGCTGAAAAGGTGGTCGAGGAACGTTGGGGGGAGAAGGCCATCCACTTGATTCTCGGCGGATTTCGCCCTCCAGCTTCCCAGCGCGTGAAGCGTAAAAGAAAGGAAAAAAAGCGCAAAAAAAGCGATGGCCAGCGAGTGGCCGTAAAGACGCTTCCAGAGGCCGCCCTTACGAACGGGCCATGGCGTCACGCCAGGCTCAACGCGGGATTTTTCCTCCGCTGGATCCACCGGCCGGGACTCGGCCGACCCCGTTTGACGGAGCCGGACGGTCAGGAGCACATACATGCCCATCTGCAGGAACTCGCTTTCCCAGTTCTCGAACGTGGCGCTGCTGAAGTGGCCCGTGGTCAGGTAGCCCCAAAATGGCAAGATCGGCAAGCCGTGCTGGGCCAGTTCCTCGTTGTGAACCTGCCAGCCGGTCAACGCTTGTGCAACCAAGAAAACTGCCATCAGCACAAACAGCACGATCGACAGCCCATTGCGACGCCACATGTTGCCCTCCTGAAGCAGAGCGGGCCCGCAGGCCTTTTCTTGAGTCACTTCCTGCCAGCAGCGCTCTGATTGGCGCCTTGCTCGGCCAGCAACGTGAGCTTCTCATCCGTCGCCTTTTCCTCTTCCAGCGTCTCCAAGAGGTAGGGCAGGGCGTCTTTGTAGCCCAGCTGTTTAGCCAATGCTGCGATGGTGCCGTAGGAGGCGATCTCGTAGTGCTCCACCTTCTGAGCGCCGCCAATCAGGGCAGCGTCTCGGACGGGTCCCTTTTCAATCGAGTCGATCACTTCCTTCCCTTCCTCCACCAGGCCTTCCATTGCCGCGCACTTGATGCGCTTGAGGCGGATGCCCAGCACCTCGACCACCTGATCGATCCGCTCGATCTGGCCCTGGGTCTCTTCCAGGTGGGTTTCAAAGGCCGCTGCGAGGTCGGGGTTCTCCGCGGCGCGAGCCAAGCGAGGCAGCGCTTTGGTCAGCTGCTTTTCGGCGCTGTAAATGTCGGAAAGCTCGTGTACAAACAGTTCTTCAGCGGTCTTAATGGCCATGTGGGCATATCTCCAAGGAAGAGCCAGCACCTTGCGCCGCCAGCCGACGACGGTGCGTGAAGGGGCGGTGCACCCGGGGTTATGAAACGGGCGTGGCGGAGGCCAGGCGGGGGAGCCCTGCAGCATCAGACGCGTCTTAGCAGGGGGCGCTCAGGTGTCGAAGCCTTTCGTCCCGTCAGGGAGGGGGCGCCCGGGAAGGCCGGCGTACAAGCGATATGATGAGGGTCCCCCAGCTATGGCTTGGTCCCATGCGCTTGAGCAAGCAGGACATCGCCATGGGCCACTTGGAAGCCGCGTGCATGCTTTATCTGACGGGGCTTCACCCGGCCACAGTCGTGCTTCTGGCCGGCACGGCAGAGGACATGCTCCGGACCCTGCCCCCGGCCAACGACACGCCTACCGTTGGGCAGCACATGCTTGAGGTGGCTAGGCAGATGAGCGCCCGTCAAGATCTGGTCTACGGTGACATCAAAGAGGACATGGTGGGACTGAGGAATGCAGTGAAACATGCGACCCGAGAGGGCGAGCACCACGTGGATCTGTTCCCCGTCGACGCGCACCGCTACCTAGTAGGCGCGTTGCTGAATGCATTTCGCTGCGGGGCTAATTTTTCTGCGGCCATGACGGAAACTTACGCGCGGATCGCCGAATCCGAGGGCTGAATGGGCTTCCCGAGCGAGTGAGAAAGACCAAGTCGCCCACCCTGAAACCATCCTAAGGATTCCTTGCTCTCCGGAGAGGAAAATGACCGACGGCCGGCGTAGCATGGCGTAGGCTCGACCCCGCTGCATGAGAAGGCGCTGCATTCCCTCTTCACGCTTGGCTTAACCCGCGCTCGGCAAGATTCTCCTATGGATACCTCCGACATTCCTGAAAGTAGCTTGACCATCAAGCTGTATCGCGAGAAGGGCTGCTGCACGCTTCGATTGGAGGATCTCCCCAGCAACCTTCCGAGCGACGACGAACTCCTTTGGGTCGATCTTTGCGGAGCTTCCATAGACCACACCGAGCAAGTGTGGCGCGCGCTGAAGTTGAATCCGGCCGCCCTGCCTAGCAATCCCATCGCCACCAATCCGCGGCTTGAAAAGTTCGCCGACCATTTCATGGCGCGAGTCGTGGCGGTGTTGCGTGGGAAGGGGCTCAAATTCCAGGGCGCGGTGCTGACCGTTTTGGCCGGACCCAACGTTGTGGTGACTCACCACGACGAGGACATTGCCTTCTTGGCCGACCTGCGCGAGCGGGCGCCCGAAAGCGCCCGGGACATCGGCTGCTTGGGCGAGGCGAGCTTTGTCGCGGCATTGTTGGATTGGCATCTTTCGACGTATTTCTCCGCTGTCGCGCTTTTTGAGGTGGAGATCGAACGGCTGGAGAGCCGCATCCTGTCTGACCAGCCTCCAGGACGCTCGGCCTTGCCCGAACTCTGCGCGCTACGTGCCGCCGCCTCTCGGCTCCGACGGATGTTGGCACCGCACCGGACCGTTTTCGACGGGCTCTCCCGGCCAGACTTCGTGCCGGACGGAGCTGAAGAGGTGGCGCGGCACCTGCGAGACTTGGACGATAGGTTCGAGCGCGCACTGGACGTGGTCGAGAACGCGCGGGATCTGGTTGTAGGCAGCTTCCAGCTCTTCAGCACCCAGACCGAGCTCCAGACCAACGAACGCATGAAGCTGCTGACCTTCGTGACGGTCGTCACTGGGCTTTTAGCCGTCATCGCTGGCGCGTTGGGGATGAATTTTGACGCGAACTTTTTCAGCATGAAGACGGAGGGGTTCTGGATCGCCGTCGGGATCATGGTCGGGTTGGGAGTGACCTCCATTCTAGTCGGCCGTAGACGGGGCTGGCTGTAGGGCACCCGCCTATTTGGAGAGGGAGCTGGATGCAACGAAAACCCATGAAAATCTGGCCCACCAGTCGAACTGACCCCGTTCCCGGAGCCTCTATCAGGGTCAGCGGGGGGGCTGTGCGCCGGTTCGCTGGTGTCGACGCCAAGCTAGAATCTGGCCAATGACTGCCGTGAGCAGCAATAGCACATTGGTCACCACAAACACCGTGGATCCGAGAAGCGCACTGTAGATGGTAAACAGGCTGGACGCGGTCATCTGACCGACGAACAGCCACTTCGATACGGTCTCGGGGTGGGGCGACTGCCACTGCTTGACCATTTGGCGGACCAATGTGGCGATTAGCACAGCGGTCGCGGCCCAGCCGAGGATATCAGGATGCATGGGTCACCGTTGAGGGGTGTTACGAACTACTACGCTGCCAATATTGACAGTGCAGGTAGGTGAACAGGTGCTTCAAATTGTGTGATGCTCGGCTCAGCTTGGAGCCGCGTGGTACACCCCGCAGGGCAGGTGAGCGAATCAGTCTCAAAGCCGGATTGGCTCGGGATAGTTCGCTCGTCGCGGCGCGCGCATGCGCAGATCACGCACGACTGTTTCGAAGATGTGTTTCGATAGCAATCGCATCTCTCGATCTCCATTTATCGCAGTTTTTCCCCGTGCAAGCGCCCAGCTTTAGAGTTTAGAAGCGAAAACGGGTTATCCGTGCGAAGAAGGTGCCGTTGCTTCTGGAGCACTTAAATCTTGCGTTTCGTGTGCATTCCCAGTCGTTAGGGTTGTGGGAGCTTCATCCCGTCGACTGAAAGCGGCCCGATGGGAACAGTGTTTCGTATCAGTACCGTTTTTTGCGCGACGCACTTGATGCTCCATGCAGCGCTTGGCGTGCTCGGCCAGATACGCCGGATTGGGGCGATGGATCGCAGCGGTGGGCAGGTCCAAGGGCTTGCCCTGGAACGCGGCGTAGTCGGTGGCGAGCAACGACGGGGCAAGCGCCACGGTGTTCTCGGGCGTGACCCAGAGCAACCCGCAATCGAAGAGCGTGTGGAGATCAGCCCGCAACAACAGGCCATTGTCCAAGCGGTTGGTGTGCTCGCCCCTGTAGGGCAGCACGTGCGCCGCTTCCAACACTTCCACCGCCGAGCACTTGGTGATGGCGCAACGACCTTCGTAGGCGTCCAGCAACTTGGCGCGGAACAACGGTTGGCCCCGGCGCTGGGCCACCGCTCGCATCGCCCACACCCTGGCATCGTAGGTGCTGTCCAGCGGCGCATCGAACGCATCGGCTTGCGCCTCCGCCTCGGCCCTGGCTTGCTCGTCCATCGCCAAGGGGACCGCTTGCCATTTTCGCTCGCCGACCGGCAACAGATCCCAATGCCCGTGCAGAGCCGCATTGAACAGCACGTAGCGGGTGCGCCGCGGCGGGCCAGAGTCCGCCAGCTTGAACAACAAGTCGTGGGGGTGGCCTTGGTCGCTTCGCCAGTTCTCGCGGGCGTAGTTGTAGTGAACCCGGCTGGCGCTGTTTACGGTGAACAGCTCCAGGTCGGCCCGGGCATTGCTCAGTGGATCGTTGGGAAAGCGCTCGCGGTCCCACGATTCCACCTCTGCCAGGGATGCAGTGCCCAATTCGGCGATCGCCTCGGCCGCGCGCCAATACTTCACCCCATGTCGCTTGGTGCGTGGTTCGGCCATGGGTTAGCTCCTTTCGCCTAAGTGGTCGTGCGGATCAACGGAGGCTCGGTAATGACTTCCGTCGAGTGTTTCCAAGGACGCTAAAAAGGTGCGACGCAGGACGGGGCTCATGCCTTTGCCATTCCTTGTTCCGCTTGTGCTTTAGAAATGCTGGTGGGAAGACGTCACCGCACCGGCGGTGCCATGGTAATCGGTTGGATATGGCTGGAGATGGTCAATCGAGGGCGGGGCAAGTGCCACTTTCCTTGGGCCACGCGCCGTTGGACCAGGGCGCGATACACCTGCGGTGAGGGAGCTGGGGAGGGGCGCTTGTGGCGCCGCAGGTTGCAAAGGTGGCATGCGGCTACGACGTTGCCCGCCACGTCCCTTCCACCGTCTTGGCGGGGTAGCAGGTGTTCTGCCGTGCATCGGAAAGGGGCGGCCGAACGGGGGCGCAGGCCCAACTCGCCGGGCGAGAACAACCACATGGGACCGCTGCAGTAATAGCAGCAGCCTTGCTGGGCGTGGAAAGAACGGGTGCGCAGGATTTTGAGGGTCTTCGTGCTCAACGGTGGGGTCCGGAATCGAAAAGGATTCCCGCGCCCCCATTGGGTGGACCTCGGGCACCCGGAGCCTATTGGCTATGCGGGCACAACACCGACGCTTTAGCGACCGGCACGGAGGTTATACGACGCGTTGGGGTCCTTTTGCAACGGACCGGGCCATTCGACCCTTAGGATGCGAGCGCTTGGACGGCGTTTCACCAAGCCACGGGGGAGGGCGTTCTGAAACCGGGCCACCTCTCCGATGGGCGCGGTTGCTTCAACGCGGCACCTTGGGTCCACGCGTCCGAGCGCAAGTGCTGCGCACTCCTTCTCTGCGTTTCGGCCTCTGGCGCTCCTGCGCTGCCGCTTCGTCGCTGCCGAGGTGCTGCACGGCCTTTCATCTCCCCGAATCGGTTCGCGAGCAATCCGCTCAAGCCCAACGGAGAAAAACCATGGCCAAGAAGCCCCAGCCCGCCACCGACCGCCTTGATGCGTTTCTGGTGGAGGAATACGACGTCCAAGGCGAGAAGCGCAGCAACTGGTCGAAGATCGGCGCTGCCTGGCCGCACCAGGACGGCAAGGGCTACCGCCTCGTCCTCAACGCGGTGCCGGTGAACGGTGTGGTGGTCCTGCGTCTGCCCGAGCCGAAGGAAGATTGAGCCCACGGGGCCCTTCGGGGCCCCTTTCATTTCCTCAGGGAGAGCCCCCATGACGACCATCAACGCCCAGTGGCGCCACGCTTTCAACGCCGCTCTGCAAGCGCACTTCGCCCTCACCATTCAGGACGCCGGGCTCACCGACACCGAGCTGGCCCGCTACGCCGACCTGCAGCCCCGAGAGGCTGCCCTCACGTTTGGCGAAAACCACGATCTGGACCGCGTCGATCGCGGATGGTTCACCTGAAGGGGCATTGAGCCCCTTCGTTTCACTCCCTCAAAACCGGGCTTTTCTCCCGGTTCTTGTCTTTAGTCAAAGGGATCCCCTTGCGGGTTTTTCGTGCAGGTGTATCCCAAACGTATGACGTTCGCGATGCGTTCGTCTGACACCGACCAACGAAATGCAAAGGGGGAGAGATGTTCATTGGATTCAGACTGACGAAGCGGCTTGTCGTCAACGTCGTGGTTGCCCTGGTGCTGGCGCGGTTGCTGTTTATGGGCATGGACGGCTTGGACCGGTTTTCCGACACGTGGAACCGCACCTTTAGGGCGAGCATGCCCAACGCCAGCGGGTTGCGCGGCGCCGTCAACGGCGCACGCCAGGTGTTCCCGCCTGGGTTGGACGAGTATGCGCGCCAAGCCGAACGGGACGCGGCCCAAAGCACCTCGCTCAAGGACGTGTTTGCCAGCGTGTTCGGACGCGTGAAAAACGAGGAGGTCATGTTGCCCTCCACCATCAATTCCGCTGGAGGGGAGGGCTCGATTTATGACCGCTACGACCATTGATTTTGAGTGGCTGTCCATCCTCTCCGGGTGGTCCTTGCTCAACGACAGCGCGGCGCTGCTGCGCACCCCGGGCCACCGTTGGGCGGGCTTGGAGGGATTGCTTATCGGCTACGTCCTCATCGCTGGACAGTGGTTCGTCCTGGCCGCCATGGCCGGAGCGCTGGCATGACCACCGTGGGCGCGGTGCTGGCCGCCATGTTGGCTGCCGCGGTCCTGGCCGCTGTCCTGGGCTTGGCCGGTATCCATTGGGTCAACGCCCGGCATGCCAGCGGGACGCTTCGTGTGCGTTACCGCTTGCGTGCCCAAATCCTGGCCGGTTCGGCGTTGGCGTGGGTGCTCACCCTGGCGAGGTTGTCCACGTGAGCCGGCCACCTTACGTGCAGATGGCCGTTCGCGTGCCACAGGAGATGAAAGACCGGCTGGAGCAAGTGGCTGCCCGGGAGGGGCTGCATGCCAGCGAGTTGGTGAGGTGGCTCTTGAACGATGGCCTGAATAGGCGAGAAGCACCGGAACGAGAAACAATACAAAGGCCCCCGTAAGAGGGACCTCTGTGTGGATCATACCGAGCCGCGGAGAAGTGGCACCGGTGGCACACCGTCTCACTTGGCGAGACGAGGCCGGGATAAAGTGACTTCATGGAGAAAACCGTCCTTTACGTGCCGGCTGCGAAGCGATCCCACGATTTGGTCTGGGATCGGGACGGCGGCGAGTGCTTGACGTTGGAGGCCTTCATGGAAGGCCGGGATTACGGAGAGGTCGTCCGGGATGGGCGGCTGGCGGCCGAACTGGAGGTGCTCGACGGGGCACCTCGGTTCAAGTGCCCCTATTGCAAGGACGCCATGGGCGTGAGGTCCAAAGCGATCCGCGCGCGAACCGAGTTCCGCTTCTACTTCGATCACCTCACGGCTCGCCACCGCGAAACCTGCACTGGGCGCAAGGGTCATTCGCCCCAAGCCATCCTGGCGCGTCGGTTTGGGCTGTGTAAGGAGGGCGCGCTCCACAAGGCGTTCAAGGGGTGGGTGAGGGACAGCCTGGACGCTGATCCGTCTTTCCAGGAGACCAAGTTGGAAGAACGCTGGTGGGACATCGAGGGCGTGAAGTGGCGCCAGCCCGACGTGCAGACGCAGCGGGACGGCCAGCGGTGGGCCATCGAGATCCAACTCTCCACCACCTTCGTTCACGTTATCGCCGAGCGGATGCGGCATTACCGGGAAAACGGGGGGCGCATGCTGTGGCTCTTCAAGGACTTGGATCTGGATCAGTTCCGACTGTCCGAAGACGACCTGTTTTTCGCCAACAACCGCAACGCGTTTCGCGTCACCCTCGCCACCGTGGCCCGCTCCCAGCGCGAGGGCCGCTTCTGCTTGGAAGGCGTTTGGCTGGAGCCGCGCCTGGAGGGCGGCACGATCCGCGACGTGGAGGTGCGGCGGGAGGTTTGCTTCGACGATCTCACGTTCGACACGTGTAGCCGGGGCATCCCTCGGGCCTACGCCTTCGACTACGAAGGGCACAAAGCCCAAGCAGAAAAGGACCGAATGGCTTGGCAGGAGGAGCAGGTCTGGAGCCATCGGCGAGAGGCTTTCGAAACCTTCTACGTGGCCCTGCTGCGGGGAGAGATCACCGACTACAAGGAGCGCGATCGCCGTTGGGAAGACTTGCGCCGCTTGTTCTCCCCGGTGGGGATCACGCTGCCGACCTATGCCAAGGAAGCCCACGATTTGGACCGACTGCTGGTGATTGGCTATTCGATCAAGCACGGCGAAGGGCGCCCGATGGGCATCGGCTTTGAAACGCTGGCCGAGCTGGGCCACCACGCCCACAAAATCTGGCCCAAGAGCTTGTGGTTCTACCGTTGCATGCTCCGTGCACACCACCAATTGAAGACGGTCGTGTCCCAAGATCGCACCGGAAAGCTCCAGGCAAAGATGAAAGGCGTGCTCACCAGTTTGGCCCGGGGGGAGACCACCTTTGCGCCCCACCGGTCCTGGGATTCCCTCATGCTCCGACTGTTCCCCGAGGTGGGGCCTTTGTGGTTGGCCGATCCCAGGCAGGTGGCGACAGATGCCTTGAAGCCGCGCCAGCCGGCAAAGAAACGCCAATAGGCGATGGCATGAAGGAAGACCCGTTGAGCCGCGGCATTCAATCGGCGCTGGACGCTCGTGCTGCCAAGCGCCAGCCCACGGCGTTGGACATCGCACAGGAGGCCAGAGAGGCCAAGGCCAGCCTGGAATCGAACATGTCCTGCATGGCCCGCATCACTGTTCCCGCCGGCAGTGAGCGCCACCGGGTGACCTTCCAGCTGTTGAGGGCATCGATGGACTACGGCCGTGCGTTGCTGTTCCTCCTGGAGACCCATCCCATCGATCTTCCAGCGGTGGCCTTGGCGATGCATCGCTCCCAGATTGAGCAATTCCTGCGGGCGGTGTTTGTCCAGTTCCTTGCCGACGACGAACAGCTGGAGGACTTTCTCCAGGAAGATCGCGGCCCCCGAAAGAAGAACGAGAAAGGAAAGTGGGTGGCTGTAGCCCTCAAAGACCTGGCCGCGGACGTGGAGCAGGCCATTGCACGCATCGGGCACGACGATGAGCCTCAGAAGCTGGCTCGGACGGTGACCAATTCGTGGGACCCTCTGTGCGGACTGGTCCATGGCGGGAAGGCCATTCGAGTGATGTATCAAGATCCCAATGGGCAGATCGGGGCGCACGTGCCGGCAGCCATTCTTTTTCAGACCACCGTCAACGCGGTGGCCACCACCAACTTGTGCGTCATTGCAGCACTGACAGCGGTTGGGGTTGGGGCCTTTGAGGAAAGCCCCGTTGTTGAGCAGTGCGCCAGCGGAATGCTGCACTACATGCAACGGAGGAAAGCTCGCATGGAAGAGCTGGCCTGGCCGCCTTAAAGGACCGGACGCACATTGTCGCGCGGCTCTGTATCCCCACCAACGATCGCTGGCGGGGAGAGTTGCAATCGGAGGTCTGCGAATCCTCGGTTTAGGCGGCGTGCCTTCTGACCAAGGGATTCCCAGGTTGAGTCTGCTGCGTCGGATGGAGGCTTTTCGCTGAGGACAAGCTGGGCAGATGCCTTGAATCTCTCAAGGAGTGCTGCTTCATGGCCCGGTGGGTTCAGTGCAACGCGGCTGCGGGCCTCCGCTGCGTTGAGCTCTAGCATGTTTAGTTCGATCAGCGTGGCCATGGCAACGGCGGACCGGGTGGGCTCCGTCCTATTGCGGCGGCAGAGGTGGGTGATCCATGTCCACATGGTGTCGATTCGTCCTTGTTCGCCGACGCGCTAATCCTTGCCGGGCGGTAACAGCTGCTCGATGAGCGTGTTGCGCTTTTTTTCGGAAAGCTCGCCAAGTGAGCTCAGCAGTTCGGCCAGCCGCTCTTGCTGGGCGGCGCTCTGCTCCCCCAAAGCCAAGATCGCATCGGCCATCGCCGGGCTGGTCGCCAAAAGATAGGCCGGGGGCACCTCCAAGGCTTGGGCCAGCTCGAAGAGGGCTTCCAAGCTGATCGACATGCCCTCGGATTCATACCGAGAGATGCGGGCCGACGCCGTGTCCTTGTCCATCCCCATCCTCACTCCGACTTCGCGTTGGCTCAAGCCCCGCAGGACGCGGGCTTGGCGCAGACGCGCGGCCACCACGGCTCGGGGAGCGGGCGGGGCGGCGGTCACGGGCTGAACGGATGCAATGCAGGCATGCGGACAGGATGACCCAGAGGCTACGCCCCGGGTAGACTCTACGTGCCGCGTAAGTTGGCTGCAAGATCCCAAATCTATCGGTGGGAACAGGGGGTTCCATGAAGGGAGTTAAAAGGGCCGTGCTGACCGGGGCGCTTGCCCTGACTGCGGCGGCTGGAGCGCAGGCGCAATCGGGGGCCGGATCGGATCTGCTACGCCAGATCGGCCGAGCCATCCAGGGCACGCCCAAGGTGGTCAGCGATAGTACGCGGAGCCCTTACCTCGAGCCGGCCGGGACTTACTGGGACCTGGACCAGGAGGACTTGGAAGGGGCTCAGCACCTGCGGGCCGGGGTGACGGCTGCCGGGGGCGGGGGCGTGGACACCTGCGACATGCAGTTGCTCGCTATGGCCCATTCGACCTATCGCATCGACGCCGACAAACGCCAATGGTGCCTGAGGCAGTGGTGGCTGATGGACACGAAGGCCCACGGCGCCAACGGGGTCTCAGGCAATGATCCGGCTGCCATCGAGCGCCGTTATGGCCCGGCTTTCGACGCGCGCCTGCAGCGCTTCAAAGGCATCCGGCGGTTTGCCGTTCGTCCCACGTTCCAATCCATGGGGGACGTCGCCTACCGAGCCGACCGTGGGGTGCTGGAAGGATTCATCCCGATGCCTCAGGTGTCCGCGGCCGGGCAAAGCGTCACCGGCAAGGGCTTTGTGCCGTGGGTCCACCGCACCGCCGGTGGTGTGTCCAGCCCACCCAACGCCGGCCGCTTCCACCTGCTGGTCCGAATGGACACCCAAGAGGCCGCCAATCTCGCACGACAAGGTCGCAGCTACCGAGACGACCTGGTGGTGTTCTCCGTCAACCGGGTCTGGGTGGAGGGCACGGTGCCGAAGATGGACGTGACGATAGAGAAGGTTCGGCTCGGATACCGCGACGAGACCATCGACGTTGATTTGACCCACACGCAAGGAGCACCGGTATGAAAGCAACCTTCGTTTCCCTCGCCCTGATCACCGCAGGGTTGGCCGCCTGCAGCAGCAAGGCGGATTTTCCCACCGTTGAGCAAGTCGCCCATGCTTACGAGGCGCATGCCAATGCCAACCTCTCCAGCGAAATGGGGCAACGAATCGAGGTTCGGGGTTGGAAAGACCTCACCGCGGATTGCTCGTCCAGTGGTCCTCAGCGGGCGACGTGCGTGACCGGTGGAACGTTGGACGTGGTCGGGTTCCAGGGCGGGCAGCAGTTGAAGCCCGATCCCGTTCCCGTGCCGTCGGCTTACGACTTCGTCTTTGAGAAGCAGCCCACCGGCTGGGTTCCGGTCGGAGCCCAGAAGAAGGGCTGACCTTGCCAAGGCGCGGAATCGCGCTATGCATTGAGGGAACACCACTTCAAGGAGGTCCCATGTCTTACAACGCTCACCACACCCCCGGCGGTCACATGCAGTGGGGCTTGCTGGCACCGGCCACCGTCATCCTTGGAGGCGCGGGCCTGCTGTTTCTTGCCGGGGCCCAAGAGATCGGCCAGAACGTGGGCTACGGCTGGCAGGCCGGGTTGGCTGCTGCTGGTGGGGCGGCCGTGCTGCTCCTGTTGTCCATGCTTTACGTGTTGAACTGGCGAGCGGCCCGAGTGCGCGCGGCTAGGGCCAGCGGGCTCCCGGTTCCGCCGCGCAAAGGTGGCTTTGGAAAGGGCGCCCTGGTGGGCTTGCTCTTCGTCGTTGCCCTGCAGCTGGTCAGCGTTGCCGTGGGCCTGCTCTACCCGGGCCTGGAAGAGGGCGAGCGAAACTTCTTCACCTCCGTGCCCCCGATGGCTCTGACGGCGCTCATGCCGGTGGCGCTGATCGTGGGTGGCATCGCAGGCAAGCTCTGGCGCTCCACCAGCCTGTAAGATCAGTCCATGTCCTTTGGGGCCCCCGCGAGGGGGCCTTGAGGGGTTCACGCCGGCCCAGCGCCGACATTTGCTGGCTAAGTCAAGGTCATTTGCGCCAAGGCTATCCATTCACAATATGTCGGGGCGGGGGGGGCAAGAGGCTTGCGCCGCGGCAGTTCTCCCGATGCAGATGCAGAACTTTCGCGGCCTGCCTCCTGTGAAGTACCTGATTTTCCATTCCTTGTTTCACGCTTCCCTGAAAGAACTTGCGGAATCGATTCTGGTCTGGGGATGGTTAAATCTCTACTTTAAACGTATCGCAGTAGCCGCACACGCAGAATGCAGCAGCACAATTCCCCAAACGACATGCAGGTACGGTCCTGTGTCCTGAGGTTCGGCTGCTAGGCGCCATGCCAGCAACTGTGTACAGACGGTCGCCATCACCGGCCCGCCAAGGCGTTGAACCACGTTCAGCGTCGTTGCAGCCATTGGTAGGCGCGCTTTTTCAAGGGAGGTGTAGGCCGCCGTCGTGGACGGCACGCCGATAGCACCTTGCCCCGCCCCGACCAGCAACAATGCCAGCATAGGCAAGGCCGGGGACGTGGAAATGCCGGCCAGCAGGATGAACAGGCACGTGCCAGTGCTCGCCAGTAGGGCGCCGCCTGTGGCTACCGCGCGGTAGCCCAGGCGGCCGGTCAGTGAGCCCATGCAGGCGAATGACCCCATCATGCCCACGCCCAAAGGCGCCAGCATCCACCCCACATCCGCGGGTGGGCGCCCCGTGACGTGCACAAAGTACAGAGGAATCAGCACCTGGGTGGCGATGATGGCGCCGTTGAGCAGAAATTGCGTCCATGCCGCCGCACGGAACACCGGATGGGCGAACAAGGCGAGATCAAGCAGGCTGATTTCGGTGCGGCGGCTGTGCCAGACGAAGGCTGCCAGCAGGGCCACCGCAGTCGCCAGCATGAGGACGCCCGCCAAGGTATCGAGCCGATCCAGTCCGGACAAGGCCAAGGCAATGCCCGGTGCGATCAAGGCCAGGCCCCGCCAGTCCAGCACAGCTGCCTGAGGGCCGCCCGTTTCTTCGACCGGCAGAAAGCGCCACGCCATCAGGATAGCCATCAGGATGATCGGCACGTTCATCCAGAACAGCCAGTGCCAGGATGCCTGGACCAGTACCGCGCTGGCGACCAGCGGCCCCAGCAGCGGCGCCAGCACGATGGTGGCAGCGGCGTAGCCGGAGACGCGCGCCAGTTGCTCGCCCGCGAAGCGGGCCATGGTCAACTGTGCCAGCGGCGCCAGCATCCCCGCGCTCAGCCCTTGCAGCACGCGCAACAGGACCAGCCACCGTGTTGACTCGGCAAACCCGCACAGCAGCGAGGTCAGCAGGAAGGCAGCGAAACAGAAGATGTACAGACGCCGGATGCCCAGCCGCTGCACCAGCCAGCCCGTCAGCGGCAGCACCATCGCGATGGCCAGCAGGTAGGCGCTGGTCGCCCACTGGATCTGATCGAGAGTGCTGCCGAACTCCGTCGCCAGGCTGGACAGCGAGACGCTGACGACCGTGGTATTGAGCAGCGCCAGAAACGCGCCCAGGATCGCCACGGAGACGACCTTCCAGAGACCGGGTGGGGGGGCGGCGGGCGCAAGCGGTGCCTTGTTGGTATGGGTCGCCTGCTCGCCCCTGGCCTGACCGCGCATCAGTAGGCGAAATGAATCTGGGTGCGATGGCGGGTCGGTGTCTCGATTTCGTCGAGCACGGCACGCGCGAAGTCGATGCCGCTGATCGCCGACTTTCCGTGCTCGTCATGCAGGACGACGTCGTCACCGACCCGATAGCGACCCAGGTCTTCGCCGGGAGTGAAGGCGCTGAACTCCAGGCCAGGGCAGACAAACAGCCAATCGACTCCCGTGGTGTCGGCTAGCAGGTCATTCAGCACACCGAGATTTTCCCGTGCCTCGGGGATGACTTCGGGCGGAAAGCCTTCCGGGTTTTCGATGATGCGCGGCGCGCCGGGTGCAGGTCTAAGGCAGGAGAATCCGCCAACCACGAGAAACCGGGCGCTGGCGTCAGCGGCTTGGCCGGCCAGTTGTCCGTAGACCGTGGACAGGGTGCCGAAGGTGTCGCCGCGCGGAGACAGGGCCGCCACCACGACGTCGGCGTCGCGGACCGCTGCCAAGGCCTGCGGCGCGGTAGCGGGCGAGGCGATGTAACGTACGCCGTTGAGCGGCTCGCGTGGGGCAGAGCGGCTGACCACGGTCACGGCGTGGCCGCGTCGAGCCGCTTCGCGCGCGATGGCCGAGCCGGCGTAGCCGGTTCCGCCTATCACGGTGATACGTTGGGTTTTCATGCTGAAGTCCTCATGGAAGACGCGTTCGGCCGCGTATGATTGTTGGCCGATCAGGTCGTGGCTGTGGTGGGATTTCGTGTTCTCGACGCGTCAGGGTTTGAACCACGGATAGTGGTCGGCCGTGTCGTCGACGTAATCGGGGTCGATGTAGATACCGATCCGGCTGACCAGACGTCCGCGGAAATCGTAGATTACGCTGAAGCGGCCCGCTGCCCAGGCTTGGCCGTTGTGCAGCCGACCTTCGCTTAAGCCCTCGATGCAGACCCGCGCTTGGCCATCACGTTCGCCGACCAGAAACTGGAAAGTCTCGGGTCGGTGGCGGATCGCGGCGACGTAGCTGCCCAGTGCCTGGAAGAACGGACCCAGATTGGCCTTGCCCCGCGCCGTGCCCCACTTGGGAAATGTCAGTTCCACGTCATCGGTGATGAGCGAAAAGAAATCGCCCTGTGCATCCAGGGTGTTCAGGAAGGTGCGGGCCAGTTCGATGGCTTCATTGCTATTGGGACGATCGCAGAGAGAGGCTGCAGCGCCACGCGCGAGATTCTGGAGCGTATTGGCGACAAGTGGACGCTCTACGTCGTAGGTGCTTTGCGCAATGGGCCGCGGCGTTTCAATGAGCTCAGACGAGAAGTGAGCGGCATTTCGCAGCGTATGCTGACGCTGACATTGCGTGGACTTGAACGCGATGGTCTAGTCACTCGTACCGTTTTTCCCAGCATTCCACCGCGTGTCGACTACGAGTTGACAGAGTTGGGGCGTACGCTTTTAGGGCCGGTTACTGTGCTCATGAATTGGGCCAACAGCAGCCAGCGAGCCATCGAGACTGCACGGGAGCAATTCGACGCGGAAAGGCGCGAGGTGCTGGCCAGCGGATGTAGTGCTGGAGATCGCTAGCTCGATGAATGGCGCAGTTTCTTACGCAACGGCATCGGGCTGCGCGACGGCCCATCTGCCACCGGTTCACATCTCTCGGCGTGTCTGAATTCGCCGCCGTTTGGCGCCATATGGCGCCGACTCTGCGTAGCGCTTGCTAGGATGCAGATTATGGCTGAATTCCAGTCTTGCGAGATGTGACCTATTTCGAATGTCTGCGCGATTTCGGGAAGGCTTGATGTGAGCTGCTCTTGCCAGCTTGACGCTGCGGCAGCTTGGCGGCTTTCTCCCTGCGGCTGTGGATCGATCAAATGCTACCTATGGCCTCCCAGGGTGGGCAGGGAATGTCACTGTGACGCAGGTTCCATCAGAAGAAGAGGATTTGATCGTGGTCTGCCCACCATGCGCGCGACTGATCTGATCGACGATATAGAGCCCAAGTCCTACGCCTCCTCCTTGGTCACTCGAGCCTCGCTCCATGGGCTGGAACATTGTGGCGATCAACGTTGGTGGAATCACGGGTCCTTGGTTGATTACTTGGAGGACGGCCAGGCCATCGCGGAGCTCGGAACGGATTTCGATGGGCCTGGAACGATCACCATAGCGGTTGGCATTGGCCACCAAGTTGCCCAGTAGGCGGGCCAGCTGCGCTGCATCGGCCAACACTGCATCGTGCCCCTGCGCGTTGTGCTGGATCGTCGCGCTGGGGAATGTCCATCGGAGCTCTTCGGTGGCTGAGCACACAAGCTCGTGGAGATCCACTGGCTTGATCTTCATTGGAATGGGCCGACCGCTTTCCGTCAGGGTGAAGTCCAAGAGGTTCTCAATGAGCTCTAGGGCGCGATCCACCGACTCATTGATTCGCTCGGCGGTCCGCAGGCGGCCCGAATCGATCTCGCCCAAGGTCAGGATGTCGGTGCCGGTTCGGATGGCACAGAGTGGGTTGCGCAAATCGTGGCTCACAATGCCCACCAGACGTTCGGAAAACTTGCTACGAGCTATAGCTGCCTGCCGTAGGAGGGATATCTCCTCAAGGCGGGCTAATGCAACCCGCCTGGTGCTGAGCAATTCGCGTTCGTAGCGATCCCTGTCTTCGGAGACAAAGGTGGCAATCGAATAGACCACCTCAGCGTTCGTGGTGTGGACCGCCCTTGCATTTACGATCATGGCTACCTTCTGACGCTGTTGGCTGTAGAGGTCCAGCTTGACCTCGGTCACGGACCCCTGTATTTCCAACAAGGGGAACCAATGGGTTTGGTGGAACAGTTGCCCTCCCATGGTCAAAAGCTCTTGAAACTTTCGTCCAACCAGATCAACGGGCTCGAAGTCGAGCCACTGGCAGAACGTGGGATTGACGGCCAAGATGGTGCCATCTTGTTTGGTCCAGAGAAGCCCGCAGGCCGCGTCGGCAAATCGCTGATCAGCAGGAATATTCATTCGCAATGGGGTTCATGGCCAGCCCCTCTGGCAAGAGGAAGCTATGAATGGAACGCGCGCAAGCTTCAGGCGCACTCACGTGCGGGCAATGGCCGAGGTTGTCGATGAGCTGCAAGGTGGCGTGAGGTAGCGCCCGGTGCATGTGTTCACCCACGGACACTGGGGCTATGAAGTCTTCGGTGCTTTGAAGGATCAACGTGGGTGCCTTCAGGCCGCCCAGGTCCGATAGGTTGTTGCTTAGGAACGTTGCTCGCGCGAAGCGCACGGCGATATCGGGTGCCGTTCGGCAAAAGCTGTTGGTTAGCTCCTGCGCCAGCTCGGGTTGATCCGGGGCGCCCATGATTGCTGGAGCCATGGAACTGGCCCAACCCAAGTAGTTGCCTTCCAAGGTCTCCAATAGCTCGTCGATATCCGAACGTTCGAACCCTCCCACGTAGCCAGGTTCGTTGATGTAGGCCGGGGAAGGGCCGATCATGACGTGAGCACTGAACAGGCCTGGGATCTGCTTGTCGGCCAACAGCCCTATCATGGCACTTACCGAATGACCCACCATCACCAGTGGGCCGCCGTCGGCCACCGATCGCGCCACGTCGATCAGATCCTGCGCGTAACCCTCCAGTGCCGAATACTTCTCGGGGTCATACGCCGTCACATCTGATTGGCCGTAGCCGACGTAGTCGAACAGCGCCAAGCGGTAGTCCTTCTCCAGTAAGGGCACCATGCGGCGCCACACGGTTTGGTCACAGCCCTACCCATGGGCCAACAACAATGTCGTTGCCCCTTGCCCTGTCACGTTCACATGGTTCCGAGCACGTGTGTCCATAGCTCTCCGAGATTGCCGAAGGCCGGACCTACAGACACCGACCAATAAATCACGCCGCCATAACATAGGAGATGAGGCGGGGTGCCGTTTAGCAGGGGCAATTGTTGCGCCGCAACGAATCGCCCGTTTTGCGGTCAGGCTTCGCCCCCCCCCCCCAGGCACCTAGATTCAGGAGCCCTCAGCCGCCGCCGGGCGCTGCGCGCCGGCTTCTGAAAAGCGGCGGTGGAAGAAAGGCGGATGACGCCCTCGGCGCGAGAAAGGCTTCCGTGAAACCTGCGTATCTGCATCGCCAGGATTGCTAGTAAATATTGGAAATCTGTGTTTCTCGGGAATGTTGTTAGTTTATATATGAGGTTTTAATCGCAGTTTTAATATTTGGTCGAAAATTTGTCCGCGCCAGCAGTGGACAAAATCTCATGGCGATCTACCTTGAATTATCGGAAGGGCAATGTCGCTCCCCGAAACCATCAAGGAAAACGGCATGAAAATTCATCACATCGTCAGCGACGGAAACCAAGCGGTCGCCATCACGCAATCGGCATCGAGTGGCGGTGGCTACGCGCACCCGGTGAAACTCTCCGCCATTCGCTTCGACGTGAAGGACGCCGAAGC
>Ga0308172_1000299_pt1 | contig 76916 bp, 68 predicted proteins | sample PhyGR2_FD_202134 | JGI IMG/M metagenome (GOLD analysis project Ga0308172, IMG submission 202134) | Phyllosphere microbial communities from UC Gill Tract Community Farm, Albany, California, United States - DLSLSG.R2 | ecosystem: Host-associated > Plants > Phyllosphere > Unclassified | place: USA... | reverse complement strand
GGGGGGGGGGGGGGGGGGGCCCCCGGGGGGGGGGGGGGGCCCCCGCTTCAGCGCCGGTGTCCGGGGTCGCCCCCTCCACCGCCGTGCCGGCGGTCCCCCTCCCCCGCATTGCGGGGGAGGATCTCAAGTCACGCCTCCAACCGATACCCGGCCCCGCGCACGGTCTGCAGCATGGCGCGGTCGAAGCCCTTGTCGATCTTGGAGCGCAGGCGGCTGATGTGGACGTCGATGACGTTGGTCTGGGGGTCGAAATGGTATTCCCAGACCTTCTCCAGCAGCATGGTGCGGGTCACCGACTGGCCGGCGTGGCGCATCAGGAACTCCAGCAGTTGGAACTCGCGCGGCTGAAGATCGATCTCGGTCGTGCCGCGATGCACCGTGCGGCCGATCAGGTTCATTTCCAGGTCGCCGACCTTGAGCACGGTCTGCACCCCGCCGGTCTCGCGACGACGCGCCAACGCCTCCACTCGCGCGATCAGTTCGGCGAAGGCGTAGGGCTTGACCAGATAGTCATCAGCGCCGGCCTTCAGGCCCGTGACCCGGTCCTCGACCTCGCCCAAAGCCGACAGGAACAGGACCGGCGTCTGATCGCCGCCCTTGCGCACCGTCTCGACCATGCCGACGCCGTCCAGACGCGGCATCATCCGGTCCACCACATAGACGTCGTAGCCGCCCTTCTGCGACTCCAGCAGCCCGAAGGCGCCATCCACGGCGTGGGTCACCTCATGTCCGGCTTCGGACAGGCCCCGCACCATGGCGGTCGCCGCCTCGGCGTCATCCTCGACCACCAAAATCCGCATCGAAACCCCTCCCGGAATCAAAATCGCCGCCGATGGTAGCGCATCGGCGGCGATTGACGAGTTAAGGCTTGGTCAGAATGCCGATCATTCGCCGGCGGCGAACTTCAACGGCACCGGGCTGGTGCCCTGCGGCGTGCGCACGAACAGCAGGATGCTGGGTCGACCCGCCTGTTTGGCCGCCGCCACCGCCGCGCGCAGATCGGCGGCGGACGTGATGTTGCGATCATTGGCGCGCGTGATGACGAAGCCCGGCTGGAAGCCGAGGCGCGCCGCAGCTGAACCCTGTTCGACGTTGGTGATCACGACGCCGTTGACGCTGGCCGGCAGGCTGAAGCGCGAACGCCCGGCCGGCGTGATCGCGGTGACGGCGAGTCCTTCGATCGTGTCGCCCTGACCAGGCTGGCTCTGCCCCGGATTGGCGCTTCCGCCCTCTTCCGACGCAGCGAGCTCCTCTTCCGAAGGACGGGTGCCTGAGCGCACGTTCAGGGTCTGGCGACGACCGTCACGTATCACTTCCAGGCGAATGGTGTCGCCCGGCTTGGCCGCGCCGACCCGACGGGTGGCTTCCTGGCTGTTCGCCACCGCCTGGCCGTTCACGCCGACCAGAAGGTCTCCGACCTGGACGCCGGCGCGCGAGGCCGGGCCGTCCTCGGTCACGCTTTCGATCAGAGCGCCCTTGAAATCCTTGGGCTGGCCCAAGGCTTCCCAACCGTCGGGGCTGAGGGTGCGAAGACCCAGGCCCACATAGCCGCGCTCGATCGACTGACCGCGCATCAGGCGTTCGGTGATCGTCTTGGCGGTGTCCGCCGGAATGGCGAAGCCGATGCCGACCGAGCCGCCCGTGGGCGAATAGATGGCCGAGTTCACGCCGATGACGCGGCCGTGGATGTCGAACGTCGGACCGCCCGAGTTGCCCCGGTTGATGGCGGCGTCGATCTGTATGTAGTCGTTGTAGCCCGACGGATCGATGTCGCGGGCCTTGGCCGAGACGATGCCCGCCGTGGCGGTGCCGCCCAGGCCGAAGGGATTGCCGATGGCGATGACCCAGTCGCCCACGCGCGGCTCGGCCGTCTCTTCGAAGCTGACGTATTTGAAGTCGTCGCCCTCGACCTTGATCACCGCCAGGTCGGTGCCGGGATCGCGGCCGATCAGGCGGGCCGGCAACTCGCGACCGTCCGACATCTTGACCTTGATCTCGGTCGCGTCGGCGACGACGTGGTTATTGGTGACGATGAAGCCGTCCTGCGAGATGAAGAAGCCCGAGCCGGCGCCCTGGGTCGTCTGCGGCTCGTCATTACCCTGACCGCCACGGCCTTGCGGCGGCACAAACTGGAACGGCAGGCCGGGGATCTGGAAGGCGCCGCCCTGGGGCTGGTCCACCTTGACCGTCACGTCGATCTGAACGACGGCGGGCGAGACTTGGTCGAAGATGGTGGCGAAACTACTGGGCGCGCCCGGCGGGGGCGTGAAGGCGTCGCCATTGGCCGGGACCGGGGTGATCCGGTTCACCGCCTGCGGTTCCGCGTGCGCGCCGGGCCAGGTGATGACGCCGCCGGCGGTCGCCGCCGCCGCCAGGGTCAGGCCGGCCGCGGCCCCGAGAATGAACTCCTTGCGCTTCAGCATCGTGGTCCTTGCGATCCTCTTGTCCAGCGCCAGACGGGCGCCGGTTTCGCGATTGATATAGGCCGAACCGGCTTTGCGCCAATCCCGACCGCCGATCGTTGATCTCGACTAGCGCCCGTCGTGAGGCGAGGTTGCGTCAGGATCGCGGCGAAGCTTCTCATTTCGTAGAACTTCGTCCAGCCGGCGTTCTTCTTCCGGCGTCAGGGGGACGGCCTCGAGCGGACGACGGCGTGCGCGCAGGGCCAGAACGGCGGCGGCCAGCAGCAACAGGGCGAACGGGCCGAACCACAGCAGCCAGGTCCCCGCTCGAACCGGCGGGGTGAACAGCACATAGTCGCCGAAGCGCCGCACCAGATCGTCGCGCACGGCCTGATCCGACGCGCCGGCCGCGATCTCCTCGCGGATCTGGCGGCGCATGTCGCCGGCGACGCCGGCCGGGCTGTCGGCGATGGCCTCGTGCTGGCAGACGACGCAGCGCACATCCTTGAACAGGGCCTGGGCGCGGGCCTCCTGCGTCGCATCGGCCAAGGGACGGTCGGGTGCGGCGGGCGGCTCGGCCGCCGTCAGCATCAGCGCCAGGACCGGCGCGGCCAGCAGGATCGCCAGGCGCCTCATGCGGTCTTGCGTCGGCGCGCGCCGATCCCGAGCCTGAGACGACGATCCAGCAGCGACAGCACCCCGCCCAGCGCCATGATCATCGGCCCCAGGAAGATCAGTCGCGCCCAGGGGTTCCAGTACAGACGCACGACCCAGGCCGGCTGTTCGGGACTGCCCGCGCGTTCGCCGATCACGACATAGACGTCGTCCAGGCCTCGGAAATCCAGCCCGACTTCGGTCGTGGTCTGGCCGCCCGCGGGGAAGAAGCGGCGCTCGGCCGTCACGATGCTGGCGCGGCCCTGATCGTTCGTGGCCCGCACGGTCAGTCGGCCCTGCTCGGCCAGATAGTTCGGCCCCTCGACGACGCGCACGTCGTCCAGGGTGACGGTCCAGGGTCCGGCGGACACGCTCTGACCCAGCGAGACGGCGCGGGCGGCCTCGGCCTTGAAACCGGTCTCGACCACCGCCCCCAGGATGAAGACGCCCAGCCCCAAATGCGCCAGGGTCATGCCCCAGGCGCCCAGCGGCAGCGCTTTCAGTCGGCGCAGCGTCTCGGCCATCGAGGCGCGGAACAGGCGGGCGCGCTCGGCGACTTCCGACAGCGATCCCAGGATCAGCCACAGACCCAGGCCGATCCCGGCGGCGGCGAAGGCCTTCCTGGGCTCCCACAGGGCGAAGGCCGCCAGGGCGCCGACGATCGCCAGACCCGCCGCGACGCCCAGGCGCTGCATCGCGCCGGGCAAGTCTCCCCGCTTCCAGGCCAGCAGCGGGCCGGCCGGCAGGATCAGGAAGGCGACCATCATCAGCGGGGTGAAGGTGGCGGCGAAATAGGGCGGGCCGACCGAGATGGTCGCGCCGGACGCCGCTTCCAAAATCAGCGGATAGAGGGTGCCCAGCAAGACGGTCGCAGCCGCTGCCGTCAGGAACAGATTGTTCAGCACCAACGCCCCCTCGCGGCTGACCGGCGCGAACAGACCCCCGCCCTTCAGCTGCGGCGCGCGCCAGGCGAACAGGGCGAAGGCGGCGCCGGCCGTGATCCCGAGAATGGCCAGCAGCATCAACCCGCGCTGGGGATCGACGGCGAAGGCGTGGACGGATGTCAGCACGCCCGAGCGCACCAGGAAGGCGCCCAGCATGGAGAAGGTGAAGGCCAGCAGGGCCAGAAACACCGTCCAGCCGGCCAGCGCGCCGCGCCGCTCGGTCACGACCGCGCTGTGCAACAGGGCCGCGCCCGCAAGCCAGGGCATGAAGGAGGCGTTTTCGACCGGGTCCCAGAACCACCAGCCGCCCCAGCCCAACTCATAATAGGCCCAGAACGACCCCAGGGTGATGCCGACCGTCAAAAACGCCCAGCTCGCCAGCGCCCAGGGTCGAACCCAGCGCCCCCAGGCGGGCCAGAAGGCGGTCTGCGCCCGTCCCTCGATCAGGGCTGCGACGGCCAGGGAGAAGCAGACCGAGAACCCGACGTAGCCGGCGTAGAGCAGCGGCGGATGTACGGCCAAGGCCGGATCCTGCAACAAGGGGTTCAGCGACGCGCCCTGGAACGGCGCGGGGTCCAGACGAGTGAAGGGGCTGGAGGTGAAGACCGCGAAGGCCAGGAACAGCGACCCCAGCGCGCCCTGCACCGCCACGGCCGAGGCCTTCAGTCCGAACGGCAGGCCGCGCGCCCGCGCCAGCGCTCCGCCGAACACCGTCAGCACCAGGCACCAAAGCAGAAGTGACCCCTCGTGGCTGCCCCAGGCGCCGGCGACCTTGTAGAGCATCGGCTTGTCGGTGTGGCTGTTGGCCGCCACGTTCGAAACCGAGAAATCGGAGACGACGAAGGCGTAGATCAGGGCTGCGAAACTGAGCGCGACCGCCGCCGCCGCCGCCAAAGCCGCGCCTTGGGCGGCCCCGGCCAGGACCGGGCTGCGCCGCGCGCGCCCGGCCGCCGAAAGCCCGGTTTGCAGGATCGACAGCGCCAGCGCCAGCGCCAGGGCGAAGGCCCCAAGCTCGGCGATCATAAGCGCGTCGGTGGGCTATCGGCCGGCGGCCTGCTTGAGCGCGTTTCGGAGCCGTCCGGCCGCCACTCGCCTTTTTCCTTCAGACGGTCGGCGACCTCGCGCGGCATATAGTTCTCGTCGTGCTTGGCCAGGACCTGGCTGGCGTGGAAGGTGCGATCGGCGCCGAAGGCCCCTTGCGCCACGATCCCCTGCCCTTCGCGGAACAGGTCGGGCAGATCCCCGTGATAGACGACGCGGGTCGTCGCGGCGTTGTCGGTGACGACGAAGGCGACCACGCCGTCGCCGGTCTTTTGCACGCTGCCGGCCTCGACCAGACCGCCCAGGCGGATGTTGCGGCCCTCCGGCGCCTTATCGGCGGTGGCCTCGGACGGCGAATAGAAGAAGGTCACGCTGTCCTGCATCGCCCACAGCGACAGGCCGACCGCCAGCGCCAGGATCGGCGCCACGGCGGCGACGACCCACAGGCGGCGACGCGCCTTCGGCGATTTGGGCAGCCAGCTCATGCGAGGGACATTCCGGATTCCAGGGACGGACCGGCGGCATATACCGCCGTCGTCGCGCAGGACCAACGCGTCATTGCGCGCCGTCCTTCGGCAGTCGGCGTTCCAGATCCAGACGGCGCGGATCGGCTGGGTCGAGCGCGGCGATCAGAGGCGTCCACAGGGTGCGGGCCTCGACGGCGTTGCCGCGCCGCAACGCGGCCTCGCCCAGGAAGAAGCGCGCGCCGAGCTGGTCGGGGTCCAGTTTCAAGGCCTCGCGGAAGGCGGCCTCGGCGTCGCCGCCGATCTGGTTGTCATTGGCGACAACAAGGCTTTCGCCCAGCCGCGCCCAGGCCTGGGCGTCGCGGGGGTCCAGGGCGATCAGACGGCGAAAGGCGGAGGCGGCGCCCAGCGGATCGCCGGCGGCAAACCGGGCCGCGCCCAGCATGGCCAGCGCCTGCCGATCCTTGGGCCGTTCCTGAACGACCCGCGCGGTCACCGCCGCCAGTTGCGCTGGCTCCAGCCGATCCAGATTGGCGGCCCAGTCGTCGACACGCCGCTCATAGGCCTGATCCGGCAGGCCGGGCGAGCCGGTGAAAACATAGAGGCCGAGAGCGGCCGCGACGGTCACGCCGATCCCGCCCAGCACCCAGAACCGATCGCTGGCGCCGGCCACCGGTGTCGTGGTCGCCGAAACGGCCAGAAGCCGCCGCCCCGCCTCGGCGCGCGCGCCCGCATAGGCCGCCTCGTCCAGCAGGCCGCGCGCCTTCAACCGATCCAGTTCCTCGATTTCGCGCGAGCCGGCCTGGGTTTCGGCTCCGGCCGCCGGATCGGCGCCGCGTCGCGCGCCGGTCAGCACCAGCAGGGCGGCCAGGGCCGCCGCCAGTCCCGTCATTATCCAGAAGACGATCATCCTCGCCGTCTAACCCATCCGCGAACGTCGGGCGAGGCGTCGTTTCAGCCCAGCCGCGCCATTTCCGCCGAGGCTGCGCGTCGCCGGACCGCGCGCGCCGCCTCCAGCGCCTCGATCACGGTCAGGAACCGCGCCGCGACGCCGATCAGGCGCAGCACATGGTCGGGATTTTCAGCCTCGCCGTCCGACAAACTATTCAGCGCCTCGTCGGACCAGGTGGAGAGGTAGTCGGTCAGGTCGGCCTTCAATCCCGAGCGGTCGGCTTCGCAGCCGAAGGTGACGGCCGCGCCGCGCAGGGCCGCCACCGCCGCCAGCAGGGCCGCCGCCGCCTCGATCGGCTCGCCCTCGGCCGGGGCCTCCAGCCAGGGCGACATACGCGTCATGCGGCCGGTGATGACCTGACGCTTCATCGGCAGGGCGGCGTGGACGGCGCTGGAGGCGGACTTCATAAGGGCTGAAAGCTGGCCCGAGACCTGGACCCGCGCCATCCGCGCCGCTTTGCCCCAGCTGGAATCGGGCCGCACCTGCAGGCTGAGGTCCATCTCGGCCAGCACGCCCGCGCACCAGTTGACGTCGTCCACCACGCCCAGCATCGCGGTCTCGCCGAGCGACGAACGGACCACGGCGGCGATCTTCTGCACCCGCGCCTGCACGGAGGTCAGCAGCCGCTCGACAAAGACGCCCATGTCGGAATGGCTGAGGGTGATTTCACGGTCGGCGAGGCGGCTGGTCCGCGTCACGACTCGCAGCATTCGCTCGGCGTCCGCCACATGGGCGAACAGGATATCGATCATGCGCCGCCCGCCGTCCGGCGACATCGCCAGACAGTCCTGGATCAGCAGCCTGAGCCCCGCCAGCTGGTTGTCGTCGGGGCGTTCCAGCCAGACGGGCAGGCGCGGCAGGGCGCTGCGGGCCAGAGGCGTCAGGTCGAAACAGCCGGCCAGTTCGATCGGAGTGGATGGCGGCTGGTCGTCGGCGGGGCGCTGAAACTCCGGCCAGACGTCGCGCGGCCGGTCGCGCAGCGCGGCGGCCGCCTTTGCGCACAGCCGATCGGCGGCCAGGGTCCATTCGCCGTCCACGGCCACGGCGCCGTCAAGCAGGGGCAGAAAATCCTCCTCGCCCTGCACCGCCTCGCGCCAGATCCGTTTCAGGACCTGAGGCGGAAAGACCAGGGCCGGCACGCCGTCGGCGCGCGGCTGAAAGAGCGGCAGAAGTGGGGCGAAGGCCGTGCCGCGACGGGCGCGATCGCGCGCCTCTGCGGCGACGATGTTCGCCAGTTCGGCCGCCTTGTCGCCCTTCAGCGCCGCCACGGCCGCGCCCAGCATCCCCAGCGATGCGTCGGGACAGGCCTCGACGATCGCCGTCAGAGCGGCGTGGTGGGCGGCGGACAGGGACGGCACGAAAGCTCCTGCCAAAACTCAACTCAGGCCGGCACCGTGCGACAATCGGGTTAACAACGACTTGGCGTCTATTGAGCGGCGCCGCCACTTGAGTCAGGCGTCAGGCACGCCATATTGCCGCCACACCCGGCCCGCGCCGCCGCGCGCGCCGGAAAGGAAAGCCTATGCCCGTAATCGAGATCGACGGCCTGACCAAGACCTATAAGTCGGGGCATCAGGCGCTGAAGCGCATCGACCTGACGATCAACAAGGGCGAGATTTTCGCCCTGCTGGGACCGAACGGCGCGGGCAAGACCACGCTGATTTCCATCGTCTGCGGCATCGTCACGCCCACGACCGGGACCGTGGTCGCCGACGGCCACGACATCCAATCCGATTTCCGCGCCGCCCGCACCAAGATCGGTCTGGTGCCGCAGGAGCTGACCACCGACGCCTTCGAGACCGTGCTGGCCACCGTCACCTTCAGTCGGGGCCTGTTCGGCAAGGCGCCGAACCCCGCCTTCATTGAGGGCGTGCTGAAGGACCTGTCGCTGTGGGACAAGCGCGACGCCAAAATCATGACCCTGTCGGGCGGGATGAAGCGCCGGGTGATGATCGCCAAGGCCCTGAGCCACGAGCCGGACATCCTGTTCCTGGACGAGCCGACCGCCGGGGTCGATGTCGAGCTGCGCCGCGACATGTGGGCCATGGTCAGAAAGCTGCGCGAGCGCGGCGTCACCATCATCCTGACCACGCACTATATCGAGGAGGCCGAGGAAATGGCCGACCGCGTGGGCGTGATCCTGAAGGGCGAGCTGATCCTGGTCGAGGAGAAGTCGGCCCTGATGAAGAAGCTGGGCAAGAAGACCCTGACGCTGAACCTGATCGAGCCGTTGGGCGCCCTGCCCGCCGACCTGTCCGACTGGGACCTGACGCTAAAGAACGAGGGCGGCGAGCTGGAATACAGTTTCGACGCCAACGCCGATGACACAGGCGTGCCGTCGCTGATCCGCCGGCTTGAGGCGCTGAACATCGGCTTCAAGGACTTGAACACCCGCCAGAGCTCGCTGGAAGACATCTTCGTCAGCCTGGTCCACCAGAACGGAGCAGCGGCATGACCTTCAACGGATACGGCGTCTGGGCCATCTATCGCTTCGAGATGGCGCGGGCGCTGCGCACCTTGTGGCAGAGCGTGGTCACCCCGGTCATCACCACGGCCCTGTATTTCGTCGTCTTCGGCGGCGCGATCGGCAGCCGGATGCAACAGGTGGACGGCGTGCCCTACGGCGCCTTCATAGTGCCGGGGCTGATCATGCTCAGCCTGTTCACACAGTCGATCTTCAACGCCTCGTTCGGCATCTACTTCCCCAAGTTCACGGGGACGATCTACGAAATCCTGTCGGCGCCGGTGTCGTCGCTGGAGATCGTGCTGGCCTATGTCGGCGCGGCGGCGACCAAGTCGGCGGTGCTGGGCCTGATCATTCTGGCGACGGCGGCCTTCTTCGTGCCGCTGCAGATCCTGCATCCAGTCTGGATGATGGCCTTTTTGATCCTGATTTCGGTGACCTTCAGCCTGTTCGGCTTCATCATCGGGGTCTGGGCCAATGGGTTCGAGCAGCTTCAGATGATCCCGATGCTGGTCGTGACGCCCCTGACCTTCCTGGGCGGCGCCTTCTATTCCATCGACATGCTGCCGGACGGCTGGCGCACCGTGACCCTGTTCAACCCTGTGGTCTATCTGATCTCGGGCTTCCGCTGGGCCTTCTACGGTCAGGGGGATGTGGCCATCGGCGTCAGCGTCGCCGCCACCCTGGGCTTCTTCGCCGTCTGCCTGGGCATTGTCATGTGGATGTTCAAGACCGGCTACCGGCTCAAGAACTGATCCGTCACGAAACGGGCCAGATCGCCAGCGATTGAGAAGACCATGTCCGACGACCAGAAGACCCCGCCCCAGCCCTTCGCCCGCAAGCCGGTGACCTGGGGGCGTATGCCCGCGACGACCTTCCACGTCGGGCCGGTGCCGGTCGCGCCCAATCCGCTGGACCGCATTCCCAATCCGCCGCCGCGCAAGCCCACGCCGCAACAGCAGCAGGCCTCGATCCACACCCAGAGCCTGGCCTCCGGCGTCGCGCCGGCCAAGGGTCAGACGACGCCCGCCAATCCGGCCCCGCGTCCCGCGCCCCGTCCGCAGGGGGCAAGCATCCTGGGCGGTTCGCTGATCCCGACGGCGCGCCCGGCCCAAGCCCAGCCTCAACCCCAGACTCCAACGCCGCCGCAGCCCAGGCCGCAGCCGGCGCCGGCCGCTCAACCCGATCTGACCGTGCGGCCCCTCCCCGCGCCCGAGACGACGCCCGCCCCTGCGCCGAAGCCGGTCGCGGCCGAACCCGTCGCCGCCGCGCCAGCGGTCGCGGCCACACCCGCTGTTTCGCCTGCGGCTGCGCCGATCACGCCCAGCTTCGCCCGTGCGCCCGCCAAGAGCTCGCGCCTGCCGCTCTATGTCGGAGTCGGGGTCGTCGCCCTGCTGGTCGCCGGAGGCGGCCTGTGGCTTGCGATGCGTCCCGCCTCGACCCCGCCGGCGTCCACGCCCGCCATGGCCGCCGATGCGCCTCTGACCGCCCCGCCAGCCGATACGATTCCTGCCGACGCCGCCCCTGTCGTCGCGACCGAACAGCCCGCGCCCGCTGCGACGACCCCCGCGACGCCCGCCCCCGCCGCTTCCGCGCCGGCAACGACGACGCCGCGCGCGACGGCGGCCGCGCCCCGCACGCAGACCCCGGCCCAGAACCAGACGCCGGCCGCAACGACGCAACAGACGACGCGTGCGCCGACGACCACCACCCCGGCGCCGTCCACGCCGGCTCCGACCGTCACGACCGAGCCGCTGGTGATCGTGCCGACGGCCCCGACGCCCGCCCCGACCGCTGCACGCCCGTCGAGCAGCGATCCCGACGGTCCGGTGGTGACGCGGCCCCAGCCGCTGGACTGATCGGCGGTTTCGCGCGCCGGGGCAGGTGACGAAACGGCCTTCAGCCCCTACCTACAGGCCATGACCGTTCAAGCCTCTCCGCCGCCCATCCTCGACGCCGCCGGCGTCGATACTGATGAAGCCCTGTCGATCCTGAAGACGGCCCTGGCCGGCGCAGACGACGGCGAACTGTTCCTGGAGCGGTCCGAGAGCGAGAGCCTGGTGTTCGACGACGGCCGGTTAAAGTCCGCCGCCTATGACGCCACCGAGGGCTTCGGCCTGCGGGTCGTGGCGGGCGAGACCGCCGGGTACGCCCACGCCAACGAGATCTCGGCCGCCGCCCTGCGTCGCGCCGCCGACAGCGCGGCCCTGGCCAAACAGGGGCATGAGGCCCGGGTCGCCGAAGGCCCCCGCGCCACCAATCAGAAACTGTATGGCGAGGTCGATCCCCTCGCCTCGCCCGCCTTCTCCGACAAGATCGCCTTGCTGGCCGAGATCGACGCCTGGGCGCGCGCCCGCGATCCGCGCGTGGTTCAGGTGTCCGCCTCCCTTATCGGCGAACGTCGCGCCATCGAAATCCTGCGCGCCGACGAACGGGCGGTGCGCGACATCCGCCCCCTGGTCCGTCTGAACGTCTCCGTCACCGTCGAACAGAACGGCAAGCGCGAGAGCGCCTCGTCCGGCGCCGGCGGCCGGGCCGGATTCGAGGCCTGGGTCGCGCCCGAACGCTGGCAGGCCCAAGTGGACGAGGCCCTGCGTCAGGCCCTGGTCAATCTGGACGCCGTCGACTGTCCGGCGGGCGAGATGGACGTGGTCCTGGGCGCCGGCTGGCCCGGCGTGCTGCTGCACGAGGCCATCGGCCACGGCTTCGAGGGCGACTTCCACCGCAAGGGCTCGTCGGTTTTCAACGGCATGATGGGCCAGCGGGTCGCCGCCCCCGGCGTCACCGTGGTCGACGACGGCTCCATCGCCGGGCGTCGCGGCTCTCTTTCGGTCGATGACGAGGGCACCCCGACTTCGCGCACCGTCCTGATCGAGGACGGCATCATGGTCGGGCTGATGCACGACCGGCTGTCGGCGCGGCAGTTGGGCGTCGCCGCAACCGGCAATGGCCGGCGCCAGTCCTTCGCCCATATGCCGATGCCGCGCATGACCAATACCTTCATGGAGGGCGGCAAGGATTCGAAGGCCGACATGATCGCCAATACGAAGCGCGGCCTCTACGCCGCCAACTTCTCGGGCGGTCAGGTGGACATCACCAACGGCAAGTTCGTGTTCCAGTGCAACGAGGCCTATCTGATCGAGGACGGGGTGATCACCGCACCCGTCCGCGGCGCGACCCTGATCGGCGACGGGGCCACGGCCCTGACCAAGATCCAGATGGTCGGCGACGACTTCGCCTTCGATCCGGGCGTCGGCGTCTGCGGCAAGGCCGGACAGGGCGTGCCCGTCGGCATCGGCCAGCCCAGCCTCAAGATCGGCGGTTTGACGGTCGGCGGCACCGCCGTCTGAGCGAGCGGAACCGTATCGCTGCAAAGGGTGTTTCCCCGCCACACTGGAGAGGAAACACCATGCCTACCGAACGCGAAGTCCAACATCCCGATGGCCGGGTCGAACGCATCACTGAAACCAGCGCGGCGCCCACCACCGTCGTCGAGCGTCGCGGCAGCGGCATGGGCGCCATCGTCGCCCTGATCGTCGGTCTGCTGGCCGTGCTGGTGATCGGTTACTTCCTGATGAACATGAACCGCAGCGACGCGGTGAAGGACAACGCCATCGCCGGCGCCGCCGAGAGCGTCGGCAACGCCGCCGACAACATCGGCGAAGCCGCCCGCGACGCCGTTCCGGAACGCAAGTAAGCTCTAGCGCGCCGATTGAGCGGAGGCGGAGGGGCGCCATTCGGGACCGATCGGTTCCAGCCCCTCCGCCTCCAGCCGATCCAATACGCCGTTCGGCTCGGCCAACAGCCGCAAGGGCGCGATGGCGACGGTGACTCCGTCGTCAGCCAGCGCCTTGTCCACCGCCGTATTCCATATCCGACGCAAATCGTCGGCCTGGGCCATCACCGACCAGTAGGAACAGGCCGTCGCCGCCTTTTCCAGGGGCGAATCCAGCACCGCCGGGATCCGGCGCAGACGCCAGTTCTCCGCACGTTGCGCGCCCGCCTCGACCCCGGCCTCCGCCGCCGTCGCCGCAGCGTCGATGCAGTCGAGATAGCGTTCCGGCGGCGTCGTCAGAACCTTTTCGATCAGTTCGTCCCCCCTGAAGATGCCGACGGGTTCAGCCGGCGTGCGATTGGCGCGCGTCGCCTGACGGACCAGGCCGGACACCGGACGCCCTCCGCTGCTGTAGCCGCCCAGTTCCATCAGATCGCCCGACAGGATCAGCATGCTGTCGCGGGTCGGGCCTTCGCCTGTCAGGCGCTCGACGCGGGCCTCAAGGTCCGGGGACAGATAGTCGGCGCTGGTGCGCCCGTTCGGCAAACGGGTCAGCGTCTGGAAACGCCAGATCAGCCGGCCCACATCGGCCAGCGAGGCCCGCCCCTCGACGGGAAACAGAACGCGGTCCGCACGATCAACCGCCGAGATGAGAGCGTCGGTGCGCCACTCCATCTTTCTGGGCAAACCGTCGATCGATCCGACCAGGATCAGGACGCTGTCGCCGCGCCGCACCTCCCACATCGGCGCCTCGATCCGGCGGGCGGTGACGACGATATCCTCGACGGCGTCCGATGGCGCATCCTGCGCGACGGCAGGCGCGGTCGTCAGCGCCGTCGCGGCAAGTAAAAGCAATAGAGAAGATGAGCGCCTGATCATTACATCGCTGTAAACTTCATTACTGTAACCAGTGTAATGAAATCGCTGTAATGATGTCGTCGATTTAATCCACCTTGCGGCCTTGTAACTGGAGATGAACGCGGCGGATCGGCACACCTCTCGCCAACACCCGAGGGAAAGACCAATGACAAAGACCCTGCTGCTGGCCAGCACCGCCCTGCTTTTCACCGCCAGCGCCGCTTTCGCCGGCGACAAGCCGCAAGTCGCCGAGACCCCCGTGCCGACCGGCCCGACCAACCAGGCGCCCCTGGCCGACGCCAGCCAGCGCGGCGTGCTGGTCTTCACGCCGGACTTCTTCGCCGCCCAGCGCCCCAATACGGCGCTCGACATGGTCAACCGCGTCCCCGGCTTCTCCATCGACAACGGATCGGGCGCGCGCGGCTTTGAAGGGGCGGTCGGCAATGTGCTGATCAACAACAACCGTCCCGCCTCAAAGAACGATTCGGGTTCGAACGTCCTGGGCCGGACCCTTGCCAATCAGGTCGAGCGCATCGAACTGATCCGGGGCGGTGCGCCGGGCATCGACATGCAGGGCTATTCCGTCGTCGTGAACGTCATCCTGAAGACGACCGACAGCCGCCAGTCGATCCTGACCTGGAACGCCATGCTGTTCGAAGGCGGCCATGACATCTATGGCGGCTCCTATCAATTCACTCAGAACAAGGGCGACCGCAGCTGGGGCGTGACCCTGTCGGACGGCATGGGGTCCAGCGATTCCAACGGCGTCGGCCGGTCGATCCGTCGCAACGCCGCCGGCGATGTCATCCGCGACGAGCGGTACGAGAACGACGGCTGGGGCGGCGGCCAGGGTATTCGCGGCAACTACACCGGCCCGTTGTTCGGCGGGAAGCTGGAAGGCACCGCCCGCTATGGTCTGAACGACTATCAGAACTGGACCGAGCTTTCGTCGCCAACCTCCCTGCGCCGCAGCGACTACGCCGAAGACGGCGATTCCGGTGAGTTGGGCCTGACCTGGACCCGCACCCTGAACCCGCGCTGGACCCTGGAGACGCGTCTGATCCACGAATTCTCCAGCTTTGACAGCGTCTCGGGCAGCAATGAGACCCTGAACGGGACGGCGGCGCCAGAGCAACAGTTCAAATCCAACGGCGACTCGTCGGAATCCATCCTGCGCGCCCTGGTGCGTCACGAACGCTCGCCCGCCCTGACAATCGAGGCCGGCGCCGAGATCGCCTACAATATGCTGGACGTGAACCAGGCCTTCACCATCGGCGGCGTCGGCGTGCCCCTGCCCAGCGCCTCGGTCAAGGTCGAGGAGACGCGCGGCGAGGCTTTCAGCAAGGCGACCTGGCGGATCAATCCGAAGCTGACGCTGGAGGGCGGCGTGCGCCTGGAGGCCTCAACCATCAGCCAATCGGGCGATGCGGATCAGGAAAAGAGCTTCTTCTTCGCCAAGCCGCGGCTGCTGGCGACCTGGACGCCGATGACCGACAACCAGCTGCGTTTCCGCTTCGAGCGCGAACTGGGTCAGCTGGACTTCGGCGACTTCGCCGCCTCGGCTGAGCTGAGCGACGGCACGGTGTTCGGCGGCAATGTCGATCTGGAGCCGGAACAGCGCTGGATTTCCGAGCTGTCCTATGAGCGCCGCTTTTGGGGCGAGGGCGTGGTCTCGATCGGCTATCGCCACGACCGCATCATCGACGTGATCGACCGCCTGCCCCTGCCCGGCGGCCTGTCGGCGACGGGCAACATCGGCGACGGGACGCTGGATCAGCTGTCGCTGAATGTGGTGGTGCCGCTGGACAAGGTCGGGATTTCGGGTGCCCGGTTCACCTTTAGGAACGATTGGAACAAGACCAGCGTCACCGACCCGACCACGGGCGAGGACCGCCGCATCTCGGGCGTGCGCCCCAGCCAGGCCAATGTCGGCTTCCAGCAGGACATCACCTCGTGGAAGACCCAGTGGGGGATCAACTGGCTGCCGCGTCTGGGCCAGGCGACCTACGATCCCGACCAGACCTTCGCTTGGCGCGGCGCGGACTATCTGGAGGCCTTCGTCGAATACAAGCCCAGCCCGACCCTGTCGCTGCGCGCCCAGCTGAACCTGTGGGACGACTTCACCCAGCAGCGCACGGTCTACGCCACACGCAATCCACGCACCGTGGCCTTCGTCGAGGAGCGCTCCATCGACCCGCGCACCTTCGTCTCGGTGCGGGTCCGCAAGACCTTCTGAGGTCGCGCTTCACGCAGCAAAAAGCCCCGGCGGATCGCTCCGCCGGGGCTTTTCCATGATCAGGCGTCGATCAGTGGCTGGGCGTCGAGGCCGCAGGACGGGCGACGTTGCCGTCTTCCTGACCGCGATCGTTCAGCGCAGGGCCAGGGTGGTTGTCCCCGTCATTGGCGCCGTGCGACCAACCCTTGATGAAGTGGCTGATGACAATGAAGGCCACGCCGATGCCCATGCCCCACAGGCCCAGCAGCTTGAACACTTCAAGCGAGGTCTGCAGCGCAAGGCCCGGGTTCAGCACCTGGCCGCCCACCGTCTCCGTACCCGCCAGGCCGGCGATCCAGCCGCCGACATATTGGGCGATGGAGCTGGCCAGGAACCAGACGGCCATCATGAAGCTGACCACCTTGGCGACGGACAGTTTGGTGATTTCCGACAGGCCCACTGGCGACAGGAACAGCTCGCCGGTCGTGTGGAACAGATAGAGCAGACCCAGCAGGAGCAGCGGCATCTGGAAGGCCGAGTTGGCCATGCCGGCGCCCCACACCACGATCATGAAGCCCAGTCCGACCTGGAGAAGGCCGAGGCCGAACTTCAGCGTGGGGTTGGGGTCCAGGTTGCGCTTGCCCAGGAAGGACCAGAGCGCGGCCATGATCGGTGCGAAGATCAGGATGAAGCCCGCATTGAATGACTGGGTCTGGGCCGCCGTGATGGTGGCGTCGATCCAGGGCCCCGACGTGCTGAGACCGGCAGCGGCGATCTGGGCCGGGGTGCCGACGGTGACGCCCAGAAGCTGGAACGCCTGCGGGGTGATGCTGAGATCGACGTTACGGTCGGCGAACAGATTCAGCGAGGTGCCGGCCTGTTCGAACAGGGTGAAGAAGACGACCGACCCGAAGATCAGCACCAGGGCCAGCATCATCCGCTCACGCTGCGCCTTGTTCTCGCAAACCTTGACGATGACGTAGAGGATGAACAGCAGCGACGCGACGGTGGCGGCGCCCAGAACCCATCCCACCAGGGCGTTGCGCTGAACCATGAACCAGACGACGCCGACGCCCAGGATGCTGAGCAGATAGATCGACCATTCGCGGTTGATCGGACCCAGCATGGGTTTGCTCAGATTGGCTTCGGCCGGAGGCTCGCCCTTGCCTTGCAGCAGGGGTTTGCCCAGCACGAAGACCACCCAGCCCAGCGCCATGCCGACGCCGGCCAAGCCAAAGCCTGCCCACCAGCCGACGGTCTGACCCAAAAGGCCGCACAGCACCGCCGCCCAGAAGGCGCCGAGGTTGATGCCGTAGTAGTAGAGGGTGAAGCCGGAATCACGCCGCGGGTCACCTTGCGGATAGAGCTGTCCGACAATGGTCGAGATGTTGGGCTTCAGGAAGCCGACGCCCATGATGATGAAGGACACCGCCAGATAGAAGACGTTCACGCCCGCCATGTCGCGGGTCGCGTCGATCTTGTACTCGCCGGTCGGCAGCACGGCCGGCAGCGGCGACGCGGCCGGCAGGTTCTCGATCGCCAGGCCGTTCTCGGCCGCCTCGAAGGCGTATTTCTGGCCGTTGACGACGATCGACACTTCACGCGCGGCGCCGCGGCCTTCGGCGTCGATCTGATAGGTCTGACCGGCGTAGGTCAGGGTTTCGGTCGCGGGACGACCCTCGAAGGCCATCATGCCGTGACCGGCGACCAGCAGCAGGGCGCCGAAGGCGACGGCCTTGCGCGTGCCGATGAAGCGGTCGGCCATGATGCCGCCCAGCAGGGGCAGCAGATAGACCAGCGAGGTGTAGGAGCCGTAGGTCGACCCCGCCATGGCGTCGTCGAACAGGAAGTGTTGCGTCAGGAAGAAGATCAGGATGCCGCGCATGCCGTAGTAGGAGAAACGCTCCCACATCTCGGCGAAGAACAGGATGATCAGTCCGCGCGGGTGGTTCTTGAGGATCTGCATCAGCACCGGCACGCCCGTGGCGAAGGTGATGATCAGTCCAAGGGCGACGACGATGTTCATGCGCGCGTCCCCCTAATCGTCTTCACGCGTCGTGTAAGTCGCGCCTTCCCCAAATCCGTCCTCAACGGCTCACTCCCAACTGCCGCGCCGCTTATCGGGCGCGCGAAAGGCGCATACCCAGCACAGCGGGCGAATCCGAACAAGTGTTAAGGCTGTCGCGGGGACGGCTGGCCAAGCGGCGAAGATTGACGGACACAACCTTGGGTAATGATCAGTGGCGCCCTTCGTGCTACTCTGCTCCGGCAGGAACGCACACGGTTTCATAATGGGAAGGAGCGCCAGATGTCTGTCAGACCGATCGACGCTCCCGACCATGCGGCGCTGAACCGGTTGCATCGTCAGGTCGGCTGGCCCGAGCGGTCGCCGGCTGGATGGCGCTGGCTCGAGGCCAATCCGGCGCGTTTGGCGCTGGGCGCGCCCGCCGGTTGGGTCGTGGCCGACGAGGACGATCAGGCCGTCGCCATGCTGGGGAACTTCATCCAGCGGTTTCGCCACGGCGCCCAGGACCACTTCGGCGCCACCGGCTTTTCGATCATCGTGCCGTCCAGCCAGAAGGGCGCCAGCCGGCCGCTGATCCGCACCTTTTTGAAACAGCCAAGGCTGTTCGCCCGCTACACCTTCAACGCCAATGCGCGCTCGGCGCCGCTGTACGGCCTGTTCGACATGAAGCCCTGGCCGGCGCAGACCCACGGCCTGAAGCTTTCGTGGATCACCGACCGTCTGGCCTGCGCCCAGGGTCGTGTTTTGCGCCTGCTGCTGGGCCGCACCTCCGCCGAGACCGCCGCGCATCTGGGCGAGCGGCTGATGAACGGGCGCGTGTTTCGCCAGACGCCGCTGGTGCTGCCGGCTGGGGTGACGGTGCTGCGCAATTTGTCGGACGCCTCGCCCTATGCCGATTTCTGGCGTCGATTGTCGCAAGAAGATCATCTGCTCGCGGACCGCAGCCCGGAAATCCTGCGCTGGCGCTTGGCCGACCCCGACCTGACCCTGCCGCCGGTCATGCTGGCCTGCGTCAGGGACAGCCGAATCGTCGGGATGGCCATGGCGCAGATGACCAAGACCAGCCTGATCGAGCCGCCCTATCTGGATATTATCGATCTGATTGCGCTGGAGACGACGCCCGAGGCGATTGGGCTTCTGACCCAGGCGCTAATCGACAACGCCCGCGTGCTGGGGGCCGCCAAGGTGCGGCTGCAGGTGGTGACGCCGGGCCTGCTGGCGCAGTTGGGCGATCTGGCGAAGACGGCGCGGCGCGAAGGCGGCTGGGGACACTGCCACGCAATCATCGACGATCCTGCACTGGCGGCCGCCTGGGCGCCGACACCGTTTGACGGCGACTACGGCATCTGCTCGCGCACGCCGCCGATGCCCAAAACCTTGGCTGCCGCCGCAGTCACGCGCCCCACCTTGGGCGGGCGCGTGTCCAAGGCCTGATCAGGCGTTGGGGCGGGCCTTCAGCTCGTCGCGGATCTCGGCCAGCAGCGCTTCGGTCGCCGTCGGCGCGGCGGGCGCCGGATCGGGCTTGGCGGCTTCCTGACGACGCAGGGCGTTGATGCCCTTGACCACGAGGAAGACGACCCAGGCGACGATCAGGAACTGGATCACGGTGTTCAGGAAGGCGCCGTACTGGATCGCCACCTTCTCGACGGCCTCGGTCGCAGGGTTCTCAGCCCTCAGCACCCATTCCAGTTCCGAGAAATCGATGCCGCCGGTAATCAGGCCGATGGGCGGCATCACCACCTGATCGACCAGGCTTTTGACGATGCCGTTGAAGGCGGCGCCGATGATCACGCCGACCGCCAGGTCCACGACATTGCCCTTGACCGCGAACTCGCGAAACTCCGACAGCAGGCTCATGAGATTTCCTTGAGAAAGTTAGATCAGGCGTCGCCCGAGGCGTTCAGCCGCTCGCGCAGCTCCTTGCCGCTCTTGAAGAAGGGGACGGCCTTGGCAGGCACCTCGACGGTTTCGCCAGTACGCGGATTGCGACCCGCACGCGCCGGGCGCGACCGCACCGACAGGGCGCCGAAACCGCGCAACTCGACCCGTCCGCCTTCGGACAAGGCCGACGTCATCGTGTTGAGGATCACATTGACCAGCCGCTCGACCTCGGCGTGGGTCAGGTGGGTGTTTTCGGCTGCAAGCTTCTCGATCAGTTCGGACTTGATCATCTGCGCCCCCGCGAGCTCGGAATGACGGGCTGTTCGCCCGCCGTCGATCCAGAGCCCACACCCTAACCTTCGACAGGCTCGGTAAAAAGCCCTTATCCGACAATGATGCGCGCCATTCGCAAGAAAAATGTCCGGAAGTGCACACAGCAGTGTGCCAGACAGAGAAAAGGGCGACGGGATTGCTCCCGCCGCCCTCATTCTTCGTCGCTATCGCGGAGCGCGCGGCGCTCTGCTGATTGAGCGAGGCGACCGAAGGACGCGGTGCGCCCTTCGTCTTGAGCCTTACTCCTTGGTGCCGGCGTTCTTCAGCGCGGCGCCCAGGATGTCGCCCAGCGAAGCGCCCGAATCGGACGATCCGAACTGTTCGATGGCTTCCTGCTCGTCCTTCATTTCCAGCGCCTTGATCGACACCGAGACGCGGCGCGAGGCCTTGTCCACGGCGGTGATCATGGCGTCGACGCGGTCGCCGACGGCGAAGCGTTCCGGACGTTGCTCGTTGCGGTCGCGCGACAGGTCCGACTTGCGAACGAAGGCCGTGACCGGCGCGTCGTCTTCACCGAACTTGACCTCGATGCCGCCCGACTCGATCGCCGTCACAGTGACGGTGATCTGCTGGCCGCGACGATAGGTGTCGCCCTCGCCGATCGGATCGCCGCCCAGCTGCTTGATGCCCAGCGAGACGCGTTCCTTCTCGACGTCGACGTCCAGGACCTTGGCCTTGACCATCTCGCCCTTGCGGTAGCGCTGGATGGCTTCTTCACCCGACACCGACCAGTCGAGGTCGGACAGGTGCACCATGCCGTCGATGTCGTTGTCCAGGCCGATGAACAGGCCGAACTCGGTGGCGTTCTTGACTTCGCCCTCGACGGTCGAACCGATCGGGTTGTTGGCGACGAAGGCGTCCCACGGATTGTCCTGAGCCTGCTTCAGGCCCAGCGAGATGCGGCGCTTGGAGGCGTCGACATCCAGAACCACGACGTCGACTTCCTGCGAGGTCGAGACGATCTTGCCGGGGTGGACGTTCTTCTTGGTCCAGGACATTTCCGAGACGTGCACCAGGCCCTCGACACCGGCTTCCAGCTCCACGAAGGCGCCGTAGTCGGTGATGTTGGTGATGCGGCCCGTGTACTTGGCGCCGACCGGATACTTGGCTTCCACGCCGTCCCAGGGGTCCGACTGCAGTTGCTTCATGCCCAGCGAGATACGCTGGGTGTCCGGGTTGATCTTGACGATCTGGACCTTGACGGTGTCGCCGACGGCCAGAACCTGGCTCGGGTGCGAAACACGCTTCCACGACATGTCGGTGACGTGCAGCAGGCCGTCGATGCCGCCCAGGTCGACGAACGCACCGTAGTCGGTGATGTTCTTGACGACGCCTTCGCGGACTTCACCCTCGGCCAGCTGACCGACCAGTTCCGTGCGCTGTTCGGCGCGGGCTTCTTCCAGGATGGCGCGACGCGAGACGACGATGTTGCCGCGCGGACGGTCCATCTTCAGGATGGCGAAGGGCTGTTCCTTGCCCATCAGCGGGCCGACGTCGCGGACCGGACGGATGTCGACTTGCGAACCGGGCAGGAAGGCCGAGGCGCCGCCCAGGTCGACGGTGAAGCCGCCCTTGACGCGACCGACGATGGCGCCGTTGACCGGCTGGCCTTCGGCGAACACGACTTCCAGACGGGTCCAGGCTTCTTCGCGACGAGCCTTGTCGCGGCTGATGACGGCTTCGCCCAGGGCGTTCTCGACGCGCTCCAGGTAAACCTCGACGTTGTCGCCGACCTTGGGCAGGGCGCCGTCGTCGCCTTGGCCGAATTCGCGCATGGCGATGCGGCCTTCGGTCTTCAGACCAACGTCGATGATGACGATGTCTTTTTCGATGCCGACGACGCGGCCGTGGACGACCTGGCCTTCGCCGAAGTCGCGACCCGACAGTTGTTCGTCGAGCAGCGCCGAGAAGTCGTCGCGCGTGGGGTTGAGAGTATCAGACATGAAGCTCTGGTGTTTCCAGTGGGGCTGTGGCGCGTGACCGCATAACGATCCCGCGCGAGGTGGACCCCTGACGCAGCGAAAGGCGGCGCGCGGGGCGATGGGAAAAGATGGAATCAGGTCGTCGGGATGCGAGGCCGTTCAGAACGATCAAAACGCCCGCGGAGGCCGAGGGTGGGAGCGTTGGATTTGCGAGGGCAGGTCAGAGACCGTGTTTCGCGCGCGCCGCCTCGACGATACGGCGGGCCGCATCGAAGGCCGCCTCTATACCCAGATCGGTCGTATCCAGCAAGACCGCGTCATCGGCCTGAACCATCGGGGCCGCCCCGCGCGCGGCGTCGCGCTCGTCGCGGCGCTGGATGTCGGCCAGCATGGCGTCAAAGGCGATGTCCGAACCGCGCGCCGTCAGCTGCTTCCAGCGGCGCGTGGCCCGCACTTCGGGCGTCGCGGTGACGAACAGTTTGGCCTGGGCGTTCGGCGCAATCACGGTGCCGATGTCGCGTCCGTCGAGAACGGCGCCGCCAGCCTGGGCCGCGAACGCCTGCTGCAGTTCCAGCAGAGCCGCGCGAACGCCGGCGAAGCTGGCGACACGGCTGGCGGCCTCGCCCGCCTCGCCTGTCGTGAGGCGCGGATCGTCCGACAGGCCCGTCGCGTCAAGGCCCCGCGCCGCCTGCGTCGCTGCGGCTTCGTCATCCAGCGATCCGCCGTCCGCCAGCACCTTTGCGCCCACGGCTCGGTACAGCAGCCCCGTATCCAGATGCGGCAGACCATAGGTCTGGGCCAGACGCGCGGCGATTGTCCCCTTGCCAGAGGCGGCCGGTCCGTCGACGGCGATGATCAGGGTCAAGCAGGTCTCCGCAGCGCGTGGCGCATTTCAATCTCGATCCCAAACGCACGGGAGGCCGAACCTGATAGCGAGGATCACCCGACCAATCCAGCCGAAGCCCTCAGTCCCGGCGTCCGACCAAATCACGAATTGCAAGGCTGGCCAGCAGGACCGCCAGGCCCGCCCCGGCCGCAACCGACGCCACATAGAAGCCGAGGACGCTCCAAAACAGCAGGGGTCGGTCAGCCAACAGAACGTCCGGCCCCTTTCGGTTGTTCAGCACCCCGGCATCCAGGCTTTGGACGATCTCTCGGGCTCCGATCACGCAGAACCAGCCGATCAGGATCGCGATCGCCAGCGTCAGGATCGGCTTGATCCAGCCCGACGGCCCCGGCCGGTTCACGACCATGCCTTCCAACGCGCCAGAACCACGACCGCGAAGGCCGCCAAACCCAGCCAAACCAAACAGGCGACGCCGCTCAGCGCCACGGTCGAATAGAAGAAGGCGTCGCCCTCGGCCCTAAGATGCACGGCGCCATGCTTGCCCGAGACCCGGCCTGTCGTCACCCCTTGCCAGACGATCCAAGCCGTCCAGCCGGCTCCGCCCAGACAGGTCAGAAGACCAAGGACCGCGATGCCTCGACCGACGACGTCGCGCACGGGCTTCACGCGATACGCCCGCCCAGGCCGTTCATCATCTCGACGAAGCCGGGGAAGCTGGTGGCGATCATCCCAGGCTCGTCGACCGAGACCGGCTGTTCGGCGGCCAGGCCCAGGACCAGATGGCTCATGGCGATGCGGTGGTCGTGGGCGGTGTGGACCAGGCCGCCGCCACGCACCGACCTGCCTTGGCCGGCGCCGGTGACGATGAAGCCTTCCGGCTCCTCCTCGACCTGAACGCCGCAGGCGCGCAGGCCCTCGACCATCAGCGAAATCCGGTCACTTTCCTTGACCCGCATTTCACCCACGCCGCGCATGACGGTGACGCCGTCCGCAAAGGCCGCCGTCGCCGCCAGGATCGGATATTCGTCGATCATGGAGGCGGCGCGATCCTCTGGCACGACCACGCCCTTCAGGGACGAGTGACGGGCGGTGATGTCGCCGACCTCTTCGCCCCCGGCCTCACGCCGGTTGGTGATGGTCAGGTCGGCGCCCATCTCGATCCAGGTTTCGAACAGGCCGGTGCGAAGCGGGTTCAGCATCACGCCCTCGACCGTGACCTCCGACCCCGGCACGATCAGCCCCGCCGCAAGGGGAAACGCCGCCGAGGACGGATCGCCCGGCACGGCGACGAAGGTCCCGGTCAGGGCCTGACCGCCCTTCAGCGTCACCTTCCAGCCCTCGCCCCTCTCCTCGACGCTCACCTCGGCGCCAAAGGCCCGCAGCATCCGCTCGGTGTGATCACGGCTCTTTTCGGGCTCGACCACCGAGGTGACGCCCTCGGCGTTCAGCCCCGCCAGCAGGATGGCCGACTTCACCTGGGCCGAGGCCACCGTCTGCACATAGTCGATCGCCTTCAGCGCGCCGCCGGTCAGGGCCACAGGAAGCCGATCCTCGGCCGCCTGCCAGTCGAACGCCGCACCCATGTCCGCCAGGGGTCCCGTGACCCGCTTCATCGGCCGCTTTCTCAGCGAGCCGTCGCCATCGAAGGTCGCCGTCAGCAGATAGCCGGCCGCCGCGCCCATCAGCAGGCGCACCCCGGTTCCCGCGTTGCCGCAGTCGATCACCGAAGCCGGCGTCTTAAAGCCCCCCGCCCCCTCGATCCGCCATCTGCCGTCTCCGGTCCGCTGGACCTTGGCGCCGAAGGCTTCGACTGCACGGGCGGTGGCCAGGACGTCGTCGCCTTCCAGAAGGCCCTCGACCTCGGTCACGCCCGACGCCATTCCGCCCAGGATCATCGATCGGTGCGACATCGACTTGTCGCCCGGCGCGCGGACCTTTCCGGTCAGGGCGGATGCGCGGCGCGAAGTCAGTTGGGACGGCATGATCACCCGCTTCAGGCTGTATTGTGCGAAGGGCCGCGCGGGCGGCGCGAAAGACAGCTTTTGACAGCGGGTCAAAGGGGTGGCAAGGGACCGCCCCGAATTCAACCCGTTGAAAGCATCCAAACGTGGCCAATCCCGAACTGGGCGCCAAACAGGTCTGCCCCAACTGCCAGGCGAAGTTTTACGACCTGAACCGTCGCCCTGCACACTGCCCCAAATGCGGAACCGACTTCGATCCCGAAGAGGCGATGAAGCTGCGCAGCCGCCGCGCCCGTCCCGGCTATCCGTCCGACGATGAGGACACGGAAGATCAGGTCAAGGACAAGAAGGTCGACAGCGACGAGGACGAGGAAGACGACGTCAAGACGCCGGAAATCGACGAGGAAGGCCATGAGCCGATCCTGACCCCGGACGACGAGGACGAAGACTCTCCTGCTGACGCCTCGGAAGAAGCCGGCATGGGCTCGACCGACGGCGACGACGATCTGCTGGCCGACGACGATGACGACTCCGTGCCGTTCATCGAAGACGAAGACGACGACTCGATCGACGACGAGATCGCCAAGCCGTCGCGCGACGACGACTGATTTTCGGGCCTATCGCGCTTCGCGCTACATGAGGCCCGTCTTCTTCGGGGCTTGTGGATAGGCTCAGATTCTTGTTGCACCCGCCGCATTTCCCGTTAGGGAGACGCGGCGGGACAGCAGGCCTTTCACACCTTTCGGTTTGAAAAACCTGCGTATTTTCACCCTTGGGAACGCGGTGAAAATAAATCTCCAAACGGGCTTGATCGCAGAAAAAGCCTGACCTAGTTTCCGCCGCCTCGCCGGGGGCCATCGCAAGATGAACCGGGCGATCCAGACCGACAGGTCCGGGGCTTTAGCTCAGTTGGTAGAGCGCTTGCATGGCATGCAAGAGGTCAGCGGTTCGACTCCGCTAAGCTCCACCATCGTCACCTCCGAGCACCGCAAGGTGTTCGGAGGGACGTCCATCCTGCCCCACATTTCCTATCCGCAGCAGTCGTCATTCGGCGCGCGACTAGGCGCCCGTCTCTCGTCCGATGACCGAAGCGGCAGGCGGCTCGATCCGAACCTCCCGCCGCGACAGCCGCCGATCAGTTCTCGACTTCGGTCGATCCCTGGCGAAACTCTTCGGCCGGCACAAAGGCCGAGCCTTCTTCATCCAGCACCCAGACGCCGATCAGGGCGGGGTGATCCGGGGTGACGTCTTCGTCCAGCAGGTCGCCCTCATAGACGCCGACGTTGCTGTAATCGAAATCCAGCAGCAGTTGATCGGCCATGTCGATCATCTCGTCGGCCATGCGGCGTGCATAGCCCACCGCCTCGCTGGCGTCGGAAAAGTCGTCGGTCAGCGTGTTGACCTCTGCGGCCTCGCTGCCCTGAACGGCGCTGGTGGTGACGATGGTGAATGCGGACATGGTGATCTTTCTTGAGTCTAAGGACTTCACCTAGCCCGTTTGGCCCCGCAACACGTCGAAATTCGGTTGCGCCATCGACGCTATCGATCGGCCCCGCCGCGATCGTTGCGCTTCGTCGCGCGATAGACCTTCTGCAGGCCGCCCAGCCGCCGACGTTCCGCAGCCTTGGCGATCCGTTCCGCCTTGTCCCCCGCCGCCGCCAGTTCCGACTTCAGCTTCTGGAAATGCGCCCAGCGCGATCCATCCAGCGCGCCGTCCGCCAGGGCCGCTTGGACAGCGCATCCCGGCTCGCTCACATGGCCGCAATTGGTGAAGCGGCACTCCTGCATCAGACGTTCGATGTCGTCGAAGACCGCCTCCACACCCTCTTCGGCGTCGATCAGGCCCACTTCGCGGATGCCGGGCGTGTCGATGATGAGACCGCCGCCGGGCAGCGGGATCAGCTGGCGATGGCTGGTTGTATGCCGTCCCTGGTCGTCGGATGCGCGGATCGCCTGGGTCGCCATCCGATCCTCGTTCAGAAAGGCGTTGACCAGGGTGGACTTGCCGACACCCGACGAGCCGATCAGGACGCAGGTCTCGCCCGGCTTCACCTGAAGACGCAGCGCCTCAAGGCCGACGCCTTCGCGCGCCGAGACGGTCAGGACCAGGGTCTGTGTCTCCAGCGCCGCCACCTGAGCGGCCTCGGCTTGGGGGTCGGCGCTGAGATCCGACTTCGTCAGAACGAGAACAGGCCGCGCTCCGCTGTCCATCGCCGCAGCCAGGAAACGCTGTATCCGGCGCGGATTCAGATCCGCATTCATCGAGGTGACGACGAAGGCCACGTCGATATTGGCCGCCAGGATCTGGGTTCGACGCGCGCTGTCCGCCGCCCGCCGCACGAAGGCCGTGCGGCGAGGCAGGACGGCATGGATGGTGGCGGCGCCGTCCTGAGCGTTCGGCGACAGCGCCACCCAGTCGCCCACTGCAGGGTGCCCAGTCTCCTGGGCTTCGTGCCGCAGTCGGCCGGACGCCTTGGCCTGAAGCTCGCCCGCATCCGTGACGACCAGATAGCCGTTGCGATGCTGGAGGATGACGCGGCCCGGCGTGTGACCGGCATGGGCATGCGGCGCAAACGCCGTCGCCCAGACCTCGGACCATCCATACTGTTCGATCAAGTCAACGGCATCCTTGTCGCTCGCGCTCCTCAGCCGGCTTGTGCTGAACACTGTCCCAAAGCCTTGCCAGTCGGCGGAGCCGCGAACAAGCATGCTCGCCGTCGCGTCGCCTCGGGAACGAAATGCCGGTCGGCGGCGCTCCGCTATCGAGACGATGTTCAGCGAGGAAAGAACGGCGATGAGCGAGATCAAGGAAGGCATGGAAGTCATCGGAGCCGACGGTGTTCACGTCGGCGTCGTGGACCGGGTGGAGAGCGACCGGATCAAGCTGACGCGGCGCGAGAACACCGGCGCCCACGCCGATCACCACCACTATATCGAGAACGGTTTCGTCGCCGGCGTCGAGGGCGATAAGGTGCGCCTGTCGGCCAACGCCGACGTCGCCGTCACCCTTGAGGAAGAAGAATCCGGTCGCCCGGTCGATCTCTGACCGAACGGCTGCGCGTGCCTAAAGCAGCGTGGCGGCCAGATTGACCGTCAGCGCCAGGATAACGGCGTTGAAGAACCAGGCGATCAGGCTGTGAAACGTCGCCAAGCCGCGCAGCTTGCGGCTGGAGATCTGCACATCGGCCGTCTGGTTCGCCACGCCGATGATCAGGGCGAAGTGTAGAAAGTCCCAGTAGTCCGCATCCTCCTCACCCGGAAAAATCAGCCCGCCCTGATCGCCCTTGCCGTCGACACGCGGGGCGTAGAAGCCGTGGGCGTAGTGCAGGGCGAAGATGATGTGCACGTACAGCCACGACAGGCCGACGGTGCACACTGAAAAGACCGCCTGCCCGACGGTCGGCTTGCCGTCGCTGGCCACCATGGCGAGGACGAGGACCACGACGCTGGCCACGGCCGCCGCCATGCTGAGCGGCAGGACCAGAACGCCCGCCTGATCCAGTTCCGCCGCGCGGCGCCGCATCGCCTCCTGCGAACGGGCGCGAAAGATCCGCACAAAGGTGGCGAGGAGGAAGGTCGCCACGCCCGCGTCCCAGCCAGCCGCCAGTCGCATCGGCCAGCCGACGCTGGCCGGCGCCAGCGCCGCGACGGCCGCCATGACCAGCAGCCCGAGCCATAGCGACAAATGCAGACGGAACAGGCGCGCGACAGATCCCATGCCGCGAGATTGCGCATTCCTGGCCGCACGTCCAGCGACCGCGCGGCCTGCGGAGCGGCTACGACAAAATGGATTTCGTCTCATTGAGGGACACGTCTGTCGGCGACGTCATAGAAGTGTCGCTTATCGTTTCGGGGGAAACGCGAATGCTGGTGTCGATCGTGATCGGCGAGGCTCTCTATCTGGCGCATCGCTGTCGGCGGGCGCTGATCGCCTCGCCCGTGGTGCTGATCGGTCTGTGGGCCGTGATGACCGTCATGCCGCACGGGTCGGTGCACTTGCCGAACTGACGACGCGCCGTCGGCGGTCTTTCCAGGCGCCGGACCGAATCCGTCGCCCCAGGCGTTGTCAGGTGTGAACCCCACGCCGAGGACGCCCTGACCGACTTCACGCCATCACCCCAACGCATCCGCGTCATCGACCTGGAGACGGCCGGACCCGGCCCTCAGGACGTCTGCGAGATCGGCTGGCAGGACGTGGTGCGTGACGGGGCCGGCCCATGGCGTTTGGATGCGACGCGCGGCGCCCGTTTCGTAAATCCCGGTCGGCCGATTTCGCCCGACACCATGGCGGTCCACCACATTCTGGACGAGTGGGTTCGAGACGCCGGCTATTGGAAGGCCGTCGCCCCGCTCACCCTTCGTCCTGAGGCGGGCGTGATCGCCCTGGCGGCTCACCGCGCCAGCTTCGAGCAGCGGTATTGCACCCCTGCCCTGTCAGGCGGCGCAAAGTGGATCTGCACGTGGAAATGCGCCTTGCGGCTGTGGCCCGACCTGCCGCGCTTCTCCAACCAGATGCTGCGCTATCTGCGCCGGCCCGAGGGCTTGGTGCATGAGCTAGGCCTGCCGGCGCATCGCGCCCTGCCCGACGCCTATGTCACCGCCCACCATCTGCGCGACATGCTGAACCAAACGACCGTCGATCAGCTCCTGGCCTGGAGCCGCGAACCTGGGCTGCTGCCCCGCGTGCCCGCCGGCCTTGAACGCGGCAAGGCGTGGAGCGCGGTGGATGCTGACCGGCTTCATATCCTGGCGTCGGGACGCGACATCGACATCGCCTTCACCGCCGCGACCGAGCTTCGCCGCCGCGGCCTGATGACGGAAACGGCCGTCAGGACGTCGGATCAGCGACAGCTGCTCTAGCGCGCAAACGGCAGCCAGGGCTGATGGCGACTGATCTAAAAAAAGGAAATGGTGGACGCGACAGGGATTGAACCTGTGACCCCCTCGATGTCAACGAGGTGCTCTCCCGCTGAGCTACGCATCCGCCGTAGGGCTCCGAAAAACGTCTTCGGAGCGGGAAGAGCGGTCGTATAGCGGCGAGGTCGGCCCGCATCAAGCCGATTTCACGGCAAGATCAAGATTTCTCGCCAAACGCCGCTCGGCGCCTTCCTACGCGGCGACCATACGCTCGACCTCGTTGACCAAGTCGCGCAGGTGGACGGGCTTGGACAGGACCTTGGCGTCGGGCGTGGCCTGGGCGGCGCTCAGGGCCACGGCGGCGAAACCGGTGATGAACATGATGCGCAGGCCCGGCTGGCGGGCGGCGGCGACGCGAGCGACTTCGATCCCGTCCGCGCCCGGCATGACGATGTCGGTCAGCAGCAGGTCGTAGGGGCCGTGCTCCAGGGCGTCGATGGCGTCGTCGCCGTTCTCGCAGTCGATGACCTGATGGCCCGCCCGCTCCAGCGCGCGCGTCAGAAATCCGCGCAACGAACCGTCGTCTTCGGCCAGGAGGATACGCGCCATTCGAGAAACACCTTTGAAACAGGGACCCAGCCTAGGCCCGCAACGGTAAACCGCCGATGAAATTCACCGATCAGCCGACTTCCTTCCACAGCGAAACCCGCTATGCGGGGGCATGACCGACGGCGGCGACAGCTTTTCGATCACCGCGCCGGCGGCGGATGCGCCCGCGACGGCGCTGGTCTTCGCCTCGCCCCACTCGGGCGACCGCTATCCACAGGACATGGACGCCGCGCCCGGCCTTTCGCTGGCCAGCCTGAAAAGCGCCGAGGACGCCCTGGTCGGGCGGCTGATCGCGGACGGTCCCCGACTGGGCGCCGCCCTGATCGAGGGGCGGATCGGCCGGGCCTATGTGGATCTGAACCGCGACCCCGGAGAGCTGGATCCGGCCTTGATCGACGGGCTGGAAGGGCCGGTGGGGGCCAAGACCGCAGCGGGTTACGGCGTTGTGCCGCGCCTGGCGGGCGACGGGACGCCCCTCTATGCGCGCCGGTTGACGCTGGCGGAGGCGCAGGGCCGTATCGAAACGGTCCACCGTCCCTATCATCAGGCGCTGGGTGAGCTGATGCAGGCGACACACGCCAAGCATGGCCGGGCGGTGCTGATCGACTGGCATTCGATGCCGACGCGGGCGGTGGGGGCCGAGGTGGTGCTGGGCGACCGCTACGGCTCGGCGTGCAGCGCGCGGCTAAGCCGGCGGCTGCGCGACCTGTTCGAAGGGTTGGGCTGGCGGGTGGCGCAAAACCATCCCTATGCCGGCGGCTGGTCCACCCAGCGCTGGGGTCGGCCGGACGAGGGCTACGAGGCCATCCAGATCGAACTGAGCCGCAAACTCTATCTGGACGAGACGACGCTGGCCCCCAACGCGACCTACGCCAAGACGCAAAAGGCCCTATCCCGCGTGATCGCCGCCCTGTGCTCGGACGCGTGGTCGGCCTGACTGATCGCTGATCAGATCAAAAAAAAGCCGCACCCGAGGGTGCGGCATTAAAAGTCTATAGGGAGGAAACGCCCAGGAAGGGCAAGACGCCCGGAGGCGTCAGAGGTCAACTTAGGTTGCGATGCACAATGGGTCAAGACCCATGAGCGCCCGCATGGTCACGCCTTGTTACGCAAATATGGCGGGTCGCCTGACAAGACGGCGCTCTTCCGACGAAAGTCGAACGGGTGCTCAATCTCGCAACTGCGAAAGGATCGGTTCAGTTGTCCAGCAGCCGCCGCGCATTGCGAATGGCGCGGGCGGCGGGTGACGCCTCCTGGCGATAGATCAACAGACCGAACGAGGACGCCACGCCCAAGGCCAGCCAGAGCGGTCCGAACAGCCAAGCCGCCGCCGCCAGGGCGAAGTAATAGCCGCGCACACCCTGACTGAAGGAACTGAGCGCCGGGTTCAAAAGCTGGCCCGCCGCCTCGCTGAAGGCCTTGCGGTCGGTCTTGGTGTGGATCTCCGGCGCCGCACCGATTAGCGCCAGGGCGTAGTTCATCTGGCGCAGCGCCCAGATAAAATCCAGAAAGCCGCGCGCCAGGCAGATCAGCACCAGCGCCAGCTTGGCCTCTAAAATCTTCATCGGCACGTTTTCGGCGCCGACGGCGGCGAACCCCTGAAGCGCGCTCTCGCCGCCGAACAGGATACCTGCGACCGCCGCGATCAGCAGCAGGTTGGTGGAGGCGAAGAAGGAGGCGGAGTTGATCGAATGACCCATCAGCTGGCTGTCGATCAGCTTCATCTCGCGATGGGTCATGGACTGCATCCAGGCCGCCCGGACATGCTCCATGTCCTGGTTCAGCGAGCCGCCCCGTCGGCTGATGAAAGCCAGGATGGGGCTGTATCCCAGCCAGCAGATGAAGAAGAGGGCCAACGCCGCCCAATCGGTCCAGGTCATGATCCAGATGTCCGCGATGATGCGCCGCGACGCAAGTCCGCCGGGCCCGTGTTCGCCACATGTCGCCCTTGCCGTGACGGGCCGGGGAGCCTATCACCCTTCGCCTTTCAAAGTTTCGCAGTCGCAGCAAAGACCCGCCATGAACCTCGACGCCATTCCCGTCGGCCCGAACGCTCCCTGGGACATCAACGTCATCATCGAAATTCCGCAGGGCGGCCTGCCGGTGAAATACGAGATGGATAAGGCCTCGGGCGCCCTGTTCGTCGACCGCTTCCTGCACACCGCCATGTATTATCCGGGCAATTACGGCTTCGTGCCGCACACCCTGTCGGACGACGGCGACCCCTGCGACGTGATCGTACTGAACCCGACGCCGGTCGTTCCGGGCTGCGTCATTCGCTCGCGCCCCATCGGCGTGCTGAAGATGACGGACGAGGCCGGCGGCGACGAAAAGATCCTGGCCGTGCCGGTCGACAAGCTGAACCCCTACTACACCGAGATCGCCAGCTATCGTCAGCTGCCGGCCATCCTGATCGAGCAGATCGAGCACTTCTTCACCCGCTACAAGGATCTGGAGAAGGGCAAGTCGGTCAAGGTCGAGGGCTGGGGCGACGCCGGCGAGGCGGCCGACCTGATCGCCAAAGGCATGCAGGCCCACCAGGACAAGCTGGCCAAGAACAAGGCCGCCAACGCCGCCTGATACGGGCGATAAGCGCTTGAAGCCTTAAGGCGTCCTCCGATCAGGGGACGCCTTTTTGCTGACCGTCAGGCTCGCCATTCGTGTCGCAGAAGGGCGTACTGACACGTGTTGACGTAGATCGGCTGGCCCGCGGCGTCGTTCACGAACGAGATAAACTCGCGGAACAGTCCTTCTCGCCGCATGCCCAGCCGTTCGCAAAGCCTCTGTGACGCCAGATTGTCGTCCTCAACATAGGCGTACAGGCGACGGGCCGCCTTGTCCTTGAAAAGATGGTCGACCAGGGCGCGAGCCGCTTCGGACGCATAGCCGGCGCCCCCATAGGCGCTGTTGAAGTTCCAGCCGATGGACCAGGTGTCCGGCGCCTCGAACATTGCGAAGACATCACCGATGACATGGCCGTCGGCCTTGGACTGGACGGCGATATATTCGCCCTCGGCTCCGCGCTTGAGGACTTCCTTTTCGGCCGCCACCATGTCCTGAAGAGTCATCGCGGCGAAACAGGCGGCGCGCGGCTGATGAAGGTAGGCGAACAGGTCTGCGGCGTCGCCGGCCTCAAAGCGTCGAAGGGTCAGACGATCCGTTTGCAGGGGTGTCATCGTTGGCCTGGGGTGCAGCGTGCGCGTTTCTGACGATCGGCATGACGCCCTTTCGCCGATGACGATAGGATTTTGTGCGCGCTGCGACGCCCCGCCCCTCTCCCGCAACGGTTCGGCCTCTCCTATCTGCGTCGCATGACCGAACTGACCCCCCGCGAGATCGTCTCCGAACTGGATCGCTATATCGTCGGCCAGAACGACGCCAAGCGCGCCGTCGCCGTCGCCCTGAGGAACCGTTGGCGTAGGAAGCGCGTGCCGGCGGACCTGCGCGACGAGGTGACGCCCAAGAACATCCTGATGATCGGCCCGACCGGCGTCGGCAAGACAGAGATCGCGCGTCGGCTGGCGCGGCTGGCCGGCTCGCCCTTCCTGAAGGTCGAGGCGACCAAGTTCACCGAAGTCGGCTATGTCGGTCGCGACGTGGATCAGATCGTGCGCGACTTGGTCGAAAGCGCGCTGATCATGGTGCGCGAGCGCCGGCGCGGCGACGTGCGGGCCAAGGCCGAGGCCGCCGCCGAGGACCGGATCCTGGACGCCCTGGTCGGACCGGGCGCGGGGCCCGCGACGCGCGACAGTTTTCGAAAGAAGCTGCGCGCCGGAGGGCTGGACGACAAGGAGATCGAGATCTCGCTGGCGGACACCGCCTCGCCGATCCAGGGCCTGGACATTCCGGGCGGCGGCAACGTCGGCCTGCTGAACCTGTCCGAAATGCTGGGCAAGATAGGGGGCGGGCGCACCAAGACGGTCAAGCTGGCGGTGCGCGATGCGACAACACCCCTGATCGCCGAAGAGGGCGACAAGCTGCTGGATCAGGACAGCCTAACGCAGGAGGCGCTGAAACTGGCCGAGAACGAGGGCATCGTCTTCCTGGACGAGATCGACAAGGTGGCGGCTCGCCAAGGCGCGTCCAGCGCCGACGTGTCGCGTGAAGGGGTGCAGCGCGACCTGTTGCCTCTGATCGAGGGCACCACGGTCTCGACGAAATACGGGCCGGTGAAGACCGACCATGTGCTGTTCATCGCCTCGGGCGCCTTCCACGTCGCCAAGCCCAGCGACCTGCTGCCCGAGCTTCAGGGGCGGTTGCCGATCCGGGTCGAGCTGAAGGCCCTGACGCGCGACGACTTCAAGCGCATCCTGACCGAGCCGGAAGCCAATCTGATCCGTCAGAACCAGGCCCTGCTGGCGACCGAGGACGTGACCCTGACCTTCACCGACGATGCGGTCGAGGCGATGGCCGATGCGGCGGTGGCGGCCAACAGCGCGGTCGAGAACATCGGCGCGCGCCGGCTTCAGACCGTGATGGAGCGGGTGCTGGAGGAGACCAGCTTCAAGGCCTCGGACCTGTCGGGCCAGACCGTGACCTTCGACGGCGACGCCGTGCGCGAGAAGATGGACGCCCTGACCAAGGACGTCGATCTGAGCCGCTTCATTCTGTAGCGACGCGCTCGGCGGCCTTGCGGTTCTGGCGGCCGCGCAGGCGATCCGCCACCCGCTCGGCCTGGCGCTGGGTGAAGGCGAGAGCCGCGGGATTGCCGCGCCGGGCGCCGATGCTGTCGGCGACCTTGGCGCCGCGCTCGCCGATCGGCAGGGGCTTGCCGGTCGTGGTGTCCACGGCGGTCTGGTGCTCGATCTCGGCGTTCAGCTCGGCGCCCATCAGGATCACCTGCACCGACAGCCAGGTCCACAGCAGGAAACCCATCATGGCCGCCAGAGGCCCGTAGCTGTCGGTCCGCACGAAGTTGGATAGATACCAGCTGAACAGGAAGGACACCGTCAGGCTGAGCACCGCCGCGAAGATCGCGCCCGGCGTGACCCAGCGCCAGCGCGCACGCTGACGGCAGGGGCCATAGCGGTAGATGACGGTCAGGGCCGCGATATAGCCCGCCAGCAGCAGCGGCCAGCGCAGCGGGGCGATCAGCCCCCACTCCTCCTCCAGCCCGAACAGCCGCACCACCACCGGCACGCCGACGACCAGGACCGAGGTCAGCAGCACGGCGATGATCGCCCCGACGGTGAAGGCCATGCAGATGAGGTTGTAGCGCACGATATTGCGGCGCTCGACCTCGTGGTAGGCGACGTTCAGCCCGTAGAACAGCACCTTGACCGCCCCGTTGGCGGTCCACAGCGACAGGGCCAGGGTCCAGGCCAGGGTGAAGGTCAGCTGGCTGTTGGAGTTCTCGGCCAGCCGCTGCATCTCCCCGCCCAGGAACTCGGCGATGCTGTCGGGCAGCAGGGCGTAGAGGAACTGCAGCCGGCCCCAGGCGTCGGCCGGATCGGCGAACAGGCCGTAGAGGGTGACGAACGTCCCCAGCAGCGGGAACAACGACAGCAGGGTGAAGAAGGTCACGCCGCCGGCGACGAAGCCGACCCGGTCGCCGAAATAGGACCCGCCGGTGCGCCAGACGATGTCGGACCAGCCCCTGTGCGGAATGTGCTCGGGCCGTTTGGCCATGCGGCCGCGACCGGGCTCCTGGGCCTCATAGTCCTCGGGCGTGGGAACCTTGGGCGGCAGGGGCTCGGGGCGGGGGGCGCGCAGCTCGACCCCGACCTTGTGCCCCTGGCTGTAGAGCAGGTGGGCGGCGCCGGCGCCGGCGGCCAGACCCCCGGCGGCGGCGGCCAAGAACTTCCACACCCGACCCCGCTCAGACGGCGCGGGCGCCCGGGCGAACAGGTTGCGAAGCGGGGCGAGGCGGGAGGGGCGGCGCGCAGTCATCCCGACGCGAACGGTCAAGCTGGCCTCGCGTTCCTCCCGTCGCGCTTGAAATCGGCGCCGGGCCGGGCCAATCAACGCCCATGACCGACCCCATCACGCCCAAGTCCGACACAGACGCCCCGACCCTGCTGACCGCCTGGAAGGCGGCGCAGGCCCGGCTCAAGACCGGCCGCATCGACAGCCCCGCCATCGACGCCCGCCTGCTGCTGGAGGCCGCCGCCGGCGCCAGCCGCATGGACATCCTGACCGACCCCTATCGGCCCATCACCGCCGACCAACTGAGCGCCTATGAGGCCATGGTCGAGCGCCGGCTGAAGCGCGAGCCCGTCTCGCGCATCGTCGGCAAGAAGGGCTTCTGGAAGATCATGCTGAACGTCACCCCCGACGTCCTCAGCCCCCGCCCCGATACCGAGACCCTGATGGACGTCTCCATGCTGGCCTTCGGCAAGAACGAGGCCTTCGACGCCATCGACCTGGGGACCGGATCCGGCGCGATCCTGTTGGCGCTTCTGGCCGAGCGGCCGGCCGCGCGCGGGGTCGGCACCGACATCTCGTCAGAGGCCCTGGCGGTGGCCAAGGAGAACGCCGCCAACCTGGACCTGAACGAGCGCGCCACCTTCCTGCGCACCGAATGGGCCGCGGGCTTCGGCGACGCCAGCTTCGACCTGGTGCTGTCCAACCCGCCCTATATCCCGACCGACCATATCGCGACCCTGGACCCGGAGGTCCGCGACCACGACCCGCACCTGGCCCTGGACGGCGGCCCCGACGGCTTGCAGGCCTATCGCGACCTGGCGCCCGAGGTGAAACGCATCCTGAAGCCGCTGGGCGTCTTCGCCGTCGAGATCGGCTTTGATCAGGGCCCGCAGGTCAAGGCGCTGTTCGAGGCCGCCGGCTTCACCGACGTCAAGATCATCAAGGACCTGGGCGAGCGCGACCGCGTCGTCACCAACGGCCCGGACCCCCGCACCAATCCGATCCCGCAGGACTGACCGAGATCAGACGGTCGGCGGATAAAAACACCGTCTAATTCGTCTAATTCGTCTGATCTGGCCCTCCCCGACCGTGCGATGCGTCCCCTGCGGACGAACCGAGACAGGATCGCACGGTTTTGGGGAGTGGGCAGGAGGATGACGCTGGCGGGCGGCAGGGTGTTGAAATCGTTCGCGGTGTGCGCCGCAGATACGCTGGGAGGCTATCGTTGCCTGCAAGCCCGGTTAGACCAACAGCCTGCCCGGCGTCTTCGTCGGCAAGGCCCTGACGCTCAAGACCGGCCAGACCCACGTGCAGCGCTACCTGGAGCTCCCTGATGAAGAGGTTCTCCGCGGCGACATCGACTCCAGCTTCCTAATCACCCACAAGATCTGACTGGAAGACGGTCCCGAGGCCTACAGATCTTCCAGGAGAAGAAGGACGGCTGCATCTAGGTGATCATCCCACCCCTATGCCGGCGACGGCAGGCGTCGAGGAGACCTGAGGCTCCCACGGCGACGTCGGGGCCTCCTAATGCCTTTTGCTGGCAGACTGCTTCTTAGTCGCGTCGATGACTACAATATCGGATGCCCGGAGACCGGCAGCCCTGCGCTCTGCTTGAATCTGAGTAATCTGGTCCAACTTATCGCCCATATCTCCAAAATCCATGACGACAAAAACCGCGTAGTCAGTTTCTGCTGCTGCTCGATAGAAGTCGAGTTGCCGCTCGTATCCGTGGCGCACAGTCCCGCTCGACCGCTTCATCTCAACGAGCACACGGCTATTGTATCCACTGGAGAATTTGAAATCGACTGGACCGCCGCCCATGTTGGCTTCGGGCGAAATGTCGATACCGTTAGCTTTGCAATAAGCGTCGGCTATCGCGTAGTAGATCAGCTGCGAAGCACGTTCTTTCTTTGGACGTTCGCCGAGCCACAACTCCTCCCAAAGATTTCCGTTTTCAACGTGTCGCTTGAATAGGTCGAGGCTGTCGAGGACGGCTCGGCGGACCTCCTCCGGCCCTTTCGTGAAGTCATATGCCTTCGGATTTTTCAGCTCGCCGAACCCCTCGGCGAAAATTGATTTCATCTTGAAGTAGGCGAGCGGATCGAGGTTTGGATCATAAGTCCGGACGTGTTCTTTCACGGCCGCCAAAAACTCGGTGAAAGTCGCTGGCGATTGCAGCGCAAACGCCCTCATCGCCTCTTTGCGGTCGGCGACAGTCGGTCTGGCGATGCCTCCAAGCAGCCGATTCACACCTTGCCGGACCCTATCGCTCTGCTCGATGGCGGCAGTGATCTCACCCCAGTCGTTGGCGATCGGAAGATCGCGCACGATATCGCGGGGCACCAAAACGATCGCTTTGATCACACCGTTGCGATCAAACGTCGGAAGTTGATAGCCGGGAAGATGTTCGACTTCTTTGAGGGGTATTTTGTGCTTCTGACAGAAATCGTGAGTTATTTCTGCCAGCTGTTGGACGATTACCCTGGTGGTGAAGTCGCTGATCGTATCAGGGCCAACATTTTCCTCAAAGAAACCCATAAGAGAGATCATTTCGGGGTCGTTCGCGCCGAGCGTAATCACCTCCTTTGAGGTCCGCATGATGGTTTCACGGACTTCGTCCGGGCGCGAGCTTCCGGACCGGCCACTGCCGCCGTAGCCGAGACCGTTCTCAGCCGGCTCCCTTAGGTCCAGCAATTGTTGCGCGGCTCGCCAGGCCACGTCGCCCTCGCGTTGCGAGATTGTGAGCAGCCGAATGAAGTTGCTGAAATGGAGGCGGAATGCCGCATACGCAGTATCGGAAATCGCCGGGTGTGCCGACGTAGCGAGGAGGACGGGGTCGATAAACAGGGGTGTATCGACATCAACAAATGGATCGATCAGCCCAGCCGCATCCAACTCCGACGCCGCCACACCGAAGTAGCGCGAGAATAGTGTCGGATTTTGAACTACAGCCAATATCACGCTCCATGAATCAATCGCTCAGAGCGAGCATATCACCGTTCTTCTCAACTTACTCAGTGCACCCGCATCTTCCCGATCTCCAACCCGCCCTCGCCGGCGGTGACGGCGATCACGCCGCCGTCCTCGATCTCGCCAGCCAAGAGTTTGCGCGCGATCGGGTCGACCAGGTCCTTCTGGATGACGCGTTTCAGGGGTCGCGCGCCATAGGCGGGGTCGTAGCCGCGGTCGGCGAGCCAGGCCAGGGCGCTGTCGTCCAGGTCCAGGGTCAGGCGGCGGTCGGCGAGCAGCTTCTCGAAGCGTGACAGCTGGATGCGGACGATGCCGCCCATCTGTTCGCGGCCCAGGCGGTGGAACAGGATGATCTCGTCGATCCGGTTCAGGAACTCGGGGCGGAAGTGGGCGCGCACGGCGTCCATGACGAACGGGCGCACGGCCTCGACATCATCCCCCTCGCCCTGATCGGCCAGATACTGGCTGCCCAGGTTGGAGGTCATGATAATCAGGGTGTTCCTGAAATCGATGGTGCGGCCCTGCCCATCCGTCAGGCGGCCGTCGTCCAGCACTTGCAGCAGCACGTTGAAGACGTCGGGGTGGGCCTTTTCGACCTCGTCGAACAGGACGACCTGATAGGGGCGACGCCGCACGGCCTCGGTCAGGGCGCCGCCCTCGTCATAGCCGACATAGCCGGGAGGGGCGCCGATCAGGCGGGAGACGCTGTGTTTCTCCATATATTCCGACATATCCAGCCGGGTGATGGCCGCCTCGTCGTCGAACAGGAAGTCGGCCAGAGCCTTGGTCAGTTCGGTCTTGCCCACGCCGGTCGGGCCCAGGAACAGGAAGCTGCCCAGCGGACGGTTGGGGTCGTTCAGGCCGGCGCGGGCGCGGCGCACGGCGTCGGAGACGGCGGCCAGCGCCTCGTCCTGACCGACGACGCGACCGCCGAGCGCGATCTCCATCTGGAGCAGTTTCTCGCGCTCGCCCTCCAGCATCTTGTCGACGGGGACGCCGGTCCAGCGGCTGACGACGGCGGCGATCTGTTCGGCGTCGACGACCTCGGGGGTCAGGGGGCCCCCACGACCTGAGGCGCCGGAGGTCTCATTGGCCTCGGCTTCTTCGAGCTGCTTTTCGATCTGGGGGATCTGGCCGTAGGCGATCTCTGACGCACGGCCCAGGTCGCCGGCGCGCTGGGCGTTGGCGAGTTCCAGGCGCAGGCGGTCCAGGGTTTCGCGCAGCTGGGCGCCCTGGCCGACCTTGTCCTTTTCGGCCTTCCACTGGGTGGTCAGGTCGTCGGACTGGCCTTCCAGATCGGCGATCTCGTCCTCCAGCTTTTCCAGACGGTGCTGGGAGGCCTGGTCGGTTTCCTTCTTCAGAGCCTCGCGTTCGATCTTGAGCTGGACCAGGCGGCGGTCGATCTCGTCCAGGGCCTCGGGCTTGGAGTCCACGGCCATGCGCACGCGGCTGGCGGCCTCGTCGATCAGGTCGATGGCCTTGTCCGGCAGGAAGCGGTCGGTGATGTAGCGGTTCGACAAAGTGGCTGCGGCGACAATCGCGCTGTCGGAAATGCGCACGCCGTGGTGGACCTCGTACTTCTCCTTCAGGCCGCGCAGGATGGAGACGGTGTCCTCCACCGTCGGTTCGGCGACGAAGACCGGCTGGAAGCGGCGGGCGAGCGCGGCGTCCTTCTCGACGTGCTTGCGGTATTCATCCAGGGTCGTGGCGCCGACGCAGTGAAGCTCGCCGCGCGCCAGAGCAGGCTTCAGCAGGTTGGACGCGTCCATGGCGCCGTCGCCCTTTCCGGCGCCGACCAGGGTGTGCATCTCGTCAATGAACAGGATGATGCCGCCCTCGGCCGCAGAGACCTCGGACAAGACGGATTTCAGCCGTTCCTCGAACTCGCCGCGGTATTTGGCGCCGGCGATCAGGCTGCCCATGTCCAGCGCCATGACGGTCTTGTCGCGCAAAGATTCGGGCACGTCGCCGTTGACGATGCGCAGGGCCAGACCCTCGACGATGGCGGTCTTGCCGACGCCGGGTTCGCCGATCAGGACGGGGTTGTTCTTGGTGCGGCGGGCCAGGACCTGGATGGTGCGGCGGATCTCTTCGTCACGGCCGATGACCGGGTCGATCTTGCCGTCGCGGGCGGCCAGGGTCAGGTCGCGGGCGTAGCGTTTCAGGGCGTCGTAGCCGTCCTCGGCGCCGGCGCTGTCGGCGGTCTTGCCCTTGCGCACCTCGGCGATGGCGGCGTCCAGTTTCTCGGCCGTGGCGCCCGAAGCCTTCAGCACCTCGGCGGCGACCCCGCCTTCCTTGGCCAGGGCGGCCAGCAGGCGTTCGGTGGTGACGAAGGCGTCGCCGGCGGTCTTGGAGGCCGCCTCGGCGGCGGCGAAGACGCGCGCGGTGTCGCCGTCCAGATAGAGCTGACCCGAGCCGCCGGTGACCTGGGCGCGCTTCTTCAACGCGGTTTCGACATCGGCCTCGGCGCGGCGGGCGTCGCCGCCGGCGGCGGTGATCAGATTGCGGGCCAGGCCGTCGCGTTCCTCCAGCAGCACCTTGAGCAAATGCTCAGGCGCAAACTGCTGGTGACGGCGGGCCAGGGCCAGCGACTGGGCCGACTGGACGGCCTGTTTGGCGCGGTCGGAATAGAGTTCGAGATTCATGGTTTCAGTCCCCTCGGGAGGCGGATGGATTTCAGCACACCCTCTGCTGAGCAGCGCGCTGTTGAGATCGAGGTGGGTGTGACGATCGGGTCACACAAGGGGTCCGCTGGGCGGCTTTCGGGGCTGTCCGTTTCGCCGCCGCGCGCCTAGGCTCTGGCGAACAGGAGCGCCTCGTGATCGCCCATTCCGCCTGGCCCGTCGATCCGGCCGTCGTCGGCCCTTTTCTGATCGCCGTGGCGCTGATCGAGCTGACGCCGGGGCCGAACATGGGCTGGCTGGCGCTGGTCGCCCTGGCGCGGGGACGGCTGGCCGGTTTCGCGGCTGTGGCGGGCGTGACCCTGGGGCTGGCGGTGTGGATGCTGGCGGCCGCCTATGGGCTGACGGAGGTCTTTTCCGTCTGGCCGCCGCTGTATCAAGGCCTGCGTTGGGCGGGCGTGCTGTTTCTGCTGTGGCTGGCGTGGGAGGCCTGGCGCGCGCCGACGATCGAGGCGGCGCCCACGCCAGACGGCCGCTCGCTGCGCGGCCTGTTCGTGCGCGGCCTGATGGGCAATCTGCTGAACCCCAAGGCCGCCGTCTTCTATGTCGCGCTGCTGCCGACCTTCATGCGGCCGGACCACGGCGCGCCGCTAAGCCAGGCCCTGACGCTGGGGAGCCTGCATCTGGCGGTCGCCGTCCTGGTGCACAGCCTGATCGTGATCGGTGGCGCAGGCGCGGCGCGGCTGGCGCCCCGGATGCAGGGTCGCGCCCTGCGCGCGGTGATGGCCGGCGGCCTGGTCGTGGTCGCCGCCTGGCTGGCCTGGGAGACGCGGACCTGAGCCCGCGTCCCCCGTCAGGTTGTCAGCCCCCGGTCGGGCCGGTCGAGAAGTCGAACTGTTCCGGCTGGCGGCGCGGACCGCCGAAGTTCCAGGTCAGGCCGATGTAGAAGGCCCGCAGCTTGATGTCCTGCTCCGAGCGTTCGCGGAACTGCGGCGTCTCGTAGATGGTCGTGGTGTTGAACGTGTTGAAGATATCCCGCGCGGTGAAGTTGAACGACAGCTGCTCGTTCAGCTTCCTGCGATAGCCCAGATTGACCATGCCGCCGGCCTCGCGCCGTCCCTGGGCCAACAGGCTGTCGCCCTGCCAGAAGCTGGAGACCTGGACGAAGTCCTTGGCGGTCGGCTGCCAGTTCAGGCTGAGACGCCCGCTGGCCAGGGTGGCCTCGCGGTCGCCGCCGCCGACGACAGCGCCCGAGTCGATCTCCTGACGGAAGACGTTGACGCTGGCGCTATAGCGCAGGGTCGGATGCAGACGCCCGTTCGCCGTCGCCTCCACGCCCAGGTCGCGACGCGAGCCCAGGTTTTCCGGACGGGTCAGGAAGACGCCGCCGCCGATGTCGGACGCCACGTCTGTGAACGCCTTGTCGGTGTTCCGCAGATAGGCGGTGGCCTGATAGAAGCTCTGGCCCTTTCGCATCTGCCACATGGCCTCGAAGCTGTCGGTCTCCTGCGGCCCCAGATCCGGATTGCCCGAGCGGACGTTCAGCGGGTCCTGATAAACGACGAAGGGATTCAGCTGGCTGGGCTGGGGCCGCTGGATGCGGCGCGAATAGCTGGCGCGCAGGGTCTGTTCGGGCGTCAGCTGATACTGGACGTGGGCGGTCGGATAGGCGCGGAAATAGTCTTGGGACGCCGAGGCGCCGCCGGTCAGATCCTTGATCTCGATATCCGCCTGCTCAAGCCGCAGACCCAGTTGGGCCGACAGCTTCTCGCCCAGCGGCCGCTCATAGGTTGTATACAGGGCATGCACCGTCTGGGTCGCTTCGAAGCGGTTGTTCAGGGCCGGGACCGGCGCCAAGGCCGCCTGCGAGGGACCGCGCAGGAACTCGGCGTCCTGCTCGGGCCGCTGGGCGTTCAGCTCATAGCCCAGGCGCAGCTTGCCGCCGTCGGCCATCGGGCGGGTATAGGCGCTGGTGAAGCCCCAGGTGACCTGATCGACCGCGGTTCTGGTCCGCTCGTACAGACCCGCGCCCGCCGGGGTCAGGAAGGTGGTCAGGGTCTGGCTGGTGGTGTCGTTGGCGTTGGAATCGTAGCGCAGCTCGTTGGACCACTCATGGCCGTCGCCGTCGAAGCGGCGCAGCACGCGCGCCGTGGCGCCCCAGTTGTTGAAGGTGAAGTCGGAATCGCCGACCCGGCGATAGGCGCTGGTCACCGCGCCGGCGGCGTTGCGGGTTTCATACAGGCCGTCGCCCGACCCGGTGCCGTCGAAGGCCACGCCGCGCAGTTCGCCAGTCAGCTGGGTCTTGTCGTCCAGCTTGTATTCGGCGGTGAAGCGGGCGAAGGCGCCGTTCTGCTCGGACTCGACCGGCTGTTCGACGGTCGTGATCGACACCACCGCGCCGGTGACCGGATCCAGCTGTTCGCGGACGCGGTTGAAGGTCAGTTCGGTCGGATCGGAGCGATAGCTGGCGTCGCCCGACAGGGTCAGGCGATCCTTCTGGTACGAACCGCTGAGGCCCGCGTTCCAGCGGCCGTTGTCGCCGACGTTGACGCGCAGCGAGCCGGTCGTCTGGGTGCCGGGCTTGGGCGCCGTGGGCTTGGTGATCAGGTTGATGACCCCGCCCGAACCCTCGGGGCTGTAGGCGGCGGACGGATTGGTCATGACCTCGATGCGGGCGTACTGGCTGGCCGGCAGCTGGATCAGGGCCTGGCCGCGACCGGGGCCGGTCAGGATGCCGGACGGGCGGCCGTCGACCAGGATGGTGACATTGGCGTCGCCGCGAAGCGACACATTGCCCTCCGGGTCCACGTCCACCGACGGCACGTTGCGGAGCGCGTCGGCCAGACTGCCCGTCGTCGCCTGAAGATCGTTGGTCAGGCTGTAGCTGACCGAGTCGATCGAGGTGCGCACGTCATTGGCGCGGGCGTTGACGACCACGTCGCCGACGCTGGCGGGTTGCTGTTGCTGGGCCGGTTCGGTCGTCTGAGTGCGCGGCGCGGGCGTCTGCGCCGTCGTCGCCGGGGTCTGGGCGGCCGGCTGGCTCGTCGTCGCCGTCGGCGGGGTCTGAGACGGCGTTTGAGTCTGGGCCAGAGCGGCGCCGGGCAGGGCGACGGCGGCCGCACCCAGCATGAGAACGAGTTTGGAAGAGGTCATGCCCCGGCGATCCTGAAAGAGTGCGCGGGCGTCTGTTTGCGCCCGTCGATAAGCCTGACTATCGACGTTACTTTGAATCGCAAAGTTACATCTTCTTCATCGAGACGGCGCGGTTGTGGCCAAGCTGGGAACTGTCAGCTTCGCCATACGCTTTGACCCGATGCTGACCACGAAGATGAACCCCCGCGTGTTTTGGGGCGCGAGCGCCATCATCGCGCTGCTGCTTCTCGTCGCCATCGTCGCTCCGGGAGAATCCGACCGCCTGTTCCAGAGCGTTCAGGCCTGGGTGATCGACACCTTCGGCTGGCTTTATATCGCCTCGGTCGCCGCTTTCGTGGGGCTGGTGCTGGTGCTGGCGATCGGCCCCACGGGCGCGCTGAAGCTGGGGCCGGACGACGCCGAGCCGGACTTTCCCTATCTGTCCTGGCTGGCCATGCTGTTCGCCGCCGGCATGGGGATCGGCCTGATGTATTTCGGCGTCGCCGAGCCGATCCAGCACTATATCAATCCGCCCGAGGGCGCCGGACGCACCTTCGACGCCGCGCGTCAGGCCATGGGCATCACCTTCTTCCACTATGGGGCGCACGCCTGGTCGATCTATGCGCTGGTGGGCCTCAGCCTGGCCTTCTTCGCGCACCGCAAGGGTCTGCCGCTGACGCTGAGGTCGGGCCTGTCGCCCCTGCTGGGCAAGCGCGTCAACGGCCCGATCGGCGATGCGGTCGACATCTTCGCCATCTGGGGCACCGCCTTCGGCATCGCCACCTCTCTGGGTTTCGGCGTGTCGCAGATGAACAGCGGCCTGACCTATCTGCTGGGCATTCCCAACACCGCCTGGGTTCAGGTCGGGCTGATCGTTGTGGTCATGGCGGCGGCGACCGCCTCGGTCATGAGCGGGGTCGGCAAGGGGGTGCGCCGTCTGTCGGAGCTGAACCTGGTTCTGGCGGTGCTGCTGATGCTGTTCGTGCTGGTGGTCGGGCCGACCGGCTTCCTGTTCAAGGCCCTGGTCCAGAACTTCGGCTTCTACCTCAGCCATTTCGTCGAGCGGACCTTCACCCTCTACGCCTATGAGCCGCGCGCCTGGATGGCGGACTGGACCCTGTTCTACTGGGCTTGGTGGATCGCCTGGTCGCCCTTCGTGGGGATGTTCATCGCCCGGATTTCGCGCGGGCGAACGGTGCGGGAGTTCCTGCTGAACGTGTTGCTGGTGCCGGCCGGCTTCACCTTCCTGTGGATGACCGTCTTCGGCAATACGGCGATCAGCCTGGACATGGGCCAGGCGGCGGGCGCGATTTCCAACGCCGTTTCGGCCGACCTGTCGACCGCCCTGTTCTACTTCCTGGAGCAACTGCCGGGCGCGGCCTTCACCTCGGGCCTGGCGATCCTGCTGGTGGCGGTCTTCTTCGTCACCTCGGCCGATTCGGGGGCCTTGGTGATCGACACCATCGCCTCCGGAGGCGCCGACGACACGCCGCGCTGGCAGCGGGTCTATTGGTGCCTGCTGCTGGGCCTGATCGCCGCGACCCTGTTGCTGGCGGGCGGGCTGGCCGCACTGCAGGCCGCCACCCTGGCCGCCGCCCTGCCCTTCGTCCTGATCATGATCCTGCTGTCGATCGGCCTGGTGCGCCAGATGAACGCCGACGTCGCGGGCCGCAGCCTCGAGACCGAGGGCCCGCCCTTGGCGCAACAGCTGAAACGCATTCTGGCCCCGGCCAGCCGCGCCGACATCCTGAGCGAGATCGAGCGCCACGGCCTGCCCGCGCTGGAAACGGTTCACGCGGCCATGGAAGCCGAGGCGGCGGATTCCGAGATCGGGCGCGACGACGGCGTCGCCTGGCTGACGGTCAAGCAGGGCGAGCGCACCTTCGTCTATCGCCTGGGCGCCCGCTCGCGTCCGCGTCCCGCCGTGACCCAGCGCGAGACGCCCGAAGGCCGCCGCCTTCTGGAATGGCGACTGACCGCCCAGACCGGCCAAGGCGAACGCCCCCACGACATCACCGGCTTCACCCGTGACCAGATCGTCGCCGACGTGCTGGACAAGCTTCAACGCTGGCGACTGGCCTAGACGACGAAGGGGCGCTAGCGTCCGGCGGTCTTTGCTGGAGTTCGCCATGTCCCTTCGTCTGTCGCGCCGCACCCTGTTCGCTTCCGGAGGCGCGGCGGCGCTGGCGGCGGGGCCGGTGTTCGCCCAAACGACAGCTCAGAGCGCGCCGGCGAACGATGATGCGTCGCTGGCGGCGGCGGTGGACGCCTATGTGACCAAGTGCATGGCGGCTTGGCCGGATCAGCCGGCGCTGGGCGTCGCGGTGGTCAAGGACGGGGCGACCGTTCTGGCGCGCGGTTATGGCGTCAAGGTTCAGGGCAAGCCGGCCCGTGCCGATGAGCATACCCTGTTCGCCATCGCCTCCAACACCAAGAACGTCACCGCCGCCGCTCTGGCCATCCTGGTCGACGAGGGCAAGGTGAAGTGGGACGAACCGGTCCGGACCTATCTGCCCGGCTTCACCCTGTCCGATCCCTATATCGGCGAGCACATCACAGTGCGCGATACGCTGAGTCACCGGGCCGGGTTCGGCCTGGGCGCCGGCGACCTTCTGTTCTGGCCCAACTCGGACCGCACCCGCGCCGAGGTGCTGGCCCAGGCCGCCTTCGTGCCGATCGAGGACGGGTTCCGCGCGCGCTATCACTACTGCAACCTGATGTTCGTGGTCGCGGGCGCAGTGCTGGAGGCCGTGTCTGGGATGAGCTGGGAGGCCTTCATCCAGACGCGCATTCTGGACAAGGTGGGGATGAGCGAAACCGTGCCCCTGGCGCGTCTGGCCGATGCGTCCAAGTCCGCCCTGCCCCACGGCCGGGTCGGGCCGCCGCTGCGCTATCAGGGGGCGATGACGCCCATCGCCACGTCCATCGTCGAGGTGTGGAACTGGGACTCCGCTGCAGCGGCGGGGGGCATCTGCACCACCCCGACCGATTGGGCCAAATGGATCGCCGTGCGGCTGAACGACGGCAAGCTGGCGGACGGGACGCGGCTGTATTCCGAAGATGCGGCGCGCGAGATGTATCGCCCCAACATCATCGTCGGTTCGTCGGCCGGCCCGACGGCGGAACTGCCCAACCGATCCATCGCCTCGACCTATGCCATGGGTCTTCAGGTTCAGGACTATCGCGGCGAGCGGATCGCCAGCCATGGCGGCGGCTCGCCCGGCGGGATTTCCGCCACGGTGCTGATCCCTGGCCGCAAGACCGGCTTCAGCGTCTTCTCCAACGCCGAGGAGAGCTTCCTGCTGCGTGCCTTGCGGTCCGGCATCACCGACATCTGCATGGGCAAGGTCGACGTCGACTGGATCGCAGACTCCAAGAAGCTGGAGGCCGAGGGCAATGCGAAATCCATCGCCGCCGCAGCCGAAATCGACGCCAAACAGGCGGCCGGCGCGCCCCCGTCCATGCCGCTGGAATCCTACGCGGGGACCTGGCGCGATCCGTGGTACGGCGACATCGTCATTGCGCCCAAGACCGAGGGACGCGGCCGCAACCGCAAGAGCGGCCTGTGGCTGAGCTTCACCCACACGCCCGCCCTGCAAGGCTGGCTGGAGCCGTATGACGGCGAGACCTTCCGCACCCGTTTCCCAGACAAGCGCGAGGAGGACGCCTTCGTCACCTTCTCGATCCTGACGGCCAAACCGGCGACGGCGACGGTGAAGGGGGTCAGCCCCGACATCGACTTCAGCTACGACTATCAGGACCTGAGACTGACCCGCGTGTGACCTCGGACGACCCTGTGACCCAGGGTCGCAAACCGGAACGGCCCTGGCGTCCTGACGCTGTCTTCCCATCAATCGAAAGGGAGACCGTCATGTCCAAGACCCCAAACCCGCGCGCGCTGGATCGCGACGAGGCGGATATGGTCGAACAGACGAAGGCGCTGGCCGAGCGTTCGCCAGCGGAGCTGCGCGACCTGATCGGGCGGCTGCGCGCGCGGCGCGACCGGGTGCAGCGTCAGATCCGAGGACGCGTTCGTGCGGGAGAGAGCGGCCCGGATGCGGGCGCGCGCGAGAAAAAAGCGCTGCTGACGGACGCCATCGCTCGCGTCGCCGATGAGATGGACCGGCGTAAATCCGGCGGGGCGTCCGCGACGGCGACCGACAATCTGCGCGAGGCCGTCCGTCGCAAGGCCGAAAGCCCGAGCTGGACCGGGCCGGACGATCGCACCGCCGATCTGGGGCCCAGCGAAACGCCAAACACCAAGATCGCCCCGTCAGGCGCACTTCACGCCGAGGGCATGCGCGCCGCGATCGCCCGCTCGACCGGCGCGCGCTAGCCGGTGATCTCCAGCAGCTCCAGCTTGGCTTCCTGCTTGGGCCACGGCAGGACCAGGCGCCAGCGGTTCTGGCCGATGCGCTCGATGACGCCGACCTGATCGCGTTCGGCCTTGTCGCCATAGGCGGGGAAGGTCTTTTCGTCGGCCCCCCAGGCCTGGGCGCCGACATAGACGGCGCGGCGGTCGGTGTCGGGATAGATCAGGCCGCGCGTGCGCTGCGATCCCGTCGTCTTGGTCAGGACCAGATCGCCGCCGGGCGTCAGCTCGACCGAACAGGCAAACCAGGGATATTCGACATAAGCCAATCCCTGGCCCTCGACGCGGCGGCCCATCTTGATGGTGCGGCAGCGATAGGTTCCGGGGCCGGGTTGGATGCGGCCCGTCTGGGCGGCGTTTGGGTCGGCGAGCGGCCCCAGAGCCTCCACCTGACGCGAGAAGCCGCCATCCTCGGCCTCGGCGCGGGCCATACGCCAAGCCTGGTCCAGCCGGCCAAGCAAGCTGGCGTCGGCGGCTTTGGCGACCTGACGCCAGGAGTCGGTTCCGCCCTGCATCCCCTCGTCGGGAGCGGCTGCGGACTGCGGCGTCGCCGCCGCCTCAGATGCGGCCTGGGCCGGCGCGGGCGTCGTGACGGCGGGCGAGGCCTCGGTCGGGGCGGCGGGACTGTTGTCGCCACAGGCCGCCAGGGCCGTGGTGGTCATCAGGGCCAGAACGGCCAAAGGGGTGCGGCGCATCAGCGTCTCCATCGGTTGCTCTGACCGAACGTGACAGGGCGCCCGAGGTTCAGCCGAACCTTAGCTGCGCGGCGCCGGGACCAGCTCGATCAGGTCCAGATTGGATTCGGTGTTGGGCCACGGCAGGACCAGCCGCCACCGCGCCTCGCCGATGCTTTGCAGGATGGCGACCAGATCGCGGTCGGGGTTGCGGCCATAGGTGTTGGCGGCCGGCTCCTGCGCCAGGGCCAGCGAGCCGAGCATCACCATATGGCGGTCGTCTTCGGGAAAGAGCAGACCGGAGGGGCGTTGCGAGCCGGTTAGCTTGGAGAACTTCAAGCCTTTCGGCGTCTGTTCGATGCGGCAGGCAAACCAGCCATAGACGACGTAACCGAGTCCGTCCTCGCCCCCCTGGGTGCCCAGTTTGACGGTGCGGCAGCGATAGTCGCCGGGCGGCGGCGAGACGCCGGGCCGGGCAGCCTTGGGGTCGATCAGATCGCCCAGGCTGTTCAGGTCGCCGGAGCCGCGCTGACGCTTGGCCTGTTGCAGTGCCAGGGTCCAGGCGGCGTCGACGCGGCGATAGCGATCCCGGTCGGCCGAGGTGATGACGCCGCGCCAGTCCATTAGCGCGCCCGATGCGCCGGACGGCGGCGGGGGTGGCGGCGGCGGGGTCGAGGCGCAGGCGACGACGGCGCACAGGACGGCCAGCGGCGCCAGACGACGCGTGAGCGAGCGGAACGAGACGAACGGGGACATCGACGCTTCCCTTGGGGCGACCAGGCGAACTTAAGCCTCTTAGGCCCTCTCGCGACCGTCGGCGTCAACCTCCGGGCCGCCCAGCGCCGTATTCAGCGCCGCCGCCAGGGCCGCCAGATCCAGCGGCTTGGCCAGCCAAGTGTCGAAGCCGGCGGCGCGGCCGCGCGCCCGGTCCGGTGCCGATACGGCCGCCGTCAGCGCCAGGACCGGCACGTGACGCGTCAGGGGATCGACGTCCAGTCGCGCCTTGACCTCATAGCCGTCCATGTCCGGCAGGCCGATGTCGAGCAGGATGACGTCGGGTCTAAGCGCACGCGCCAGATCCAGCCCCTCCGGTCCCGTCGTCGCGGCGTGCAGCGTCAGGCCCAGTCCGCTCGCCGCCTGGCGCATCAGGGCAATGTTGGCGGGATTGTCCTCGATATAGAGCACCACCGCCTGACGCGATGACGCCAGACCCGGCGCGTGGGCTGCCGGCAAACTCAGCGCAAAGATCGTGCCCGCACCGGGGTCGCGCGCCATGGTCAGGGCGCCGCCCATCCGCTCGGTCAACCGCTGGACCGAGGCGACGCCAAGGGCGGTGCCGCCTCTGGCGTCGCGACCATCCAAAGGGCGGAAAGGTCGGTCGTCGCCCGCACCGACGGGGATCATGCCGGCGTCATGGATGGCGATGACGATCCGGTCCTCAGCGCGCGACATCTCCATGCGCACCGTGCCCCCGCCGGGCGAATGGCGCAGGGCGTTCTCGACCAAGCGGCGCAGGATGCGGCGGATCTGGCCCGGATCGGCCATGACGGACAGGCCGTGGGCGGGCGGCGGACAGGCCAGCGTCACCCCCGCCTCCCGCGCCTGCGCCTCCAGCCCATCGCAGACCTGGCGCAGCGCCAGACGCAGATCGACGCGGTGCAGCGAAGGCGAATCGCCGCCGTCGCCGCCGCTCATGAAGGCTTCGGTTTCCTCGATCAGGGCCAGCATGACGCCGGCCGCGGCCTCGATCTGGCGTACGGACTGAGCCTGGCGCGCGGTCAGGGGATTGGCCGGGTCGTCGGCGCGCAGCAACTGGGCGAAGCCCATGATCGTGGTCAGGGGACTACGCAGTTCGCGCCCGAGGGCCTGCATGATCTCGCCCCGCGTCCGAAGCTCGGCGGTCAGGCAGTAGACCTCGCCTTCGGCCGTCGTCAGGGCGCGGCGCAGGCCTTGGGTCTGCTGGGCGATGCGGGCTTCGAGCCGGGCGTTCTCTCGACGCAAGCCCTCGGCGACCCCGAGCGCTTGAAGCCAGAGCCAGATCCCCGCGCAGGTTCCCGCCAGCGCCAAGGACAAGACAAGCAAGACGAAATCCATGACGCTCCTCCGACGCGCCATACTGACGCGTGGGAGTTGCATTCAGGTAAACGTACTCGCTTGGGTTGTTATCCGTCTTCGCTGGCTGCGGCGGCTTCGGGCTTGCGACGCGGCGCACGGCGGCGCGGGGCCGCCTCGCCTTCGGCTTGCTCGGCCGGGGCCGACGACGCCGGCGAGCGGGTCAAAAAACCCGGCAGGGCGGTCGGGGCGTCGCCCTCGTCCGCCGCGACAGCGGCGGCGCGGCGCGGACGGCGTGCGGGCCGTTCGTCGGCAGCGGGCGCCTCGACGCTCGGGGCGTCAGTGGCAGGCGCATTGACCGGCGTCTCGACGACGGGCGCTTCGCTGACGGCTTCGGCGTAGGAAGGGGCGGCGCCCTCAGCGCCCTCTTGGGCGCCGTCCTGATTGTCGAAGCGGCGATTGCGTTCCTCGCGGCGACGCTCCCAGCGTTCGCGGCGGCTTTCGCGACGACCGCCGCCCTCGCCCTCGGCGCGGACCTCGTCGCCCTCGCGCGGCTCGCGGGGTTCGCGCGGCTGCTGGCTGTCGCGGTTCTGGTCACGGTCACGGTTTTGATCGCGGTCGCGGTCGCGGTTGTCACGGTCCCGGTCCCGGTCCCGATTGTAGTCGCGGTCGCGGTTCTGATCGCGGTTCTGGTTCTGCTCGGCGCGCTCGGCGGCCTCTGCGGCCTGACGGTCGGCGGCCTGCTGGGCGGCGACGAAGGCGGCGGCCTGGGCGCCGGATTCGTCCTCGAAATCGATGTCGAAGCCCTGGTTGGACTGTTCGCGCGCGGCGATGTCCGAGAAGGACCGCTGCGGCTGGAGCGCGCGCAGGACGCGGTAATAGTGTTCGGCGTGCTGCTGATAGTTTTCGGCCAGCACTCGGTCGCCGCTGGAGGCCGCATCGCGGGCCAGCTGCTGATAGCGCTCATACACCGTCTGGGCGTTGCCCCGGACCTTGATGTTCTCGGGTCCTTGCGAATCCCACGAACGATTCGGATTGGCGTTGTTGGCGTTGTTGGCGCCCGCCTTGTTCCGATTGCGTCCGCGCTGACGCTTCATGCCCTTGAAATCTCTCATTCGCGCTACCGTGTGCAGGGGCGGACCAAAGCCTGAAGGCCGGTTCCGTCCGTTTCGTGGTTCCGTCTCGCTCGGGGCCGATCCCCGATTGTCGAACTGTCGGAATGCCTTGTCGCCCGCATGGTGCGCCGGTCCTTTCGGGACCGACCGTCATGGCCGGCTCAAGCCGCGAACAGCCGGGTATGCGCCCGTAAAGCTGCGATTGAGTGGGAGACGGCAGAGACTTAACCCGAGTGGGCGGCCTTTCCAAGCGATATTCGTCAATGCGTCGCACCGAACCCTGCACAGCGCCGCTTTGCCAAGCCCGCCGGCTGGGCTAGGCATGACCTTTGAGACGACGACGAGGCTATCCCATGCGCGTGCTGGTTCTGGGCGGCGACGGTTTTTGCGGCTGGCCCACGGCCCTGCATCTGTCGGCCGAAGGGTGGGACGTGACCATCGTCGACAACCTGAGCCGCCGGAATATCGACAACGAGCTGGAGGTCCAGTCCCTGACGCCGATCCGCACCATGGGTGAGCGGATCAAGGCGTGGAAAGAAGTCTCCGGCCGCGACATCGGCTTCGTCAACATGACGGTGGGCAAGGAATTCGACCGTCTGGTCGCCCTGATCCGCGACCTGGCCCCCGACAGCGTGGTGCATTTCGCCGAGCAGCGGGCCGCCCCCTATTCGATGAAGTCGGCGCGGCACAAGCTGTACACCGTCGACAACAACATCAACGCCACCAACCACCTGCTGGCCGCCATCGTCGAAAGCGGCCTGGACGTCCATCTGGCGCACCTGGGGACGATGGGGGTTTATGGCTACGGCACGGCGGGCCTGCGCATCCCCGAGGGCTATCTGAAGGTGACGGTGGATACCGACAATGGTCCCGCCGAGCAGGAAATCCTGTTCCCGCCCAATCCGGGCAGCATCTATCACATGACCAAGACGCAGGACGCCCTGCTGTTCCAGTTCTATGCCCGTAACGACAATCTGCGCATCACCGACCTGCACCAGGGCATCGTCTGGGGCACCCAGACCGAACAGACCAAACAGGACGAACGACTGATCAACCGCTTCGACTATGATGGCGATTACGGCACGGTGCTGAACCGCTTTCTGATGCAGGCGGCGGTCGGTTATCCGCTGACGGTGCATGGATCGGGCGGCCAGACGCGGGCCTTCATCCATATTCAGGACACGGTGCGCTGCGTCGAACTGGCGCTGAAGAACCCGCCCAAGCGCGGCGAGCGGGTCAAGATCCTCAACCAGATGACCGAGAGCCGGCGCGTGCGCGACCTGGCGGCCATGATCGCCGACAAGACCGGCGCGGAGATCCATAACGTCGCCAACCCGCGCCAGGAGGCCGACGAGAACGACCTGGTCGTCGCCAACGACCAGTTCCGCGACCTGGGGCTGAAGCCGATCACACTGGCGCAGGGTCTGATGGACGAGGTTACGGACATCGCCCGCCGCTATGCCGACCGGGCCGATCTGGGTCGGGTGCCGTGCGTCTCCGCCTGGAACCAACGCCGGGCGGAGGCGCTGGAAAATGAGGCACGACCGGCAGCCGACGCGCCACCTTCCCAAGTTCTGACGGCCTGAGTTTCGTAATGCCTATCGCCTCCCCTCCCCTCGATCTGCTGGTCTTCGGCGGCGGCTATCTGGGACGGGCGGCGGCGCTGGAGGCCATACGCCGCAGCGGACGGGCGACCGCCACATCGCGCGATCCCGAGCGGCGTCGCGCCCTGGCGGCCGACGGGATCATCGCCATCGATCCCAGCGATGCGGCTGCCTTGAAGACGGCGCTGGAGGCGGCGACGGCGATCCTGATCACCGCCGCGCCGGACGCCCAAGGCTGTCCCGGTCTGCGGGCCCTGGGGCCATTGGCGGGCGACGCCTGGCCCGACTGGATCGGTTATGTCTCGTCCACCTCCGTCTATGGCGACCGGGCCGGCGGATGGGTGTTCGAGGACGGGCCGCTTAACGCCGCCAATCTGGAGGGCGCACGCCGCGTCCGGGCCGAACGCGATTGGCTGGATGGGGCGCAGGGGATGGGGCTGACGGTCCAGATCTTCCGCCTGCCCGGTTTCTACGGGCCAGGGCGCAGCGTTGTCGAGCGGCTGAAGGAAGGCACGGCGAAACTGGTCAGAAAGCCCGGCCAGGTCTTCAACCGCATCCATGTAGATGACATCGTCTCGGGCCTGTTCGCGTCGATGGCGCAGCAGCGACCGGGCGCCGCCTACAATCTGACTGACGACGAACCGTCGCCCGCCGATGTGGTGATGGAATGGGCGGCGGATCGGATGGGCCTGCCCCGCCCGCCAGAGGTGGACTGGACCGACGACAGCGTCAGCGAGGCGATGCGTCGCTTCTATCTGGATTCCAAGCGCGTCTCGAACGCCCTCGCCAAGGCCGAGCTGGGCTGGCGGCCCGCCTATCCCAGCTGGCGCGAGGGGCTGGCGACGCTGATGGACGCGCCGCCGCCGCTGCGACTGGTGAGCTGATTACACCCCGTCATCCGAGGATGACGAACTGTGAGAGGGCCTAGAACGGCAGCAGATTGCGTTGGCGGCTATAGCTCATGGTGCCGACGTTGGCGCCCAGGCGCAGGCCGACGCCGGTGCGGATGGGGGCCAGGACGATGCCGTCTGCGCGCTGATAGTTCACGCCCAGGCCCGCGACCAGATAGGCCGAGCCCTCAATGCCGGGATAGCGGCGATAGATCATGTCGGGGTGGTACAGGCCATAGACCAGGGTGAAGACGCGGCTGGCGTTGCCGCCCCAGTCCCAACCCACCGACGCGCCCTGCCAGAACACTTCCTGAGAGGCCGACAAGTCCTTCATGTGCAGGGCGCCGCGGCCGTAGCGGGCGCCGACAACGACGGCGCCGGAGCCTTCCTCGCCCGCGATATAGGCGGTCGGGCGGTCGCCCTGGTCGGCGAAGACGCGCTCGATCGCGCCGCCCACGACCTCAGCCGCGATGCCCAGCTCGCGCGAGCCGGCCGAAACCAGTTCATCGAAGCTGTAGGCCTGGGCCGTCTGGTCCGAGCGGATCGGATAGTTGGGATCGCGCGGCGGCGCCGAAGCGCAGGCGCCCAGCGACGAGGCGCCGGCGGCGGTGGCGAGGCCCGAAAGGATCAGTTGGCGGCGATGCATGGAGGGCGCTCCGAAAGGCGACGAGAGGACGGCCGGCTGGCGCGCCGGTCTTGGCCTCACCGTCCCCGACCTTTGCGGCAGCCTTGCGGCTTCAAGGTTAACGGGGTCTTACCGGGCGCGCCGATCAGGCCGCAGCGCGCTTTCGCCGGACCAGCAGCCAGGCAAGGCCGATCAGGACCGCCAGCATTCCGAAGGCCTTTCCAGCCGTTAAAGGATCCTCGACCACGAAGATCACGAACAGGGTCGTATTGATCGTCAGGGCGATGATCGCCGGCAGGGGATAGAGCGGCATTTTCCAAGGACGTTCCAGATTTGGCTCGCGCACCCTCAGGACGATGACGGCCGCATTCACCAGAACGCTCATCAGCGCCAGCAGCGACGTCGAGAAGGTCAGCAAAGTCTCATAGACCCCGATGGTGGCCAGCAGCCCGCCGGCCAGCACGGTCGCGATCAGGGCCAGACGCGGAGTGCCGTTGGCGGCGACACGGGTCAGGGCCGAGATCTGATACTCGCGCGCCATGGCGAACAGGACGCGCGGGAACACCATGACCATCGCATTGATGATCGTCACCAGCGACACCAGCGAAATGGCCGTGACGATGGGGCCCGCGACATCGCCGAACACCCGACCGGCCGCATCCGCCGCAACGAGGTTCGACCCGGCCATCTCGGCCGGCGTCAGGACGTTCAGATAGGCCAGGTTGGCCAGCACATAGATCACCGTGACCACGGCGATGCCCGAGAAGGTCGCCCGCGCGATGGTCCGGCCCGGATCGACGACCTCTTCGCAGAAATAGGAGGCGCTGTTCCAGCCGTAGTAGGTGCCGGAAATAGCCCTCAAGGCCATGACGATGCCGCCGAAGGTCAGGGCCGCCGCCGTCGCTGGAGCGATCTCGGTCGCGACAGGCGCGCCGCGCGGCGCCAGGAACAGGCCGATGATCAGCACAGTGAACAGGGCCGCCTTGACAGCGCTGCCGATCTCCTGCGACCGACCGCCGACCTTGGTGCCCAGCCATTGCACGCTGCCCACCACGACCACGATCAACAGGGCGAGGACGCCAATCGGCACGCTGGTCGCGACGCCCAGTCGGTGCAGATATTCGCCAAAGACCACGGCGATGAAGGCGATGCCGCCCATATTGCCCAGCCAGTCGCAGACGCCGACGGCGAGGCCGGTCAAAGACCCAAAGGCGCGACGGGCGAAGATATAGGGGCCGCCTGCCTTGCGGATCGAGGCGGCCAGTTCGACGGTCGACATGGCGTCGATCCAGGCGACCAGACCCGCGACGCACCACAGGGCGACGATGATCGTGGGGTTCTGAACCCCCTCGGCGACCACGCCGGGGGTGCGCAATATGCCCTGACCGATGACGCCGCCGACCACGACGGCGACGCCGAACGTCACGCCCAGGACGCGCAGCAGATGGCCGCGATCCGGTTGGGCCGCCTGAGGTTCCGTCGTCATTGCCTATGTCCCCCGCGCCGCCTGAAAGACGGCGCTGCACCCCTCAAACTCGCAGCTTGCCGCCCTGCTTTTCGACCGCTCCGACGACCTTGGCGGTCAAGGCCTCGATCTCGGCTTCGGTCAGGGTGGCTTCGCGCGGCTGGATCACGACTTCCAGGGCGACGGACTTGAGGCCGTCGTCCACGCCCTTGCCGCGATAGACGTCGAAGACCCGCACGTCGGCGATCAGGGCCTTGTCGGCGCCCGTCGCGGCGCGGACCAGATCACCGACCGGCTTGGCGTCCTCGACCACGAAGGCGAAGTCGCGCGTCAGGGGCATGAGGGCCGACAGATCGGCGGTTCCCCGCGCCTTGCCCGATTTTCCGCGTGGCTCCGGCACGTTGTCCAGCACGATTTCGAAGCCCAGCATGGGGCCGTCGGCGTTTAGGCTTTTGAGCACGCGCGGATGCAATTCGCCGAACTCGACCATCACATTCTTGGGGCCCAGTTGCAGCCGGGCCGAACGGCCGGGGTGCCACCAGTCGCGGTTCTGGCCCTGGACCAATTGCAGCGAGGCGACCGGGGCGCCGATCTCTTCCAGCAAAGTGGTCAGGTCGCCCTTGAGCGCGAACAGGGCGTCCTCGCCCGCGCCGGCCCAGTGACGGGCGGCGTGCGGGGCGACCAGGGCGGCGATGACCGTGCGCTGATCGGCCGGACCGTCGCCCAGATAGATGGGGCCGATCTCGAACAGGGCGGCGTCCGCGAAACCGCGCGCGGCGTTCCGCGCCGCCGCCTGAACCAGGTTCGGCAGGGCCGAGGGCCGCATGCAGTCCAGATCGGCCGCGATCGGGTTCTCCAGCACCAGCCGGTCGTCTCCGCCGCCGAACAGGGCCGCGGTCGATTGTTTGGTGAAGGACCAGGTGACGGCCTCGGCGTAACCGAGGGCCGCCAGGGCGCGACGCGCGGTGCGGACGCGGCCCTGGCGCGGGCTCAGCACGCCGCCGGCGGGGCGAGCGACCTCGGGCAGAGGCGTATCGGGCAGGCTGTCGAAGCCCTCGATGCGCGCAACCTCTTCCACCAGATCGGCCGGACCTTCGACGTCGCGACGCCACGACGGCGGGGTGACGAGCCAGGCCTCGGCCTGACCGGCGGGCGCGGCCTGAACCAGGAAACCGAGCTGGCCCAGGATGGTCCCGATCCGGTCGTCGGCCAGGTCCATGCCGCTGAGACGCTTCACATAGGCGGGGTCGAAGGCGAAGGGCGCGGGGCTGGCGGGCGGTTCGCCGACGAAGACGATTTCCGACGGCTCGCCGCCGCACAGGTCCAGGATCAGGCGCGTGGCCAGTTCCAGCCCCGGCGTAACCGAGACCGGATCGACGCCGCGCGCGAACCGATACTGGGCGTCGGAATGAATGCCCAGCGCACGGCCGGTCTGGGCGATGACCAGCGGGTCGAACCAGGCGCTTTCCAGGAAGACGTCGGTGGTCGTCTCGTCGCAGCCGGTCGATTCCCCGCCCATGACGCCGCCCAGGCCGATGGGGCGCTCGCCCCCGGCGTCGGCGATGACGCAGTCGTCTTCACGCAACGGATACGTGACGCCGTTCAAAGCGATCAACTTTTCGGAATGGGAAACTTCGCCAGCGATTTCACCGCTGTCGTTCGTGAATGGCGTTGGAGCCGTGTGGTGACCGGCACGCACCACGATCTCGGTCCCCGACAGCTTGGCCACGTCATAGACGTGCAGCGGCCGGGCGCGGTCGTAGGCGATCAGATTGGTCACATCGACCAGACGATTGATCGAGCGCAGGCCGATGGCGGTCAGCCGCTTTTGCAGCCAGGCCGGCGACGGGCCGTTCTTGACGCCGCGAATGACGCGACCGGCGAAGACCGGGCACATCTCGGGCGCCTCCAGCCGCACGCTGATCGGCGAGGGGAAGGCCCCGCGCACCACGGCGAAGTCGAAATGCTTCAGTTTGCCGACGCTGGCGGCCGCCAGATCCCGCGCGATGCCGGCGACGCCCAACCAGTCGGGCCGGTTCGGCGTGACCTCGAAATCGATGACCGGCTCGGCGCCGAACAGGCCGGCGACCGGCGTGCCGACGGGGATTTCGGGCGGCAGTTCCTGAATGCCGTCGCTCTCGTCCGACAGCTCGAGCTCGGAGGCCGAGCACAGCATGCCGTTGGACACCACGCCGCGCACCGGCTTCTCGACCAGGGTCACGCCCAGACCCGGCACATAGGCGCCGATGGGCGCATAGATGGTGGTCAGGCCCGCCCGCGCGTTCGGCGCACCGCAGACGATCTCCTTCATCCCATCGACGGTCTCGACCTGGCAGACCTGCAACCGGTCGGCGTTGGGATGCCGCTCGGCCGAAATAATCTTGGCCACGGTGAAGGGCGCCAGTTTGGCGGCGGGGTCGAGCACTTCCTCGACCTCCAGCCCGGCCATGGTCATGGCCTCGGCGATCTGCTGAACATCCGCCTCGGTCTCGAGGTGGTCCTTCAGCCAGGACAGGGTGAACTTCATGCCGCCGGTCCCGCCACCGTCGGCACGGCCGCCAGCTGTTCCAAAACCGCCGCCGAGCCAGTGTACCCCACATTATAGAACTCACACCCCACGAAGGTGCAGTTGTGCATTGGGACAGTCCCCAGCGCCTTATCGCCCATGGGCTGAAGCAGCAGGTTTTTCATTCCGCCCCGCGAGTCGCCGAAGTTGGTCTCATCGAAGGTCGTGCCAGGACCGATCAGGACGATTGCGGGGCCCTGGAGCCGGCATCCGGTGAAGGTTCGCCCGACGATAGCGCCCTGCTGCTGATGCGCGGTGTACAGGTCGTACAGGTTGATATCGACATCGACGAAATCCACCTGCGTCAGAGCCTTGGCGACGCTCATGGGACGGTTGATCGGAAGCCGGCTCATGCTTGGTTCTCCCGTGCGCTGAGGAGGTCAGCCTCGATCTGCTCAAGCAGATCTGGGGCGCCGGTGAAGCCGACCTGTACGAAGCGGCAGCGGACAAAGCGGCAGTTGGACATGCCCACGACACCCGCAATCATATCGCCCATCGGCTGAAGCAGCAGCGTCCGCGGATTGGACGCCACGCCCATGTTGCAGCTGTCGAACGTCGTGCCGTTCATGACGGCCATGACCGCCGGTCCTTCGATCAGACAGTTCGTGAACGTCTTGTCCTCGATGAACGTCTTGCCGGCGTTCATGTGGTGAACAGCCAACGACGGCAGCCACACCGCCTCCTTTTCAAAGGTCGTGCGGGCCACCAGATCTCGGCCGAACTTTTCTTCGGCCGACATCGGCGTTTCAGTTTGATCGGTCATCTTGAAACTCGTTCAGCTCAGGCCCGAGGCCGGGTTGGGGGCGGCGAAGGCCGAGAACCCGTAGTGGGACAGCCAGCGGGTGTCGGCGTCGAACATGGGGCGCAGGTCCGGCACGCCGTATTTCAGCATGGCCAGCCGATCCACGCCCATGCCGAAGGCGAAGCCCTGATATTCGTCCGGGTCGATGCCGCAGTTCCTGAGCACATTGGGATGCACCATCCCGCAGCCCAGGATCTCCAGCCAGTCGTCGCCGGTGTTGAACACCAGTTTCCCGCCCGAACGATCGCAGCGAATGTCCATCTCCGCCGAGGGCTCGGTGAAGGGGAAGTGGTGCGGACGGAATCGGGCCTGGATCGCGTCCAGTTCGAAGAAGCGGGCGATGAAAGTCTGAAGCGTCGTCTTCAGGTGGCCCATGTGGATGTCACGATCGATTACCAGACCTTCGATCTGGTGGAACATCGGCGTGTGGGTGGCATCCCAATCCTTGCGGAAGGTGCGGCCGGGCGCGACGATGCGGATCGGCGGCTTTTGCGATATCATGGTGCGGACCTGCACCGGCGACGTGTGGGTCCTCAGCACCTTGCGCTCGCCCGTCTCGGGGTCAGGTTTCAGGAAGAAGGTGTCGTGCATTTCCCGCGCCGGGTGTTTGGGCGGGAAGTTCAGGGCGGTGAAGTTGTGGAAGTCGTCCTCGATGTCCGGACCTTCGGCCACGGCGAAGCCCATCTCGGCGAACAGGGCGATCATCTCGTCCATCACCTGCATGGTCGGGTGGACCCCGCCCTTCCTGCGCGGACGCGCCGGCAGGGTCAGGTCGATGCGTTCCGACAGCAGCCGGGCGTCCAACTCGGCGGCTTCCAACGCGGTCTTCTTTGCGGCGATGGCGGCGGCGACGCGGTCGCGCAGGCCGTTGATCATCGGCCCCTGTTCGCGGCGTTCATCGGGGCTCATCGCCCCCATCCCCTTCAGCAAGCCGGAGACGGAGCCGGACTTGCCCAGGGCGGCGACGCGCACCTCTTCCAGGGCGGCGACGGTTTCCGCGCCGCCGATGGCGTTGATCAGGTCGAGTTCTAGTGTGGCGAGATCGGTCATTTGCCCCGTGCCTTAACGGGTGGAAGCCGTTTCGTCACCCTTCAAGGGGCCGATGCGATGGTCTGAAGTTCCGACGCCGGCGCCTTGTTGGCCGCAACGATCCAGGCAGGCGGTTCCGGCTCCCAGCGGATGGGCCGGCCGTCGGTCTGCATCCAACGGTGCAGCCACGAGATTCCGTTGGCGCGAACATAGGTGTCAGGGTGCTGATAGATCGGATCGGCCAGCGCCTCTGCCAGCGGCACGAAGCGATAACCGCGCGCCAGATACAGGGCGTGGATCTGCGGATAATAGGCCTGGTTCAGGGTGTTGGCGTGCAGCAGCAGCACCTGCGCCGGCTCGCGCCAGCCCGCCACGTCGGCGCTATAGGGTTCGTAGAAGTCCAGCACCGTCGCCATATGCGCCACATAGGCCTGACCGATGCGCTGCATCAGCGCCTGATCACCGATCTGCTCGGCCTTGCGATAGACGTCGGCGAACATCCAGTCGTTGTTGTCGAGGGTCACAGGCGCGATCGTATAGCCGCGCTGGGCCAGGCCGGCGGCGATGGCGTCGTGCTTTTCCTGCGTCTCGCCGGTGAACAGATAGGGGTGGCGGAACCAATGCAGGGTCTGGCCGCGCGCCTCAAGCGCCTGCCGAACGATCGGCGCCCCGGCGTCCACGTCGGCCAGATAGGCCTCAACCGTCGTCGAGTGGATGTTCAGATGGGTGTTGGTGTGGTTGCCCAGGTCCAGACCAGCGTCCAGCCAGACGTTCAGCACGCGCGGCAGGATCGTGGCGCGCTCGGCCTCGCACACCTTGCCCGCATTGACGAAGGCTGTGCCGTGCGTATCCAGCGGCTTCAGCATGGCGACGAAATCCTGGGTGATCGTCATCAGGCGCGCAGGATCGCACAGGGTCGCCGCATCGGTCTGGAACGGCAGGTCGTCGAAGGTCACGGCGACGCGTCGGTCCTGCGCGGCGGCGGGAGTGACAAGAACGAGGGCGGCAACCAGGCCGCAGATCAGGGTGCGCATCATGCGGCGAGGCTATCGAAGTCGCGTGCGCGAGGGAATATCGCGCGCAGTCCGGACTTTCCATCCGCCTACGGATCGACTGTCGAAAACCCGCCGCGAAAGGTTCATGAACGGCAAAGCTGGCGTTAAATATCAGCGTCTAATCAGGCCTCCGAACTTGCGAGGACCTTGATGCCGCTGATCGGTGATTTCGTCGACTTGATCGCGCCTGTGGCCCCGTCCACGCCGGGCGCCGATGTGTTCGAACGGTTCCAGACCGAGCCGAACACCCTGGCCCTGGCTGTCGTCGATGACGATGGCCGCCCCCTCGGCATCATCGAACGCAACGCCTTCACCCTGAGGATGGCGGCCGAGTTCGGGCGCGCCCTCTATGCCCGCAAGCCCGCCGAAAGCCTGATGGACCGCAATGCGCCGGTGGCGGAGGCGGCGACCAGCGCCGAGGCCTTCTTCCACGCCTATGGCGCGGCGGAACTGGGCGCCTTGCTGACGGGCTTCATCGTAGTGGCGGACGGCCGCTACGTCGGCGTCGGCACGGCGCTGCAGGTGGTGCAGGCCGGCGCGGCCCTGCACCGCCAGCGGGCCGAGGAGATGAGCGCCCTGGCCCGCGACCTGGCGCTGGCCGAGGCCGAGGCCGTCGCCTCAAGCCGGGCCAAGTCCGAGTTCCTGGCGGTGATGAGCCACGAGATCCGCACGCCCCTGAACGGGGTGCTGGGCGTCGCGGCACTGATGGACAAGAAGCTGGAGCAGGAAGAGCTGCGCCCCTACGTCCGCACCGTGATCGATTCGGGCCAAAGCCTGCTGCGGCTGCTGACCGACGCGCTGGACATGTCACGCGCCTCCGCCGGCATGCTGACGCTGGAGGAGGAGCCGCTGGACCTGTCGGCCGTCGCCTTCGACATCGACGCCCTGTGGCGCGCGCGGGCCGAGGAAAAGGCCCTGGCCCTGACCATCCGCACAGACCTGGCCGTTCCCTGCGTTCAGGCCGACGGGATGCGGTTGAAGCAGTTGCTCAACAATCTGATCGGCAATGCGCTGAAGTTCACCCTGACGGGCGAGGTCGTCGCCCTGATCGAAAGCCACGCCGACGGCGAGGTGATCTTCACCGTGGACGACAGCGGCCCCGGCGTGCCCGAGGCGGCGGCCGCGACCATCTTCGACCCGTTCAACACCGGAAAGGCCGGGCGCGAGGGGGCGGGCGCGGGCCTCGGTCTGGCCATCTGTCGTCAGATCGCCGAACGGATGGGCGGCGCGATCTCGCTGGGCGCCTCGCCCCAGGGCGGCGCGCGCTTTCAGGTGCGCCTGCCGCTGCGCGTCGCGACCGAGAACACGGCGCCCGCTCCGGCCATGGCTGAGCCGACCCCGCACGACACCCTGCATGTGCTGGTGGTGGACGACAACGCCACCAACCGCTTCGTCGCCGGCAAACTGCTGGAGATGTTCGGCTGCACCTGCGAGATGGCCGAGAATGGGCGCGAGGCGGTGGATGCCGTCAGCGAGCGTCCGTTCGACCTGGCCTTGATGGACATCAAGATGCCGGTGATGGACGGCGTCGCCGCGACGCGGGCCATCCGCGCCCTGCCCGGCCCGGCCGGCGCCCTTCCGATCCTGGCGCTGACGGCGAACGCCGATGAGCGCGACGAGCTGGACTATATCGCCGCAGGCATGAACGGGGTGGCGCAAAAGCCCATCCAGCCCGACGCCCTTCTGAACGCCATCCGCATGGTGCTGGCGCAGAGCCAGGCATCGCATGTCCCCAAGGCGGCCTGAAACGAACAACGCCCGCCCCGGAAACCGGAGCGGGCGTCGTTCTTGTTGCGCTACACTCGCGACGCGGTCGCTCGCGGCTTGAGCACAGCTCTTACGCCAGGGCGGCGCGGACCTTGTCGGCGACAGCCTTGAAGCCGGTTGCGTCAGCGGCGATCGCGGCCAGAACCTTGCGGTCCAGTTCGATGCCGGCCTTGTTCAGGCCGTTGATGAACTGGCTGTAGGTGAAGCCTTCCAGACGGGCGGCGGCGTTGATGCGCTGGATCCACAGGGCGCGGAAGTTGCGCTTCTTGGCGCGACGGTCGCGATAGGCGTATTGCCCGGCGCGATCGACGGCGGCCTTGGCCGTACGGATGGTGTTCTTGCGGCGGCCGGAGAAGCCCTTGGCCTGCTCCAGAACCTTCTTGTGCTTGGCGTGCGAGGTTACGCCACGTTTAACGCGAGCCATGTCGCTATTCCTTCAAATTCTTTGGGATGGAGATCAGTCGTACAGCGCGCGCCGATCAGGCGTACGGCATGTAGGATTTGATCTTCTTGGCGTCGGCGTCGGCCATGACCGAGGTGCCGCGGTTCTGGCGGATGTATTTCGAGTTGTGGCTGATCAAGCGGTGACGCTTGCCCGCAACGCCGGCCTTAACCTTGCCAGTGGCCGTGAATTTGAAGCGCTTCTTGGCGCCCGACTTCGTCTTCAGTTTCGGCATTTCAGTCTCCTTTTTGGAGGGCTACCGTCCTTTGGACTACTTGAGCCCGTGGGTAGGTGTCTCTCCAGAGTTTAAGAACCGCCCAGGCATGCCTGTTCGCCTGGCGGTTCGGTACGCGAAGGCGCGGCTTCTACGTGAAGAGCGCCGCCATTGCAAGACGAGTCAGGCCGGGGCTTTGACGCCGCCCTCTCCGCTGCGAATGACGCGTCCGGCGTTGATCGCCATCAGGGCCGCCGGGATGGTCAGCAGCGCCCCGATCACGAAGGGCCAGTCATGCCCCAGCCCCGAGAACAGCGCGCCCGCGATCATCGGCCCGAAGATGCGCGCCACCGAGCTTGAAGCCATGTTCAGACCCAGCATGGCCCCCTGCCGATCAGGCGGCGAGGCGCGGCTGATCATGGCCGAGATGTTGGGCATGGCCAGCGACATGCCGCACGCGCCGATCGCCATCACGATCGGAATGATCCAGCCCTGGACGACCGGGATCGTGAGGGCGCCCAGCTCGAGCCGTGTCGCGGGAAACCACACGACCGGCGCCAGCACCTGCAACACCAGCGAGGTTCCAAACAGCAGCATGCCAGTGGCCAGCACGCGCGATTCGCCGAAGCGTCGCGCCAGCCGCCCGGCGAAGAACCCCTGGTTCAGCGTCGAGACGATGCCCACGATCATGAAGCTGAGCCCCACTTCGCGCGCGCCCCATTGATAGCGGCTCTCGGACCACAGGCCGAACACGCTCTCCATCGCCGAAAACCCGGCCATATAGATCAGGGTCACGACCAGCACGCGCGACACCACCGCATTGTCGCGCGCATCCTTCAGCCCCGCCAGGAAGGCCGGACGCGGCGCGGCAGGATCGGCCTTAGCCCGGCTTTCGCGCAGGAAGACGACCACGCCGACCGCCGCAACCGCCGCCAGCGCCGCCGCCAGGAAGATCGGCAGCTGATAGCCCAGCCGTCCCAGCTGCGGCTGCGTCAGCAATCCACCCAAGCCCGGTCCGACGATGAAGCCCAGGCCGAACGCGGCGCCGATCAGACCCATCCGCCCGGCCCGCTGCTCGGGCGGGGTCACATCGGCCACATAACCCTGAACCGTCGAGATATTGCCCGCCCCCAGGCCGGTGAACAGCCTGACCGCGATCGCCAGCCAGATGTTGGGCACGAAGGCCAGCATCAGATAGCCCAGCGCATTGGCGATCAGCGTCATCAACAGCACGGGCTTTCGTCCGATCCGATCCGACAACCGCCCCCAGAACGGTTCGGCGAAGAACTGACCCAGCGAATAGGCCGAGAACATCAGCGTGATCTGCCACGCCTCGGCCTTCAGGCTCTGGGCGAAGAACGGCAGCAACGGCACCACCAGCCCAAACCCGACCAGATTGATAAACACCGTCGCAAACAACACAGCCAGCGCCGGTGTCTTGAGCTTGGGCGGCGGGGTGCGCGCAGCGACCGTATCGGCGTTCGTCATTCCCAACGCTTAGCCGTTTCTCCAGCAAAGAAAAACGCCCCGGTCGCGGGACCGGGGCGTTTCGTATTCAGCGATGGATCGCGATCAGCGCGGGGCCAAGATCATGATCATCTGGCGGCCTTCCATCTTGGGCGAGAACTCGACCTTGGCGACCTCGTCGAAGTCGGCCTGGACCTTGTTCAGCAGCTTCATGCCCAGTTCGGGGTGGGCCATTTCACGACCGCGGAAGCGCAGGGTGACCTTGACCTTGTCGCCTTCCTCGAAGAAGCGGTGCATGGCCTTGGCCTTCACCTCATAGTCGTGGGTGTCGATGTTCGGACGGAGTTTGATCTCCTTCAGCTCGACGACCTTCTGCCGCTTGCGCTGCTCGGCCTTCTTCTTCTGTTCCTGGAAACGGTGCTTGCCGTAATCGAGGATCTTGGCCACCGGCGGCTCGGAGGTGGAGACGATCTCGACCAGGTCCATCCCGGCTTCCTCGGCGGCTTCCAGAGCAGCGGAGGTGGGCATGACGCCCTGTTTTTCGCCGTTCTGGTCGATGAGCAGAACGCGAGGGGCGCGGATATCCTGGTTCATACGCGGCCCGTCTTTCACGGGTGGCGCTTGCATGGGACGGCGAATGGGCGTCGTTTCCTTATGTGGTCAGAGAAGGCGTGTGTCGTGATGAGCGAATGCACGCGGCGATCGCCACGTTCCCCTCAAGGCCGGCAATATGCGCCGCGAGCCCCGATTTTTCAAGGGTTCGCAGGCGTTTCGACGATGTAGGCGTCATGCATCGCCAGCACCGCGTCGAAGACGTGATCCACCGTCAGGTCCTCGATCGGCGCGAACTGGCCGCGCGTCTCGTTGGACGCCGCCGTGCGCGTCTTGGGGCCCCACGGTCCATACAGCCACCACTCGGTCGGACCGAACAGACCCAGCGTCGGACGGCCCAGCGCGGCGGAGACGTGCATCAGGCCTGAGTCATTGCCGACGAACAGATCGGCCCGATCGATGGCGGCGGCCGAGGCCAGGATGTCGCCCTTGCCGACGAAATCGATGCCGCGCCCTCCTTGCTCGACATGGCCAGCAGCTGCCAGAGCCGGGGTCGCGGGCGGCCGGTCGCCCGGTCCGCCCACCGGCATGAAGCGCCAGCCGTCAAAGCGCGGCTCGGCTTTCAGCTTCTCGACCAGTGCGCCCCAGCGATCGGCTGGCCAGCTCTTGCCCGGCTGGTGCGCGATGGGGGCCAGGGCGATTATCGGGCCGGGACCCGCGCCGCCCGCCAGCTGCGGATCGATCACGGCGGCGGCCTCGGCCCGCGCCTGATCGTCCAGGAAGATTTCGGGATCCAGCGGCGTCGGCGAACCCATCAGGCGCGACACCATCTCGACCTTGCGCAGGCCCGTCTCCCACGAGCGGTTATAGACGATGCGCCGCTTCGCCGGGATCAGATAGCTGAGCGCCGAACCCCGGATGTCGATCACCAGATCCCAGCGCGTGCCGACGACCTGTTTCCACAGATCGAGCCAGTGGCCGGAGAGCTTCTTCTTGTCGAGCACGATGGTGCGCACCACGCCGGGCGCATTGCGGAAGAAGGGCGCGGGCGGCCGGCCGCAGGCGACGGTGATTTCGGCCCCCGGGACCTGACGCGCGATCTCGCGGATCACGCCCGACGAGATGACGCAGTCGCCGATGCGGTTTGAGGTGACGAACAGAACCTGGGGTGCGGACATGGGTCTGTGTTCCGCCATCGCGCGTCGCGGTCAAGGGTGACGACGGCGGAAAGTCCGGGCAGAACATCCGCATGAGCGACATCCAGCACCTCTCCCGCCCCGACGGCGAAACCCTGGCCTTCAAACGCGTCGAAGGCGGCGGCCCGACCGTGATCTGGGTCGGGGGCTTCCGCTCGGACATGGAGGGGACCAAGGCCCTGGCCCTGGACGTCGCCGCGCGCGAACGTGGCTGGAACTTCGTCCGCTACGACCATTTCGCCCACGGCCAGTCCTCCGGCGACTGGAGAAAAGCCACCATCGGCCGCTGGCGCGAGGACGCTGTCGCCCTGATCGACAGCCTGTCCGGCCCGGTCATTCCGGTCGGCTCCTCGATGGGCGGCTGGGTCTCGCTGCTGGCGACCCTGGCGCGGCCGGATCGGATCAAGGGCCTGGTCCTGGTCAATCCGGCCCAGGACTTCACCGAACGGCTGATGTGGCCCGGCCTGGCGGACCACGAGCGCCAGGCCATCCTGCGCGAGGGCGAGACCCTGATCGTCGAGGAGGGTCTGGGCGAATATGTCCTGACGCGGCGCATGTTCGAGGAGGCGCGCGACTGGCTGCTGCTGGACGGCGTGATCGACGTCGCCGCGCCGGTTCACATCCTGCAAGGCCGCGCCGACGACGTCGTGCCGTGGCGACATCAGGTCGAACTGGTCGAACAGCTGACGGGCGGCGACGTGCGTCTGGACCTGATCGAAGGCGGCGATCACCGGCTTTCGACGCCCTCTGACCTCGACCGACTGGTCGCGGCGGTCGAGGCGATGCGGGGCTAGGTCAAGCCCTTACCCGTCAGCGCCCCATACAGGTCCGTCCGCCGATCGCGGAAGAAGCCCCAAGCCGCGCGGTATTTGTCCAGCTCGTCCAGATCGAAGCGGTGCACCAGCACTCCCTCCTCCTCGGCGCCCAGTTGCTCGACCAGTTCGCCCTGCTGATCGGCGATAAAGGAATGGCCGTAGAAGGTCTGGCCGACCTCGGTCACGCGCTCATGACCGATCCGGTTGGCGCCGACGACGGGAACCGCATTCGAGACCGCATGGCCCTGCATGGCGCGCCGCCAGGGCTCGGCCGTGTGCAGGGTCGCATCATGCGGCTCGGTGCCAATGGCGGTCGGATACATCAGGACATCGGCGCCCATCAGCATCATCGCCCGCGCCGCTTCCGGGAACCACTGGTCCCAGCAGATTCCAACCCCGACCTTGCCGAAGCGCGTCTTCCAGACCTTGAAGCCCGTGTCGCCCGGCCGGAAATAGTATTTCTCCTGATAGCCGGGGCCGTCGGGGATATGGCTCTTGCGATAGATGCCCAGCGCCTCGCCGTCGGCATCCAGCATGACCAGCGAGTTGTAATACTGCGGCCCGTCCTTCTCGAAGATCGAGACGGGAATGGCCACGCCCAGTTCCTTGGCCACCGGCGCCATGGCCACAACACACGGATGCTCGCGCCACTCATACGCCTGAGTGAACCAGTGCTCTTCCTGCGAGACGCAGAAATACGGTCCCTGGAACAGCTCCGACGGCAGGATCACCTGCGCGCCCCGCCCCGCCGCCTCGCGCACGAAGGCGATGGTCTTGTCGATGTTCGCCTGCATGTCCTCGCCGTAGGAGGTCTGGATGCCGGCGACGGTGATGTTGCGGGTCATGCTGGCTCCTGCTGGGAGATGCAGTGGAACGAGCCGCCGCCGGTCAGGACGGCGTTGGACGGCAGCGGAATGATCTCGCGATCGGGGAAGGCATCCTTCAACGCCTGGCAGGCCATGTCGGCGGCGCGCACATCGCCATAGGTGGGCACGATCACCGCGCCGTTGGCGATCAGGAAGTTCATGTGGCTGGCCGGGATCGGGCGCTCGTCCTCGTCCAGCACCAGGCCCGGCGACGGGATGCGCACGACCTTCAGCCGACGACCCGCCGCATCGGTCACGGCGGCCAGATCACGCGCCGTCGCGTCATAGACGTCGGCGTTGACGTCGTTCGTGCCCCAGGCGACCGGGCAGGCCACCACGCCCGGCGCGACGAACCGCGCCAGATTATCGACGTGCCCGTCGGTGTGATCGTTCAGCAAACCGTCACCCAGCCAGACCACCACCTTGGCGCCGACCGCCTTCTCCAGCGCCGCCGCCGCGACGGCCTCATCCTGCTTCCAGGCGGGATTGCGGTTCGGGTTCAGCAGGCACTGGCGCGTGGTCAGGACGGTCCCCTCCCCGTCGTGATCCAGCGACCCGCCCTCCATGACAAAGTCGTTCCAGGTCAGGTCCACGCCCGCATGTCGGCCGATCTGTCCGGCGACCAGATCGTCGCCCGGCATGTCATATTTCCCGCCCCAGCCGTTGAACTTGAAGGCCGCGGCCGTTTTGGATCCCGCGCCGAAGATCGGCCCGGTGTCGCGCAGCCAGACGTCGCCAAACTGGCCGGCCACGATCTCGACATTGGCCACGCCCGTAAAGCGCGCCTGGGCGTCGGCCAGAGCCTCGGCCTTGCCGACCATCAGCTTGACCTGCTCGCGGCCCGGGCCAGCCAGAGCCCGCACCAGACCCTCGACCTCGTCCTGCGCCTGATCCAGCGCCTCGAACCAATATTCCGCATGGCTGGGCCAACCCACCCACATGGCGCGGTGCGGCGCCCATTCTGCGGGGATAGCGGCAGCAGTCGGATCGGTCATGCGGGCATCCTCAAGAAGGGCCGAACTGGGAGCCGCGCCATATGGCCCCAAGCGCCCCCGACTTCAACGTCAGCCACGAAAAAGGGCGGCCCGCGAACGGACCGCCCTTCGTCGTTTCAGTCAGGCTGAGCCTTAGAAGGCGTAGCGCACGCTGGCCATAACCGTCCGCGGAGCGGCGATGTTGGCGAACGGGCGGCTGTAGCCTGCGCCGCCGACGACCGAAGACGTGGTCGAACCCAGCGAACCGTAGTAGCGCTCGTCAAACAGGTTGATGACGTTGAACTGCAGGTAGGTGCCTTGCAGGCCCAGCGGCGCGAAGTCGAAGCGGGCGTCCAGATCGACCACCGTATAGGCGTCCACCTTCTGATCGTTGACGTCGGTGACCCAACGCTCGCCGACATACTTGCCTTGGATCGCCGCCGAGAAGACCGGGTTGAAATCGTAGGCGATGCGCAGACCCAGGGTTTCCTTCGGCGTCTCGACCACTTCCTTGCCCTTGGTCAGGGCGACCAGGGTGGAGGAGATGTTGACGTTGTCCTTCAGCTCGCTTTCCAGCAGCGACAGCGAAGCGAAGATGCTCAGCTTGTCGGTCGGCTCCCAGCCCAGCGAGCCGTCGAAGCCGTAGGATTCCACAGCGCCCACGTTACGATCAACGTTGAAGCCCAGATCCTGGTCGTACGAGGAGACGATCCGGTTCTGATAGTCGGTGTGCCAGACGGCAGCCGAGGCGATCAGGCTGGAGGTCTGGTAGCGATAGCCCAAGTCGAAGGTTTTGGTGTTTTCCGGCTGGACATTCGGATTGCCGATCGAGCCGTCGGCAAGACGCGTGACGGAGTACAGGCTGTCCGTACGGGGCGCCGAGATACCCTCTGCGTAGGACGCATAGACCATGTGATCGCCGCCAAAGCGGTAGGTTGCGCCCACGTTCGGCAGCACGTCGTCATACTTCAACTCGCGCGAGTAAGGCGCGATATACTGGGTCGTGCCGGTCGAGGCGAAGGTGACATTGCCGTTTGCCAGAGTAGCATTCGGCGTCTCGCTGGTGCAGCGCACGCTCGACGACGAGTTCTGCGAGTAGCAGTACTGGTTCAGTTCGCGTTTGAAGAAGGGCATGCGCACGCCGATGTTGATGCGCAGGGCCTTGTCCAGGAAGTCACCGCGATACTCGAAGGCCGCTTGGTTCAGTTCCGCATACGACAGGCGGTCGCGGGCACGCAGGTAGTAGCCGTCCAGGTTGATGATGCGGTTGTTCTTATCGTCCAGACCGCCGAACTCATCGGCAAAGCGCGGATTGGCCGGGTCGCTGAAATCAATGAAGCCGTAGGCTCCGGTCTGGCGGTGACGCCCGTAGTCCAGCGTATAGGCTGCCCGCAACTGGTGATCGTCGTTGATGTTCCAGATCAGCGAGCTGTTGATGCCGTAGCGATAGGTGTTCGTGTTCGACGGCGTCATGACGCGGACGGTGTCCAGCGTGTCGCCGTCGCCATTCAGGTCGATGCCGCCGGTGGTGCGCGTGCCGCGGATCAGAGCGTTGGTTTCCGTCAGGGTCGTTTGCTGACCGCCGCCGTTGGCCTGGGTGTACTGGAACGACGGATCGAAGGTGAAGGTCAGCCCTTCAGCCAGCGTGAACTTGGAGTTCAGGCGGACATTGCCCGTGTCGGACGGGTTGATGCGGAGACCGTAATAGGCTGCGGCCGAGGTGCTGGAGGTGTTGCCGTCAATATCGGCCAGCCCGTTACGGAAGGTGGGGGCGGTATAATTGGTGCTGTAGTCGATGTTCCAGCCGAACGGGCTGGTCTCAACTTCGGCCGGCGTCACAACACCGAGCGCCGACGTCGATTCAAGGCTCGGGCTATAGTACGCGAAGTTGCGGTTTTCGTTGTAGTGGGCTGACAGCGCGACAAAGTCCCCGTTCGAACCGACCGGCTGATAGATACGCATGTTGTACTGCGTCTTCTTCAGGTCGCCCTGGCCTTTGAACTTGTCGTATTCCTGGTGCGAGACGGCGAACCAGGCCGAAGTTCCCCACGGACCAACTTGACCTGTATCGACCAGCGCCATGATGCGCTTATAGTCGAAGTCACCCAGTGAGCCTTGAATCCAGCCTCCGAAGTCAGCCGCCGGACGACGCGAGGTATAGTTGATGGTGCCGCCGGTCGCTGAGGCGGTCGGGCTGTCGACGTCGGTCGTGCCGGTGTTGACCGAAGCGCGCTCGATCAGTTCCGGGTCCAGCTGTTGGTTGGTGTAGCTAGCGTAGTTGCCGGTGTCGTTCAGCGGAATGCCGTCGAACGTCAGGGAGACGCGGTTGCCGTCGAAACCGCGCAGACGGATGTTGCCGCCCGATGAGCCATAGGGGTCGTTGTTGGTGAAGTTCAGGCCCGGCGTCAGGTTCAGGGTTTGAACAATGGTCTGACCGGCGGCTTGGGTCGAGATGAACTCCTGCGTCACGGTCGAGCGCGTCTTACCGGCGGTTTCAGCAACGATGGTGCCGTCGGTGGTGCGTGGACCCCGGGTGCCGGTGACGACCACTTCCTGCACTTCGGTCGCTTCCGTGCCGGTCGATTGAGCGGAGGCGGCGCCGGCGAAGGCCAGCGAGCCGGCAAGGGCGGTGGTCGCCCGGATCAGGCTTTTGCGAGAAATCATTACATCTATCCCCAGATGGACGGCGCGAATGGCGTTGGCGTCAGGCGTCCATCGCCTGTCGCAATCCAGCCCCCTCTAGGGCGCATGTTGAAACCTTGGGCGACAGTTATGTAACAGCAATATGACAAGGAGTGAGGGTGGTCTGGGCGCCACACCCTGCGGCGGCTGGGCTAGGCTGCCGCCCGCTCGAAAACGTCCGCGATGCCGTTCGCCGTCGGCACGATGGCGTGCGGCTCATGATAGTTGCCGTTCACCTGGCTTTGGGCGATCACATGTGCGCGGAAGCGTGTGAACAGATCGCTATCCGGCGCCTCCGGCGCGCCCCAGAAATCATCAAGCGGTTTCTGGTCGGTCAGACCCTCGAAGTCGAAGAAGGCGTCGCCCAGAACCTTGACCGGCGTATGGAAGCCCAGCGCGGAAAGCGCGGCGCTGGAGTTGTTGACCACCATCCCCAACGACGTCCGACATAGAGCCGCCAGATTGCCGCCATCGATGAAATCGACACGGCCCATCAAGCCATGCTCCTGAGCAAGCCGCATCGTGACGGCGCGGAGATTGACCAAACCCGGATCCAACGGATGGTTCTTAACAACCAGGCGCGCCCCAGGCGGCGCCTTGGCGGCGAAGCTGGTGATGACGGCGGTCAGGAAGGCGCGGTTGTCAGCGTATCGCGAGTAACGCAGCAGTTGCGCGTCGCCTTCGCGTTGCAAGCAGGCGATAAAGAACTCGCCCCTGGCCCTAATGACGTCGGCATCGCAGTTCTCGGGCCGACGGAACGCCAGACTGACATAGCGTCGGATATGGCCCAGGCACTGTTTCAGCGGGGAGAACACATAGGGCGCAGCATAGTTTGGGAAGAACGCTTTTCCCGCGACCTGCACCGTATGATAAGCGCTGATATTGGCGACGTGGTGCGGCAGGATTTTTCCGACCGCGACAGGCTCGAGCAGCTTCGGCGCCGGTTCGGGATATCCGTCGCGGAAGCGTGGCAGCGCGCTTGATCCGTTTACGCCATTGCGTTCGACCGTGATCCAATCAGGACGAAAATAGCCGTTTTCCAGAACCCAGACACGAGCGTTCAGGGTGTCGGCTGCCGCCAGAACCGCGCGGTTGTAGGCGCCGGCCTCGCCAAAGACGATGACGTCGCTGAAATCGGCGACGATGCGCGCCAGACCATCGGACCAGGACTTCGCCGTATCCTTGAAGACCAATCCGCCCGGTCTGCGCCAGTTCATCGCATCGCCGGCGTTGAAGATCATGCGATTTACGACAGCGCCACGCGATTCGAGCACCGAGGCCAGTGCGGCTCCAAACGACCCGAATGGTGCGGAAACGATCAGGAAACGACGGCCCGACAGGCCATGTCGACCACCTTGTCGTGTCGCGGGGAAGGCAGAGACGACCGTTGGCTGAGGAAGCGCAGCTGTACGCAGCCGCAGAGATACGCTGGGCCGAACGTCATCTGCCCTTAATCGATAACGGCGACGACGCCGCGCCGACAGCACTCGAGAAGACGAACGCACGTCTACCATCACGCCCACCGGTACAATGACGGAACAGAAACCGCTTCGGCACGGCCGTTGCAACCGAAGAGTTTGTCGACAAAGGGCATCGTCGCCCTTTTGTCGCGACCACCTTTCGCGATCAATCGAAAACGCCCGAAGTTCAGGAATTTTAAAACGTGGCCCTTTGAGCGTTGTTTTTTAGCATCAAAGCCGCCGCCGCCGGGAAGGCGACGACGGCTCGATGTCTTTGGAACGACGATTTCCATGCTTCGCAGGTTGCTGGTTGGGTGATCCCAACCAGCTCCCTTAAAGCTTTAGAAGTTGATGTCGATGGTCGCGCGGCGGTTGAGCGGTTCGCGCACACCGTCGGCGGTCGGCTTGGCCAGGTTGGTCTCGCCCTTGCCGTCGAGGGCGATGACGCCGCCGTTGACGCCCGAGGCGACCAGCGCGTCCGCGACGGTGCGCGAACGACGGTTGGACAGACCCAGGTTATAGGCGGCCGAACCCGAGGTGTCGGTGTAGCCGACGATCAGGACGCGCGTCGGGCGACCCGACTTGGCGTAGTTGGCGGCCTGCGTCACCACCGAACGGGCTTCCGCGGTCAGGTCCGAGCGATCCCAGTCGAAATAGACGACGAACTGGCGAGGCATCGGGGTCTGAGCGACCGGCGGCGGGGGCGGCGGGGGCGGCGGGGGCGGCGGCGGGGGCGGAGGCGGGGGAGGCGGCGGCGGCGGCGCGTCTTCCGCACCGAAGCTGTAGCGCAGACCCAGGGTCACGGTGTGCGACTGATCGTAGTCGCCGTCCCATTCGCCGAACTGCGTGGCGCCCACGCCCGTGCCGGCCGTCGTCGAGGCGAACGAGGCGTCGCCCGTCAGGTAACGGTAGGTCAGGTCGATGTTGGCGCGGTCGCTGATCGCCCAGGCCAGACCGGCGATCGCCTGAGCGGCGAACTTGGTCGAGGTGTCGTCGGCGGCGAAGGTGGCGCCGCGGTTGGCGCGCAGAGCGCCGATGGTGTCGGTGTTGACGCGGTTCACACCAGCGCCGAGGCCGACGAACGGACGCACGCCCCAGTATTCGAAGCCGAAATCATAGATGACGTTGGCCATCAGGGTGGCGGATTCGATGTCGCCTTCGGGCGAGAAGCAGCCGCCCGTCGCCGGAGTCAGGTTGCACAGGCCTTGCGTGCCCGAGACAGCGCGCACGGTGCCGATGTCGCCCGAGCGGTAGCCGCCTTCCAGTTCAACGCGCCAGTTCGGGTTGAAGCGGTAGCCGAGGCGAGCGAACGCCGCCCAGCCGTCGTTCACTTCCCAGTTCCAGTTGGCGCCGGTCGTGGACGATTCAGCGTTGATATCGTCGATCATGTGGTAGCCGGCGTCGATGGCGCCGTACCAACCATTGGGTTCCGCCGA
>Ga0308172_1000298_pt1 | contig 76963 bp, 63 predicted proteins | sample PhyGR2_FD_202134 | JGI IMG/M metagenome (GOLD analysis project Ga0308172, IMG submission 202134) | Phyllosphere microbial communities from UC Gill Tract Community Farm, Albany, California, United States - DLSLSG.R2 | ecosystem: Host-associated > Plants > Phyllosphere > Unclassified | place: USA... | reverse complement strand
GCGTGCCAAGGGCAAGGCGCCAAAGACCATCCTTATCGCCGTCGCACGGCAACTCCTCGTCATCCTCAACGCCATGATCCGCAAGCGACAGCCTATCGCTCTCGCATGAACATCACAGTTGCCCCCACGGACTTTCAGCCGATCAGCAACCGAATCCCCAGCGCCGCCAGCAACGCCAGCGGCATCGCCACCGCGCCGATCTTGAGGAAGGCGAGGAAGCCGACATCCTCCCCCTCGCGCCGGATCGCCTGAAGCCACAGGATCGTCGCCAGCGAGCCCGTCACCGACAGGTTGGGTCCCAGATCGACACCGATCAGCAGCGCGTCGGTGACGATCTGCGGCGGCTGCGCCTGGGCGATCGCGCTGCTCGCGATCAGCCCGGCGGGCAGGTTGTTCATCAGGTTGCTGCCGAACGCCAGCACCGTGCCCGACACCGCCGCCGCGCGTGTCGGATCGGCCAGCATGCCGCGCAGGCCGCTCGCGACCCAGGCGATCACCCCCGTCCGGTCGAGCGCTTCGACCAGCACGAACAGCCCGGCGACCAGCGGCAGCACGCCCCAGCTCACCGACCGCGCCAGCGTCAGCGGCGAGCGCCCCGCCAGCAGCGACACGATCACCGCCGTCGCGATCCCCGCAATCGCGGTCGGCAACCCCAGCGGCTCGTCCAGTGCCGACATGGTGAGGAGCAGCAGCGCGGTCAGCACGATACCCGCAATCGCCAGCTTGCCGCCATTGGTCAGCGGATCACGCGCGACGTCGCGCTCGCAACCGCCCGCGATCCGCTGCCGCTCGATGGTCCGCAACACCAGGAAGGTCATGACGATCGACCCGATCGAGGGCAGCGCGAAGGCCGCCATCCACGCGCCCAGCGGCGGCATATGCCCGCCATAAAGGACCAGATTGGCGGGGTTGGAGATCGGCAGGACGAAGCTGGCGGCATTGGCGATCAGCGCGCAGGCGAACAGCAGCGGCAGCGGGTCGGCCTTCGCCTTCTTCGCCGCGACGAAGACCGCCGGGGTCAGCACGACGGCGGTCGCGTCATTGGACATGAAGGTCGTGACGACCACCCCGGTCGCATAGACCAGTGCAAAGAGCCGCGCGCGCGATCCCTTCGCCGCGTTGACCGCCGTGGCGGCGATCCAGTCGAACGCGCCATGTTCGCGCGCCGTCTCGCTGAGCAGCATCATGCCGATCAGGAACAGATAGACGTCGCCCCCCTTGGCCACCGCCTGCCCCGCTTGCCCGAGCGGCATCAGGCCGAGCAGGATCAGCAGCGCCGCCCCCGCCACCGCCCAGATCCATTCGGGCCAGCGCATCGGCCGCGCGATGACTCCGGCGGTCGACAGACCCGCAATCGCCCAGGTCGCACCCGTCGCCAGAGTCACCATCCGCATCCATTCTTGTTCGGCCCCAGCCGGGCCCCGTCGATCCCGGCGATAGGCCAGGGGCCGATCGCATGGCAATCCTCGCCCGGCGCGACGGGCAGACGCCGCTTGGGGATCGCGTCCATGCCCCGGACCAGACAGTCGATGCGGTCGCGCCCATCGCCGCACACCACCTCGACCGCGTGCAGCCCGGCGTCAAGCGTCACCGCGGCGTGCCACGATCCATCCTCCCCGCGCGTCATCGCCGTCGCCGCGCCGCCATCGGCCGCAACCATCGGCACCGCATCGGCATCGGCGCCGAACAGCCTGGCCGTGATCGTCACCGGGCCCGGCCGGGGAACCTGATGCGGGTCGGTCGGCCTGGTGATCAGGCGGACATCGCCGGGGGCCACGATCTGGACATGCGGCCAGGGCGCGTCCAGCCTTCGGAAGCGCCAGCTGACCACCCGGTCCTGGACATGGACGATGGCAAAGCCCGCCGCGCCGCCATCTTCCTCGATCTGCCCGGTCGAGCGGGTCGCGCCATAGATGACCCGACCATCGTTCAGCAGCTCGTTATAATGGGTATGGCCGGTATCGACGAAGGCGACCTCGCCGTCGATGAACTGGCGCGCGATCGTCTCGCCATCGGCGGCCAGATCGCCGGGATAGGCGTGCATGAAGACCAGCGGCACCTGCCCCGCCGCCCTGGCCCGCGCGAGCTCCTCGGCCAGCCGGTTGCGGTCGTGCATGGTCAGCCGGAAATCCGGCCCGCCCGCGCCAGCCGATACGATGTCGAGGAACAGGCAGCGATGCCCGGCGATCACCTCCGTCTCGGGCCGGTTGGCGCTGGGGATGGCGGCGTCATAGGCGGTGAGGTCGCCAGGCTCGAAATCATGGTCGCCGGGGATGATCCGCCAGGGTCGCGACAGCGGCGCCAGCGCGTCCAGCATCCGGGCATATTGTTCGGGCGTGCCGTGATTGGCGTTGTCGCCGGGCAGGAAGACGAAGTCCGCCGCCTCGCCGATCCGCGCGTTGACCTGCGCCACGACGGCGCGCAGCCGGTCGAGGCTTTGCCAGCCGTCGTCCGCGTCCAGATGCAGGTCGCCGATATGGACCCAGCAGATGCCGCCGCTCATGCCTTGGCCTCCTTTCCGGCGTCGCCCCCGCAGGCCGGGCGCAGCGTGCCCGCAAAGCCGATCCACAGCGCGAGGCTGGCGACCGCGAAGCCGCCCAATATGTAGAAGGCCGTGCTGTAGCCCAGCTCCTGCGCCAGCCACCCGCCGATCGCGGGCGACAGGCTGGCCCCGACGCCCTGGATCGTCATCACCGCGCCCTGCCCGACATTGACCCGGCCGGTGCCGTTCAACAGGCAGGCGACGAGCCCCGGCACCGCGACACTCTGAAGCCCCGCGCCGATCCCGTCGAGCGCCTGGACCGGCCAGACGCCCCAATGCTCGATAAAGGTCCCCGCCAGGAATCCCCGCAACGGAAGCGCCGCGAAGGAGATCAGTAGGACCAGCCAGTAACCGCGCCCGGCGGCGACCTTCATCGCGACCAGGCTGGCGACGATCATCACCGCCTGTGCGACCATCACCGTCGTCGCGGTGAACATCGCCGCATCGCCCTTGCCCGCGCCGACCACCGCCATGCCATAGAGCGGCAGCATCGCGCCGTTGCCCAGATGGAAGCACGCCAGCGCCGCCGCCAGGATCAGCATCGGCTTGTTGGACAGCAGCGCCTTGAAACCCTCGGCCTGCCCGCCGTCCTGATCCTCGCCCTTGTCATCCTCCAGCCCGCGCGCGGCCCGGTGGTCGATGGCGCGCTCGGGGATCGACAGGACCGAGATGACCGCCAGCACCCCGAAGGCGGCGGCCAGGAAGAAGATGGCGGGCATCCCGAACTTCCAGCCGAGAAAACCCGACAGCCCCGCGCCGACCATGTTCCCGGCATGGTTCCAGGCCTGGTTGCGGCCATTCTGCGCGTTGAAGCCCTTTTGCCGGACGACGCCCAGCGTCATGCCGGTCACCGCCGGCCCGATCGCCGCGCCCGCAATGGCGGTCGCCACCTGGCTGATCCCGACGACCAGCCCGGTCTGCGACCAGAGGATCAGGAAGGACGCCAGCACCGTGCAGATGCCGGTGATGACCACCACCCAGCGTTTCTTGTCGGTATGGTCGATAAAGGCGCCTGCGGGCACGGTCATCACCATCCCCGCCACGCCGCCCAGCGTCATGACGGTGCCGATCGGTCCCGTCTGCCACCCGCGCTGTTGCAGGAAGACGCCCAGAAAGGGACCGATCCCCGCCTGCATGTCGGCCATGAAGAAATTGAGCGCCTGTAACCAGCGCGTCGCGCGGCGGCGGTCGGCGTCCGGCGCGTGGGCGCCGGAGGCGTCGGATAGGGCAGCTGTCGCCATGGATCGTCTCCGCAAGATGCGGGGCCCCAACTCAGCAATGTTTTGAATTATCCGCAGTCAGGCTGATTTATGTTGGCCGTGGACCGCTCACCGGGCCTTCGGTAAAATCAACCGTCTCGAAATCCCACGCTATCTCTGGCGACCCCGCCCATGACGCGAAGAAATGGCCCGCTCGCGAAAGGATCGGATCGACGGGAACAAAATCCGGCGGCCATGAAAACTCTGGCTATGCTCGGGCATAACGTATCAGGAATTTCAGATTCGCGTCATCTTTGCTGCTTCGGTGTCCCGCTATGCTGCATCACCAAGGCAGCCGGCATGGGGATGATGGCGCGATGATCGGGACGATGGGGCGATATGTCGTGGCGGCGGGCTTGCTGGCGGGCAGCGCCGCGCCCGCCATGGCGGCCACGGGGTGTCAGGTCGGGATGATGGCCGCGATCCCCGTCACCATGCAGGGGCTTCGCCCGGTGGTCGAGACGCAGATCAACGGCAGGCCCGCCCCCTTCCTGCTCGATAGCGGCGCCTTTTACAGCAACATCGCGCCGCCCGTCGCGCGCGAGTTCGGGCTGTCGCTGAGCCCGCTTCCCGACGGGTATCGCGTGAACGGGGTCGGCGGCAGTTCGGAGGCGCGCGTCACCACCGTCCGCCGCTTCACGCTCGCCGGGTTCGACCTGGCGCATGTCGAATTCATCGTCAGCGGCAGCGATGTCGGAGAGACCGGGCTGCTCGGCCAGAATGTGCTGGGGCTGGCCGATGTCGAATATGACCTGCCCGGCGGCATGGTGCGGCTGTTCAAGCCCAGCAACTGCGCCAAGGCCGCCATGGCCTATTGGACCAAGGGGCAGCCCTTCTTCGAAATGCCGATCGAGCCGCGCGACAGCCGCCAGCACCACACGGTCGGCACGGTCGAGCTGGACGGCGCGAAGCTGCGCGCCACCTTCGACACCGGCGCGGACGGCACGGTGCTGACCCTGCGCGCCGCCGCGCGGGCGGGGGTGCATCCCGGCGATCCGGGGGTGGAGCCCGCAGGCTGGTCGACCGGGATAGGGCATCATGTCGTCAAGGGCTGGGTCGCGCGGTTCAAGCTGCTGCGGATCGGCAATGAGGAACTGCACAATGTCCGGCTGCATATCGCCGATCTGGGCGGGCTGGACACCGACATGCTGTTGGGCGCGGATTATTTCGTGTCGCACCGCCTCTATGTCTCGAATGCGCAGCACCGGTTGTATTTCACCTATAATGGCGGACGGTTGTTCGACGCCGCCGCGCATGTCGATCCCGCCGCGTCGGGCGCGGTGCAGGTCGTCGCCGAGGCCGCCGCACCGACCGATGCCGAGGGCTATAGCCGTCGCGGCGCGATGCTGCAGACCCAGCACGACCTGCCCGGCGCGATCGACGCCTTCACCCATGCCATGACGCTCGCGCCCAAGGACCCGCGCTTTCCACGCCAGCGCGCGCTCGCCTATCTGGAGCAGCGGCGGCCGGTGCTGGCGATCGACGACCTCAACACCACGCTGACGCTCGACCCCGCCGACACCCGCGCCCGTTTCCTGCGCGCCGAGCTTCGCCAGCGGGCGGGCAATCCGGCGGGCGCGGTCGCCGATCTCGACCAGATCAGCGCCGCCCTGCCGCGCGAGGACATGCAGCGGCTTCAGATCGCACAGCTTTATGCCAATGCCGACGCCTTCACCCCCGCGATCGCGCAATATGGCCTATGGCTGGACACGCATCGCGACGATGCCCGGCGCGGCGCGGCGCTCAATGGGCGATGCTGGGCCCGGATGCTCGCGAATGTCGAGCTGGACAAGGCGATGAGCGACTGCAACGCCGCCATCCATGCGGTGCCGGGCAATCCCAGCTATCTCGACAGCCGCGCCTTCGTCCGGCTGCGGCGCCACGAGGATCAGGCCGCGCTCGCCGATTTCGACGCCGCGCTCGCCATCGATCCCAAGCGCGCTTGGGCGCTCTATGGCCGCGCCATCGTCGAGCAGCGGCTGGGCAGGACCGCCGAGGCCGATCGCGACCGCGCCGCCGCCATCGCGATCGACCGGCACATGCCCGACCGGATCAGGACGTTCGGCATCGCCTGACCGGGTGGCGGGGCGGCGGTTCGCGCCGCCGCCCCCCTCCTCAGAACGACTTGGACACGCCGACGAAGAAGCCGCGACGCGGCCCATATTGCGGCGCCCCGACACCCACGCCGGTTCCGTCGCGGATCTCGTATTTATGGTCGAGCACGTTGATGACGTCGAAGCGGATGTCGATGTTCGGCCCGGCCAGATGGTGGCTCGCGGTCAGGTTGAACTGGGCATAGGGCGCGATCTTGGCGCCGTTGGGAATGCTCCGCACATCGTCGTCGCGGCGCAGGCCCGAGCCGTAGATCATGCTGCCGCCCAGCTTCGTGCCGCCTGCAAAGGCATAGGACACACCCGCCGATCCGGTGAAGGTCTGGTCGTGATCCAGATAGATATAGTGCCGGGCGATATAGTCGAGATCGTCCTGGCCGAAGCTGAACTGGCTGGAGACGATCCCCCGCCCCTTGGCCTTGGCGGCGGCGAAATTGGCATAGGCGAGCAGCGGCCCGCGCTGATAGCTCATATTCGCCTCGATCCCGCCGATGCGCCCCTGCCGATAGTTGAACGGGGTCAGGATGATCGGCGCGCCGAACTGCCCCTCGTCGATCAGGTTCTTCGAGATGCGGTAATAGGCGTCGATGCCATAGGTGAAGTAGCGGCTGAGCCGCGCCTGGAACCCGGCGTCGAAATAATCCTGCCGCTCGGCATAGGGGACGTCGTTGACGGTGACCGAGGGATAGGCGCTGGTGCCGACGAACTTGTTGATGCTGGTATTGCCGACCAGCTCGAAGGGCGGCGGCACGAAATAGCGCGAATAGCCCGCGTGCAGCGTATAGACATCGTCCGGCTGCCACACCAGGTTGACGCGCGGCGACAGCTGCCCCTCACGGCGATAGCCGTTATAGAGGTCGTAGCGCGCGCCATAGTTCAGCGTCAGCCTGGGCAGCAGCTTCCATTCGTCCTGCAGATAGGCGCTGACGCTGGTCGCGGTCTTGCCGCTATTGTCGGCGATCTGGATCGGCTCGCCCGCCTGGGCGCCGTTGCCGTCGACCGGGAAGACGCTGGTCGTGGTCGCGCTGGTCGAGCGGTCGCGCGACAGCAGCAGGCCGCCGCGCAGCGTGTGCGCATCGCCCAGATGATAGACGGCATCGACCTGCCCGCCGATCGCGAAATCCTGCTTGTACGCCTGTTGCGCCTGCCCGTTATAGAGCAGCTCGCCCAGCACGTCGGGACGATAGCGCAGCGAGGAATAGCGCGCGAACAGCGACGCCTGCACGGTGAACGGCTCGGCATCGTGGAGGAAGGCCAGCTGGCCGAAGCCGGTCTTCTCCAGCTGCGTCTCGTTCAGCTTCTCGCTGGGGAACGTCTTCTGTCCGCCGACGCTCCAGGTGCCGCCCGGCTGTTGGCCGACCGGGTTGGGAATCTGGAACCACTGGTTGGAATAGCCGCCGACGAACGACACCCGGTTCTGGTCGTCCAGGATATGGTCGACATAGGCGAAGCCCTGATACTGGTCGGTATCGTCGTGCACCGGGTTGGACCGGCCGTCGACGCTCTCGATGCCCAGGCCACTATGCCGGTAATCGCCCGACACGAAGTAATTGGTGCTTCCCGAAGAGCCGCCATAGGTCAGGCTGGGCTGGATGGTGTTGTGGCTGCCGCCATAGATGGAGGCGGTGCCGCCATTGTCGAACAGCCCGCTCTTGGTCGTGATGTCGATCACGCCCGCGGTGCGCAGGCCATATTGCGCCGGCAGCGCGCCGGTCAGGATGTTGACCTTGTCGACCAGGCGCGGCGACAGGGTCTGGCCGAACACCGCCAGGCCTTCGGGCAGGATGGTACCGTTGATGCGATATTGCAGGCCGTTATGGTCGTCGCGGACGTGGAACTGGCCGAAACCGTCCTGCACGATGCCGGGCGCCTGGAGCAGGATCTGGTTGAACTGCTGGTTCTCGCCGCCGGGCAGCGCCTTGATCGTCGCGCTGGTGATCTCGTAATTCGACGCGCCGAGGCTGGGCTGGATATGCGCGCGCGCCGTGTCCAGCCGCTTGGCGGTCACGACGATGTCGCTGCTGTCGCCGCCCTGCGTCTGGTCCGCGTCAGGCGTGGGCACGCCGCGCGTCTGCGCCATCGCCGGCATGGCGATCGCGGCCGTGGCTACGCAACACAACAGGGCGTATAAGCGCATAGAGATACTCGCATGATATATAGTCTCCCGGACGTTCTGCTTCGCCTTGCTGCGGTGCGAAGGCAAGCGCCGTCGCGCTCCATGACGCATTTGTAAGACAGTCATCATCCGCCCGCCCGCCATGGCCAGCGGGGCCGGATCACGCTATCATGCGGATATGGCCGAACGTTTTGAGAGACACCGCCAGCCGTGGCGGCCCGACGAGATTCAGAAACTCCACACGCTCGCCAAGAAGGGCATGGCGCTGAAGGCGATCGCCAAGGCGCTGACCCGCAGCGAGGAGTCGGTCAAGGCACGCGCCAAGGAAGACGGGCTGTCGATCGCCAAGCTGCACTGAGCCGGACGGGCGGCGCTACTGCGCGACCCGCCCGATCCGCACCAGCACGCCGCTGGGGTCGCTGACCGCGAACTCATAGGTGCCCCAGGGCTTGAGGTGCGGCGCGCCGGGTTCGATGATCCGGTCGCGCACCCGGTCGGCGACCGCATCGACGTCCTCGACATAGAGATAGAGGCCGAAGGGATTCTCCTCCACGCGGGGTGGCCAACCGGGCATGTGGTTCAGGTGCAGATGCCAGCCGCGCCCGTCCTCCATTATCCGATAGCCGCCGAAATCGGCCGCGACGGTAAAGCCGAGCAGCTGGTAGAAGGCGGTGCTGGCCGCCATGTCGCCAGCCGGCACGATCGCGACGCAATGATGATTCATGGCCCTCTCCCGTCCCGTTGGCGGGACCGGCGCATCCTATCGCCTGGCGTCGTTCGCGAAAGCCGTTTGCCGCTATAGCGGATAGCCGTCGCGGCACCGCTCCCATTCGACCGGATCATGCGCGCAGACGAGCGTGACCGTGTCGCGGCGTGCGATCGACAGGTCGCGCAGCCGGGCCTGGTTGGCCAGACGCGCGCGCGCATCGACCTCCATCAGCCGCTGATAGGCGCGCAGGCCCGGCGTGCAGCGGCGCCTCGCCTCGCGCATCTCGCCGCGATAGAAATAGGCGTCCCCGGCATGGAGCAGCCATCGCCCGCCGGGCTGTCGGATCGCCACGCCCGCATGACCCCATGTGTGGCCGGGCAGCGGCACCAGCAGGATTTCGGGCGGCAGGCCGGGCAGGTCGCGGACCGCATCGAACCCGAACCAGCCCTCGCCCCCGGCGCTGTGGAACTGCCACCGCGCGACCTGATCCCATTGCCGCGGCCGCCAACGGTTGCGCGCGACGATCCCCGCATGCGGCCCGGCGGCATCGTCATATTCGCGGCGCATGACATGCACGGTCGCATTGGGAAAATCCTCCAGCCCGCCCGCATGGTCGAAGTCGAGATGGGTCAGCACGATGTGCCGGACATCCCCGGCACGGTGGCCCAGCGCCTCGATCTGGCGGATCGCGGTTTCCGACTCGCGCAGTCGGATGTTGAGCATGGCGCGCCACGGCAGGGTGATGCGGGGATGGGGGCGGCGATGCGGATGCGCCACGTCGCGCAGGCCATAGCCGGTATCGACCAGCACCAGCCCGCTCGCCTCGGTCTCGATCAACAGGCAGTGGCAGACCAGATGCCCCAGCGGCCCATGGCTGCGCCCGTCGAACAACGCACCCCCCAGGGGGCAGTCGGTCCCGCAATTGAGATGGTGGATCCGCATCGGACTCCAACCCGATCGACCGCGCGATCGTTCCGTCTTATCCCTATTTTACAATAGGATAAGACGCATCATCTGGATCAGGAAGCCTGCCGTGGCGGCTCAGGCGGTCAGGGTGATCCGCCGCCCTTCCCGCGCGGAGCGATAGATCGCCTCGATGACGCGCAGATCGGCCAGCCCTTCCTCGCCGGGGACCAGCGGCCGGGTGTCGTTCAGGATGCACTCGGCGAAATGATCGAGCTGTCCGGCATGCTGCCCCTTGCTCGGCGGCAGGCGCCGCTCCTCGGTCCGGCCGTCGCGGTGGACGAACATCCGCTGCCCCTCATAGGCGGTGGCGGGTTCCAGCTCGATCCAGCCCTTCGTGCCCGTCACGCGGTAGATATTGTGCCCCGAGCTGTAGCTCGACACGCAGGTCGCCTCGATCCCGGAGGGGAAGCGCAACAGGAAGGTGATGCGGTCCTCGACGGTGCGGAAGCGCGGGTCGTTGCGGTCGGTCGATTCGACCGCACTGACCTCCACCGGCTCCTCGCCGGTCAGGTAACGGACCGCGTTCAGGCTGTAGATGCCGATGTCCATCAGCGACCCGCCCCCCGACAGCGCACGGTCGAGTCGCCACTGGTTGGGCTGCGCATCAAAGCCATGGTCGGAGGTGACGATCCGCTTCGGCCCGACAAAGCCCTTGCGCGCCAGATCGATCGCCAGCCGGTTATACGGCTCGAACCGCGAGCGATAGCCGATCATCAGCTTGCGCCCCGCCGCCTGGCAGGCCTCGATCATCGTCCGGCAGTCCGAGGACGAGACCGCCATGGGCTTCTCGCACATCACATGCTTGCCCGCCCGCGCCGCGCGCACCGTATATTCGGCGTGCAGGGCGTTGGGCAGGATCACATAGACGACGTCGACATCGGGATTGTCGCGGATCGTGTCGAAGTCCGCATAGCTGTAGCGGTGGCTGGCGGGCACGCCGTATTTCTCGCCGAAACGGGCCAGCTTCCCGGGCGTGCCACTGACCAGCGCGGTCAGGCGCGCATGGTCGCACTCGGCGAATTTGGACATGATCAGTTCGGCATAGCGGCCCAGTCCGACAATGGCATAGCCGATCCTGCGCCCGCCCGGCGCAGCGCAGGCGCCCCCGGCCGCCATGGCCAGTCCGGCGCCCAGCCCTGTGATGACGGTTCGACGGCTGGTGTCGCGCATGATCCTCTCCCGATCGGTTATGGCTATATCCGTCAATGGCTTAGCACCATCCGCCGATCCGCACCACCGCGCGCCTTTCCCACCGCCCCCCGTCCCCCCTTGCCAGGATTCCCGCCGCGCCATAGCGTCCCGGCCGGGGATCTGGGGGGAATAGAGACGTGCGTACCATATTCGTGCCGCGGCACCGGCTGGCGCCGGCGCTTCTGATGGCGGGCGTCGCCGCTTTTCCGCTTCACGCCGCCCGACCGGTCGCCGTGGCGGTGGAGACCGCGGGCCCCGCCGCCGCGCAGGCCCCGACGGTCGAGCCGATGCCCGACTGGGTCCGCACGCTTGCCATCCCCGAGGCGACGAAGCCGCGCGTCGAGCGGGCGCAGGACGGCGTCGTCTATCTGCTCAACGATGCGCAATATCGCTCGCGCCCGGACGGTCATGACGACTGGTTCCGCCTGACGAGCAAGGTCATCAACCGCAGCGGGCTGGAGTCGGCCGGTCAGATCACCATGGCCTATAATCCGGCCTTCGAGACGCTGGGCGTCCATTTCGTCCACCTGATCCGCGACGGCAAGGTCATCGACCTGACCCGCGACACGCAGTTCCGCGTGGTCGAGCGCGAGGACGATCTGGAGGACGGGATCGTCAGCGGCACGATGAAGGTCATCGCCAATCTGCGCGACGTGCGGGTCGGCGACATCGTCGATTACGCGACCACGGTCCATGCCCGGTCCAGCCTGTGGGCGGGCCATGCCTTTTACGGTTTCTCCCAGCGTTTTTCCGAGCCGCTGGCGATGCGCAGCCTGCGGTTCGTCTGGTCCGATGGGATGACGCCACGTTTCAAGGCGATCAACAGCGACATCGCCTTTCCGCCGCGCAAGACCGATCGCGGCACCGAATGGGAATGGAGCGTCACCGATCCCGCCCCGATGAAGGGCGAGGACAATGTGCCCGGCGGCGTGTTCCAGTGGGGACTGGGCGAGATCTCGACGATGCGCGACTGGGGCGAGGTCGCGGCCTGGGCGACCGGGCTCTACCGGGGCGACGACACGCTGCCCGCCGACTTCGCCGCGCGGCTGGACGCCATCGCCAAGGCGTCGCCCGCCCCCGCCGACCGGCTGACCGCCGCGACCCGCTATATCCAGGACAATATCCGCTATGTCGGCGAGGAGCTGGGCGAGGGCTCGTTCGTGCCGCGGCGGCCCGGCGTGGTGCTGGCGCGCGGTTACGGCGACTGCAAGGACAAGAGCCTGTTGCTGGCGGTGGCGCTGCGGCGGCTGGGCATCGACGCGGTCCCCGCGCTGGTGTCGACCACCGACGGCCCCCGTCTGACCGAGCGCCTGCCCTCGCCGCTGGTGTTCGACCATGTCATCGTCCGTGCGGTCCTCGACGGGCGGGTGCTGTGGATCGACCCGACCGGCACCCATCGCGGCGGCCGGGGGACCGCGATCGTCCCCTCCAATCTGGGCCATGCGCTGCCGATCCGCGACGGCCAGGCCGCGCTCGAGCCGATGGCGGGCTATGGCGAGCGGGCCGGGCGCATGACCGTGGTCGAGGAATTCGCGGTCGACGAAAAGGCCGAGGTCGCGATGACCCTGCACGTCGTGACCCGCTATACCGACGCCCGCGCCGACCAGGTGCGCGGCAGCTGGGCCTCGACCTCCGCGCGCAAGATCGCGGACAACAATCTCGCTTTCTATCGCAAGCGCTTTCCCGAACTGGTCGAGGGCAAGCCGCTGGTCCAGACCGACGATCGCGACGCCAATGTGGTGACGATGGTCGAGGACTATACGATGTCGCGCGCCGCGTTCGACAAGGCCAAGCTGTCCGCCAAGCTGATCACCCGCGCCTATGCCGCACAGGACATCCTGCCCGACCGGCAGGATGATCCGCGCCGCCAGCCGCTGGCGCTGCCCGACCATGTGGTGAACGAGCAGACGATCGACCTGCGGGTCAAGGACCGGCTGCTCGAGCCGCTGGAGGATGTCGAGGCCAAGGGCGGGCCGGTCGCCTTCTCGCGCCGCTCGACCAAGCTGCCCGACGGCCTGCACATCGTCTATCGAATCGACACCGGCCCGCGCGACATGGTGCCCGCCGCCGAGGCGGAGGCGGTCTATGCCGTGTCGGAAAAGGTCTCGAACGAGACGGGCATCGAATTCTATCTGGAAAAGTCCCCGCGCCCCTCGGGAATGCCCGCCGGGCTCGACCCTGCCCTGGCGGCGACGATCCGGCCCGACCTGGAAAAGCTGATGGCGCTGATCCAGAAGCCGGACCAGCCGTCGAAGATCGAGGCGCTGTCGCTGATCGCCGCGATGTCCGAAAAGCTGCCGCACCCCTCGCCGATGGCGGGGATGGTCGACGGGCTGAAGGCGGCGGTTCTGTCCGATCTGCGGCGTCCGCAGGCGGCGCTCGCCGCATTCCAGTCGGCGACCGCGCAGTTCGACGGCAATCCCGAGGTGTTCCGGATGTGGATCGCCTATGAGCTGGATCTGGGGACGCCGGACTCGGTCGTGAAGGCCTTGCAGCGCACCCGTGCCGCCCAGCCCGCGATCGTCGCCGGACTCGAAGATGCATGGGTTCGCGCCGCACTCCAGAAGATCCAGGCCTTGCCCACCGAGGCGCGGACGAAGGCCCATGAGGATCTGTGCATCGTCCTGTCCGACAGCGAATGGCAGCAATCGCCGCGCACCGCCTTCGGCGGCAGCATGCTGGGCTGCGCGATCGTGGCGCAGAGCCGCCGAGGCGATCTCGCCGCCGCGCGGGCCGGGCTGGCCAGGACCCCGCCGACGCCCGCGCTGCTGGCGCTCGCCACCGACAGGCGGCACCAGCCGCTGTGGAGCGACATGGAGCGGCTGGTCGCCGATGGCTTCCGCCAGTCGCTGACCAGCGCCGCCGCCAGCGCGGAGGCCGCCGCCCGGGCCGCGCCGCGCGATTACAAGGCGGTCACCGAACAGATGCGCACGCTGCGCACGCTTGGCCGCTATCAGGAGGCACTTGAGGCGGGCAAGGCGCTCGCCACCGACACCGCGCGGATCGAGATGGTCGGCCATGACGGCTTCTGGCTGGCCAACGAATATGCCGAGAATCTGCGCTCGCTGGGCCGGACCGACGAGGCGGTGGCGCAATATGACCGGATGCTGGCGCTGGGGATGGAGCAATATCCCGAGCTGGTCTCGCTGGCGATCAACCGCGCCGAGATGCTGACCGCCGCCGGACGCTATCAGGCGAGCATCGACAGCCTGACCGCGCTGGAGGCCGGGCAGGGCGCGAAGATCAGCCTCTATGGCAAGATGTGGATCTGGTCCAACCGCGCCTGTGCGCAGCACCGGCTGGGCCATGCGGCGGAGGCGAAGGCCGACGAGGACCGGCTGGCCGCCAAGCCCGCCGAAAACTGGAGCGCGACGACCGCCGCCGCGGCATGCCGGGGCGACGTGAAGGCGATCGGCGAGCATCTGATCGCCCGCCTGCGCGCCGAGGACAGCCGGGGGCAGGCGATCGGCCTGTTCCTGATCCAGCCGCCCTCCCCGCACCGCACGCCGTTGGAGGCCGAGATGGTCGAGACGCTGGACAAGGCCCGCGCACTGCCCGAAGTGCAGGCCGAACTCGCCAAATATGGCCGCGCGGTCCGCTATGCCGGGACGGCGGAGGGCTGGGGTACGTTCTGACGCCGGTCCGGACCTCTCCCCTCCCGCAGGCGGGAGGGGTCGGGGAGGGCATGGGGTCTCACCGAGCCCAAAGCCCGTGGCCCTCGCCCCTCCCCAACCCCTCCCCCTGCCGGGAGAGGGGCTTTATGGGCCGGGCCCGCCGATATGACGAATGGGCGCAGGGCTGGTGGAACGATCCGACGCCCGTCCGAACCTCCTCCCCTCCCGCAAGCGGGAGGGGTCGGGGGAGGGAATGGGGTCTCACCGAGCCCAATGCCTGTGGCCCTCGCCCCTCCCCAACCCCTCCCCCTGCCGGGAGAGGGGCTTCACCGGTCTAACCTCCCGCGCCACTTAGACGGCGCCGCGCGCTGTCCAGCGCCGCGTCGCGCCATGCCCTCAGCGTCGCCACCGACACCTCCGCCAGATCGAAGCGCAATTCGTGCATCGTCATGCCCGAGCGATAGCCCTCGGGCCAGACGGCGGTCTGTTCGAATCCGCAGCGCTGGAAAAAGGGCGCGACCCGTGCCGAGGTGTCGACGGTGACATAGCGGGTCGGCGGATCGGCATGGGTGGCGATATGGAGCAGCCGCTCGAACAGCAGCAACCGGCCCAGCCCCATGCCATGGCAACGTCGCGCCGCCATGCCCCAATAGAGCAGCGCCTTGTTGTAATGCTCCCAGAGTTCATAGCCGCCGAACGCCACCGCCACCCCGTCCAGCACGACCACGAAGGCCGGGCCTTCGGGATCGTCCAGCGTCTCCTCCAGCCATTCGCGATCCCCCGCGCCGAAATAGTCCGCCCGATTGTCGTCGAAGATCGCCAGCACGGTGGCGCGGTCGGCCTGTTCGTAGGCGCGGACGAGAATGTCGGTCATGGCGTGCGGTCCCAGAGTGCCACGGTGTCGATGGCGCCCCCCGCCTCGCGGCTCCAGCAGCGGGACGTGCCTTCGCAGGTCGCGGTCGCCATGACCGAATCGAGCAGCCGGGTCTCGATCGCCTCCGCCGCCAGCCGCCGGGGCGCGCCGACCAGCTTGGCGTGCGCTTCCTTGATCGTCCAGCGGCGCAGCCATTGCCGCGACCGGTCGCCCGGCGGCGCGGCGCGCAGCGCCTGTGCTTCCAGCGGGGTCAGCATGTCCCAGAGCGGCGGGGCCTCCTCGATCAGCTCGCGGTCGACGGCGATCGGCCGGCACGCCGCACCGATCAGGCACTGGCCGCCGCGCCCCGACAGGCCGAGATGCCAGCCGCGCGGGACCACGACCTGCGGCTGCCCCGCCGGGCTGCGCGCCAGCATGACCGCCTGCGGATCGAGGCCGCCGAGCCGGGCGAGCAGCCGCGCGGCCAGCCCCCCTCGCCGCCCCGCCCCCGGATCCTCGGTCCGCCAGACCACCGGGCCATCCGCGTCCAACGCGCCCAGCGCCCCGTCATGCCAGAGCGGCGTCATCCCCCGGTGACGATGCGCGCCGGGCTGCCTTCCCAGTTGGTGCCGTCGGGGAGCGTCTCGCCCTTCATCACCACCGACAGGTCGCCCAGCTGCGCGTCCGCCCCGATCTCGGCATCGTAGAGGACGATGGCGAGCGAGCCGATGGTCGCGCGGTCGCCGACGGTGATCGCGCCGACCTTCATTACCCGGTCCTCGAACAGATGCGTCTGGAGCCCGGCATAGTCGTTCAGCGCGACATCGTCGCCGATCGTGACCAGATCGTGCTCGGTCAGGTCGGTGGTGTCGATATAGCAGCGCCTGCCGACCTTCGCGCCCATTAGCCGCAGGTAGAGGCCGATCCACGGCGTGCCGCGCAACGGTTCGAGCAGGTTGCTGACCGCCAGATTCTCATAGGTCGCCGTCACCAGCTCGGTCCGCCAGACAAAGGTGCTCCACAGCGGCGCGGTGGTCGCCTTGTACCGCCCGACGACCAGCCATTTCAGCGCCAGCACGAACGCCCCGCAGGCGAGGCAAAAGCCCAGATAGAGGAAGGGGAAGGTCGAGACGATGACCAGCCCGCCGCGCTCCAGATCGTCGAGATCGCCGACCACCGACAACAGCATGCTGAAGAACACCAGAAAGGCGGTCAGCGACAGGGTGGTGCGGATCGCCTCGATCGACAGACGCGTGGCGATCAGGCCACGCGACGGGTTGAAGCGTGCGCCCTCGTCGAACATCGTCGCAACCTGGCGCACCGGCAGCTTGAAGGCGGGCGAGCCGAACCATGTGCTCCCCGCCTCGGTCGCGAGCACAGGGTCGGCGGGGGGCTTGGACAGGACGCCGATCAGCACCTCGTCGCCGATCTGCGCGCCGGTCGGCAGCAGCGCGGAATTGCCGATGAAGCTGCGGCGGCCGATCCGGGTATGCGCCAGCTCGATGGTGCCATGCCCGATCTTGGCCGCGCCGAAGATCACCGAGTCCGCGATGAAGCTCTCCGGCCCGATCTCGACCAGGTCGGGGATGATCGCGCTGGCGGTCGAAATCTCCGCGCGCCGCCCGACCTTGACGCCCAGCGCGCGGTACCAGGGGATGACGTACAGCGTCGCGAAGATCGGGTGCAGCAGCCGCAGCGCCAGATCGTTGATCTGCTTGACCATCCAATAGCGGACGTAGAAGCCGCTGTTCAGGTCATAGACGCCCGGCGCGACCCGGCCGAGCAGCAACCGCTTGGCGAGCACGGTCAGCACGCACATCATCACGATATAGGTCGCGGCGAGCAGCGGCGAGACCAGCATATAACCATAGCCGGTCGTCGCCCAATCCAGCTCGATCAGCGCGATCAAGCCCGGCGCGATCGGCAGGATGGCCAGGATCGGCAGCAGCAGCGCGCCGATCAGCAGGCCCAGCGACGCCGTGCCGCTCCTGGCGGTCCGCACCGCGCCGGGCTCGACCATCTGGTCGAAGGCGGCGGGCGATCCGGTCCAGCGTTGCCGCGCCGGGATCACCGTTTCGGCGGGGAGCGCGGACATGTCGTCGAGGATCGCATCCTCCTCCAGCCGCGCATTCCGTCCGATCACCGCCTGCGACCCGACAAAGGACCGCGCGCCGAGATGGACCGTGCCGAGCCGCAACAGCCCGCGCTCGACCGAGCTGGTCGCCAACACCGCCTGGTCGCTGACGATGGCATCGTCGCCGCACGCAAACAGGTCGGCGGTGTCGATGATGCCGGTGCCGATATAGGCGCGCTTGCCGATCCGGGCGCCCAGCATCCGATAATATCCCCGGATCATCGGGGTGCCCGCCAGATAGGGGGTCGCCGTCACCGCGATGATCCGGCGCACCAGCCACCAGCGGAAATAGGTCCAGCCCCAGAGCGGATAGTCGCCCGCCTTGAACCGTCCGGCGATCAGCCATTTGGCCGCAATCGAGAACAGCATCGAGGCGACGGGGACGATGGTGAAGAACAAGGCGCTGAGGACCAGCGCGTCGATCCGGCTCATCCGCCCCGCGAGATGGGTATAGGCGACATAAGGGAAGAACCATTGCAGCCCGGCAATGGTATAGACGGGCAGCAGCGCGACGGTCTGCGCGGCGACGCACAGCATACGCTGCCATTCGGGAACGCGGTGGAAACTCGCCTCGGTCGCCACCGCCACGGGTGCGGTCCCGCCGATGCGCAGCGCCAGCGCGCGGATGGTCGGCGCGGCGTAGAGATCCTCCAGCGATAGCCCGGCCAGCCCCGGCACCTTGCGCGCCGCCGAGACGAGCCGTGCGGCCTTGAGCGAATGGCCGCCCAGATCCTCGAACAGATCGTCGGTCACCGACACCGGCTGCGGCGCGAAGGCTTCCGACCAGATGCGATGGAGCTGTTCCTCCATCGGGGTGGCGGGGGCCTCGACGGCGCGGCCGGTGTCGACCGTCACCTCGGGCTTGACCAGCGCCTTGCGGTCGACCTTGCCCGAGGCGGGCAGCGTCGGCAGCGCGGCGAGCAGCTGATAGGCGGCGGGGCGCATATAATTGGGCAGGCGTTCGGTGACGCGCGCCTTGATCGCGGGGATGTCGACGCTCTCGCCGCCGCGCGCGACGAGGAAGGCCGCCAGGAATTCGGCGCCGTCGGCATCGGTGAACAGATGCACGACCGCCTGCGCCACGCCCGGCGCCTCGCCGATCACCGCCTCGATCTCGGCCAGTTCGACGCGGAAGCCGCGGATCTTCACCTGGGTGTCGATCCGCCCGACGAAATCAATGTCGCCCGCCGCGTCCAGCCGGACGAGGTCGCCCGAGCGATAGATGCGCTCCGGCCCGCCCGACACGGTGTCGAACGGGGTCATGGTGAATTTCTCGGCGGTCAGGTCGGGGCGGTTGACGTAACCGACGCCGACGCCGGGGCCGCCGATCACCAGCTCGCCCTCCTGCCCCGCTTCCACCGGTTGCAGCGCCTCGTCGACGATCCAGGCGGTATAGCCGGGCAGCGGCTTGCCGATGGTGATGCGCTTGCCCGGCTGCACCTCGGTCCAGGTCGCCGTCACCGAGGTCTCGGTCGGGCCATAGGTGTTGAGCAGCCTCAGGCCCGGCCGCGCGAGGCGGCGCGGCAGGTCCGCCGGGCACGCCTCGCCCCCCATGTTGATCAGGCGCAAGCTCGGCACCGGATGCTCGACCAGCGCGATCAGCGAGGGGACGACGTGCCAGACGGTCGCCTTTTCCTCGGCCAGCGCGATCGCGACATCGGGCCCGCTCGACGCCAGCGCCTCGGTCGCGACGAGCAGTTTCGCGCCGACGAAGAAGGCGCTCCACATCGTCTCGACCGACATGTCGAAGGCCAGGCTGAACCCGCCGAACACGATGTCGCCCGGCTCCAGCGCCAGGATCGCGCTTTCGGAGCGGACCAGATGGCAGGCATTGGCATGGGTGATCATCACCCCCTTGGGCCGCCCGGTCGTGCCAGAGGTATAGATGATATAGGCCAGGTCGTGCGGGTCCGATTCCGTCACCGTGCGCCCCATCGGCAGCGGCGGCTCGGCGGCGAGATCGCCCAGTTCGGCGTCCAGGCACAAAGTCCGCCCCGGAATCTCCCCCGCCCGCGCGCTCGTGGTGATGGTCAGCGCCGCACCGCTATCCTCGATGATGTAGGCGATGCGATCCTGCGGATAGCCCCAGTCGACGGGCACATAGGCGGCCCCGGCGCGCAGCACGCCCAGGATCGCCATATACTGGTCCAGCCCGCGCGGCAGGCACAGGACGACGCGGTCGCCCCTGCCCACCCCCAGCGCACGGAGCCGGTGCGCCAGCGACAGGCTGCGCTGCGCCAGCATGTCATAGGTCCATTCGGTCGAGCGGCCGAATTCCTCGTCCGCGCCGATCAGCTTCAGCGCGGTGGTCCAGCCCCGGTCCCGGCAGGTCGCGTCGAACAGCTCGTGGAGCAGTTCGTCCCGCGCATAGGGGCGGTCGGGCCGCAGCGCCGGGGCCGGAGCGATCGAGGCATGGATGCTCGGCGCGACGGAGGCTTCGGTATCTGCGGACATCGATACGCTTTCCTGGGGAACAAGGACGGAAACGGCTCAACTGCGCCGGATGAGCGCCCGTGACAATCGCCGATCCTCCAGCGAATAGTAAAGCCAGATGCCATCCTCCGCCACCACGACCGAGGCGGCGAAGGCGATGTCGGTCGCGCCGCGATCGTCGGCGGGCGGCGGCAGGATCAGCGGCTCGATCCCCCGCGCGACGACGCGGGTATAATGTTCGTCGAACGCGACCCAGCCGATCCGCCAGCGCGCATCGCGCGTCGCGCCGTTGTAGAACATGACCGGACACGCCTTGTCGTCGGTCAGCAGCGGGCCGGTCGACAGATGCCAGTCGTCCCAACTGTTCTCGCGCGGCATGAAGGGGGTGGGCTGTTCGGTCCAGGGGCCCGCGACGTCCGCGCCGATCGCCATGCCGATGCGCGAGGCCTGGTCGGCGGCATATTCGTAGAATAGCCGCCAGCGGCCGTCGGCGGTGCGGTCGACGGTCGCCTCCTTCGTATTGCCCTCCGACTTGGAGGAAGCCAGCGCGACACCGCTCTTGGCCAGCCGGTCGAGCGCGGGGCCGGTGGCATAGGACAGCTCGCCATGCGAATGGTCCGCCAGCACGCCCGAATAATAGACGAGATAGTCGTCCTCGCGGCGCACGACGGTCGGGTCCTCGACCCCGCCCGCGTCATGGTCGCCCGGCCCCGGCGCGATCGAGGGGGTGTCGAGCATGGTGAAATGCCGCCCGTCCTCGCTCCATCCCGACCAGATCACGCCGGTATCGGTCAGCGTCTCGCCCGGACGGACCACCGCGCGGACCATCATGCCCCATCGCCCGTCCGCCTCGCGCCAGACATAGGGGCTCATCAGGTCGCGGGCCATCAGCGCGGGCGGGCCCGACAGCGTCACATCCTCGATCCGCTTGACGTTGAAGTCGAGGTCCAGCGGGGCGTCGACCACCCGGTCCTTGCGGTGCGGATCGGCGACCGGGCCCTGCGCGTCGGGGGCCATCATGCGCCGAGCGCCTGCATCAGCGACAGGCCGCCATCGATGACGATCCGCGCGCCGGTGATGTAGCGCGCCTTGTCCGAGGCGAGGAAGACGGCGAGGTCGGCCACCTCCGAGGCATTCCCGGCGCGCCCCATTGGAATATTCTGCTCGAGTGTCCGGCGATAGACCGGATCGGCCTGGGCATGCGCGTTCATCGGGGTCAGGATCATGCCCGGCTCGATCGCGTTCACACGGATGCCGTGCGGCGCTTCCTCGATCGCCAGCGTCTCGACCAGGTTGGACAGCCCGCCCTTGGCCGCGCAGTAATCGGCACCCCCGGCGCGCACCGCATAGGCGTGGATCGACGAGATGTGCAGGATCGCGGCATCACCCGTCGCCGCACCCCGCCCGGTCAGGAACCGGCGCGAGGTCAGGAACGCGCCCGTCAGGTCGGTGTCGAGCAGCCGCCGCCACTGGGCCAGCGTCATGTCGCGCACCGTCACGCCCGACATGTTCAGCCCGGCCGAATTGACCAGCACATCGGCGGGGCCCCAATGCCGTTCGACGGTCGCGAAGGCGTGGTCGACCGAGGCCTCGTCATCGACATGCGCCTGGACGGTGATCGCCTCGCCCCCGGCGGCGCGCACCGCCCCGGCGGTCTTTTCGGCGGCGGCGGCATCCGCATAATAGAGCACCGCCACCCGCGCCTGCCGTGCGCCGAACGCCTCCGCGCATGCCGCGCCGATGCCCGATTCCGCGCCCGTCACGATCACTGTCTGACCCGCCACGTCCTGTCCTCCATCGATGATCGGGCGTAACGATTCTTGATCCAGATCGGTTCAGCGGCTTTCTCGCGGAGCCGCGGAATGTCGGGGGCGACTGACATGCGCGCTACATATTCGCGCGGTATCGGCGCGCATCCGTCGATGGCGATGCCGGGGCGGCGGCGCGCAAGGGCGCGGCTCCTGTGGTGGCGGAATGGGTGGCGACGGTCGGACAGTGATGGGCGCGCGGGACGCGGCGGGGCGGCGATGATGCTGCTCGCCGCGCTGGTGCTGGCCGCCGGGCAGGACGATCCGATGCTGCGCATCGACCTGCCCGCCGGGACGGTCGCGGCCGGACTCGATCGGCTGGCGCGGCAGGCGGGGCAGGCGCTGGTCGCGCGGCCCGCCGACCTGGCCGGTCGCCAGGCGCCCGCGCTGAAGGGGACGCTGCGGCTGTCGCGCGCGCTCGACCGCTGGTGTCGCCCGGCCGGGCTGTCCTGTCGCCGGATGCCGGGCGGGATCGTGGTGCGCGCCGGCCGACCGCTGCCGCCCAAGGCCACGCCGCCACGCCGCGCCCCCTCCCCGCCGCCCCCGCCGCCCCCGCCGCCCCCGCCGCCGCCGGTGATCGGCGAGGAGGTGATCGTGTCGGGACGACGCGGCACCGATGTGCAGGGCGAACTGGATCGCAGCTATTCCGCCTCGCATCTGGACGCCGTGGAACTGGCGCGGCGGCCGCCGCAAAGCCTGGCCGAGATGCTGTCGGGCCTGCCCGGCCTGTGGGTCGACACCTCGGCGGGAACCGCGGCCAACACCGTCCGGGTGCGCGGCATCCCGCTCGACGGCTATCAGGCGATCGCGGTGCAGGAGGACGGCCTGCCGGTGCAGCACGACACGCTGCCCTGGACCGATATCGACCAGTTCGTCCGCCCCGACCTGATGGTCGAGACGGTCGATTATGTGCGCGGCGGCCCCTCCGCGATCTTTGCCAGCAACGCGCCGGGCGGCGTGCTCAACATGCGTACCCGCGCCCCCGCCGGGCGGCCCGGTGGCGAGATACGCGCGACGCTGACCGATTACGGGCTGGTCCGCTGGGAAGGCTATGCGACCGGCCCCGTCGCCCCCGGCTGGCGCGCGATCATCGGCGGGTCGGTGGCGCGCGATCCGACGGTGCGGCGCATCGCCGCGACGCTGGGCGGCGGTCAGATTCGCGTGCGGGTCGATCACGACTGGCGGGGCGGTCGGCTGACGCTGGCATGGCGCGGGCTGGCGGACGACACGCTCAACATCTCGTCCTTCCCGATGCGCTATGTCGGTGGCAGGCTGGAGCCGCTGCCCGGTTTCGATCCGCGCCGGGACAGTTTCTTCGGCCCCGAGCTGGCGACCCTGCGCTTCGCCGCGCTGGGCGAGCGGCCGCTGGGGCGGAACAATCGCAACCGGCTCACCATGCCCTCGCTGGCGCTGACCCAGGATATGGGCGGCGGCACGCTGACGTTACGCGCGCATGGCCGCCGGTCGCGCACCGCGCGCTATGCGCTGTCCTCCTCGGGCAGCGCAGTTCCGGCGGCGAGCGCCATCGCCGAAGCGTTGCCGCGCCTCGCCGCCGCCTTTCCCGGCACCACCCAGGCCGCCTTGCGCCATGTCGGCGACGACAGCCCCTTTACCGCGCTGCCCGGCAACGACCGGGTGGTGACGCTCAACCCCGTCGCCGCCGACGTCCGGCTGGACGAGGCGATCGCCGACCTGTCCTATTCGCGCGCGCTGGAGGCGGCGGGGCATCACGAACTGACGCTGGGGCTGTACGGCGTCGGCTATGACTGGCGCTTCCGCCGCGCGGTCGCGCGCGTGCTGGTCGAGGCGCGGGGACAGGGCCGGTTGCTCGATCTCGTCGCGCTGGATGCCGCCGGACGGGTGCTGGGCCGCGCGACCGATGGCGGATTGTCGAGCCGGGGATCGACCTATGAGGCGGTCGACGGGCGGCAGCGCATGGTCGCGCTCTATGCCGCCGACGAATGGCGGTTCGCGCCGGGCTGGCGGCTCGACTGGGGCCTGCGGCACGAGCGCGCCGCGCTGTCCGCACGGGTCGAGCGCGCGACGACGGTGAATGGCGGCGATCCGGCGACGCTGGCGGATGACCGGATCGCGGTCGGTTCGGGGATATGGGACCGGCGCCGGGCCCGCATCGCGCGGACGGCGGCGACGCTGGCGCTGCACTGGCGGGCGTCCGACCGGCTGGGGCTGTTCACCCGCGCGACCCGTGCGATGCGACTGCCCGATCCCGGCGCGTTCCGCATCGGCAGCGGCGATGCCGTCCGCGCTCTGTCGGTCGAGCAGGCCGAGCTGGGGCTGATCTGGCGGCGTGGCGGCGCGGGGCTGGACGCGACTTTGTTCGCCAGCCGCTTTCCCGACATCGCGCTGCCCGACCTGTCGCTCGATCCCGCGACAGGCGCGGTGCAGGTGGGGCAGCATGACGCGACCGCGCGCACGCTGGGGCTGGAGCTTAGCGGCCATGCCAGCCCCCGGCCGGGCCTGGCGCTGCGCGGCACGCTGACCTGGCAGGACCCCAGGCTGCGCCATTATCGCTTCGCCGACGCCAACGGCGGCACCCCCGTCGTCACCGACCTGAGCGGCCGGATGCCGCGCAGGGTGCCTCGTCTGATGGCCAGCCTGTCGGCCAGCGCCACCCTGCCCGGCACCGGCTGGACGCTGGACGGCGATGTCTCGGCGATGGGGCGGCGCTTTGCCGACGATGCCAATACGCTGGCGCTGCCCGGCTTCGCGCTGGTCGATCTGGGCGCGAGCTGGGCGGCGACGCCCGTCCTGACGCTGCGGCTGCGCGCGACCAATATCCTCGACCGGATCGCGGTGATGCAGGGCGATGCGCTGGGCGGCGAAATCCGCGCCGGGGCCAGCGATGGTGTCATCACCGTCCGCGCGCAGCAGGGCCGCGTCGTGGCGTTCAGCGTCGACTGGCGGCTGTAAGGCCCCGGCGGTAGCGCGCCAGCTCTTCGGCCGCCGCCGCCATGTCGCGGCGGAATGCGGGCTGGCCCTGTTCGCGCGCGAACACCGCACTCGCCGCCAGATAGCCGCCCTCCACCGCGCTCTGGCTGTGCGATCCGCAGATCCAGCGGCTGTCACCATAGTCGCGCCCGCGCGCCAGGATCGCCTGCGCCCGGTCGGGGATCAGCGCCGCCATCAGCAGCGCAAAGCCCCAGCCATGCGCGGTATGGCCCGAGGGATAGTCGCCATTGGCGATCAGCGAGGCGGTGCGCGGCTCGCAAATGGGCAGGTCGGTGCCGATAAAGGGGCGCGGCGACTGCCAGTGTCGCTTGGCCGCGCCGATCGCCGTCGAACGGTCGACATCGAACCGCGCGATCAGCGCGCGGGTGACGGGCAGCTTGCTCCAGTCCGGCCGAAAGCCCAGCGCCCCGGCGAAGCGATCGCCCAGATCGCTCGACACGTCCGCCGTCGCCTGTTGCCAGCGCGCGGTGCCGGCGAGCGTCCGGCTGTCGCGAAAGACCCGCGCATCGGCCAGCGCGCGCGGACTGCCCGGTGCGGGTGGGCCGGGAAGGATCGCGGCAAGGTCCAGCCCCTCGCCCGCCGCCAGATAGCCCGCCGTCTCCCGCGCGACCGCGCCGCCCGGCATCGCCAGAACAAGCATCAGGATCGCTGCCATTCCCCAGCCCGTTCGCATCGTCCGCATCCGCTCGCCCCTTGCCCAAGTTGTCATTCGCCTATCCCAAGACGTTTTTCCCCGGCAACCGGGGACATCGCTGGACCGACATTCAAGCCATTCTTAAAATGGCAGCAAAACCGTAACAAAAACGCCATAAATGTCTTAAAACTTTTACAAATTTCCTTGTCCCCGTTTTGCGCAAACCCCCGTCTTCCCCGCGACCGTCCGTTTGGCCGGACGCGTGATTTCATTCCTTGGGGGGTTATTCGAGATGTGGACGAAGAGAACGCTGCTGCTGGCGTCGAGCGCGCTGTTCGCGGTGCAGCCGGCGGTCGCGCAGGACGCGCCGAAGCAGGACGGGGCGACGGATCAGCAGGGCGAGGTGGTCGTCACCGGCTATCGCACCAGCCTGGCCCAGGCGCGCAACTCCAAGCGCGACGCGACGATCATCAAGGATTCGATCGCGGCCAGCGACATCGCCGCCTTTCCCGACCTGAACCTGGCCGAAGCGCTGCAGCGTCTGCCCGGCGTCGCGATCAACCGTGAGGCGGGCGAGGGCCGCCGCATCTCGCTGCGCGGCCTGGGCCCCGACTTCACCCGCGTCCAGCTCGACGGGATGGAGGTGCTGGGCAATGTCGACTCGCCGCAGGACAGCCGCGGCCAGACCACGCGCGACCGCGCCTTCGACTTCAACCTGTTCGCCGCCGAACTGTTCAACCATGTCGATGTCGAGAAATCGTACCAGGCCAAGCAGACCGAGGGCGGCCTGGCGGGCACGGTCGGGCTCTACACCGCGCGCCCGTTCGACTTCAAGGGCACCAAGATCGCCATGTCGGCGCAGGGCGGCACCAACTCGCTGACCCGCGACTTCCAGCCGCGCCTGACCGGCCTGATCTCCAAGAACTGGGGCGATTTCGGCATCCTCGTCTCGGCCGCCTATAGCCGCCGCAACACCCGCGAGGAGGGGTTCGACACCTATCGCTGGCGCCGCAACAAGGCGAATGGCAGCAACATCAGCGGCCTGACCGCCGCCGAACAGGCCAAGATCAACTCGGGCGACCTGCTGTTCGCGCGCGGCAACCGCCTGTCGGTATGGGACAGCAAGCAGGAGCGGATCGGGCTGACCACCTCGGTCCAGTGGAATCCGAGTGAGACGGTGCATCTGACGCTCGACGGCCTCTACGGCCAGTTCAAGGGCGACCGTTTCGAGACCCACCTGGCCTCGCGCGGCGGCGGCAGCTCGACCTGGCTGGGCGGCGGCGAGACGTTCGCGGGCGTGGTCTATCCCAATTCGCGGGTCAACGCGCTCCAGTGGAACGATCGCAACGAGGTCGTCTATCTCGACGTGTCGGGCGGCAAGGCGTCGACCGAGACGCGCATCCAGAACACCAAGAACATCTTCAAGCAGCTGGTGCTGAGCGGTGACGCCGAGCTGGCCGAGGGGCTGACCTTCACCTGGCTGGGCGGGGTCGAGCGGTCGGCCTATTCGATGCCGGTCAACGACAAGTTCACGGTCGAGGGGTTCGGCGACGTCACCTCCGACTATCGCGGCGGCACCTATTCGCTGGTCAACACCTACAAGTTCAACCCGGCCGACGCCAATTTCTGGCATGCCAAGCGGCTGTACGTGAACAACACCTATCAGGACACGGCGTTCGACAACATCAAGGGCCGGTTCGACTATAAATTCTCGCCCGACGACACGATCAGCATAGGCGGGGAGTGGCGGCGCTTCGCCAATACCGGCTATTATGGCGAGCAGGACAATATCCTGACCAGCCAGTTCCAGTCGGGCAAGGTCAGCGCCAATGTCGCGGGCTATGCGCAGGTTTACGGCGGCTATACCGGCCAGGACTGGACCATCGTCGACTTCCCCCGGATGCTCCAGACGCTGGGCATCGACCGCGCGCAATATCTGACCAGCAAGCTGGGCGTCTTCGCGGTCGAGGAGCGCACCGGCGCGGCCTTTGTCCAATATGACTGGAACCATGTGCTGGGCGGCGTGCCCTTCCGCGGCAATATCGGGGCGCGCTATTATCGCACCACCGTCACCTCGGACGGGCTGGCCAGCGTCGGCCCGGTCACGGTGCGCGGCGAATATCAGGGCGTGCTGCCCGCCGCGAACCTGATCTTCGAGCTGAATCCGGGGCTGATGCTGCGCTTCGCCGCGTCGCAGAACATCAACCGCCCGGCGCTGGGCGCGCTGGCGGTCAACGGGTCGGTCAGCAACAACAATGGCGACATCACCGTGTCGATCGGCAACCCGAACCTGCGCCCCTACAAGTCGAACGACTTCGACATCTCGGCCGAGCAGTATTTCGGCTCGGTCGGCTATGTCGCCGCCGCCCTGTTCTACAAGCATCTCGACGGCTATATCTCGACCCAGACGGTCAGCGACGTGCCCTATTCGCAGACTGGGCTGCCCGACAATCTCTATCCGGGCGTCACCGGCAAGACGATCATCGACAGCTTCTCGCGCCCCGTGAACCTGCTGGCGACGAACCTGTTCGGGGTCGAGCTGTCGGGCCAGACCGATTTCAAGTTCCTGCCCGCGCCGTTCGACCGGCTGGGGACTGCGGTGAACTTCACCTATGTCGACTCGCGGCTGGATTATTCCAAAATCTATGCGGGCAGCATCCCGACGACGCTGGAGGGGCTGAGCAAGTATAACGCCAACGCCACCCTCTATTACCAGGACAAGGCGTTCGACGCCCGCGTCTCGGCCAATTACCGCAGCGGCTATATCTTCAGCGCCTCGCCGGTGCTGACGTCGCTCGGCCCCGATCAGGATGTGACCGGGTTCGAGGGCACCGTCTATGTCGACATGTCGGCGCATTATGCGGTCACCAAGAACGTCCAGCTGACGCTGAACGGCATCAACCTGACCAACCAGCGCGAGAAGCAATATTCGAACAGCACGAAGCGGCTCTATGTCGTGACGCGTTCGGGCACGACGCTGCTGGGCGGTGTGCGGGTCACCTTCTGACCCTGACGCCACTTGATGTCCTGCCCGCGCAGGATATCGGATCATGGTGCGTCGGCCTCTCCCCGAGGCCGACGCATCCTGTTTTTCGCGAGGAAATGTCCCCGGATGCGGTGCGACCGGCTCTTCATGGACGGGACCGAATGAGCGGGCCGCTCGCCTGGGTGGCGGACGGGCGCGAACGGCTGCTGACCTATGTCCGCAGGCGGATCCGCGAGCCCGAACAGGCCGAGGACATCGTGCAGGAGGCGATCATGCGCGTCATCGAGCAGGAGCGCAGACAGGTGATCGAACAGCCGCTCGCCTATGCCTTTCGCGTGGCCGACTCGGTCATCCATAACCGCGCCCGGCGGATCGTCGCCGACCATGGCCCGGTCGACACCGAACTGGCCTGCGCGCTGCCGCTGGCGGACGAGGTGCTGGACTATCGCCAGCGTTTCGACCGGTTCCGCGCCGTGCTGGACACCCTGCCGCCGCAGCGCCGCGCGGTCTTTGTCGAACGCCATCTGGAGGGCAAGTCGCGCCAGCAGATCGCCGAGGAGATGAACATCAGCGTCGAGGCGGTGAAGAAGCATCTGGTCCGCGCCATGGTCGATCTGGCCGGATGCGTGGACGACGGCCCTATCCGCCCCCTTCCCCGGAGCCGGGCGCATGACTGACGGGCTGATCGAAGAGGCGGCGGACTGGGCCGACCGGCTGGACGCGCTGTCGCCGGACGATCGCGCCGAACTGGGCGCATGGCTGAACCGCTCGCCCGCGCATCGCGACGCCTTGGGGCGGATGGTGCGGCTGCTGGGCGACCCGGCGCTGTTCCATATCGTCGAGCAGGCCGAGCGGGCGAGCCCGCCCATCCCGGCGCCTCGCCCCCGGCCCCGCCGCTGGCAGGCGCTGGCGCGCCCCGCGAACCGGCGCTTCGCCATCGGCATCGCCGCCGGGCTGGCCGCCGTCGCGGTCGCGCCGGTGCTGTGGCACGCGCTGCCCCCCGGCGGGACGGTGCGCGCAGACTATGCCAGCGCGGTCGGGCAGCAGCGCCAGGTCACGCTGCCCGATGGATCGGCCATGACGCTCGACGCCGCCTCGCGCGTCGCCATCGCCTTTTCGGACGGCGCACGCGACCTGACGTTGCAAGGCGGCGCGGCACGGTTCGAGGTGCGGCACGACGCCGACCGCCCCTTCGCCGTCTCGACACCCGAGGGGCAGATGGTCGCGCTGGGCACCAATTTCAGCGTCGATCGCGGCGCGGGGCATAGCGAGCTGCGCGTCTATCGCGGCCGGGTGCGGCTGACCGTGCCGGGGCAGCCGCCGGTGGTCGTCACCGCCGGTTACTGGGCCGAGGCCGGGCGCGACCGGATCGCGCTCCACCGCTTCGACACCGGCAGCTATCAGGGGTGGCAGGATCGCTGGCTGACCGGCGACCGCATCCGGCTGGGCGATGCGGTGGCGCGGATCGGGCGCTACAGCCCCCGCCCCATCCGGCTGGCCGATCCGGCGCTGGCGGACGAGACGTTCAACGGCCGCTTCCGGCTGGACCGCCCGGTAGAGAGCCTGACGCTGATCGGCGCGCTGTTCGACCTGTCGGTGCGCGAGGGTCCAGACGGGATCACCCTCACGCGCAGGTAGCTATTGCGAGTCCCTATCAAAAGTATATGAGGCGCTCGCAAAGGGGACATCCTATGCGAACGATCACCGGCGGGTTGCTGGTCCTGGGCCTGACCGCCGCTTCCGCGCAGGCGGCCACGCTCGACGACGACGGCACCACCGGGCAGGAGATCGTTGTCACCGGCCGCGCCTCGCCTGCGCCGAGGGCGGCGGACGATCGGTACAAGCCGACCCCCGACGCCTCGACCCTGCGCTCCTCGGCCGGACCGCTGGAGACGCCGCAGGCGGTCAATATCGTGCCCGCGCAGGTGATCCGCGACCAGCGCCCGCGCTTCCTGGACGATGTGCTCGCCAATGTCAGCGGCATCACCCAGGGCAATACGCTGGCCGCGACGCAGGACACGGTGCTCAAGCGCGGCTTCGGCGGCAATCGCGACGGGTCGGTGATGCGCAACGGCATGCCGCTGGTCCAGGGTCGCGCCTTCAACGCCGCCACCCAGAGCGTCGAGGTGCTCAAGGGCCCCGCCTCGCTGCTCTATGGCATCATGGACCCCGGCGGGGTCATCAACACCGTCGCGAAGAAGCCGCTGCTCGACCCGCATCTGGCGGTCGCGCTGACCGGATCGGCCTATGCCGCATCGCGCACCGGGCTGGAGGCGATGGCCGACCTGACCGGGCCGATCGCGGGCCACCTGGCCGGGCGGCTGGTGATCGACCATCAGGACGAGGATTATTGGCGCAATTTCGGCGAGCGCCGCGACACGCTGATCGCGCCCTCGCTCGGCTGGTATGGCGGCGATACCCAGGCGGTGCTGTGGTATGAATATCGCCGGTTCGACACGCCCTTCGACCGGGGGACGGTGCTCGATCCCCGCACGATGACCCCGCTGGCGGTGCCGCGTCGCGAGCGGCTGGACGATCGCAACAACCGGATGGTCGGCGACAGCCATCTGGTCCAGTTGGCGCTCGACCACCGGCTGGGCGGCACATGGGCGGCGCATCTGGCGGCGAGCTTCAACAGCGAGCGTTACGATGCCGGACAGTTGCGGGTCACCGGCGTCAACACGACGCGCGGCACGCTGACCCGCCGCAACGACGCGACCGTCGGGTCGCTCAGCACCGACGCCTATGTCCAGGCCTATCTCGACGGCCAGGTCGAGGCACTGGGGATGCGACACCAGATCATCCTGGGCGTGGAGGGCGAATATCGCCGCTATTACCGCCGCGACCTGATCCGCCAGGCGACCGCCACCACCTTCAGCTATCTGCGCCCCGTCTATGGACGCGAGCCCTTTCCCACCACCGTGTCGCCCTCCGACAGCGACCAGACCGACCGGCTCTACAACTATTCGCTGTTCGGCCAGGATGCGATCCATCTGGGCGAGCGCTGGATCGTGACGGCGGGCGGACGGCTGGTCGGGTTCGACCAGCGGGCGGGGCGCGGCCGGCCCTTCACCGCCAACACCGATCTGGACCGCTGGGAGTTCGTGCCCCAGGCCGGGCTGGTCTGGCGCGCGACCGACACGCTGTCGCTCTATGGCGGCTATACCCGCTCGCTGAAGCCGACCTCGACCATCGCGCCGCTGGCCAGCGGCGTCACCCTCACCTCGGCCTTTGCACCGGAGCGGGGACGCTCGTTCGAGGTCGGGGCCAAGCTGGACATGCCCGACCGCGTCACCGCGACGCTGGCGCTGTACGATATCGACAAGCGCAACGTGCTGGTGTCGCAGTTCAATCCGGCGACCGCGCTGACCGATTACCGCACCGCAGGCCGCGCAATCTCGCGCGGGGTGGAGCTGGACGTGGCGGGCCAGGTGACGCGCACGCTCAGCCTGATCGGCAGCTATGCCTATACCCATGCGCGCACCGTCGAGGACCCGGCATTTTCGGGCAACCAGCTTGCCAATGTCGCGCCGCATACCGCGTCGCTGTCGGCGGCCTATGATGTCGGGGCGATCGCGGGCGAGGATCGGCTGAGGCTGGGCGCGGGCGGACGCTATGTCGCGCGGCGGCCGGGGGACGATGCCAACAGCTTCTGGCTGGCCTCCTATGTCGTGGCCGACGCCTTCATGACCTATGACACGCAACTGGCGGGGCGGCGGGTGACGTTCCAGTTCAACCTGAAGAACATCTTCGACCGGACCTATTACACCTCGGCGGTCAACCAATATGGCGTCGCGATCGGCGACCCGCGTCGCGCGATCGGCACGGTCAGCTTCGCCTTTTGAGAAGGGGCGGCGCGCGTGCCGCCGCCCCTGTCCCTTCACTCAGGCCTTCAGGCCCTTCGCCATGTTCAGATGCGCCGCGACGGTCGGGACCAGCCCGTTGGCGAAGGTCTTCAGCTGAGGCACGTCGCCGGTCGCGGCATAGGCCTTCAGCGCATCGAGCGTCTGCTGGTGCCCGGCCGCCTGCGCGGCGATATAGGCCTGGTCGAACGCCGCGCCGTTGAGCGACTTCAGCTGGTCGATCGTCTGCTGCTGCTCGGCGTTGAGCGCCGGGTCGGGGGTGAGCGCGGGGCTCAGCGTGGCGGTGGTCGCCTTCAGCTTGGCGGTCGAGGCGGTGTGCGCCTCGATCATCTTGCGGGCATAAGACTTGACCGAGGCGGACGAACCATTGGTCAGCGCCAGCTTCGAGCTTTCGATCTCGAACGCGTCGCTGGCGGCGGCGGTGTTGACGAAGCTCTGCGACGCGCTGACGGCGGCGGGGGTCGGCGTCGCGGCGTCGAGCTGGTTGGCGGCGGCGACGCTGTTCGTCGTGTCGGCGGGCGTCGCATCCTGTTTCTTGCCGCATCCCGCCAGCGCGAGAAGGGCGGTCGTGGCGATGAGCGTCGTACGAATGGTCATGGCAAACCCCTGAAAAAGCGTCGGGAGATGGGGTGTAAGCGTCTGTCGGGCGATGACGTTCCCAACCGGGAAGCGACCCGTGACGGACCCGGACGCCACTTTTCGTCGTTGAGGCGGGCATCGCCGTCATCCGTATCAGCGAAGGAACTCGGTCATGAGCATTTTCGGCAATATCCTGAACAAGATATTCCACCATGGCAGCAAGACGCCTGCCCCCGCTCCCACCCCGGCACCCGCCACGATCCAGGCGGAACCGACCCAGCCCGCCCCGGCCGCCGCATCTACCCCTGCTCCCGAACCCGCATCGCCCCAGGCGGTCGATGTCGGTGCGGTCCTGTCCGAAATGGCGTCGATGAAGGGCGGCGGGGGTAACTACCAAAGCTCGATCGTCGATCTGCTCAAGCTGCTCGACCTGGATTCCAGCCTGTCGGCGCGCAAGGAACTGGCCGACGAACTGGGCGTCCACGCCGCCGAGGACGGGTCGGCCGAACAGAATATCGCGCTGCACAAGGCGGTGATGGCCAAGCTCGCCGAAAATGGCGGCGTCGTGCCCGACAGCCTGCGCAACTGATCGCGTAAAGTCGGCGGCGCATCACCGCCGCCGACCCCGTCCCCCTCAGTCGCGGAACAGCAGCGGCGCCATGGCATGCAGGCTGCGCCGCCATGTCTGGAATTCGTGTCCCGTGTCCGGCGAGACGAAGAAGACGCTGTTGAACCCGGCCTTCTTCAACGCTTCGGCATTGGCGCGCGGATCGCTGCGCGGGCCGCCCGGCGGGCCGGTGCGACCGCCCTCCAGCTCGCGACTGCCGAAGCTGACAAAGGTCAGCCGCACCTTGTCGCGATAGCCGGGTGCCGCCTTCACATCCTCCATCGACACGGTCCCGCCGCTCAGCAACCCGATCGCGCCGAAGGTGTCGAGATGTTTGGGGGCGATCAGCTTGGTCTCGAACCCGCCCATGGACAGCCCCGCCATCGCGCGGTGACGCTGGTCGGACAGGGTGCGGAAATGCCCGTCGACATAGGGGATCAGCTCGTTCAGCAGCACCGTCTGGAACGGCCGGATATCGAACGCGGCCAGCCCGCCCGGACCGCCGGGGCGCAGGTCGTTGGTCATGCCATAGGTCATGACGATGAGGAACGGCCGCGTCTTTCGGGCGGCGATCAGATTGTCCATGATAAGGTTGGCATGGCCCTGGTTGGACCAGGCGGTCTCGTCCTCGCCCCAGCCATGCTGGAGATAGAGGACCGGATAGCGTTCGCCCCCGTTCCGGTCATAACCGGGCGGGGTGTAGACGAAGGCGCGCCGCTGCGTGCCCGTGCTGGGCGAGGCGAACAGGATCTGCTCGACCCGGCCATGGGGCACGTCCTTCAGCGCATAAAAGTCCGCGTCATGCGCCGGAATCTCGATCCCGCTTTCCCAGCGCGTCGAGCCGTAGAAGTTCAGCGTCCCCGGATCGTTGAACGTGCCGCCATCGACGGTCAGGTGGTAATAATGAAATCCCTCGTCCAGCGGCCCTTCGGATGTGCCCATCCATGACCCGTCGGGCGCTTTTGTCAGCACGGTCCCGCCGCGCCCACCCAGCCCCAGGCTGACCTTCACCGCCCTGGCATCGGGGGCGAGGATGCGGAAACGGGCATAGCCTTGCGAATTGACCTGCGGATAGAGCTGGCCCGGCTGGTTGAGCGAGGAGGGTCTGAAATCCTCCTTCACCGGCGCGGGCGTCGGCGCGGACGGGGTCTGGGCCGACGGGGTCTGGGCCGCGCCGGCCGCCGCCACGCCCGCCATACCCATCGTCAGCGCCGCGAGTGCGATCGTCATAGCTCATCCTCCCTCGTCTCCCGGTCCCGAAAGCCGTTTCGTTTCGGCAAGGGTGATCGCAAGGACAGGACAACACAAGCGCCGATCGGCACAGGTCCGGAAACGGATCAGATGCCGTCCCGGCCGCTCGATAGGGCAGCGAAGAACGGTTCGACCTTACGGCGTTTCGAACATGATCGGGGAGCGCGGCATATGGCGGAGACGGAGGGATTCGAACCCTCGGTACGGTTTCCCGTACGACGCTTTAGCAAAGCGTTGGTTTCAGCCACTCACCCACGTCTCCGGTTGCGGCGAGGTGCGGCTATAGCGGGGCCGGGGGAGGCAATCAACCGGGGTTGGACGGGATTTTGTGGAGAAAATCGACTAGGGGCCTTCAGGTCGTTCATTGCACTGCAAGGCGGCGGCTGGTTAACGTGCCGCATCGGCTTGCCGGGGGAGTTGAAGGTCATGCGTTTCGTCCATCTGGGTCTGTCGGTCCTGTGCGGCCTGTCCGCCGTCGTCGCGACCGCCATGCCCGCCGTCGCCCAGGTCCGGACCATCGATCCGAACCAGGGAATCGACAGCGACCTGGCGACCCAGCCCTCGCGTCCGGCGCAGCGGGATCCCGTGCCGGTCGAGCCGCAGGTCCAGTCCCTGCCCCCCGCCCAGACCACCACTCCGCCCCCGGTCACCACCCCCATCCCCGATTCGCGCGCGACGCAGACGACCCAGGCCTCCGAAACCTTCGAGCGCGACGATCTGATGGCTGCGGGCGAGGATGTGTTCGGCAAGGGTGCCGAGGGCCTGGCGGGGATGATCGAGCGCATCCTGCGCGAGCAGGGCCGCCCCAATGCCTATATCGCGGGGCGCGAGGCGTCGGGCGCGTTCGTCGTCGGGCTTCGCTATGGCTCGGGCGTGATGACGCACAAGGTCGAGGGGCAGATGCCGGTCTATTGGACCGGCCCCTCGCTGGGCTTCGACATTGGCGGCGATGCGAACAAGGTGTTCGTGCTGGTCTACAACCTCTACGACACCGAAGAGCTGTTCCACCGCTTCCCGGCGGCCGAGGGGCGGCTCTATTTCGTCGGCGGGTTCGCCGCGACCTATTTGCGGCGCGGCAATGTCGTGCTGATCCCGGTGCGGCTGGGCGTCGGTTGGCGCGCGGGCGTCAATGTCGGCTATATGAACTTCACGCACAAGGCGCGGTGGTTGCCGTTCTGATCGGGGCTGGGGGATTCCCTTGGCCTTCGACTTCGCTCAGGCTGAACGGACGGAGCGGGTGATTCCCAAACAGCCGTTCAGGCTGAGCGAAGTCGAAGCCCATGCCCGCCCCTATCCGCGCACCAGCAAGCGATAGGGCTCGCTGACCGCGATCACCGGCACGTCCCAGGGATGCGCGGCCAGCAATTCGTCACAGAGCGCGGAGACATCCGCCTCCGCATCATAGATCGCGGTCAGGATGACGGTGGGCGACCAGCTCGCCTCGCCCACCGTCCCCAGCGTCGGCACCGCGCCCTCGGCCGGGCGGAAGCCCTCATAGCCGAGCGCGAGTTCCACCACCTCGCGATACCGCCCGAAATCGCCCAGCGGCGGCGTCCGCAGGATCGCGAGCAGCGCGGCGGCGGTCGCGTCGCGCTCGACCGCCATCGGATCGCCCGCGATCATCGCCGCCAGCGTGGGGTGCGCGACCGGGCAATAGACCCGGATGTCACGCACCCGGCGCTCCGCGATCATCCGAAATCGACCGCCTCGAAACGGATCGGCTGGCCGGTCGGGGCCTCGGCCAGCTGGTCTTCCCACATCGCCACCTGGCCGCGCACGATCGTGCCGATCGGCTTGCCGGTCAGCTCCATGCCGGTGAAGGGCGACCAGCCGCACTTGGACTGAAGCCACGTTTCCTCGATCGTCCAGCGCTTCTTGAGGTCGACGATGGTGAAGTCGGCGTCATAGCCCGCCGCGATCCGCCCCTTGCCGACGATGCCGAAGATGCGCTGCGCACCGGCGCTGGTCAGCTCGATCACGCGCTGGAGCGACAGGCGGCCGTTCGCGGCATGGTCGAGCAGCAGCGGCAGCAGCGTCTGGACACCGGGCATCCCGCTGGGGCTGCCCGGATAGGGCTTGGCCTTTTCCTCCAGCGTGTGCGGCGCATGGTCCGAGCCGATGACGTCGGGCACGCCCTGGTTCAGCCAGTGCCACAGCCCGTCGCGATGCGCGCCCGAACGGATCGGCGGGTTCATCTGCGCCAGCGTGCCGAGCCGCGGATAGGCCTCCTCGCCCGCCAGCGTCAGATGCTGCGGCGTGACCTCGCAGGTCGCGATGTCCTTGTGCTTGGCGATATACTCCAGCTCGGCGGGCGTGGTGACGTGCAGGATGTGGATGCGGCGATTGGCCGCGCGCGCCAGCCGCAGGATGCGATGGGTGGCGAGCAGCGCGCTTTCGTCGTCGCGCCAGACCGGGTGCGAGGACGGATCGCCCTCGATCCGCTCGCCCGCACGCGCGTTCATCCGGTCCTCATCCTCGGCATGGATGGCGACGCGGCGATGGCCCGAGGCGAGCACCTCGGCCAGCCGCGCGTCTTCGGATACCAGCAGGTCGCCGGTCGAGGCACCCATGAAGATCTTGACCCCCGCCGTGCCCGGCATCCGCTCCAGCTCGGCCAGGTCGCGCGCATTGTGGTTGGTCGCGCCGACATAGAAGGCGTGGTCGCAATACATCGTCTTCGCGCGGGTCAGCTTGTCGGTGATCGCGTCGGCCGAATCGGTGTTCGGCTTGGTGTTGGGCATTTCGAAGACGGCGGTCACGCCGCCCCTCACCGCCGCGCGGCTTCCGCTCGCCAGGTCTTCCTTGTGCATCAGGCCGGGCTCGCGGAAATGGACCTGGCTGTCGATCACGCCGGGCAGGATGTCGAGCCCGGTGCAGTCGATCACCCGCCCCGCATCGCCCTTCGCCCCGATGGCGACGATCCGGCCGTTCGTCACGCCGACATCGGCACGAACGGGGCCGCCGGGGGTATGAACGGTGCCGCCGGAGAGAAGCAGATCGAAGGTCATGACAAACGGGCCTTTCGCGATTGATCGCGCCCTCCTACCTTGCCACCATGAGCGATACCACCCCGACGACGCAGCCCGGCGCCACGCCCGCCACGACCCTGGCCGACCGGCGCCTGATCCGCGTGGCGGGCGAGGATGTGCGCGGTTTCCTGCAAGGTCTGGTGACGCAGGACGTGATCGGCCTGACGCCCGACCGGCCGCGCTGGGCGGGGCTGCTGACCCCGCAGGGCAAGGCGCTGTTCGACTTCCTGCTATGGGCGGACGGCGATGCGGTGCTGATCGATGCGGAGGCTGCGCAGGCCGAGGCGCTGGCGCGGCGGCTGTCGATCTATCGCCTGCGCCGGGCGATCACGATCGAGCCCGTGGAGGATCTGGCGGTGCATTGGAGCCGCGACGCCGATGGCCATGCCGAGGACCCGCGCCTGCCCGAACTGGGCAAGCGCTGGCTGGCCCCCGCCGGCGTCGCGGCGACCGATTGGGTCGCGCACCGCCTGTCGCTGGGCGTTACCGAGGGCGTGGGCGAACTGGGGTCGGGCGAGACGCTCTGGCTGGAATGCAATGCGCGCGAACTGAACGGGGTCAGCTTCACCAAGGGCTGCTATGTCGGGCAGGAGAATACCGCCCGGATGCATCACCGCTCGAAGGTCAACCGGCGGCTGGTGGTGGCGCCCCTGGGCGATGCGGGCGACCGGACGCGGGCGACCTATCCGGAGCTGGGGCTGATGGTCGAGCATCGCCGGGTCGAGACGCTGGGCGATGCGCTGTGCCCCGCCTGGCTGGCGGCGGCGATCGGGGCGGACGAACCGGCCTGATCCCCTTCGCGGATCAGGGGCGCGTGTCGGGCTTTACCGCCAGCGCCTGGGTGATGCGGCCGGTGGGAATGGCGAGCATCTGCGCCACCTCCAGGGCGATGACGATGGCGGCGACCAGTCCGAAGGCACAAAGCGCGCCGAATTGCAGGTTGCCAGCCAGCCAGCGGCTTCGGTCTAGGCCATGCGCGGTGTCGATGCGGCTGACCGCGCGGCTGCGGCTGGTGCGGCGATCGGCCTCGGCGGCGGACTGGACCGGACGCCCTTCCAGGCGCGGTTCGTTGATGAGGGTATCGGCGCTGATCACGTCCTGGGTTCGGATGCCGGTGTAGCAATCGCGCCGCCAGATGACGCGGCCGATCACCACCTGGCGGCCCCGGCGGATATCGACATAGTCACCGGGCACCAGCGGATCGTCGGAGGCGATCATCATGCCGCGCGACGAGATATTGTGGATGCAGGCGTCGCCCCATCCCCGCACCGACTTCATCCGGCACGGAATCATGACCTGCCGACGCGCTTCCCGGCTTCGATGATGTTGTCCTCCGCGCGGCATGGCGGCCTTGCCCCTTCGTGTCCCCAGTCACCTGTTCATATTGGGCAGGGGCGAAGAAAGTATGAATCACCGAAATCGATTACGGCCCGTGTACGGGTCGTGCGCGCGCATGAAAAAAGGAGGCCGGCTTTCGCCGACCTCCCTTTTTGCAATCAGCCTTGGCTGAGCGTGGCTTACTGGCCAGCGCCCGGACCGTAGGTGATTTCCACGCGACGGTTCTGGACCTCGCGGACGCCGTCCGCAGTCTGAACGCGCAGGTGGTCGCGGTCTTCGCCGAACGCTTCGGTCGAGATCGAGCCATCCGGGATCGAACGCGACGTCATGTACGCCTTCACCGCGTCGGCACGACGCTGCGACAGACCCATGTTGTAGCGCGGCGTACCCGAGGTGTCGGTGAAGCCGGCGACCATCACGCGGGCATTACCGCAGCTCTGGTACTGGGTGATCGCGTTGTCGAGGATCGACGCTGCTTCCGGGGTGACGTCCGACTTGTTCCACTCGAAGAACACGATGAACGGACCCGGCGAGCACACCACGGGCTCCGGAGCCGGAGGCGGGGGCGGCGGGGGGGGAGGCGGCGGGGGCGGCGGGGGCGGCGGCGGGGGCGGCGGAGCTGCCGGTTCGCCGAAGTTGTACGCCACGCCACCCAGGATCGAGTGCGAACGGAAGCGGCCGTCGAACGTATTGTTCGCAACATCGACCAGCTTGACGTTCTCGGCGTTGAAGAAGCGATACTTCAGCGTCGCGTCGATGTGGTCGGTCAGCGGCGCGCGGATGCCCGCCAGAGCCTGCCACGCGAACACGGTGTCCGAGTCGTTCAGGAAGTCGGCGCGGTTGTTCAGGGCGTAGTTCGCCTTGACGCGCGCGACGCCGACGCCGCCGCCGACGAAGCCCTGGATGCCGTCATCGGCACCGAAGTCCAGCAAGCCGTTCAGCATGAAGCTGAGCGCCGAGGTGGAGCCACCGGCATAGTCATAGTTGCCGGCCGGAACGGTGCCCGTGCCGATGCCGGTGTTGGTCAGCGTGGTCGAGCTGAAGCTGTCGACCGTCGCGCGGCGATAGCCGACTTCGGTTTCCAGACGGAAACCACCGAAGTCGTAACCCATCACGCCGTCAATGTCATAACCATAGTCATGGTCGACGGTGGCGGTGCCGGTACGCGTGCCGGTGATATCATAGTTGATATCTTCGACGATCATCCCGCCGCCTTCGATGCCGACATACCACGACTTGTCGCGGGCGAGGGCAGGCGAAGCGAGGGCGGTGGAGGCAAGTGCCAGAACAATGGCAAGCTTCCGCATCATAGTCCCCTTTCTTGGTTGTCACTACGGACAGCGCAAACTCACTATCGGAGGGTTGGTTTCCACGCAAGCAAACAAAAGCCCCCGACTGTGGCATTAAAAGCACAGATTTTGGGTCATGCCGAGGCGATCAAGCCATGGCTCCGCAGCGCGCGGATCACCGCATCGACCGCCAATCTTGCCTGTGAATCAATGACTTGGCCACCTTCTGTAAGTGCGATGCCACTTTGTTGCGTGCCAACAACCTTTTTTCCCTCCACCAGCAACTCGCGCGCCGTCACCCGGCCCGTCCGCCAGCCATCCTCATCCCAATCCGATCGGCAGCGATCGGCCCGACTCCATACCGACAGGCCGGGCCGCGGAATCAGGAACCGCCAGCCCCCGGCGGTCCAGCCCGCCAGATGCCGGGCATGGCCGGTCCAGGCGCCGGTCGGCTGGTCGCCGATCACCCAGGCCTGCCCCGGTGTCGCATCGGTGGGCGGCGCGTTCAGCCCTACCGCCTCGACACAGGGTTGCACGACCAGATCGAGCAGGCTCAGCGCCTCGTTATGCGTCACCTCTTTCTGCGCCTGCCCCGCCGACAGCAGCGGCAGCGTCCAGCGCGGCGTTTCCTCACCCATCTCGTCCCTCCCCCAATATCGCGACCAGCGGCAGCGATGCCGCCAGCGTCCCCAATTGCCGCACCGCCACCCGCGTCCCGGCGGGCGCGCTGCCCGTCCAGACGGGTGCCGAAACCTCCTCCTCCCGCTCGCCGATGGTCACGCGGTAGCGCTCGCTCTCCTCGCCCAGCGGCGCGTCGACCCGGTCCGTCCAGCCCCAGCCGATGCGGCTCCGCCGGGTCCAGCCGATCGTGACCCGCCCGTCCTCGCCTCGCCGCCAGCGCAGATGGACCGGCGCGGGCGGGCGGACCGACTGGCCGGTCACCATCGCCGATGCCTGCACCCCCTCGACGCCGTCGCCCACGCCATGCGCCAGGAAGCGGACCCGAGCGCCCAGCATCGTGACGGGAATGTCGATCGTCCGGACGCTGGCCGCCGCGATCAGGACGAAGGCGTCGCCGGGCCCGGCCTGGCCGACCATCGCCTCCGTCCCGCGCAGGCCGCGTCGCAGCTGGCTGAGCCGCCATTGTCCGTCGCCCAGCGGTTCGGCGCGCGCGAACTGCAACAGCTCGCCGCCGACCCAGGCGAGATTGGCCCCCGCATCGATTGCGGCCGGATCGGCATCCGCCAAATCCTCCGCCACCGCGACGACCAAGGTCCCGCGCCGGTCGATCAGGCCGATCGCCCCGCCGGGGGAGACCGCCGTCACCCGCCCGATCACGCCGGGCATCGCCGTCAGGCCCAGCGCGGTCCAACTCGCGCCGTCGTCCAGGCTATAGGCGAGCGAGGCCTGCCGCCATCCGGGACCGCCCGCCGCCACCACCGACAGGCGCGGCGTGCCGAGCGGCTGGTCGTCGAGCGGCGGCGCTTCGAAGGCGATCAGCCGGGTGGCGCCGATGGCCCGGTCCGGCGCGGGCGCGATCCGGCCGGATGCGGCGGGCAGCATCGGCCCGCCCCGGCCCAGCGGCACGCAGGTCAGCCGCACCGCCATATTCTCCCAGGCGGATTCGATCACCCGCCAGCGCCCCGCCTCTCCCGCGATCGCGACGATGGCGCCCGGCGCGATGGCCAGGGCCTCGGGGCCGAGCGTCACCGTCCGCCGCACCCGCTCGACCGACAGCCGCGCCAGCCGGTCCTGCGCCAATGTCCGCGCGGTCGCCGCATCCAGCGCGGCCGCCAGCTCCAGCCGCTCGTCGCGCACCCCGCCGGGGCGACGCGCGCGCTGCTGCCCGATCTGATAGTCGCGGGCGGGGTCGTAATGCGCCACCGTCACGCTGGCGGCGATGCTCGCCTCGCTGGCGATGGCGCGCTGGCCGCGCCGCCCATGGCCGTCGGCCGCCAAGGCGTCATCGCGGATCGTGACGGCGGGCGTGGCGGATGCGGACGGCGCGACCAGCCGGATGCCGTCGCCCTCGGCGACCCATTGCCCGCCGCTCATATCGGCCAGCATGTCGAGGACCGCGCGCACGCTGCCCCCGCTTGCGGCGAATCCCGCGACGGTCGCGCCCGCATCGCCGCCGCGCACCTGCCCGCACAATGCCTGCGCGATGGCGCGGCAGGACAGCGGCGCCTCGTCCGCCTCGACTTCGAAGGTCAGCTGGGGGATGCGGTTGCCGAACTCGGCCAGCGCCAGCCCCTCGAACACCGCATAGGCCAGGCCCCGACAGGCCGAGGCGCGCGCGCCCTCGACCGAGGCGATCAGCGGGTCGACCGGCTGATCCTCGGTGCCGGGATAAAGGCGAAAGCCCGTCGCCACCTTGAAATCGCCCGCCGCCCCGCGCAGCAACCGGCCATCGGCCCAGATACGCCCCACCCGCCGAATCGGCCGCCCCGACAAGGCGACCGCGAAATTGGCGGTATAGCTATAGCTTTCCGTCGCCGGACGCCCCTTGCCCCCGCCGGTCAACCCGCGTGCCTCGACCAGATCGGTCGCCCAGATCACCGGCCCGGCGACCCGCATCGTGCCGAAGACGGCGGGCATCTGCGTGCCATAGGTCGAGGTCTGGACCGACAGCTCGGTCAGGCGCGGGCCCTGCTGCCGTCGCGGGCCCAGCACCGCATGATCCACGCGGTTGCCGATCAGCGCACCGATCGCGCCGCCCACCGGCCCCAGCAGCGCCCGCCCCACCGTGCCCAACACCAAGGTCGCCATTATCCCTCCCCCTTCCAACAGCCCAGCACCGGCCAGGGCAGTACACCCGGCCGCCAGGCGACCCGGCGCAGGCCCGCATCGGCATGGACGATCCCGTCGCCGACCCGGATCGCCAGATGGAGCTGCCCCGGCCCGGCGCGCAGCAGCAGCACCGCGCCCGGCGAATCCGTCGTCCTCTGAAATTGCGCATCGAGCGCCGCCGCCGCCTTCGCCGCGTCGCCGCTGCGCCAGCCATAGCCGGTCGGCGCCGCCCGCCCGGTCGCCGCCGCGACCAGCCCGACACAGTCCAGCCCATGCGCCGGGTCGCGCCCGTGCAGCCGGAACCGCACGCCGATCAGCGCGACCGCCGCCGCCGCCACCGCGCTCATGCGCCGGGATAGCGGGTGAGCAGGTCGATACCGGGCAGGAACGGCTCGCCCCGGAAATTCAGGACATTGCCGAACCGCGCGACACAGGTCTCCAGCCGCTTGTCGCACCCCTCGACCAGCTCGACCAGCGGCGTGCCCTCGACCGCGAAGGCAGGCGTGGCGGCCAGCCACAGACGCCGCCCCTCCGACCGCAACACCACCGCCTCCAGCCCGCTATTGGCGCCGCCGAACCAGATCAGCCGCCCCTGGCCATAGGCATTGGCGACCGGCTCGTCATGCGCGACGGTCAGCATCGCCTCGCCGTCCCAGTCGGTCACCCGCGCGATGCGCCGCCGCCCCGCCATCGGCACGCGGCACCGCCGGTCGCCCAGCGCGGCGCGGCAGTCGGGCGAGGTCTCCGCCGTCACCGGACGGTCGAGCAGCGCGCCGACGCCGCGCAGTTCGGCGGTGAAGCCCCCCTCGCCCAGCTGCACCGCGCCGATCGTCCCCTGGCCCAGCGGCACCGGGTCGCCCGCGCCGCTCCAGTCGACCGCGATCGCCGCCACGCGCGCCCCGTCCCAGCGGCCCGCCAGCAGGTCGCGCTCGCCGATCGCCTCGCTGGTGAGTGCGCCCGAGGCGTCCATCAGATCGGGGTCGAGGCCGTCGCCGCGCAGGATCGCGCTGGGCGTCAGGCCGGGCGCGGCGCGGTAGCGCAGGCCGTCGATCCACAGGTCATGGTCATGGCCGGTCAGCCCGATCGTCACCCCGTCAGACCGCTCGATCCGCCAGCACAGTACCCAGCCGGTGAGCGTGTCGCCGCTCATGCCTCGCGCACCTCGACCAGCGGCACCGACGCCGCCGCCCCGGCGCGAAACCCGGCCAGCGTGACGCTCAGCCGGTCTTCGGCAAAGCGGACGGGCACGTCGAAGGCGAAGCTGGCGGCGATCGCCGCGCCCGCCACGGGAGCGGTGTCGAACAACAGCCAGCCGCCCGGCTCGACGACGAAGCCCGTCACGCCCCGGCCCGCTACCCTGACCGAGACGCTGCCCGCGACCGGCCGGGTGATCCGGCGCGGCTGGTCGCCATAATGGCGGAGCAGCGCGAAGCGGCGGGTGGTGCCGTCGCCGGTGCCGATCGCTTCGTCGGTGGCGCTGCTGTCGAACGGATCGCGCAGCCGGAATCCGCGTGCCGGGCCCAGCCGCGCGCGGAAGAAGGACAGCAGCGTCGCCATATCCTCCGCCGAGCGGAGGCCGGGGCCGACATCATAGGTGGTCCGCGCCTCCGCCCAGGCGGCATTGCGCGCCTCGCGCCCGCCCGCGCTCGTCAGGATCGCGGTGGAAAAGCCCGGCGTCACCTCCGCCTCGCGGCCCAGCGCCAGCGGGAACAGCACATCGTCGAAAGCCTGCACGCGATCCTCTCCCCCTTCCCAACAGACGAACCCGTCGCGCATCACCTGCGGCATCGCCCAGACGAAGGTCGCCGCGATCCCCCGCGCCCGCGCGACCCCGGCCGCCTCGGCGATCCGGCCCCATTGCGCCCGCTGATCGGCGCGCAGCACGAAGCCCGAGAAATAATGCTGCCGCTCCGGCGGATAGCCCAGCCGCGCCTCGGCCAGCGCGATACCCTTGCGGGTCGAGGCGGTGTCGCCCGCCGTCACCCAGTCATAATCCTCCAGTTGCAGGATATCGAAGGCCGGGCTCGCCCAGCCGACCGGCATGTTCGCGCGGACGGACTCGGGCGCGGCCGGGTCGAGCACGGTCGGCAGATAGGCCAGCAAATGGGTGACGCAGCCCGGCGCCGCCGCCTTCGCCGCCGCGCACAACGCCGCCGTCGATGCCGCCAGGCACGCCCCCGCCCGGTCGAGCGTATCGCGCTGCGCCTGGCTCCGCGCCTCCGCCATGCTCGCCATCGGCACCGGCGCGAAGGCCGCCACCGCCGCCGCGTCGTACAGGCACGGCGCGCCGTCGGCGGGACGCACCCACCACCAGGGCTCGCCCACCTGGAATTTCGGGGGGAGCCCCGCCGCCTGCCCGATTGCCAGGAATGCGCGCGCCACCGCCTGGAGATACGCCATCGCCCCGCCATGCGCCGGGCTGAGCAGCGTGGAGGGCGGCGACCAGCCGGTCAGCGCCGGCGCGCCATCGGCCGAACGCTGCTTCCAGTCGCCCCAGCAATGCGCGTCGAACAGTTCATAGGACAGCGACCAGATCGGGTCATAGCCCAGCGCCCTGGCCTCGACCGCGAACCCGCGATGCCAGGCGGCGCAGGGCGCGTTGAGCACGCCGCCCGCCAGGCTGGCGTACAGCCCGTCGCCGCTGCGTTCGAGCCGGAAATAATGGCTCATGCCGACATAATGGACGAGGTCGCCGCGATAGCCGAGGTGCAGCATGTTGCGCAGCAAACGCTGCGGCGTCAGGTGATAGCTGTCGTCATAGCCGCTGGCGATGCGGAACCCCTGTTCGGGCAGCACCGCCGCGCCGACCCCGATCACCGCGCCCGGCCCGTCGCAGGCGATGCCGGTCAGCTCGACCCATCCCTCTTGCGGTCGCGCCAGAAAGGCCGCCCCCGCATCGTAATCGGGCGCGACCAGCGAGACGAACATGCGGTCGACATCGCCCGCCCAGACGGGATCGCGCTCCTCGGGAAATCTGAACCCGCCCGCCAGGTTCGCGAAGTCGATCGCGACTTCCGCATCCTCCGCCGTGCCGGTCGCATAATTCCACAGCCGGACATACCAGGCGCGCGCCTTGCCGCTTGCGTCGCGCCCCTCGATGGTCAGCGTCGGCCCATGCCGCGCGTCGAGCGGCTTGATCCCGCCCGAACGCCAGCGGAACCGCAACCGGCAATCGCGATAGTCGCGCACCGTGTCATAGCGAAGCAGCGGATGGTCGTGCCGGTCGGCCGACTCCCAGATCAGCCCCGCCAGATCGTCGGTGCGATAGAAGACCGTGTCGACGCGCAGGCTGTCCGCCCCGCTCGCGACCACCGCCGCCATCATCGGGCGCGGGAAATCGACGGTCCAGTAACGGGGATCGAAGCGCGATAGATGATCGCTCCGCTGATCCCGCCGCTGCTCATGCAGACACCATTGCACCGGTTTTCCCCTCCCCTTGTCCCTTGGGCCGTCTCGGGCGCCTCAATCCTCCGCCAGCGCCGCGCGAACCGCACGCGCCACCTGGCGGCCGGAGCGTTGCAGCACCCCCGCCGCCTCGCCCGCCCCGGCGTTGATCGTGATCGCCACCCGCACGTCGCGCGGTGATGCGGCGGGGCGCAACGGCTCGACCCGGCCGCTGCTGGTCGGCACGAAGACCTCCGGCCCCCGCTCGCCGACCAGATAGGGGCGGTCGGGCGATACCGGCCCGCCGGTCGCCCGCCCCGGCAGGCCCGACGCCAGTCCGCCCAGCAGGCCGAGCAGGCCGCCGTCACCGACCGCCCCCACCCCCTGTCGCAACGCCGCGCGGGCGATCTGGTCGAGCGCGGACAGCGCGGTCGCCTTCAGCTCTTCGAAACCGAACCGGCCGGTCCGCGCCGCCCGGAGCAGCGCCCCCTCGACGCCGCGCGCGCCCAGCTCGGCGGCATCGCCCAGCCCATGCGACAGGTCGGCACGCATCGCGGCCATGTCCGCGGTGAAGCCACGCATGTCGATGCGCGGCGCGAAATCCTGCTCATCCATCCGGATACATCTCCCGCAACCGGGCGAGCGTGGCGCGCGACGGCGGATCGCCCCCGTCCTGCCCCGCCCCCGTCAAGGCCCCGACCACCGCATGAAGCTCGGCCGGGGTGGCGCGCCAGAAGCGGTCGGGCGACCAGCCCAGCACCGCGCCCGCCATCCCCGCCAGCCGCGCCGCATCGTCGGCAAAGCTCATCGCCCGCCCAGGATCTGGCGCAGCAATTGCCGCAGCACCGGCGCCAGCGCCGCCAGCCCCAGCTCGACCAGCGCCTCGCCCAGCTGCTCGCGGCTGAGTCCCTCGGGCACCTCGCGCAGGCAATGCCAGATCAGCGCCGCCGCCTCGCCCAGCGACAATTTCCCCTCGCCCGCGCGCTCGACCAGTTCGAACAGCGGACCCAGTTCGCCCTCCGCCGCGACCAGCGCCTGGAAGCTCGGCCGCACGACCAGCTCGGCGCCGCCGACCCGCAAGGCCGCCTCGCCGCGCACCGGATTGGCCCCGGCGCTCATGCCGCCACCACCGGGCCGGAGCTTTCGAGTGCGAGCGTGTAGGTCCGCTCGCCGCCGAAATCGCCGCTATAGTCGAGGCGCGTGACCAGGAACCGGCCGGTCATCGACCCGCCGCTCTCGAAGCTCAGCCGATAGGTCTCGATCGTGCCCGCCAGCGCATGGCCGCGCATCCGCGCTTCCGCCGCCGATCCGGTGAACACGCCCGAGCCCGCGACGCTGACATGCCGTACGCCCGCGCCGGACAGAAGTTCGCGCCAGCCGCCCGAATCCTTGTTCGTCACCACCACCGTCTCGCCGTTGATCGACAGCTGCGTCGTGCGCAGCCCCGCCATCGTCGCGAAGGCGGGCGGCTCGGCCCCGTCGCCGATCTTGAGCAGAAAGGCGCTTCCCTTTTCGATCGCCATGATGTCCCCCCTTATTGTCCCGCGCGCCACAAACGGGCGCGCCATTCGACGTTCGCGGTCCAGCGCGCGCCCGTCTTCGCCATGCGCGTCGCGATGACCGCCAGCCCGGCGACCCGCCATCCCTCCGACAGCGCGGCGGGCAGCGCGATCCCCTCGACCGCCTGCATCGCCGCGCGCAGCCGCCGGGGCTGTTCGCCCTCGTCGCTCAGCGTCACGGTCACGCGCAGCTCGCGTCCCTCGATCCCCGCCGCGCCCCAGTCGCTGTCGCTCGGCTCGCCCAGCACCGCCTGCGGGACGCCGCCGCGCACCGGGACCGCGTCGAACACCGTCACCGCCAGCGGCTGCAAAACGGTGCGCAGGCCGGTCAACAGGCCGGTGCGCAGCGCCTCGCGCGCGGTCACGACCGCCTCGGCGTATCGAGCCGCATCCGCCGCCAGGGCCGCCACAGCGCCGCGACCGCCGCGGGCGGCACGGCGGCGGCCTCGCGATTGTCGAACAGATGCGCGCCCATGATCGCCACGCCATGCGCGATCTCGGGCGGCAGCCCGGCCCAGTCGTCGGCCAGCCCGGCGCGATAACGCACCGTGATCGCCGCGCCGGTACGGACCCAGCCACGACCATCACGGTCTATCGCCCCCTCGCCCTCCGACAGGATCGCGCCGACCGGCGTCGCCGATAGCGCCTGCCACGCGACCGACGCCGTCACCGGCTCCTCGACGACTCGCGCGATCAGCAGCTGCCCGCAAAAGGACTCGGCCAGCCCCAGCGCGACGCCCGCGACCCGCTCGACCAGCGCCGCCTCATTGCCCTCGTCCAGCCGCAACAGCGCACGCACCGCGCCCGCCGCCGCCGTCACGGTCGCGGCGGGCAGGGGCTCCATCGTCCCGCTCATCATGAATTCTCCTTCACCGATACAAGTTGCGACAGGCGCGACATATGATCGTCACACTTGGGGAGCAGAGACCTGCTCAGCCGCTGCCCGCCTCCCCCTTGGGCACCGGCCATGCCGACCCCGCGCCCCCCGGCCGGGTCCGGCATCCTCCCTGAACTACGGGGCAGCCGCCTGCCGGCTGCCCCGATTTTTCCGAGGGGTCAGTTCGTCGCGAACTTCATCAGCTTGATCGCCTCCGAGTCGCTGACACAGCCGCCGACCCGCCGCGTGGCGTAGAAGGTGACGAACGGCTTGTTGCTGTACGGATCGCGCAGGATCGCCGTCTCGGCACGCTCGGCGATCAGATAGCCGAGCCGGAAATTGCCGAACGCGATCGCGCAGCTATTCTCCGCGATGTCGGGCATGTCCTCCGCCTCGACCACCGGATAGCCGAGCAGCGTCGCGGGCTGTCCCGCCACCAGCCCCGGCGCCCACAGGAACTGGCCGTCGCCCGACTTGATCTTGCGGATGCGCGCCGAGGTCGCGGCGTTCATCACGAAGCACGCCCCCTGGCGATAGGGCGCACGAAGCGACTGGATCAGGTCGATCAGCCGTTCGTCGGGGGTGGGCCCGAACGCGCCGGGCGCCCCGCTTGCCAGATATTGCAGCGTGCCGAAGGGGCGGGTGCCGTCCCGGGCCGAGGAGATCGGGCTGGTCAACAAGCCGCGCGGCCGGTTGACGCCCGATCCGGTGATGAAGGCCTGGCCCTCGGCCCGTGCGAATTCGGTGGCGATCTCCTCCGCCAGCCAACCCTCGACGTCGAACGCCGCATCGTCCAGCATCGCCTGGCTGGCCGAGGGATTGGCATAGAGTTCGCCCATCGGCGGCGCCAGCTCGACAAAGGCGGGGGTCGCGGTCTCGGGCCGCGCCGCCGTCTCGCTCGCCCAGCCCGACGGCGTGCCGCCGGTGGTGATCAGCTTGCGATAGCCCGCCGATCCCACCGCCACGACATTGGCGATGCCCCGGATCGGCGAAACGGTCTTCAGGACCGAGGCGATCGCCGCATCGATCTCACGCGGGACGGCAAAGCCGCCGCTGTCCCCGGTCGTGCCGGTAAAGGCCTTCAGCTCGACGGTGGTGCCGCTGCGCACATAGCCGCCGAACGCGCCGTCGCTCTTGTCGCGCGCGCCGTCCAGCACGGGTCGTTCGATCACGTCCATATCAATTCCCCTTGGTTGAAAGGTGATTCACGCGGGCGAGCGGTTGCATCGGCACCGTCACCAGGCTGATCTCGAGGAGTTCCGCCGACAGGATCGCGCGGGCCGCGCCCTGGTGGACGACGCGCGGCCGATAACCGACCGACAACCCCGCCACCGCGCCCGACCGGACCAGCGCGGCGAGCGCGGGGTCCTCGACCACGCCCGCGACCGCCAGCCCGGTAGCGTCCTCGACGAGCGACTCGATGCGCCCCATCGCCGCCCCGCGATGCTGCCAGAGGAGCGGCACCCGCCCCGCGCCTGCGAACGCGCCGCGCCGCATGACGTCGCCCACCCGGTCCATTCGGTCCCAGATCGCGGCATAGCCGGTGAAGGAAAGGCTCATTTCAGCCAGTCCTCCATCCCCAGCCGCATCGCGATTCCCGCCAGCAGCAGCGCGCCTAGCAACCGGCTGATCCAGCCGACCATGCTCTTCCACACCGACGACTTGGCCTCGCGCCATGCGGTCAGCAGCTCGCGCAATTCCGCGACATCCCCCGCCGCCTCGGCGTCCGAAAGGCCCAGCCGGGTCAGCGCGCGCGTCGCGCCCAGCTCGCCCGCTTCCTCGGCGACCGCGCGGAGCGTCACGAGGTCCGCCCCGCTGTCCGCCGCCTGCGCCAGCAGCCGCGCCAGAACGTCGCCGCTCATGACAGACCTACCATGGCGCGCTTCTCCGCCGGATCGAGGAAGTCCGCGCTCGCCGCCATTTGCCACAGCATTTGCCGCTCCTCGGCCAGCGCGGTGACGCGATTCACATCGACCGACAGGCTCGCCCCCTCGAACCAGCCCGCCAGCCCCTGCGACAGCCCGCTCAGGATCGCGCCCGCCAGCGGCAGGATCGCCTGCCGCCACAGCGCGCGGTTCGCCTCGCGGTAATTGGCGTAGGTGTTGTCGCCGGGCAGGCCGAGCAGCATCGGCGGCACGCCAAAGGCCAACGCGATCTCGCGCGCCGCCGACGACTTGGCCGCGATGAAGTCCAGCTCCGCCGGGGTCAGGCTCATCGCCTGCCATTTCAGCCCGCCTTCGAGCAGCAGCGGCCGCCCCGCATTGCCGCTGCCCGCAAAGCCCTCCATCTCGGCGCGCAGCCGCTCGAACTGGTCGGGGGTCAGGGTCGAGCCATCGCCCGGATCATAGACCAGCGCCCCCGACGGCCGCGCCGCATTGTCGAGCAGCGCACGGTTCCACGTCGCCGCCGCATTGTGGATCGCGATCGCCCCCGCCGCCGCGCCCAGACAGCCCAGCCCATAATGATCGTCGAGCGGGTGACAGCTTTTCAGATGCACCACCTGCGGCCGGACCGGATCGACCGGCAGCGTCGTCACCCGACCCCCTGCGCGGTAGAGATAGGCGGCGGGCCAGCCGCTCGCGTCCAGCTCCATCGTCACCCGCTCGGGGCGCAGCGCGAACAGCTCGACGACCGCACCATCGCCGTCGCGCAGCAACTGCACATAGGCATTGCCGTGCAGCAGCATATGGGTGGCGACCGTCTCCAGCAGCGCCTGCCCCTCGCTGCGTGCCGCGACCAGCGCGACCAGTTCGGGGTGCGAGGCGACCAGCGGTGCTTCCGCCAGCCCGCCCGCCACCATCCGCACCGCGCGCTGCGCCACCGGGTTGCGCAGATAGCCCTCGCGCACTTGGCTTTCATAGGACGGCGCCGCCCCCGTCAGCGGCACCCCCGACCGGGCCAAGCCCAGCCCGAGCAAGGGACGCGCAGCCCCCCGCCCGGCCTTGCGACCGAACATCCTCATGATCGAATCTCCTCGAAAACCATTCCTCCCCTGCAAGGGGAGGGGGACCATCCGCAGGATGGTGGAGGGGTGTCACCGCCCGCGAAGACAGTCCCACATCTCCAACCAGGACACCCCTCCGTCAGGCCTTCGGCCTGCCACCTCCCCTTGCAGGGGAGGAAAAGCTGACCTCACAAATTCCGTATCCCCGGCGGCCCCCGGCCCGACAGCATCAGCTCGGTCAGCGCCCAGACCAGCGCGTCCGCGCGATCCGGCGAGCGGCCCGGCCCGTCATAGGCCCCCGCCACGCCCAGCCCGCACAGCTCGTCCTCCAGCGCGGGGAAGCCGCGCGCATGCCACACCCGCCCCTGCGCATAGAGGAAGGACACCGGCTCCGCCCGCGCGGCTTTCCCGATCGAGGCATAGACCAGATGCACCGGCAGGGTCGGGTCGGCGAGCCGCAGCACGCTCTCCACCATATCCCCGCCCTGGTTGCGCTCGGCCACCACCCGGTCCGCGCGGTTGCGCCTGGCGCAGCCCGCGACCCGCGCCGCCCAGCCCTCGGGCGAGAGCCCCGCCTCGCTCGCATCCTCCAGCACATAGCCATGGCCGTCGCGGCCCAGCCCGACCGCGACGATCCCGCAGGCGTCGCCGCTGCTGGTCGCGGGAGGATCGACGCCGACCACCACCCGGTCGAGCGCGGGCACCGTCTTCGCCCGCTGCCGGTCGAGCAGCGCGCGGGTCCACAGCGCCCCCTCGCGGTCGTCGACCATCTCGCCGTCCAGTTCCTGCCGCCCCAGCCGCGTGTCGCCATATTGCGCCAGCATCGCGTCCTGGAAGCTGTCGGGCAGATGCGCATTGTCGCTGGTCCGCCCGATCGTCTCCACGCAATCGGGCAGCGCCATGACCTTGCGCATCAGCGGCGTGGCGCGCGGCGTGGTCGTGACCAGCACGCGGGGACGCTCCCCCAGCCGGAGCGTCATCATCAGATTGTCCCACCCGGCCTCCCCCTTCCATTTGCCCAGTTCGTCGCACCAGGCCGCATGATGCTGCGGCCCGCGCAAAGCCTCGGGCGCCGCCGCCGAATAGGCGAAGCCGATCGCGCCCGACGCGAAATGCACCTGCCCCAGGCTGCCGATCCAGCGCGGCGTCTCGCCCTTGCGCGCCACCGCCAGCAGGCCGCTTTCGCCGCGCACCATCACCCGCTCGACATCGCGAAGGGTCGCCCCCATCAGCGCGATCCGCGCGCCCGGATTGTCGCGGGCGAGCGCACTCACCCACTCCGCCCCCGCGCGCGTCTTGCCGAAGCCGCGCCCCGCGCGGATCAGCCAGACCCGCCAGTCGCCCGGCGGCGCGATCTGTCCGTCATGCGCCCATAATTCCCATCGCTCGACCAGCTCACGCTTCTGCGCCGGGGTCAGCGCCGCCAGCGCCTGCCCCCGCGCCTCCGGTTCCAGCATCGCCAGCGTGGCGAGCCGCGTCGCCGCATCCTCTCCCGCCATCACGCCATCCCCTTCAACCGCCGCCGCGCCAGGCCGTCGAGCGCGCGTTCCAGCGCCGCATCGGTCTCCGCCGCATCGGCGCGCGCCGCCGCGTTCGCCCCGTCACCGGCCTGCGCCAGCGCATCCCGCCGGGCGAGCAGCTTCAGATAGAGTTGCACCTCGGTGGCCGAGAGCGGCGGGGTGATGGAGAGGCCGGTGGTCCCCGCACCGGCCTCTCCGCCCTCCTCCCCACCCTGGGCCAACAGGGTCAGCATCCGGCGCAGCAGGCCTTCCTCGACCAGCGCGTGCGCCGCGCCGATCGCCTCGGCCCAGCCTTGCGCGAAGGTCGGATCGCGTCGCCGCAATCCGCGCACGGCACCCAGCGTCTCTCCCACCGCCCGCGCCGCCACGCCCGCATCCGCGCTGACCGCCAGCGCCGCCAGGAATTGCCGTCGCCGCGCCTGCGTCCACCGCGCGCCCTCCCCCGTTCCGGCCATCCCCGCTCCCCCCGAAGCACCGGACGCCCCCGACCGCTCCCCCGGTCAGGCCGCCTCCGATGTTCCTGTTATGTACCGGATGCGATCGACTTTGTATCCAACAAAGGAACCGCTGCGGTTCGCGACGCAAAAGCGGCTTGCCAGATGCCCGACACCCCGGCATTAGGCGTGGCTTCCCGAGAGGGGGCGATTAGCTCAGTTGGTAGAGCGTCTCGTTTACACCGAGAATGTCGGCGGTTCGAGCCCGTCATCGCCCACCATTCCAGACATCATCGGATAGCCCCACACCGGCGAAGGCCGGTGTCCGGATGCCGTGCGTGCGATGAAACGATAGCAGGGCGAGAGAGATTGTGTTCGCGCGGAGGCACGGAGAACGCGGAGGTGCTTCGCCCGTGGCAGCTTATGCTCTCCACTCCATAAAGATGAAGACATGCCGCAGCCAATCGGACAGCCTCTCTGCGTCCTCCGCGCCTCCGCGCGAACAAATCTTCTTGGATCTCGTAATCGGATAGCGACTGGACCCCGGCCCTCGCCGGGGTGTTCCGCGATCAGGCCAACTTCCAGTAGGTCGCGTACCGCTCATGCGCGATGCGGTGGTACGGGACCAGTCGCACAGGCTGGCCGTCCGCAGCCGGGATGGTGAATTCGAGCGGCTTGCCCGAGGCCCGGATCTTCTGCGTCAGTTCCCCCGGCTCGCCCGCCAGCGTCGGGGCCTGGAACGGCGTGTTGTTGTAATCGCCATATTTGCGCTCGCTGACGATGATGTCCGCACCCGGCGCCAGCCCCTCGCGGCCCAGCGCACCGGCCAGCACCAGCGGGCCATAGGTGAAGGCGACGATCTCCAGCGCGGCGGGGGCGCTTTCGACGCCGGGCTCCATCGCCATCCGCCATTCGACCGTGTCGCCGGTCTTCCACGTCCGGGTCAGCTCGGCATAGCGGCCGGGCTTGTCCGAACGCTCCACCTCGGCGCCATTGACCAGCAGGGTCGCGGTCCGGCTCCATTTCGGGTGGCGCAGCTTCAGCGTCAGTTCGGTCGGCTGGCGGAGTTTCCACTGGAACCGGGTGGTCGCCGTCTCCGGGAAGGTCGTCACCTGGGTCAGCACCGCGCCCTTGTCGGCCCAGGTCACGCTCGAGGGAATGAACAGGTTCACATAGAGCGCGCGGTCGTCATGGAAGTAGATCGAGTCGCGATACTTCACATGATTCTCCATCCCCGTGCCGGTGCAGCACCAGAAACTGTCTTCGGGGGTGTGATACAGCTTCATGTAGCCCGGCCGCGCGCCCTGGAAATAGGTCGCCATGCCCGTATCCGGGTCCTGCGAGGCGAGGATGCCGTTATAGAGCGTGCGCTCGTAATAATCGGCATATTCGGCGCGCGGATCGTGGAGGAACAGCGCGCGGGTCAGCTTCAGCATATTGTGCTGGCAACAGGTTTCCGACCCCTTGGCCGAAAAGACATGCTTGTCGAAATCGGCCATGGCGAAGAAATGCTCGCCATCGCCATGCCCGCCGGTCGCGAAGGAACGGGTATGCGCCACCGTCCGCCAGAAGAACGCCGCCGCATTCTGATATTTCGGCTCGCCGGTCGCCTCGAACACGCGCTGGAAGCCGATGATCTTGGGCACCTGCGTATTGGCGTGCAGCCCGTCGAGATAATCGCGCCCCTGCGCCAGCGGGTTCATGATCGCCTTTTGCGAGAAACGCTCGGCGACGCGGCGATAATCGGCGTTGCCGGTCATGACATACAGGTCGGCATAAATTTCGTTCATGCCGCCATATTCGGTTTCCAGCATCGTCTCGAACTGCGCATCCGATAGCGGCCTGGTGGCGACGACGCCCCAATCGGCCAGCCGGATCAGCACCGCCCGCGCCGGTTCGCTGTCCGCCAGCAAGGCGGCGTCGCGCAGGCCCGCATAGACCTTGTGCAGCGTGTACCACGGCACGCCGGTGATCGGTTCGCCGCGCAGATGCGCCGCGACCAGCGCGGCCCCCTTGGGAAAGGCGCAGACCAGCCCGGTGCCCGCCGCCCTCTGGCACTCGGCCAGTTCGTTCGCGATATAGTCGATGCGCTGGCGGTATTTCCGGTCGCCGGTCGCGCGATAGGCGAGCGCGCAGGCCGACAGATAATGGCCCAGCGTATGGCCATGGCAGTTGATATCGTCCCACTGGGCCTCCGACTCCCAGCCGCCATAGACCGGGGCCTTGGGCTTCAGTCCGGCATTCTTGCGGAAATTGGCGAGCATCCGATCGGGCTGCAACCGCATCAGATACGCCTCGGTCATCTTCTGCGCATGGAGGAACGGCCCGTCCGCCAGCGTGACATCGGCCATGTCGAAGGGCTGGACCATGGCGGCGGATGCGGTGGCGATCGGCCGCGCCCCCAGCCCAGCCCCGTTCTGCGCCCAGGCGCTGGCGGGCATCGCCGCGCCCCAGGCGGTGGCCATCGCCCCCACGCTGGCGGTGGCAAGGACGTCGCGACGCGACGGGGCGTGGCAGCATGAGGGCACCGATCTTCTCCGACTATTTATCTTTGCCCATGGGGTAGCGGGCTTCGGTCGGGATTCGCAACCGCTTTCGCACGCGGAGGGGATCGGCGACGAAAAGACGCGCATTTCGCCACGGCGCCGCTATTTCTTGTCGGACAGATAGAGGCGATCAGGTGGCCGTCACATGGCTCCGCCCGGCACGCAGGCTCATGCGCCAGAGCTGCTGGACGAGCGGCTCGTCCTCCGCCGCCCGGCCCGGCAGCCGGGCGACCACGCCTTTGGCGAGCGCCAGTCCCAGATCGCCCAGCGTCAGCGTGAAGCAGGTCAGATCGGGCGACAGCGCCCGGCACGCCGGACTGTCGCGCAAGCCGATCACCGCGACATCGCGTCCGGGCTCCAGCCCGATGCCGCGCAGCGCGCGATAGGCCCCGACCGGCGCGGTCTCCCCCATCAGCAGCAAGGCGGTCGGCGGATCGGCCAGCGCCATCAGCGCGCGCGCGGTTTCCTCGCCGTCGCTCTCGTCCGTCTCGCCATGATGGACCAGCACCGGGTCGAAGGGCAGCCCCGCCCGCTCCAGCGCGGCGCGGTAGCGGGCGAGGACGATCTGGCTGTTGTTGATCGACACGGGCGGCGCGACCAGCCCGATGCGCCGGTGCCCGGCCTGGGTGAACAGGCCCATCGCCTCGGCCACCACCCCCTCGAAATCCAGGTCGATCCAGGCATAGTCCTGCGCCGTCGCGGTCCGCCCCAGCGCGATGAAGGGAATCCCCCGCTCGAGCAGGAACGCGATCCGCGCATCGTCCTGCTGCGTCCCCGACAACACCCAGCCATCGACCGTCCCGCGCGACACGTGCCGCCGCAAAAAGGTCAACCCGTCCTCGCCCTTGCGCGCCAGCAGGACGACGAGGTCCAGGTCATGCTCGCCCAGCCCGCTCTGCAATCCCTCCAGGAGCGCCATGAAGAACGGGTCGCCATGGATCGCGCTGTCATTCTCCAGCGTCAGCATGAAGCCGATCGTGCCCGTCCGCCCGCTGCGCAGCGTCCGCCCCGACTGGTTGGGGATATAGCCATGGGTCCGCGCCGCCGCGATCACCCGCTCGCGCGTGGCGGGGCTGACATCCTTGCGATCGTTCAGCGCGCGCGAAACCGTGCCGATCGAAAGCCCCAAATGCTTGGCAAGCTGGCGTATGTCCATCCGCCCGTGATTGCGGGACAGCGCGATCCGCACAAGGGTCATTGACAGTCCCGATTGTTCCGATCACTATTCGTAAACGTTTACGGACGGACAAAGATCGGGAGGGTGACAGGGTTGGACACGCTGTGTCTGGAATCGCGCGCGATCGCATGGCGCTACAATGGCGACTGGCTGCGGATCGAGGCGCATGGTCCCGACGGGCTTCGGCTGCGCGCCTCGACCTTTCCGGCGACCGATGCCAAGCCCCATGCGCTGCTCGACACCGTCACCCATGACGGCACGCCGCACGTCAGCCGCGACGGGGCCATCGCCCGCATCACCCATGGGCGGATCACCGCCGAGGTCGACCTTCAGGGCCGGGTCCGCTTCCTGAACGCGCGGGGGCAGCTGCTGCTCGAGGAGAAATGGCGGCAGCGCGATACGATCAACACATTCTGGACGGTCGGCACCGACGAGGTGCGCACGATCAGCGCGCTCGGCCTGTCGGGGCGCGAGTTCAAGCCGCTGCCCGGCGAGGTCGCCGCGATCACCGTGCGGTTCGAGGCCAAGCGCGGCGAACGGCTCTACGGCATGGGCCAGTATCAGCAGCCCAATCTCGATCTGGCGGGCTGCTCGCTGGAACTGGCGCAGCGCAATTCGCAGGCCAGCGTCCCCTTCGTCGTGTCGAGCGAAGGCTATGGCTTTCTGTGGAACAACCCGGCGGTGGGCGAGGTGCATTTCGCCGCCAACGGCACCGTCTGGACCGCGCGCGCCGCGCGCGAGATCGACTATTGGATCACCGCCGCCGACACCCCCGCCGAGATCGTGCGCAACTATGCCCGCGTCACCGGCACCGTGCCGATGATGCCCGACTTCGCGCTGGGCCTGTGGCAGAGCAAGCTGCGCTATCGCACCCAGGAGGAGCTGCTGGCGGTCGCGCGCGACTATCACCGGCGCGGCATTCCGCTGGCGGTGATCGTCGCCGACTTCTTCCACTGGCCGGTCCAGGGCGACTGGCGGTTCGATCCGCGCGAATGGCCCGATCCGGCGGCGATGACCGCCGAGTTGAAGGCGATGGGCACCGAATTGCTCGTCTCGATCTGGCCGACCGTCGACCCCAGGTCGGAAAATTACGCCGAGATGGCCGAAAAGGGCTATCTGGTCCGCGCCAATCGCGGGCTGGACGTGCAGCAGGAATTTCTGGGCAATACCCGCTTCATCGACACCACCCATCCGGGCGCGCGCGCCTTTCTGTGGGAAAGGGCGAAGCGCAACTATCGCGACCAGGGGGTCGCGCTGTTCTGGCTGGACGAGGCCGAACCCGAATATAGCGCCTATGATTTCGACACCTATCGCTATCATGCGGGCAGCGTGCTGGCGGTCGGCAACGCCTATCCGCTCCATTATGCCCAGGCGTTTTACGACGGGCTCCGCGCGGAGGGGGAGACCGAGATCGTCAGCCTGATCCGCTGCGCCTGGGCGGGCAGCCAGCGTTACGGCGCGCTGGTCTGGTCGGGCGACATCCATTCCTCGTTCGAGGCGATGCGCAACCAGCTGAGCGCCGGGCTGAACATGGGAATGGCGGGAATCCCCTGGTGGACGACCGATATCGGCGGCTTCCACGGCGGCGATGTCGGCGACCCGGCCTTTCACGAGCTGATGGTCCGCTGGTTCCAATGGGCGGTGTTCACTCCTGTGCTGCGGATGCACGGCCATCGCGACCCCATCACCCCGCCGCCCGAGCCGTTCCGCGACGGCGTGGCGCAATGCGATACGGGTGCGGGCAACGAACTCTGGAGTTTCGGCGAGCCGGTCTTCGCGGTGCTGCGCCGCTATGCCGCGCTTCGCGAGCGGTTGCGCCCCTATGTCGCCGGGCTGATGCGCGATGCGCACGAGCGCGGCGATCCGCTGATGCGGCCGATGTTCTACGACCATCCGGACGATCCGCGCTGCTGGGCGGTGGACGATCAATATATGTTCGGCCCCGACCTGCTCGTCGCGCCGGTGACGGCGGCGGGGGAGACGATGCGCTGCGTCTATCTTCCCGCCGGGGTGTGGCGCGACGCGTGGAACGGCGACCTGATCGAAGGCGGCGGCGACCTGTCGGTCGCGGCGCCGCTCGACCATATTCCGGTCTTCGTGCGCGACGGCGCGGCGGTCGCCGCGGCCTTCGATCGGGACGGTTGGGAATAAGGGAAAGCGGAATCGGAATCGTCAGGCGATAGACGGGGGAGCAAGGGAGAGGGTCATGGCGGCATCGGGGGCGGACCACGCCATAGCGGCGAACGGAGCACAGCGGAGCGAGGCCGCCGCCGCCGCTTCGATCCCGTTCGTCGAGAAGGTCTGTTACGGGCTGGGCGATGCCGGGGGCACGATCGTCACCGGGCTGATCGCCAATTTCCTGACCTTCTACTATACCGACGTCTTCGGGCTGGCGCCGGGGATCGTCGGCATCCTGTTCCTGTCGCTGCGCATCTTCGATGCGATCTCCGACCCGCTGATCGGGATCATGGCAGACCGCACCTCCACCCGCTGGGGGCGGTTCCGCCCCTATCTGCTGTGGACCGCGATTCCGGTGGGCCTGAGCTGTTTCCTGACCTTCCAGTCGCCCGATCTCGGCTATGACGGCAAGGTCGCCTATGCGGCGGCGACCTATTTCCTGCTCGCCTTCTCCTATTCGCTCAACAACGTGCCCTATTGCGCGCTGATCACCCGCATGACCGACAGCGCGCGCGAGGGCGTGGCGTGCCAGTCGGTGCGATTCGCGCTGGTCGCCATCGCCTCCTTCTGCGTGTCGGTCGGCCTGCCGATCATGGTCCGCCAGCTGGGCGGCACCGACATCGCGCGCGGTTACCGGGACGGGGTGGCGATCCTGTCGCTGGCGGCGGTCGCGATGTTCCTGATCTGCTTCCTGTTCGTGCGCGAGCGGGTGGTCGCCGCCGACTCGGCCGAGGTGCCGTTGAAGGTCGCGGTCGCCACCACGCTGAAGAACGACCAGCTGCGCCTGACCTTCGTCATGACGCTGCTGCTGATCGGCATCTTCAATACCAAGGGGGGCGCCGCCCTCTATTTCATCACCTATGTGCTGGGCGGCGACACGACCTATCAGGCGCTGTTCTTCGGCACGGCGACCGCGGGCGGGTTCCTGGGATCGGTGATCGTGCCCTTCTTCACCCGGCGGTTCGACGTGAAGACCGTCTATGTCGGGGTGAACCTGATCCTGGTCGCGGGGCATTTCGCCGCCTTCTTCGTGCCGGGCGGCCATCCGATGCTGTGGCTGGTGCTGGTCGGGCTGTGCTGCGTCGTGCTGGGCTGCACCCTGCCGCTGCACTTCACCCTGATCCAGCTGGCCGACCAATATGGCGAGTGGAAGCTGGGCATGCGATCCTCGGGCATGAGCTTCGCCTTCAACCAGTTCTTCGTGAAGCTGGCCTGGGCGCTGGCGGGCGTGCTGATCAGCGGGGTGCTGGTCATCGTGTCGTACCGGGCGGGGGCGGGCAACCAGACGCCGCTGTCGCTGACCGGCATCCGCGCGCTGTCGACCCTCATCCCCGGCCTGATGCACCTGGCGCTCGCCGCCACCGCCGCCCGCCTGATCCTGACCCGCGCGACGATCGAGCGCATGACCGCCGAGCGCACCCCATGCTCCTCCTGACGAAAGCCCGCCTGATGCCCTCCCCGCTTCGCCTGATGCTTGCCGCGCTGCTCGGATCGACCGCGACCTTGGCCACCGCGCAGGACCGGATCACGGTCGACCTGTCGAGCGACACCGGCGCCTTTCACGGCGGCGCATCGGGCACGCTTTACGGCCTGTACGATGCGCGGTTGCCGCATCCCAATCTGGTCGAGGGCATCGGCCTGCGCACCGTCTCGACCAAGGCGCAGGACGGGCCGCAGCATCCCGGCGCCGACGCGCTGGAGGTGGCGACGCTGCTGACCGATGCGTCGGGCGGCGACACCTATATCTACATGACCGACATCAACCGCGAATTCCCGTACAACTGGAAGACGGGCGACTGCGCCCAGTCGGTCGCGGCCTATATCGAAAAGCTCCGCGCGCAGGTCCGCCAGGTGAAGGGCATGGCCAAGCGCTATCGCGACCGCATCGTCTTCGTCCCCTATAACGAGCCCGACGGGAACATGTTCGCCGACGGTCCCAAGAGCTGCAACGGCGTGCGCTGGCAGAAGGACCCGACCGTCTTCAACGACGCCTGGGACCGCGCCTATCGCATGATCCGGCAGGAAATGCCCGATGCGCGGATCGCCGGGCCCAATACCAGCATCCTGTTCCCCGAGGTGGAGGGCTTCCTGCGCCACGCCATCGCGGCCGACATGGTGCCCGACGTCATCACCTGGCACGAACTCAGCAACCCGGCGACGGTGCGCACCAGCGTGCGCCAATATCGGCAATGGGAGGACAGGCTGTTCGCCGGGACCAGGTGGCAGGGCCGCCACCTGCCGATCAACATCAACGAATATGCCTATAACTACCACACCTCCGTCCCCGGCCAGATGGTGCAATGGGTCGCCGCGATCGAGGATTCCAAGGTCGATGCCGACATCGCCTATTGGAATATCGACGGCAATCTCAGCGACTCGGCGGTGCAGGCCAATCGCGGCAACGGGCAATGGTGGCTGCTGAACGCCTATGCGACGATGAGCGGCCATACGCTGGCGGTCACGCCGCCGCATCCCGACCAGAGCTATACGCTGCAGGGGCTGGCGACGCTCGATCCCGCCCGGCACCAGGCGCGGCTATTGTTCGGCGGCAAGAGCGGCGACGCGATCGTCGCGCTCGACCGGATTCCCGCGCTGTTCGGCGGGACGGTGCGCGCGCGGGTGCGCGAGATCGGCTGGACGGGCCAGCTGGGCGACGCCACCCCGCCCGACCTGATCGCCGACCGCGTCCTGCCGGTCCGCGATGGCCGAGTGGAGATGCGCTTCGGCCAGGACGGCCTGCCCGCCCTGCGCGAGGAAGCCGCCTATGAGCTGGTCCTGACCCCCGGCCAGGCCGCGCGGCCCGCCGCCGTCACCCTGCCCTGGCGGCAGGATTATGAGGCGGAACAGGCGACCCGCCGGGGCACCGGCCTGACGCTGCGCGGGCCCGAGGGATCGCCCGACAATGTCGATCGCTTCCACACCTCGGGCCGCTATTCGGTCGAGGGGTTCGCGACCGGCCATGACGCCGCGCTGGACTTCGCGGTCGATGTGCCGCGCACCGGCCGCTACGACCTGCGGGTGCTGGCCAGCACCTTCAACAAGGACCCGCTGGCGCAGGCGCAGGGGGCGACCAACGTCTTCCTGACCATCGACGGCAAGGCGGCGGGCGAGACCGAGCTACTGCTGCCGCTGGGCTACAAGCCCTCGGTGCTCGATCATGTCGATACGGTCCTGTCGCTGACGCAGGGGCGGCATGTGCTGACCCTGTCGACGCGCAGCCGGGACGGGCGCCGCCACACCCAGGGCAATGCGCTGGTCGACCGGATCACCCTGACCGCCGCCGACCCGGCGCCGACGACCGCGCTGTACGACGTGCAGGACGCGGTGCTGCACGGCGATCCCGCCCCGGCGGGCGACGGCGTCACCCTGTCGCCGGGGTCGAGCGCGACCTTCTGGGTCTATGCGCCGCAGGACGGGCCGATGCGGCTGGCGGCGGATATGCGCGGCGGCACGGCGCGCATGACGGTCAATGGCCGCACGCTGACCGACGGGCGCGCCTTCCTGCTGGGCGGGATCAACAAGGTGGTGGTCGGCGGCGCAGGCAGATCGCCCGTGCTGCGCGCGCTGCGCGTCACCCGCGAGGCCGCCTCCGCCGCCCCGCATCGCTATCAGGCCGAGGAGGCGCAGGTCGCCGGGACCGCGCGGATAGGCATCGCCTCGCGCGCCGAGGGCGGACGCGCCGTGTTCGACATCGGCGGCGCGCCCGGCAACGGCAACACGCTGACCTTCCCCCGCGTCATGGCCGACCGGGCGGGCACCTATGCGCTGACCATCCGCTTTTCCAACGACGAACAGTCCAAGGCGACGCACTATAATCCCGACCCGCTCGCCCGGATCGCACGCATCTCGGTCAACGGTGCCAAGCCGCTGCTCGCCACCTTCCCCAACAGCTTCCATGCCAACAACTGGTGGGAGATGACGGTGCCCGTCACGCTGCGCGCCGGTGCGAACACGATCCGCATCTCGGGCGAGGAACAGCCCGAATGGGACGGCCGCACCTATGCGTCGCAGACCTGGCCCGGCGTCCTGCTGCGGTCGCGCTACGCCCCCAATATCGACCGCATCACGATCGCGCCGATGCCCGGCCGATGACCTCCCGCGGCTAGGCCCGGCGGAACAGCAACCGTTCCGCCACCCAGTGGAGCGCCGCGCCGATCGCGACGCCCAGCAGCACCTCCTGCGCGCGGGCGAGCGCGGCGGTCAGGATGGTGCCGCCGGGCGGTACGGTCAGCAGGACGATGACCGAGGTCCACATGCACACGCGTAGCTCGGTACGCAGCCGCGCGACGGCGGCGGTGATCCCCACCGCCACCGCCAGCATCGCCACCGGCCCCGCCCCGTGCAGGATCAGCGCGACCAGCACCGCAACCCCCACCCCGATCACCGTCGCGACGATCCGCCAGCTCAGCGACCGGTGCGTGTCGCCCAGCGTGTCCTGCGACACGACCAGCGCGGAGACGCTGGCCCAGACCGGATGGTCGAGCTCCAGCCGGTTCGCCACCACCAGCGCCAGCACCGCCGCGCCGGTGCAGCGCGCGACGAACGCCACGCTGCGGATCGTGTCCGCCCGCGACAGGCGCTGCCCGACCCAGTCCCTCAGGGCGAGCCGCCGGATCACCGGAAGAGATTGGCTCTGGCCAGTTCGATCACCTCGTCCCCGCGTCCGCTCAGCACCGCGCGCGCGGCGTACAGGCTGAAGCCCTTGACCTGCTCGGCCTGGATCTTGGGGGGCATGATCAGCTCCTGGGTCTCGGTCACGACATCGACCAGCGCGGGCCCGTCATGCGCGAACGCCGCGCGCAGGGCCTCCTCCAAGGCGTCCGAGCGGGTGACGCGCACCCCGAAATAGCCCATCTCGCGCGCGATGGCGGCGAAGTCGGGATTGTGCAGCGACACATTGGTATCGACATAGCCCGCCGCCTTCTGCTCCATCTGGACGAAACCCAGCGAGCGATTGTTAAAGACGACGATCTTGACCGGCAACTTCATCTGCACGGCGGTCAGCATGTCGCCCATCAACATGGTCAGCCCGCCATCGCCCGACAGCGACACCACCTGCCGCGCGGGATACGCCCCCTGCACGCCCAGCGCCTGGGGCAGCGCATTGGCCATCGATCCGTGGTTGAACGATCCGATCAGCCGCCGCTTGCCGTTCATCGTCAGATAGCGCGCCGCCCAGACGGCGGGCGTGCCGACATCGGCGGTGAAGACCGCATCCTCCGCCGCGATCCGGTCGACCAGCCGGGCGACATATTGCGGGTGAAGCGGCTTGTCGCCGTCGCGCGGGGTGGCGAGATCGTCCAGTCCTTTCCGCGCGTCGCGGTAATGCGCGCGCGCCTTGTCCAGGAAGCGCCCGTCGCGCTCGCCCGCGATCAGCGGGATCAGGCCGCGCGCGACCTCACCGACATCGGCGACCACCCCCAGGTCGAGCGGCACGCGCCGCCCCAGCGCGCCGGGATCGCGGTCGACCTGCACCACCTTCGCCTTTTCGGGATAGAAGTTGCGATAGGGAAAGTCGGTGCCCAGCATCAGCAGCGTGTCGCACTCCATCATCGCGTGATAGCCCGACGAGAAGCCGATCAGCCCGGTCATCCCGACATCATAGGGATTGTCATATTCGATCCATTCCTTGCCGCGATAGGCATGGACGATCGGGGCCTTCAGCGCCTCGGCCAGCGCGACCACCTCGTCATGCGCGCCCGCCGTGCCCGCGCCGCACAGCAGCGTCACGGCTTTGGATTCGTTGAGCAGCGCGGCGACCTGTCCCAGCGCCTGCGCGTCGGGCACGAGGCGCGGCGCGGCAAGGGCGGGGAAGGGAATGGCACGCGTCGCGGGCGCGGCCTGCAACGCGACATCGCCGGGGATCACCAGCACCGCGACGCCGCGCTGGCCGATCGCGGTGCGGATCGCACGGTGGAGGATTTCGGGCATCTGCCGCGCATCCTGCACCATCTCGCAGAAATGGCTGCACTCGCGGAACAGCTCGGTCGGATGGGTTTCCTGGAAATAGTTCAGGCCGATCTCGCTCGACGGGATATGCGCGGCGATGGCGAGCACGGGAACGCGATTGCGGTGGCAGTCGAACAGGCCGTTGATGAGATGGAGATTGCCCGGCCCGCAACTGCCCGCGCACACCGCCAGCGCGCCGGTCGCCGCCGCCTCGGCCCCGGCGGCGAAGGCGCCCGCCTCCTCGTTGCGGACATGCATCCATTCGATCTTGCCTGACTTGCGGAGCGAATCGTTGAACGCGTTCAGGCTGTCGCCCGTCACGCCCCAGATTCGCGCCACACCCGCCTCGATCAGCGTGCGGTTCAAAAGGTCGGCGATCGTCTCGGCCATCTCGCATAGTCCCTTGCTGTGCCACGGGGACAGGCGGGTCCCCGTTCATGCTGCAGGAGCGAAACGATTGGTGAGCCGATTGGCTTCGTGACGGACGGGTGAAGCTATCGTAACCCTCGCCCGCCCCGCCGCCGGGACGGGCGCGGCCCGCGGATCGGATCAGAACAGCCCGTCATCGTCGTCGTCGAAGGTGACCGCCGCGACCGACGGCGCGGGCACCGCCATGCCGGGCAACAGGAAGTCCGCATGGATCACCCGCTCGCACGCCATGGTGTAGAGACTTCCCGCCCAGGGCAGCAGCTCGGTCAGCGCGGCGAAATCCTCGGCGGTCAGCGCGCCCGCATCGGCCGCATGACCCTGCTGCCCGGCATAGAGGGCCAGCCCCTGCGCGGCGGTCGCCAGCGTGTCGGCAAAGGCGCGCTGTTCGGCCAGGTCGCTGGCACTCGCCTGGAGCGACGCCAGCACGCGCTGTGCGTCGCCATCGCCCTTGGCCATCACCGCGCTGGAGCTTTCGCAGGCCGCGCGGACCACCGCCAGCGCGTCGTTCAGCGCGCCGCGCGTGCGCACCGTGCCGTCCTGCGTGCTGTCCTGCACCAGATCGATCGCCGCCAGCACGCCGACCAGCCGACCGACCGCGACGCTCAACTGGTCCAGACGGCTGGCGCAGGGGGCGACCTCCTTGGCGATGACCGCGACCGCGCGGCCCAGGGTGCCGTGGCGTCGGCACAGCAGCTGGGTATTGGTCGAGATGTCCTGCACGCTGGTCGCGATGTTGCGGATCCGGCTGAGCCCCTGGGTCAGATCGGCCAGCGTCCGGCTGACGAAGCCGGTCAGCTCGGCGAGATGCCCGTCGGCGTCGCACAGCTGGTCGGTGACGCTGGTCAGCTTGGCGATGTCCAGTTCCAGCCGGACCAGGATCTGCCCGTCATCGGCATTGTGCGAACCCAGCAGCGTGCGCAGATGATCGGCCAGCGGCCCCAGCCGTTCGAGCGACTGGACGATCGCGACGATCTCCCGCCCGAAATCATCGGCCATCGCCTCCATCTGCGCGGCGGCCAGCCGGGCCAGATGCGCGGCGGCGCCGGGCGGCACCGGCGGCACGTCGCCGATCGTCGCGGGCGCGATGCGGCGCAGGATCGTGATCACATGCTCGGCGCGCTGGCGCACGCTGTCGCCGATCTGGATCGCGCCCAGGATGCGCGCCACCTCGCCCTGCACGGTGCGCATGATGCCCGCCACCTCGTCGGTGGTGCGCATCACCGCGTTCACATGGTCCTGCAACGCATTGGCATTGCCGGTCAGTTCGGACGGCACCGTTCCCCCGGCGCTCGCGCATTCGCGCGCCAGCCGCTGGTCGGCGGCCTGCACCTCGCCGATGACCTGGTTGAACTGGCCGAGATCCTGTTCGATGTGGCGCAGCTCGTTCCGGCCGCTGGCCAGCTTCTCGTCCATGCCGACCACGAAGTTCAGGAAGGACGGCTCGCCCGACGAGGCGATCTTGATGTTCATGCCATAGATGCCGAGCAGCTTCAGGATCATGCCCACTTCGCCCAGCAGCCCGCGCAACTCGCGCGTGCGGCCGTTCAGCGTCTCGACCTCGACCGCGCGGCGCGCCTGGATCATCGGCAGGGTGATCAGGCGATAGGCGACGTCGCGCAGCCGGGTGACGGCGACCCCGGCGGTCTCGGGCGACAGCGACTCGCGGATCGCCGCCAGCCCCTGCGCCAGCCCGTCGATGGTGTCGATCGCCGAGGCCAGCGCCTCGCCAGTCTGGCGAAAGGCATCCTCCAGCCCCGTCATCTCGCCTTGCAGATGATCGGCCAGTTCCCCGACCGACGGGGCATCACCCAAAACAGGTCCCAGGACGGGGGTGGCCAGGGGCGTATCGATCCGTGCCATCAACATGGTATTTCCCCTTCTCAGCGGGCCGTGGCTTGCAGCAGTTCGCGCGCGACGCTGCCCAGCGGGATGATCCTGTCATGCGCGCCGCGCGCGATCGCTTCCTTGGGCATGCCGAAGACGATCGAGGTCGCCTCGTCCTGCGCGAAGGTGCGCGCGCCCGCCTGCTTCATCTCCAGCAGGCCGCGCGCGCCGTCGTCGCCCATGCCGGTCAGGATGATCCCGACCGCATTGGCCCCGGCATTGCGCGCCGCCGAACGGAACAGCACGTCGACCGACGGGCGATGGCGCGAGACCAGCGGTCCTTCGCGCACCGACACGACATAGCGCGCGCCCTGCCGTTCCAGCATGGTGTGGCGCAGGCCGCCGGGCGCGATCAGCACCCGGCCGCGCATCACCGTGTCGCCATCCTCGGCCTCCTTGACGTCGACCTGGCACAGCCCGTCGAGCCGCTTGGCGAAGGCGCGGGTGAAGCTCTCGGGCATATGCTGGACGATGACGATGCCGGGCGAATTGGCGGGCAGCGCCTCCAGCACCTCGCGCAGCGCCTCGGTCCCGCCGGTCGACGCACCGATGCACACCACCATCTCGGTCGTGCGGCTCATCGCGCGGCCGGTCGGCGGCGGCAGGACGGCATCGGCGGTCAGCTTCTGCGCGGGGGCCGTGGTCCGCCCCTGGCGCCGCGCGCCCAGCCGCGCGGTGGCGGCGCCCTTGACCGTCTCGCGGATCATCAGATGCGCCTCGGCCAGATGGTCCGCCACCCCGACGCGCGGCTTCAGGATCACGTCGACCGCGCCGGCCTCCAGCGCCTGGAGCAGCGTCTCCGACCCTTCCTCGACCAGCGACGAGCACATGACGACCGGCACCGGGCGCTGCGCCATCAGCTTGCGCAGGAAGGTGATGCCGTCCATGCGCGGCATCTCGACGTCGAGCGTGATGACGTCGGGCACCTCCTCCTGGATATAGCGCGCCGCGGCGAAGGGATCGGCGGCCGCCGCGATCACCTCAATCGCCGGATCGGCGGACAGGATCGCGGTCATCGCCTGGCGGACGCTGGCGCTGTCGTCGATGACGAGGACGCGGATTTTCTTGACCGGCATCAGACGCGCTCGAACACGGTGTTGGCGACCGGGCGCAGCGGCAGCTGGAACCCGGCGATCGACTCCGAATGACCCAGGAAGATCAGCCCGCCGGGCCGCAGACAGGCGACCAGCCGCGACACCACCTTTTCCTGGGTGGGCTTGTCGAAATAGATCAGCACGTTGCGGCAGAAGATGATGTCCATCGCATCGCCCACCGGATAGCGTTCGTCCATCAGGTTCATCTGCGCGAAGCCGATCGCCGAGCGGAGGGCGGGCGCGATCCGCATCTCGCCGCGCTTGGGATCGCTCGGCCGCATCACATAACGGTTGCGCAGCGCGGCCGGCACCGGGTCCAGCATCGCCGCCGGATAGACGCCGCGCCGGGCGGTGCGCAGCACCTCGCTGTCCAGATCGGTCGCCAGGATGCCGAAATCGGGGCCGCCCTTGTCCTGGGCATAGGCATCGAGCAGCATCGCCAGCGTATAGGGCTCCGCCCCCGTCGAGCAGGCCGCGCTCCATACCCGCAGCTGGCGCACGCCCTCACGGTGCATCTTGGGCAGCGCGGTATCGACCAGATAGTCGAAATGCTTGGGTTCGCGGAAAAAGTCGGTCTTGTTGGTGGTGACCGCGTTCAGCAGATGCTCGCGCTCCCCCTCCAGATGATTGCCGTCGAACAGCCAGCCGCAATAGTCGCGCAGGCTGGACAGGCCGTTGGCACGCACCCGGCGGCGCAGCCGCCCCTCGATCATGGTGATCTTGACCGGCGGCAGGCGGATGCCGCACTCCTTGTAGATATAGGCGGCAAGCCGATCGAAATCGCGCGGTTGCAGCGCATCGGTCGTGTCTGCCACGCGGGCCAGATTGCTCAAGGGGTCGGTTCCTGTTCGCCGGAAGGAAAGGGACCGGCCGCCGCGCCGGGCGGCCGGTTGCAAGAAGGATCAGGCCGCCAGGCCCAGAGTCGCCAGCGCGTCGGGCCCGTCATCGGCGCCGAACAGCCGGGCGGGGTCGAGCAGCGCGACGAAGCCTGCCCCGCGCCGCAGGATCGCCTCGATCTGTTGCGACCGCCAGCGGCCGCCGATATCGGGCGAGCCCTCCACCGAGTCGGCGGCGAAGGTGCTGACGTCGAGCACCCGGTCGACCACCAGCCCCAGCGCGAGCGGCGCCCCCGCCGCGCCGGTCATGTCCACGACCAGGATCCGGGTCGTCAGCGTCGGTTCGACCGGCGGCAATCCCAGCCGCGACCGCAGATCGACCATCGGCACCGACAGGCCGCGCACATCGGTCAGGCCCAGGAACCATTCGGGCGCGGCGGGCACCCGATAGGCCGGACGATGGTCCAGGATCTCCCGGACCGCGGTCACGGGAAGCGCGAACTCCTCGTCCCCCAGACCGAAGACCACGACCTGGATGTCTCCCCCCGCCGCGCTCATGCCGCGCGTCCGAATTCGGCGTCTTCGCCGTCCGGGCCACCATTGGTCAGGTCGAGCGCGAAACCGCGCACCCGCGCCTGCTGGTCGGCGACCGAACCGGGCCGCGAGGACGACGGAGCCTTGGCCCTGACCTTGGCGACGGCCGGGCGCGAGGCCGGGCGGCGATTATGCGGCGTGCGGACGGGAGCCCCATGGCCGATCGTGTCGACCTGGAAGAAGGCGATGCCTTCCTGAAGCTCCTCGGCCTGACCCGCCAGTTCCTCCGAGGTGGACGAGATCTGCTCGGACGCCGAGGCGTTCTGCTGGGTGACCTTGTCGAGCTGCTGGATCGCCTCGTTGATCTGGACCGCGCCGATATCCTGTTCGCGGCAGGCGGCGCTGATCTCGGCGACCAGCTCGGCGGTGCGGCGAATGTCGGGGACCAGCCTGGTCAGCATCTCGCCCGCCTGGGTGGCGGCGGCGACGGTGTCCGAGGACATGCCGCTGATCTCGGCAGCGGCCGTCTGGCTGCGCTCCGCGAGCTTGCGGACCTCGGCGGCGACCACCGCGAAGCCACGGCCATGTTCGCCAGCACGCGCCGCCTCGACGGCGGCGTTGAGGGCGAGCAGGTCGGTCTGGCGGGCGATTTCCTGCACGATGCCGATCTTCTCGGCGATGGTGCGCATCGCGACGACCGCCTTCTGCACTGCTGCACCGCTCTGTTCGGCGTCCTGAGAGGACTGGCGTGCGATCTTCTCGGTCTGGGTCGCGTTGTCGGCATTCTGTTTGATGTTGGCGGCCATCTGCTCCATCGAGGCCGAAGCCTCTTCGGCGGCGGCGGCCTGTTCGGTCGCGCCCTGGCTCACCTGTTCCGACGAGGAAGACAGCTGCTGGCTGCCGCTCGCGACATTCTGCGCCGCCTGGGCGGTCTGGGTGATCGTGTCGCGCAGGCGGCCGGTCATGCGGTTCACCGTGTCGACCAGATCCTTGATCTCGTCATTGCTGCGGACCGACACTTCGTTGTTCAGGTCGCCTTCGGCCACCGCAGACATGGCCTCGCCGACCTTGCGCAGCCCGTTGGACACCAGCAGCGCGATCCACACCGCACCGCAGATCGCGATCAGCAGCGCGACCGCGGCGGTGGTGAACATGGTGGTGCGCGCCGATGCGTAGAGCGCGTCCGACTCGGCGTTGGCCTTGACCATCTGCCCCTGGGTGATGATCGCCAGCTTGCCCAGCGTTTCGCTCAGATTGCTGGCGATGGCGCGCCCCTCGGTCACCGAGATCTGCGCGGCCTCGGCATTGCGATTCTCCATCGCCAGGCCGCGCGCCCGCTCGCTGACCGTCTTGTAGGCGCGCCATTCCTCCAGCGCCTTGGTCCAGACCGGACGCCCCTGCTCGGTGGCGATCTTCAGCCCGCCGTTCAGGCTTTCCTGGATCTTGGCGTCATATTGCGCGAACAGCGCCTCGAAATTGCGGTTCGCCGCCGCATCCTGGGTCAGCATCATGTTCTTTTCGGCGCGGATCGCGCGGCCGATATCGCCATCGGCGGTCAACGAGAGCTGGATACGCTTGGCCGGTCCATCGATGATGTCCGCGATCATGGTGTTCAAAACGTTGATCTTGGAAATGCCGACCCCGACGACCACCGCCAATAGCAACAATACTACTGCGAATGTCCCGGCCAACTTCATCTTGATGGTTGCGCGCATCGTCAGTCCCCGTAAGAACCACCTTTCGAGGTGGTTTCGAATCACCCATAAAATTCCGATCATCAATTAACCGGCAACTGATGAAGGATTGGTTCAGAGCGGATGCTCTTGTGCCGATTTTACGCGGCCTTGCGCGGCGATGGCGTCCGGGAGCGAGGCAATGCGACGCCCCGCCCCCGATACCCCGCCCCCCGATACCCCGCCCCCGATGGCGACGTCAGGCGACTCGGCCGAAATCCACATCCTCGCCGTCCGGGCCGCCGCTGGTCATGTCGAGCGCGAAGCCGCGCAGGCGCGCCTGCTGGTCGGCGACCGATCCGGCACGTCCGCCGCCGGGCCGCGCCTTGGCCGCCGCCGGACGCGGCGCGGGCTTGCGCACCGCCGACTTGGCCGCCGCCGGTCTCGCCTCCTGCGCCACTTGGAAGAAGGCGATGCTTTCCTGCAAATCCTCGGCCTGGCCCGCCAGTTCGGTCGACGTGCCCGAAATCTGCTCGGAGGCCGAGGCGTTCTGCTGGGTGACCTTGTCGAGCTGCTGGATCGCCTCGTTGATCTGGACCGCGCCGATATCCTGTTCGCGGCAGGCGGCACTGATCTCGGCGACCAGCTCGGCGGTGCGGCGGATGTCGGGCACCAGCCTGGTCAGCATGTCGCCCGCCTGGGTCGCGGCCGCCACCGTATCCGAGGACATGCCGCTGATCTCGGCAGCGGCCGTCTGGCTGCGCTCCGCGAGCTTGCGGACCTCGGCGGCGACGACCGCGAAGCCGCGTCCATGTTCGCCCGCGCGCGCCGCCTCGACGGCGGCGTTGAGGGCCAGCAGGTCGGTCTGGCGGGCGATCTCCTGCACGATGCTGATCTTCTCGGCGATGGTGCGCATCGCGACGACCGCCTTCTGCACCGCCGCACCGCTGATCTCGGCATCCTGCGAGGACTGGCGCGCGATCTTCTCGGTCTGGGTGGCGTTGTCGGCATTCTGTTTGATGTTGGCGGCCATCTGCTCCATCGAGGCCGAGGCCTCTTCGGCGGCGGCGGCCTGTTCGGTCGCGCCCTGGCTCACCTGGTCCGACGAGGAGGACAGCTGCTGGCTGCCCGCCGCGACCAGATCCGCCGCGCCCGACACGTTGATCGCAAAGCTGGTCAGATTGTCGACCAGATTGTTGATCGCATCCTTCATCCGGCGATGATCGCCCTCGCACGCGATCTCGACCCGCTCGAGCAGCGAGCCCGTGCTGACGAGATTGAGCACCCGGTTGCCCTCGCCGATCGGCAGCAGGATCGCGTCGAGCATCCCGTTGATGCCCTGGACCAGACGCGCGAAGTCGCCGGGGAAGCGCTGGGCCTCGCCCCGCTCGCTCAGCTGCCCCGCAGTCGACGCGGCGATCAGCCGCTGGATTTCGCCGATGATCGCCTTGAAATTGGTGCGCAGCAGCTCGATGGTTTCGTTGATAAAGGCCTTCTTGCCGGGCAGCTGCTCCATCGGCGCGTCGAAATCGCCCTCGCCGAACTGCTTGATGCAGGCCATCGCCTTCTTCTTGGCGGCGATATGGTTGGCCACCATGTCGTTGAGGCCCTTGGCCATCGCCGCGAAGTCGCCCTGGAACCGCTCGACCGGCACGAAGACGTCGATATCGCCGCGATCATGCTCGGCCGACATGGTGTTCATCTCGGCGATCAGGCCCTTCAGATTGCCGCGAAGCTGCTCGATCGTGTCGTTGATGAACGCCTTCTTGCCGGGCAGCGGCGCCAGCGGCGCCTCGAAATCGCCCTCGCCCAGCGACTTGACGCAGGCCATCGCCATCTTCTTGACCGCGATATGGCTGGCGACCAGGTCGTTGACCAGGCGGGCGGCGGCGGCGAGGTCGCCGTGGAAATCGTCGACCGGCAGCATCGCGTCGATATCGCCGCGATCATGCTCGGCGGCCATGTGCGACAGCCGCCGGGTAAAGGCGGCGGCGGGGGACGCCGCCGCTTCGATCATCTCGTTCACCGCGACCAGAATGTCGCGCGCCTTGCCGGTCGCGCCGGACAGATCGGCCCGCTCCTGCGTCCGCCCCTGGGCGAAGGCGCGCTGCAACCGGGTGATTTCCATCGTGGCGGCATCGACATGCGACGTGGTCTTGAGCGAGGCATGGAAACGCATTTTACTGTTCCTAAGAGGTTATGTTCTTGAAAAAGGAAGCGGGGCGGTATCGATCGATACCGCCCCCAGAAGTCAGGCCGCCGCCGCAAGGGACATGGGGCCGTCGAGATCGTCCGCCGCGAACAGCCGACCGGGATCGAGCAGCGCGACGAAGCCCGTGCCGCGCCGCAGGATCGCCTCGATCTGCCGCGATCGCCATCGGCCACCGACACCGGGCGAATCCTCGACCATGTCCGCCGCGAAGATGCTGACGTCGAGCACCCGGTCGACGACCAGCCCGAGCGAAAGCGGCACGTCCCCCGCCCCGACCAGATCGACGACCAGGATCCGGGTCGTCAGCGTCGGCTCGACCGGCGAGAGGCCCAGCCGTGCGCGCAGGTCGACCATCGGCACCGACAGGCCGCGCACATCGGTCAGCCCCAGGAACCAGTCGGGCGCGGCGGGCACCCGATAGGCCGGACGATGGTCCAGGATCTCGCGGACGCTGGTCACGGGAAGCGCGAATTCCTCGTCCCCCAGTCCGAAGACCACGACCTGGATGTCGCCGCGCGCGCTCATGCCGCGCGTCCGAATTCGGCGTCCTCGCCGTCCGGGCCGCCATTGCTCAGGTCGAGCGCGAAGCCGTGTGCGCGGGCCTGCTGATCGGCAACCGACTGGGAACGCTGAGCGGGCTTGGCCTTTCGGGCGGCGACCCGGCGATCGGCCGGCTTGGCGGCACGCGACGATCGGGCCGCCCCGGCGCGGTCGCGGTCATCCACGTTGAAATAGGAAATGCTCTCCTGAAGCTCCTCGGCCTGGCTCGCCAGTTCCTCCGAGGTGGACGAGATCTGTTCGGCGGCCGAGGCGTTCTGCTGCGTGACCTTGTCGAGCTGCTGGATGGCACCGTTGATCTGGACCGCGCCGACATCCTGTTCGCGGCAAGCGGCGCTGATCTCGGCGACCAGCTCGGCGGTGCGGCGGATGTCGGGGACGAGGCGGCTGAGCATCTCGCCCGCCTCGACGGCGGCGGTGACGGTGTCGGACGACATGCCGCTGATCTCGGCAGCGGCCATCTGGCTGCGCTCGGCGAGCTTACGGACCTCGGCGGCGACGACCGCAAAGCCGCGACCATGTTCGCCCGCACGCGCCGCCTCGACCGCCGCGTTCAGCGCCAGAAGGTCGGTTTGGCGGGCGATTTCCTGCACGATGCCGATCTTCTCGGCGATGGTGCGCATCGCCACGACCGCCTTCTGCACCGCCGCGCCGCTCTGTTCGGCGTCCTGCGACGACTGGCGTGCGATCTTCTCGGTCTGGGTCGCGTTATCGGCATTCTGTTTGATGTTGGCGGCCATCTGCTCCATCGAGGCAGAGGCTTCCTCGGCGGCGGCGGCCTGTTCGGTCGCGCCCTGGCTCACCTGCTCCGACGAAGAGGACAGCTGCTGGCTGCCGCTCGCGACATTCTGTGCCGCCTGGGTCGCATCGCCGACGACGCCGCGCAGACGCTCGACCATCGTGACCAGCGCATGGCCCAGCCGGTCCTTGTCGGACAGCGGCTTGGGCTGGACGGTCAGGTCGCCCCCGGCAATCTCCCCGGCGATGGCGGCGATCCCCTCGAAGCTGCGGCGCAGCGCGTCGAGATTGGCGTTCAGCTGATCGGTCAGGCCGCCGAAACGCTGGGTCATGCCGACCGTCGTGTCGCCCTTCGACACGGCATCCAGCACGCCCGAAATCTGGTCGAACGCGCCCTCGACCGCGCCGACGCTGCCCTGCATCTGCCCGATCTCGTCGCGGCGGTTGGTCGCCAGCGGCTCGGCGATGCGGGCCAGCGCCTGGGACAACAGGCCGATGGGGCGGGCGATCGTGCGGGTCATCAACAGGCCGATCGCCACCGCCGCCAGCACGCTGGCCGCCATGCCGATCCAGATGGCCAGGGTGATCGTCGAGAAGGCATCCCGCTGCGCCTCCTGCCGCTGGGCGAGCAGGGTGCGTTCGGTGGCGACCAGTTCGCCGACCCGGCCACGCAGCTGGTCCATCGCCGCCTTGCCCGCACCGCTGCTCTCCAGCGCGCGCGCGCTTTCGCGAGTTTCGGGATGCGCCATCAGGCGGATGGCCTTTTCGGCGACATCGTTATGCCAGCTTTCCGCCAGCCGCCGGATATCGTCCAGCCGCGACTGCTGCGCCGGATTGTCGCTGGTCATCGCCTTGACCTCGGTCCAGGCATGCGAAAAATCGGTCCAGCCCTTGTGATAGGGCTTCAGGAAGTCATCGTTGCCCGACACCAGATAACCGCGATAGCCGGTTTCCTGGTTGACCATGTTGGTGACGATATCGTCCGCCGTGGCGATGACCTTATAGGTATGTTCGTTGATCTCGGTGGTCGATTTGACCTTGCCCGCATTGGACAGGATCACCCCGTCGACGCCGACCGTAATCGCGATGATCGCGCCCAGACATAATGTCAGCTTCTTCGATATCGACAGATTGTTGAACAGCGTCAGCATGGTGATGTCCCAAGGAGGAAAAACGGGCGCACGCCGGGGCCTCCGCGTCTTGGCGCGCGGATGGCGGTCGGCGTTGCGGGTGGAAAAGGGGGCAACTGTGATGTTCATGCGAGAGCGATAGGCTGTCGCTTGCGGATCATGGCGTTGAGGATGACGAGGAGTTGCCGTGCGACGGCGATAAGGATGGTCTTTGGCGCCTTGCCCTTGGCACGCA